>ERZ894206.106-NODE-106-length-80676-cov-62.217003_pt1 | contig 80676 bp, 96 predicted proteins | sample MGYA00380287_ERZ894206 | MGnify/ENA primary metagenome ERZ894206 (study PRJEB32331, sample SAMN06328483) | human gut metagenome | biome: human gut microbiome; feature: stool | host: Homo sapiens | collected 2013-04-12 ...
GCAGGTTCCCGCGAAACGTCAAAACCGCGGCTCCCGAAACTCAACGGGTGATGTGATTAAAAAAGGAGAAAACGCATGCAATTGAATACGAATGAATCTTCTGCCCTGCTGGGCGTTGATGCGAGTGCTGAGGCTGAGCGAGCGTACTGGTTGAGCCGTGAAAAAGCGGCTGTTTCTGCCCCTGTTGAGATTGACGTAACCGCATTTCATGAAGCGGCGGGGCTGATGCTCCCAATGAACTGGCGCTGTGATACCGCGCAGGACACGGAAAGCTTCATGCTTGCAGAGATGTACTGCGGGAACGTCACTGAAATTTATATGCGCTGCGGTAAACGCTATTTCCAGCTACGTGATTACTCCAACCTCAATCACTCGGAAATCGTTAAGAGGGTGCGGGAGGCATTCAGGCCGAAACAATAAAAACAGCCAGAGCTAACCAATAACCCTGACGCGCCGCCCCATAGGGGGCGGTAGAGGAAAAGAACCATGTCTCAACTTAATTTTGCAGCATTTTTTGACCAGGCAAAAGAATCCAGCAACGACCGCACGTTTCCGGACGTTCCGCCCGTAGCCGTGCGGTCTGAAACCCACAAAATGATGAGCTTTGATGTGGCAAGAAAGCAGTTTATCAGTATTTTTGCTCATACTGCTCGCCACCTTCGCCGCTGGGACGTATTTAGCGATTTCATAACACTTGCAGCAAGTGAGATGGATCTTGCCCGAGTCAGAACGGCTGAAAATATCGAACGAAGCCGCAAGATTTTAACCCGCTATGAGAAGAGCGATATAGATAACCTGCACCGGCTTTTCCAGCTGATGATCTGCGCGCTGGAAGCTAAATTTCACGATTTTCTGGGTTCGATCTTTATGGAGCTTGAGCTGGGGTCGGGCGATATGGGGCAATATTTTACGCCTTACAGCGTCCAGTCTTTAATGGCCAGAATGCTTATTCCTGGTATTAAGGAGACTATCGACCGTGAAGGCTTTGCAACTATCAGTGATCCGGCCTGTGGCTCGGCCGGAATGATAGTCGCTTATGCAGAATGTCTCCTTGAAGCTGATATCAACCCTTCTGCTCACCTCTTTGCAAGCTGTATTGATATCGATCCAATCGCCGCAGATATGGCATTCATACAGCTTTCTTTATTGGGTATAGCTGCCGAGGTAGTAACAGGAAATACGTTAACGATGCAGCTGAGCAGAGTTCGTTATACCCCCGTTTACTATCTGAATGGGTTTGAAGAGAAACTGAATGCGCAGCGGCGTATCAAGGCCATGATCGACTTCATGCGGGGAACTCAGAAGGCCGCATAACTTCAACACGGGCGGCACCTAGTGCTGTCCGTTGAGGATAACTTTGACTGTTGGGGACGGAATAATGAAGAGTGGCGTATATGCTTATGACGACGAGTTGCTTCATCTTGTAGTAGAGGGGGATGCTGGGTGGAAAACTCTGTGCGGGATTGAGCCAGATTATCCGTACACTCGTCGAAAAGGAAAGGCTGTCGTAGCAGCTGTTACGTGTGGAGAATGTCAGCGTATAATTTCGCAGGTTCGCCAGCATACCGGGATGATTAGGGCAAAAAGCTTACATTAGAGAACCGGAGCGCTATTCTGTTCCGACTCCTTTAGCGCTAAGAAATTTGGCCTTGTTCTGCCCAGAGCTTTATCGGAAATAGTTGCCTGTAGAATAGCCAGCGCTTTGTCCTTGTTGGTTTTTCTGTTCAAAAAAGTTGGCAGCATATCGTTTACCGATAATGCTGCTATTGCCAGCGTGACCAGGCGACTTACTTGCTCCGACTTTTCGTAAACCTTGTAAGTGCGCAGCGACACTCCCAGTTCTTCCGCCGCTTTATCCTGGCTCCAGCCCAGCCCTTTTCGCCATAATCTCAGCTCATATCCCGTCATTTTTTATCCAAATAAGTGCAGTTTCTGCACTTATTTTAGATGAAAAACGCAATCAATTTCCAGTAATAAAAAGTGCGGATTCTGCACTTTTTGAAGTGTTAAATTTGGCCCCTTCGGCTCCCCGTCATAGCCGGGTCGTCGCCTGCACTTCGCGTGGTGGCCAGAGTGTCCACCGCGCTCCGCGGAGCCGCACGCGTCTCCGTCCTTACGGATAGCAAGCGATGCCTGAAAACCACGCTTGCAGCTGCCTCACGGCAGCAGCCGCTTCACTGGCCGCGTTGCGGCCGCCAAGGAAGCCGGTCTAAAGCCCGGCTCATCTGGCGCCTCCCTTTTACCTCTTATCGCGGTGCTCCTGTGGCCGTGACAGACGCTGCCCCGTCCTGGTCCATAAACAAGGTAAGGCTAAAGCCCGCTGCACTCACCCGTTCGCACTCACTCCCTTTGGTCGCTCGCTTGCGCTGCGGCTTCCTGCATCGCCCTTGTTTCTGGCCCGGACGGCCGGGGCGGTCTGAAGTCACGGCCCCAGGCTCCCCGCTTCCGAAAACGGAAATAAAAGGGATACGCCAGAAGGGAGCCGGAGGCAACCAACGAGGAGAAAGTTATGGACGATATGGTTTTTTACCCGAAAGGGCAGTTGTTTTTTGAGGAAGCCATTCACGACGGTAAGCAGTTCGTGACTCGCTACGGTAAACAGCCGCTGGATGTTCTGAACATGCAGGGCGAGCAGTACGTACTGGTTTCCCGTAATGAGGCAATTGAAATGATCCGTGAAGCCGCACGTAAGCCGGTTGAAGAAATCACTGCGGAAATTTTTAACGACCAGCTTGAGGTGGTGCCGCCTATCGACTGGTACGGAAAAGGAGACGATCAGTCGTTCAAACTTGGTGAGATGCACGCGGAGGATGTGACCGATATTTACGCCTATTACCGTGGTCGCTACTTCCGTTTTCGTGACCGCGTGAGCATGAAACACAGCGAAATTATTCAACGGATAGAGCAGGAGGTGTTCGCAAAGCAGAAATAAAAAAGCAGAGCTAAAAGCTCTGCTCATTCACCCCGGTCTGTTGGAGCAGACCGGATAACTAACTGTCTCAGATGGAGATACATCATGAAAGACCGCTTTATCATTGCATGCCGTGATTACATTGTAAATAACAAAAACAAGCGTCCTCACAAGCGTAAGCCCGCCGAGATCATTCCTGCTGAAGTGATCGCACGCCGTACTAAGGCACTGGGGAAAATTGTGGTACGCGCCGAACGCCGCCATAAACCCGTTCGTATTCCGGCTATGAGTTGCGCAGAGCTGGGCCACTTCCTCACCTCAACGGAACAAACCCGTGTAAGCGCATGACAGACGCCGCCCCGCAACGGGGCGGCTTTTAAACCACATATCCGAGAATTCAGAAATGCCAAAATATTATCTCCAGAATGCACCGCGCGGTGTAACCGCTATCCAACTCGATAACGGTGATGAAGCTGTCTATCTTGATGGTGAGTTTATTGCCTGTTGTGATCTGGGGGAACGTGACGATCCGGTAATTGAATTAGGCGAAATCCTTGCCAGAAGTATGGGGGTTCCGTTCCGCCTTCTGACGCTGCCCGTTCCTGATGTTGAGGAATGGTCATGGAACGACGTTACCGATGCGCTGAACTGGGGCGCGCGAGTGCAGCTACCCCGAATGATGTTACGGCCTGTCCTGGAGTGCAGCACATCCCATATAACGGAAGGTGACAACGCATTGTTAGAGAATCTGATTTCCAGCCATGAGGATAGCGGGTGGATCTTAAATTCCGGAGTGGGGTACTTGTTACGACTTGATGCCGTCTACGACCCGCTTATCAGGTTGAGGCGTCTCGGAATTTCCAGAACGACACGGGCATTAATAGCCCGAGCCATACGTCAGGCCGATATAAGCATGATTCATTTCTCAGCTGTAGGTGATGAAATAGAAGGTGCACCGACCTTTGACTGGTAACTCTCTGCCTGGCTACATGCCGGGCATAGCTCCAACCATCGGCGCAGGGGCTTGCAGCAGGCTTTGCCTGCGCCGCCCCCACAGTCGCCGCAAGACGGCTCCCGAAAGGAAACGGGCATAGCCCGCCACTTCTTTCTGGCGTTTCTCTTTTAGTTCACGGACTCATCACGAATCACCTTTGCCGTGAAAGACACTGGCCCGGCCCGTGACGAATACAAGGGGAAAGGCTGAAGCCTGCAATCCTCACCCGTTCGCACTCTCTCCCTCTGGTCGTTCGCTTGCGCTGCGGCCTCCGGTTGCCCCCTTGTATTAGCCACTTATGGTCCGGACCGGTCATTTCATCACGGCAACGGCGCTCCGCGATGGTGAATCGCCATCAAAAAGTTCACGCCAGAAGAAAGTTACTTTTAAATCCAGAGGAGAATCATCATGGCTCGTTTATCTTCATCTTTCCGTACCGCGAACGTTATCCGTAAAGAGCGTGCATTGACCAATGATGAACTTATGCGCTTCGTACCAAGCGTATTTTCAGAGGAAAAACATGAATCACGCAGTGAGCGTTATACGTACATCCCAACCATCACTTTGCTGGACAATCTGAGGAAAGAAGGTTTTCAGCCTTTCTTTGCCTGTCAGACGAGAACGCGTGATATCGGCAAGCGCGAACATACCAAACATATGTTGCGCCTGCGTCGTGAGGGAGAAATTGCAGGTGAAGAGGTGCCAGAAATTATTCTTCTCAACAGCCACGATGGTAGCAGCAGCTATCAAATGATCCCTGGCATGTTCCGCTTCGTTTGCATGAACGGAATGGTTTGCGGAAAAACCTTTGGAGAGATTCGCGTACCGCACAAAGGTGACGTTGTCGGGCAGGTGATCGAGGGCGCGTATGAGGTTCTTGAAATTTTCGACGGTGTGAAAGAATCACGCAGTGAGATGAAGGAAATCAGCCTGAGTAAGGATGAGCAGCGTATCTTTGCTGAAATCGCACTTAACTGGAAATATGATGATAAAGGTGTCGGGAAACATATCCCGCTAGTGCCTGATGATGTTCTTCAGGCGCGCCGTAATGAAGACAAAAGTGATGACCTCTGGACAACTTATCAGCGCGTTCAGGAGAACATGACGAAAGGCGGCGTATGGGGGAAAACCGCAAAAGGAAAATTCCAGCGTACCCGCCCCGTTAATGGAATTGACGGTGACGTAAAGCTGAACCGCGCGCTGTGGGAAATGGCCGAAAAAATGAAGGAGCTTAAAGCCTAATCTTAATCAGGTGGGGATAATTCCCCGCCTTTTTTTGCCCTTTCAGTTTGTTCAGGTGTTGAACCTGAACAAACTGATCACCCCCGCCCGCCGAAAGGTAATCGCCACATTCGTAGCGTTTACCTTTCACCCGTCCGCCCCCAGGGGCTCCCCTGGTTAGGTCAGGCCGTTTTGTTCATTGAATCTTGCGTACTTTCAGACTGAGAATTTTTTCTGGATTTGCTTGCACGGTTTGTGGGTTTCTTTTTGCTATTCAGTATTTCCCGAATTGCTTTCACGCTGGTTGGGATACCAGCCGTAGAAAGCGCATCCCGTATATCCTCTATGCTATAACCTTTTTTCTCTGACAGCTCGATAATCTGGTCACGCAGCTGCTCAAGAACGTCAGTTTTAGTAAGGCGTTTCTTTGAAAGATCCGGGAGCTCACTAAGCGCATCTTTAGCCAGTACAATATCTTCTTCGCTATACCATTTTTTATCAGACATTCAATGTTTCCTTCCTACACAACGAAATTATTCAGGCAGAAGTATACCTTTTCGCCTGTCAGAGAGGCAAACCCATGTTTTTCCTGGCGTAAGCCAGTGACGGCGAAGCCGAAATCACATATACTTCAGCTCAGGAACATAAAAATAGTGTCAAACGTGGGACAGGGTATGTTTTGTAGCACCGCCTGCACGCAGACGGTCCCACAAAACGCCCTGGTCAGGACTCCGTCCCGACACCCTATTAATCGTGCCAGCCTGTCAGGCCGTGCAAGGATTGAGAATGAGTAAGAGTGAAAGACGCCAGCGTTCAGCGTTGCTGGGCAGCGTTCGTTGTTACCCTGAAGAGAAAGCGCAGATACAGGAAAGTGCCAAAGCTGCTGGCATCTCAACAGGTGAGTTTTTGCGGCGAGCTGCTCTCGGAAGACGTATTGTCGCAAAAGGTGACACCCGGCAGATGAATGAAATCCTTAAACTGGGGGGCCTGCAAAAGCATCTTTATACAGAGATGCAAAAGCAGGGAATGATGACTCCAGAGCTGAGTAAGCAGTTTGCCGAGACACTGGCTCAGTTGCAGAAGACGTTAATGAAATTCAGGGCTGACAGCCTGAACAATACAGAGGACTAAAATGCTTGCGGTAGTGGCTGAACGCCGTCGTGATGGTAAATCAAGCTTTGTTCAACTCGTCTCATATACCATCCTGCGTGATGATGTTGAGATGAGCGAAACGCTATCGCCTGAAAAACCCTTTGTCCGTAAGTCCCGTTCTGAGGACAAGATTTTCAACGACCTGGTAGGGTATGCAACGCGTAATGCACTACCCGATTCACAGGATGTTATCGCAACGTTCCCGGACGGACGCCAGCAGGTGCGTTGCGATAAAGTCATCTGTGAAACCAACTGCTTCTCTCTGGCCACGGCATCCACTGAAATGGATATGGTTGCCATGCAAAACACCCGCTGTAACGACCCTGTATATCACGTCATTCTGTCCTGGCCGGAATCCGAGCGACCTACTCCAGATCAGATTTTTGATTCGGCTCGCCATTGTCTGAAGCGTATGGGTATGGAAGGGCATCAGTATGTCTTCGCTATTCATGATGATACTGATAATTTGCATTGCCATCTGACGGTGAACCGCATTAACCCGGTGAGCTATAAAGCTGCCTCATTGTATAACGATCACTTCACCCTGGACCGCTGCTGCCGTGAGCTCGAGCTGAAGAACGGATGGAAACATGATAATGGTCCATACAAAGTTAACGAAGACGGCGCGATCGTTCGTAACCGCAGCTTCTATAAATCTGCGCCTTCAGCTGCGCGCCAGCTGGAGCACTTTGGTGATAAAGAAAGCCTGTTTTCTTATGCTGTAGATAATTGCCGAGGAAAAATTGATGAAGTGTTTCTTCAGCCAGACTACACCTGGGATGATGTTCATAACGTATTAGTGTCAGCTGGACTCGAGCTACGTCCGAAAGGTCAGGGCCTGGCTATTTATGATTTGGGGAGCGATACTCAGGCACCTATCAAGGCCAGCGATCTCCATCCTGAGCTTACCCTGGACAGTCAGCAGGAATTAATCGGTAAATTCGTTCCTGCCACGATTCATCGTGAAACTGATAACGTGGGCAGAGAACGTTTGCTGAGCACGGTAGATATTCAAACCCAGTACAACGATCGTCTTCATCGTCGTGATAAAGGCGCCCGTGCTGAACGCCGTGTTCAGCGTGCCGCAGCCCGTCAGGATTTAATTGCGCGCTATAAAGCATATAAAACTGCTTTTGTTCGCCCTGGAATTTCGGCCGACACCGTAAGAACACGGTTCCGGGAATTGTCCGCAAGCTATCGTATCCGGAAAAATAATGTCCGAATTTCACAGCGTGATCCTCTGCTTCGTAAGCTGATGTTCCGCGCGCTGGAAGTCGAAAAAATGAAAGATATGGCCGCTTTGCGTTTGCAAATCCGAGAAGAGCGTAAAGCGCTTAAAGAGATGCCAGGTTCCCGACCGTTATCGTATCGAGCATGGGTAGAGATGCAGGCCACCAAACATGATGCTGCTGCTATCTCGCAACTTCGTGGCTGGGCATATCGGGAGAAGCGAAACAACCGCACGGCAGCCATCTCTGGCAACATCATCCTCAACTCTGTTGCTGATGATATCCGTCCTGCTCAAATTCGTGGTTATGAAACACAGGTTAACCGCGACGGTGCCGTTGTATATAGCTCCGGTGGCAATCCTGTATTGCTTGATCGTGGTTTGCTTATTGAGGTTGCCGATGCACCGGCAGAGAAGGGTAAAAACATCGCTATGGCGCTGCACATCTGTGGTGAGAAGAGTGGAGAGAAAGTTGAGATTCGAGGGGATAAATCCTTCGTTAACGGGACCATTCAATACATCCCGCATTTCAACGCATCGTCAGGAAAAACAGTTCCGTTGACGCATCCTGTTCAGCGCCAGCAGGCAGGTTATCATGCCCCGACTGAGACCCGGCATGATGCCCCAGCTGCAGGTGGAAATATGCGGCCTCATGTACCGCCCAAGCCCAATATTAAGAACTAACGCCATACCAGGGAGGTGGTGTCTGAATGGATGAGAAGCTAAAACATGCGGATTTATCGTCTTTGCCAGAACCGGTGAGGGAAGCCGCCAGGGAGCTTGTTGACCTGAAGTTTCGGATCGATATGGCAGCAAGGGGCGGTGCGTCAGGCATACCACGTGATCTGCATGGGTGCATGACAGGAGGAGAATGGGGGCCGCATTTCGGGCAGGAATTTTTCTGCAGCATCATCCCTTTTTTCCCGCGTGATTTTGAAACCTGCTCAGCAACTGAAATGCTGGTTCCAACCTTACATACCTTCGGATGCAGCTGGCGGTGGTGGCCCGATCGTTATTGTAGCGAGAAAGATGAGCACGATATACGGCGCCACATTTTTTCTGATTACGGGCTGAAAAGCACGAGTTACACCTTCATTCCTCAGCTGGGACTGTTCTGCCCGGGTGAAGGTAAAAATCGTGTTAATTTCTGCCGCCATCACGGGATCGAATACATCCCGGCACGGGTTTATCCTCATGATTACCCTGAAGCTAACCGGTTGTCTGTGTACGTTCATGATACTGCCGGTGGGCTGGATGTATGGGCCGTTCTTGATAATCGCTATGCTCAGAAGGTCACCCACTATGCTTATGCACTCCCACTATTGCGCGCTTATGGGGTAGCGTTCCCTGGTAAGTGGCCAGCAGGATGGCCATCGATATCGGATCTCCTGGCTAACCAACTGTGTTGCACGGATGACTCAACCTTTCATAAACCCGTTATCGATATACACGCTGTCAGGAATGAGCTGGACCGTGATACGACCAGCAGAGAAAAAGGGGAGTTATATGTCAAAACCAGGGTGTTTGAACTGCCCCTGGCCGGGCTGTTTCGCTTTACCCTGATCGCAATGTCTTTGAGCATAGGGGCGCTTTTCATCTATGAGATACTGGATGAGGGGCTCCTGTCCAAGATCGCCATGGGTATAAGCACGTTCATGGCCGGCGTGGTCACTTCGTTATTCATCCCGGCGTTCCGTATCAAGCAAAAACATCTTCAAAAATAGCAGTGGCATTCTCTGGACGAAAAAAAAGCCGGTGGGGGGACCCTTCCGGCTTTTTGACTATGGCTAATTGGATTCTTCCCAGAGTCGTTCGAACTCCCGCTGATAAGCGCGAGCTGTCGATGGCTCATTCCAGATTACGATCGTGTTCTCTGCGTTTCGCTTTACGGCACTTGAGGTGTAGTTGAATGAACCTGTCTGAGTAGTGATACCATCGACCACCATGAATTTATTATGCTGTATGGCGTACTGGCCGTTTAGTTTTACCGGAATCCCTTTGTGCTGTAACCAGGTCACGGCAGAGTATCGCCCTCCATTATCTTTGGCATCAGCCATGACGCGTACCCTGACGCCTCGCTCCCGGGCCCGCTCAAGCGCTAATGCGATTTCTTTACTCGTAAAACTGTAGGCAGCGACGTCTATAGTCTGATGAGCGCTGTCAATGGCGGTCAGGATGTTATTAATCGCACTCTTCCCGGGAGAGAAGCCCGAGGTGATGCGTAATTCAGTACCTGATGTCGTCAGAGGTACTAGTAAAATCGTCACTATAATCGTGCTGAGTAATGTTCTGATACCAGTCGTCATAACCGCGGTTGCTCTCTGATATTGGTTGGGATAAATGTTGGCCGGCCGGAGGTGGTTGGTCCGGTACCGGCTCTCTTTGTGAAGTGGAAGGAAGCGTAATACCGGCACTGTTCCTGTGCGCCTCTTCGATTCGCTTTTTGGAAATACGGATGGATTCCTGCTCTTTCAGCCAGTAATAACGTCCCCCGGTTTGCTCCAAGGCTTCAATAGCCGTTTCGAACAAGAGAATGCCACGTTGTTCTGGCGTGAAATTCAGATCGTCACGGTTATCGAGGTCTGTGGCCACACTGGTTATGGCCATCAGTGTCTTATCTGCTAAGCGAGCATTCAGGCGGCCATTCCATGCTCCTGGTAAAGTCGAGAGACAGATATCGATAATTTGAGAAACACGTTCCTGGGAAACAGGTCGCCGGCGCGCAGCTGCAGGTACTTCATTACATAAATCACTGAAGTCAGGACGCCGTAAGGGAACAAAACGGTTAATTTTGATGTTCAGCTTTGAAATCTTATCGTCGTCAGGGATGTAGATAGAACTGCTTCGCACCAGGCGATCTTCGAAGCTAATGATGCCCTGTCCTTCCTTGAGTGCCTTGAGCTCATCCAGCTGGATATTATCCCTGTCTCTGAACTCAACGCGGTCCACGTCCTCATAACCACCCATACCGGTTCGACTCATGGTGCGCTGCTCAGCGTACTGACCGGTACCACCAACAGCCCGAATCATCTTCAGCGTATCTTCGGTATCCTCAGTTTTCATAAACTGTTTGGTACCGAGGTTAGCATTAACTGAATGAACCTCTTTCCCGTGGCGCATCATCGCCTGCAGGTCCTGCGCCAGGATAATCAGCATGTATTTGAGGCTTCGCATCTGGGCGGCGAGTTTTTCCAGCCCTGGTGCGAAGTAGTAACCAATTTCATCGCAGATGAGCATAAACGGGAATTTACTGGCGAATTTCTTCACCGTGAGAGTATGTTCCGGGGAACCTTCAATTTTGTTACCCAGATCCTTTGCAATGTTCATCCTGATGTCGGAGACATAAAGCTTACCCAGGGTGGCTGCTTCGTTATCAGAAAGCTCCAGCGCCGGTATAAGCACCACCAGGGTGCGATCGTTATGCAGGATATCCTGCATATCGATATCACCACCGTTCTTGGGAAAGACGTGGCCATAGGTATCGTTAAACATGCTAAGCATGCGAGTAAACTGCTGGATGAGATAGCCATGCTGATCAAGCGCGCCCTGGGACCATTCCCCTGGGCGGTTGATGAGTTTCATATCAAACCCAGCCAGGTTGGCCAGATAATTTTCCATGGGCTTATAGCCTTCTTCGTGCCATCCCTCTTCAAGAGCTTCACGATACAGCCCAACGAATTTTATAAGCGGCAGATAAGACTGAATGACGGCCTGAGTCAGCATGATGTTATCGCGCGCGCGCTTATAACACAGAGCGTAGATCAGGGCATTCATCATGGCTCGTGCTTTATCTTTCCATCCTTCATCGCTGCCGTTTCCTGCAGGCAGCAGTGACTCCATCAACTGGATAATGAAGGTCGGGCTGCCATAGGCGAACGGGTTGGTACTATTGGACTGAGGGCGGGATTTATCCCCGATCATCAGTTTTTTGAAGCGGTCGTCATTGCCGGTGATGAAGTTAAGAACGTGCCAGTCGTCCTCCTGCCCGAAACGTCTGGCCATAGACCATGTTGCCACGGCGAGATCTATCTGCGCCTTACCGTCTGAAATGCAGCACCCCCGCGCCCAGCACAGTGCATTTAAGTACAGCGAGTAGAGCGTTTCAGTTTTACCGCCGCCGGTTGTGGCCATTATCTGCATGTGCCTCAGAGCATCAGAGCTTTCAAGCCACAACTCTTTGCCGAGGTCACGGCCACGTCCTGTGCCAAGACAGAGAACACCTTTCGCTTTCCCCACGATTATCTTAGGCAGAGTAAGTTTCAGAAATGGTATCTTCCAGCTTTCTTCTCTTTCAGTGGAGATGTCGAAGCCACCAACATCCATCGGTATCCGGAGAGGTAATCTAAAACGCTGGTCGCTGAATGCGACCAGCAGAATGATGTTAAATGGCAAAGACAGCAGAAGGGTGGCTGGCCATACCACACCAAAAATAAGCGAGCACGCCAGGAAAAGCTGTACAGAGAATGGTGCCAGCATTAAACGTTCAGCCAGACGCCCGTGTACTTGCCGGCTAACTAGCCTGCTTTCTACCGGACCATGGCGACTTTTTAGATCCATCCTAAATCCCTCATTGTGCGTTATTCATGAAAGCCTGCAGAGCTGCATCGCTTGTCATGGCCTGTAATGGAACCAGACGGCCGTCATCGGTTATGACGGTCGGCGTGCCAGGCAATTTATAGAGTTCAAACGCCATATCGTTACGGGCCAGGGCGTTTTGCCCAGCTTCACAACTGGATGCTGGCGTATCTGCTTTCGCACTCGGGTTCAGCATGCCGGCGCCAATATCGAAAAGGCCGCGCCACATATCCGCCCGTTTATCTGCAGGTGCGCACAGCATTGGAACAACCTGTTCTGCTGTCCGGGCTTTACCTATCAGCGTTACAGGGAAAATCTCAATGTTGTACTGCGAGGAGAAAGCCTGCACGGTCGGCTCAAAAATCTTGCAATTTGGGCATTCCGGATCGGAAAAGATGTATAACGTTCGCGGGTGGCCAGAAGAGAGCTGAATAGTAAACTCCTGCTTTGCTGCACCGTTCTTCAGACGTGTAGCCAGGAGATTACGGGCTTCAGCAGCCTCCTCAGCTGAAAGCGAACCAGGCTCTGCCGGTGGAGTTGATACAGCCGGCACAGTGGAACCAACAGATACTGCAGGTGCCGGTTTTACAAGCACAGGCGCCGGCGATCCGACAGGGGGTGATTCATGGGGTAATGCCGGCGGCTGGGATGCCATTACTGGCACGGGTGGTTGTACTGCAGAAGATGAATGCCATAACCAGGTGGTCCATGAGCCAACGAGAAATGCCGCCATAACAACCGGAATCAACCAGCGAAAACCCGTTTTGCGTTGTTCCTTAGCATCAGGAGCATTAATGGCCATGCTCTGCAGAGCATTGGCCGTAGCGTCCATAATACTTACAGCGAGCTTTTGATCATCCGAAGAAAACAGTTTTGCTACGCCGTTATAAGCGTGACGCATCCAGATAGTGTGCTGCCCATTTTCCAGCTCAAGCGTCAGCTGGTAGCGCTCATTCAGCGGCCGGTAGAGATTAAACAGGCTATGGCCATTGAGGCGTACCTGCAGGTGTTGTCCATGAATTTCGGTAGTAGTTTGGTTTACGATTTGTTCTGACATGGGGTTATCTCATTTTTGGGCGGAATGTATGTACGTGCCGATGGACATGCTGTTCGTCGGCTGTGGAGTTCATTAACGGGTTATTTCCTGCTTCGTCTTCATCGTCGTCTTCGTCATCAACATCGGCAGGAGAGAGTTTTGTCGGGGCGGGTTCTTCTACGACAGCGCCTATATTTCTCAAATCTGTTTCAAGTCCCTCGATGGCCAGTGACATGATTGGCTTGGTTAACCGGACCCGATACCGTGATGCCAGCTTTTCCCAGTGCGCCTGACTGACCACGCCAGCACCTTCGACGAATGGCCAGGGCCTGCCTGTGGAAGCAAGGGCATACCAGAGCGTACGGTCAAGGCCCTTCAGCCAGCGATATCTTCTGGTAGGAAGATGCAGATCGTTGTCGTGCAGAGCGGCGATGGCAGTTCGCACATAGTTGTATTGCTTAATCCATTTTTGCGCTGCCAGTGTCTCTGTGACTTTGCGATATGCTGACGTGGCCAGAGACAGGTTGGGATATCCAATTTTGTTACGGTATTTGCGATCTGACTTAAGAGTGGAGCGGTTCAGAGCATCTAATAGCTGCTCCGCTTCACCACGTTTATCAAGGAAGTGCTGCAAACCAAAAATCGCGAACATTGCGCGCTCATGATCGTTGAAGCGGTCAAAGTCTTTTCTATCGTGCTGCAGCGGCGTACCCAGTTGCTCGATAAAGAGTTTTTCTGCCTGGTCTTTCTTCAGCCGGTTGTTAACAACAAGCTTATGCTCGATGACAAATTCATCTGGCGTCATCGCACTGCGATGTTCAGCCGGATCTACATTCAATAGCTGCGTTTTCCTGTCCCCATAGCTCAGTGCCGGCAGAATAGCAGGGGAGAACTGCGACATGATTTGTGGCAGCGTATTAATGGATATATCGCGGCTGGTTCGGCTCGCCTGATGCCGACGAACAGCAACGATTCCGGTGATCACCAGTGGTACCAGTGCGATGAGCAAAATGCCTGCCGTGGCATCCATGACAGTGAAAAACTCACTCCATGAAACGTTTTCGGCATTGTTATGCGTCGCGGCCAGCAGGTTGATTCGCCACGCAGCTGCACTATGAAACTGGGGAAAGTCAGCCAGGCCCCAGAGCCAGTAGAGAAGGGTAGTGGTGCATTCAATGATTAGCTGCCGAAAAAATAAAGCCATTACCATTAGTGTGATAAACAGGCCGACAGCGGCCATCGTCCAGTCATTATTGGACTGGACGTCCTTACGGACAGGTTGTGCCATGAGAGGACCCTGCAGTATTCAGATATAAAGAAGAGGCACCCTGAATAGGGTGCCCCGAAGTAGATATGTGCGGAGGATGTTGCTGTGGAAGAGTGTTACTGTGGCGGTAGCACCAGGTTCAGGCCATTTGCTTCTGCGATTTTCTCAGCCTGGTGCTCAACGCATCCGGGCACGGCATACTCGTATTTCCACTGTTGATGGCGCATGGCATTGATTTTCTCGTAGAGCATTGCTGCTTTACCGGAAGTAATTGAGACCGTTGGGAGCTCTGGATTACCGGTATAAATTGTCAGCTTGTTGCCTTCAAGTTCGACTGATTTCCAGTCATACATTCCAAACCCCATTACACGAACGTCGCGTGGGAAAAAGAAGTTCAGAATGGACGTTTCCGGGTGGCTGATGTAGAGCATAGTCCCTTTTTGCGTATCGAGCCCCAGGTAACCCCAGCCAGTACGATTCATGGCAATATTTTGTGGCGAAGGGTTATTCAATCCTGATTCGCGGAAGAATTGGGCGAAAGCTTTGAGATTTTTTCGTTGCTTATATATACAGTAACACGTCAGGCAAATGGCAATGGCTAAGGAAATCCAAATAAATACCGCCTGCGAATAATCTTGCTGGCGTAAACCATATTTAGGGTTGTTAAGCATTGAAAACAACCAGAAGCCATAAGCGAAATGAAAAGGCAAAACAAATAGCAGATAGCCAATTGATAAAACCCCAGCTACAGCTACAGGCCAATTCTTGCTGTAAGTATCATAATGTTTCACAGACATATTTATCTTCCTGATATCTATCTGAGCCGTTTGCTGGCCAGATTGTAAACTTGACTATGCTCCCGTTTTCCAACTGCAACGACAGCAATGATTAACTCATCGTTAATAACCTGATAAACAAGCCGGAAGCCCGAAGCACGCAACTTTATTTTATAGCAATCAGGCATTCCTCTCAGTTTTGCAGAAGGTATGTGTGGGTTCTCCGCACATGCCTTTAGCTTTTTAGCAAATTGTTGCTGAATAGATTTATCAAGATGATTCCACTCTTTGAGGGCGTCAGTCCTGAACTTAATCTTATAGGTCATAGATACTGATCCAGCTCAACGTCATGCAGGGCTTGCTTGCTTCGCTTTTCGACCAGCGCAGCGAGCTCCTGATCGTCGATATATTCCAGCATCTTTTCATAGAGTTCAGCGGGTACACAGTAGAAGGCCGGCTGGTTGTGGTTCATTATTGCCACCGGATAACCCGCGCCGGCTTTGACCGTGGCCATGGGATTTTTCTTCAGTTCGCTGACACTTGCGGTTGTGTCGCTATGAATAGTGTTTGCCATGCTTACCTCAGGTATCAGATGAATGTGATGATTCAAATGTAGCACAAAAAAGACCTAAATATAGGTCTTTTTTGCGTCAGGAATCGCATTATTTAAATCCGTTAGCATCATCCCCAGGTTTAACCGAGTCGATTTTTTTCAGACCAGGCGCTTGTCCTGCTTTACCGCCGAATCCTGCAAACATGCTGCGTGCCGACTCTACCGCGCCTTTCATCATCTGAGCCGCCTCACGACCACCGAGCCAGGCAATTACGTAGTCAGGTAGGTAAACCTGAAGGCTAAATGCCGACGAAACCAACGTGGTGCAGAGACGGGCGTAAATCATCAAAATCCCGATGATACTTGCCAGACCGGTTACTGAATCTGCTTGTACGTTCGCGAGTGCGGGGGTGATTAGCATGTTCAGAAGAGTACCTATAGCAACAACTACGAGACTCGCAAAGAAGAACCCGAACACCATTAGGGATGGACGAATAGCAGCATCTATAAGGAAGATATAGCCATAATTAGCACGACTCCCTTTATCGTCTTCCGTCCCAATATGCGTTGCAGCCCACAAAGACCCCGCTGTTGTACCGATTAACACGCTACCCAGCCAGGAAGTGCAGGCTGTGATCCAGTATATCAAGGGTATGAATGGCAGAAAGATTGACAGGGAAAAACCGACACTCAGTAGTATAAATAAAATGAAGTAAACCACCGGTGAAACAGAGCTCATTATGCTTTTAGCGACATAACCCACACCAGAGACTGTATTGATTATTTTCGCAATTCCATTTCCATCGGCAGAGGCCCAATCAACGGCCGCTTTCGCAGCAGTAAAAGCGGTGAAAGTTAACTGTGCTGATACTAATGTATAATCTCCTATGGCTTTCATTTTCAACATAGGGTTAATTTGTTCAGAATTTTCACTGTTGTTATCGGACATAACTGTCTGGATAATCCAACTGGTTAATTTCTGAGAGCTTGGCATTATTTTAAGAATTGCATCATTGGCAGTTTGAACATCATCAAGATTCTCATTTCCTGAAGCATTAACTGAACCAATCGGAGGCGTATAGCTGGAGTTCTTTCTTTGTGCTACCAGCGCAGTACGTATCTCTTGAAGAAGTTTTCCTACGCCAACCTCCCCAATATTTGATTGTCCAGTTACCTCCGGGCTTTTGTGTGCAATTGAATTTACCTTCTGATTTGCAGTGGCAAAAGACTGGTACCAGGCGCCGAGCGCGATCCAACCGCTTTGTTTCAGGTAATTAGCTAGTTCATTGCGAATCGTTCCTTCATTGTTCACGCTCGACGCGGCCGCCGTGATGGTGTCTTCATAGCGACGTGCTGCTTGCTGAATTTCCGCTTCTACATCAGGAAGTCTGGACTGGCCACCATCCTGATAGCTTTTCCACGAACTTACAAAATTTTCGGCACTACTGGAGAGTGTGTTATTGATCTCGGAAAACGCGCTCATCTGCGCATTTTCAAGTGGTCCTGAATTTATCGGTACGCTGAAGGAGAACCATGATTCACTGTCTTTGGTTTCTGGAAGCTTTGCGCTCCCACAAATCGCGCTGCCGTTTGTTATCCGAATTTCCCTACCATCTGAAGAACGCTGTTCTGACATTGGGGGGGTATTGCTGCTCCCTACCTGGTGCATCTCCGCCTGTTCAGTGTTTAGCGCTGCTTTGCACAGATACATATCAAATATACCGCGGGCAGCAGTGATAGTCTCACCGGCGACGGGTTGCATTATGAGGGACTGACCATCCATGATTGCATCAGCGGCTTTGTCCGTTAGAAGGTTGGCGCTGCCAACACCCATGATCGAGGCCATCCACAAAAAAGCCAGATTGGATATGGACCATCCGGAAGGTGTTGGTACCAGGGCCATGAAGCCAGCCAGTGAAGACACCGGTGCCATCATTGTATTTCCCTGACCAAATACTCTCCCGCGATTACCGGTCAGTACGGTGGCACGCAGTGTGATCACCATAAACCAGATAAATGCCAGACCAGCGATAATAGCGTTAAAGACGCCATATAACAGGCCGATAAAGCTGACGTTTTGCGGTTGCAGGGGATTATTAACCACATCGCCAAACACCATGATCAGTAACTGACGAGATAAGTCAGAGTTACGTGTTGCGGCGCCGGAGATGGTGTCAAAGTCAATATTGTCTGCAAAAGCTGGCAACGACAAACTGGCCACTCCAAGAGCGGCAAGTAACAGAAGCAGTCTTTTCATAGAGTTTTCCGAAACGAGCAGAATGCACGTCCATAGGACGGCATAGATAAAATCAGATAGGGGAACGCCAGGTGAATACGTCTTTAATCCATGCTTGCGAGGTTCGCCACTGGATAAACGGGCCTAACTCCTTGTTAAGCAGTTGCCATATTCGATACTGATTTTTCATCGCATTTACGAATAACATGCCGGCAAACGCGGCCAGCATGAACATCATGCTCAGTAACCGAAAAAGGAATACCCCATACACAGGGAGCCCGGATGCCAGGGTCACGATCGGGAGTAGCATTAAAACCCCGACCGTCATGAAGAACATCATTAACCAGATCCGTTTAGCCAGCAGATATCGCCGTATCAACGACTCACGGCTCTGGCCGCTGGCGGCTACGGCCTCATCAAAACTGAGCGTCTCAGTTTCTTTTTTGGTTGATTCCGGTTTGAGACGGCGAAATCGCTCTGCATTTTTCTCTGCTGCGTATCGGGCAGCGTGAACCATGCGACCTGCCTCCCAGAGCGGGAGGACGAGGTTTGCGGTGAACCATGCTTTTTTTCCAATTTTCTTCATTGACGAGTTGCCCCTGCAGTAGCCTGTTGCAGTTTCTGCGCCAGACGTGGTTCGTAATATTGAGCACCCTGTAAGCTGAGCTGTTGCCCAATCAGGATCGCGTTCTCATGCAGCTGCTGTTTAATACCCAGAAGAAGGGCGTTCTGAAGGCTCTGGACTCGGATGGATTCGCGTACCAGATTATCACCATCCATTCCCTGCAGGTCGGTCTGGTAATCGGTATTGGCATAGCGACGGTTAACTTCGAAGGACTCAAATTCACGCAGAGACATCATACCGGTGCGCTTAGCCTCTTCGGAGGCATTCGCGTCATACCATGCTTTGCTGGATGGCGTTTGCAGGGTTTCTGTCAGCACATCTTTAGTCGCCTCGTTGGGCTGGCTGGCTGCAACCATGGCCAGCTGAGGCTGTTCAGCAGCGCTTTGGATCGAATCGTGTTCTGTCATCAATCCTATGTACTGACGACCGCTGTCGGTTTTGACCTCACCTTTTTTCAACGCTCGTCCCACACTACGGCGCGACGAGTTTTTCAGATACATCATGGCAGCGTCGGTTTGTTCCTGACTAAACGTTAGCTCCGGGGCCTTATCCTCCGGCCCGGCACCGGCGAGTAATGAGCGGATTTGCTTATCCCCTCCAGGAAGATCGGAAACGCCGTTACAGAGGTCACCCCAGGCATCAGCATCCTCTTTGGTGCAATAGTTACGATGAATGTCTGCGGTGGCAAACAGGTCCTTTTCTGGCGCTTCAGGTTTTGATGAAAGGACTTTTTTGACTGGGGAACTGTTAACGCCACCACCGCGGGACAGGCTCGCCTGTTTAGCTCCTGCCTGACGAGAAATTTGTGCTGCCTGGCCTGATGATGACTCACTGCAGATCGAGTCAGGTACTGTATAACTGCGTCTGGCTTCCTCCAGATTTTGAATCTGTTGGGCATAGGTCGCGTACTGCTGCATATTCTCGGTCGATTGCTGAATCATTGCGGCAATCTTGTCATTACCTGAACTGATTGCCCCTCCTATTTGTTGGTTGGTGGTGAGAATAGTGCCCAGGGTCGCGTTGGCCGTTGAGAGTTGGGGCACAACCTGTGTCGTGATTGGTACGCTGCTGTTGACGTTGACCGTAACAGCAAATGCCGGAAAGGTAGATAGGATCAGGCTGCCTGTTACGGCCGCTAATAGTTTTATCTTCATAGAATTTCCTGAATCAGATTTGCAGGCTGCGGGCGGCGATCAGCTCGCTGGCCAGTCTGTTAATCACGTTACCGTGGTCTGTCTCTTTCGCTTGTTTCTGGCGTAACTCAATCAATTTAACCGCGCTACCCGTAGGGAAGGCGTCGGCCAGAATTGAACGAGCGGTGCGGCCATCAAGCATTTCGTACAGCTGATCACGTAGTGCGGCATCTTTTGGGGTGGAATTCAGTGCCCAAAGTTCTTTAGGGCCAAGGGTGTTTTTGAGTATCTGTACCACACGCCCTGTTTTCAGTCGGAATACTGCGAGGAAATGTGTTCCGCTTCCGTCAGGGGATGCACCAGAGCCGATATACCGGAAAGTCTGAGCCGTATGTGCCGGCACACCAAAATGCTCAGTCAGGAGAGGTAAATCTTCATGACTGACCTGCATCAGGTACAGGCTGTTCGCCGACTTCAGAATTTCATGCGGGAAATGGTTCAGGTATTGAGAACTTAAAACGGTGCGGATAAAGAATTTACGGTTTTCAAGATCCTGAGTAACCAGTTTGTTCATAATGAACGGGATATCTTTCGCATTATGGAGCTCGTCGTAGATTTTGGTCTTGACCTCCTGGGCCAGCTGTATCAGGCGTTCGTGATGGAAAGGACGGTATGCTTCAGGCAAATGAGTCATGAGCTCGTTGCGGTACTGAGGCAGCTCAAAATGCCCGGCAGCCAACTGGCCTGCATAGAGATACATAAGACCTGTTTTAACTTGCCCGGCTCGGGTTTTACCGCCCACGACGTTGTTAAGATCGATTGCGATAACACGGGTATCCGGGTTAAGTTCAAACACTGTCCGACCGGCAAGCATTTTGTAGGAACTTAATGCGTCACCCAGGCAGCGTCCAATGTAAGACAGTAGTTTTTCACCACCACCTTCACGCGTGATCTCTCCATACTGGGCTTTGACGTCCTCGTCATTGAGATAAAGCTGCAGGTCGCTCAGTTCAGGCATGGCCTGGTAATGGGCTCTTGTAGCAGCTTTAATCTCTCCTTTATTAAAAAGCAAATCGCGAACTTCGTACCAGGTGGCTTTACTCCACCACGTCTCATCGTATTCGTGACGTATTCCCGTTTTATCAAGAGCTTCGTCTACTTCCGGTTCGAGTGTTAGTGCATAAAATACCGGTTGTTTATCTGCATTAAATTCATAGGCCTTATCAATAATCTTGCTGAGAATCTGACGACAATCCTGAGCATTGGGAGGGATGCCGGTTTCCGGATTAACACAGAGGGTTTCGCAAATATTGACCAGATATTCCTTCTCCGGAGTCAGCGGGTATTTCATTCCCAACTGGACATCAAAAGGGTTTTTGCAATATTCACGGCTGTTTTCAAGTATCAGACCAACGACTTCGTGTTTCCGGTGAGGTGGAAGCGCATCGCGAATCAGCCTTATCAGCCCTTGCGCCGAGAAACCTTTATCTATGTAAGATAAAAACGGCAGGTTGTTTTGACCTGAAAACAGTATTGCCTCACTTAACGCACCCAGCGCGACGGATTTACCCGTTCCCGGTTCACCTGCCACGATCTCAGTAAATTTGGTCTGAAGATTACTGGCAAGTTTTACCGGGAAGGGTTTGCCGTCAGGGGTGGCAAAAATAATGCTTGCATCATCAGCCCAGGGCGTTGCCGGCCGCTGCAATGGAAGAAGCGACAGGGCAGCTGAAAGTGGAGGAAACATCATCGATGGAATACTCAGCGAATTGGCGCCGACCATCGTTGAAACCCAGGCGCGAACAGGATCACCAAAAGTATCTGTAACCTCACAAATACCCCATGACTGAAGACCCTTCTTCAGAAGCGTTCTGTTACGTTTAACTATCTCTTTAGTGCGTCCCCAGGTTGATGCGCAGATAGTCATTACACATATCGGCTCTGACTTACCTGCATTTTCAAGCCACTGAACAGAGTTGTAGATAGGGCGAATTGGCGGCAGCAGTGCTGCCATGCTCAGTACCAGTTTTTTCCCGCCCAGGACGTTGAGACCATTCGGCATTAAATCCATTCGTATACGCCAGGGAAGGTTACGACTCATCTTGCTGAAAAGCTGGCTGAAAGTTTCAGGCTGCTGTGGCCCGAGCGACACGGCTAATGTTGAATGCCAGAAGCCGTCGAGACGAATGAAGTCACCTTCAACTTCAGGCTTACTGTTAAACAGCTGGTAATTGAGATGAGGTGCAAGCAGGAAAGAATGATCATCACCTTTCGGCAAGCCGTGGGGCCATTTAATGTCTCCGGGCAGAAAAGGTCGCCAGGTCGATGAGGTACTTTCTCTCTCCGCTTCTTCACGCAGATGAAAGCCAAACTCACGGGCATTCATTAACCGAATTCGCGTACCAAAATCACCATTACCAAACTGGTTTTCCAGCGTGCTGACGAACGTATCGTGACGTATTTTTAAACCTTCAAGTTCCTGAAACGCCGGGTTTTGACCAAAACGTGCGCCTGGCGTGTTTTTAAGAATTGGTTCTCTGCGTTTTTCCTCATCTTTTATTTCAGTCGAAGCTAATGCATCACGAGCAGTGTATACCACCATAAATGCACGTTCACGAGCCACAAAGGGCGCCATTTTTTCAATTCGCTCGTCCAGTATGTCGGTTAAATCAAGCCCCATACGTTTGACTGAGCGATACTGGTGAGCCAGTAATTTACGCAACTCTTCTTTAGCTTTATCAGGGTCCTTTTCAAAGACAAAGCTGAGTTTATGGCCAAGATTCTTAAATTCACTGTTCAGGAGGTTCTGGAGGCGGTCGATATAATTACTGAAAAGGGATGTATCTCTTTTTTCTTCCTCTGTTAAGGCCTCTTGTTCATTAAACTGGCAGTAGGTTCCCTCAACCTCAAAGACACTGGCGTAATGGCCATGATCTGTCAAAAAGATATACGGGGCATCCATTTCTGGCCGACGTTTTTTGTCATCGTCGGTCAGTCCTATTGTCGTGCGTAAATCACAGTAACGGGTGAAATCATGTCCCAGTGCATATCTGGAGGCGTAGGCCAACGCCTCTTCAACGCATTGAAGCGCAGAGACTAAAGGATTTTTCATGGTATTACTCTCAGGTGAGCGGTCAGGGATGACTGCGATACTCATTTAGCAGAGATAGCCAGTCTGTTGGCTGGACTGCTGGTTGTTCGATGTGATCGGAAAGTATGTCCGGGTTTGGAATAAGGGCAATGTGTCTTAATCGCTGTTGTAGCTCTTCTCTTTTCTCCTCGGGAACCTGTATAAGTGCCTGCCCAAACTCTCCTGGATGGCTCGTACCCCAGAAAGCTTCAGCCTCTTTTCGATGCTCGATTAGCCAGTTAAGAACTGCTGTGGCTCCTTTTTTCTGACGGTCATTCCCGTGTTTTCGTGCCGCGACAACCGTTCTTAACATGAGGTTGAGGTCTTCAGGTTTAAGTTCAGGCAGATAAACCATCACACCATCATTTGCCCCCAGATTGTTAAGGCGACGGCTGCACGCACAAACAGCGCAAACCACGGCAATATTTTCATCATCGTGATTATCCGGATTGCCGTCTCTGAAAAAGAGTGTGTTATGTCGGCTGTAATACTCGCAGATCGCACATTTTCCGCCTGTGAGTTGGTGTGCGCGTTGCGTGAGAGCAGGAGAGGGCGCGACGATACCATGGCCCCAGATTTGTTGACCAACATTGAACGTTACCTGTTTTACCGGGAACGTTAAACGCAGGTACTCCAGATCCATACGCAGCCATCGCCGGCAGCGCTTAAGTAAAAGCTCCAGAAGCTCGTTATCAGCAGTTGAAGAACGGTGCTTTATCAGTTGTTCAGAGAGGCAATTTATTGGCAGAAGATAAATTTCATTGTCGTTACCGCAGGCATCGCGCGTGATCCCGCAGAAATGAAATATCTCACTTATGGGTTCAACGAATAAACAAAATGCCACATTCTCAGGCGGCTTAATAAGCAGGGGGGCTGGCTTATTATCTGATTCATCATCTAAACATGCCTCAATTTCAATAGGGAACAGGGGATATAACCTTTCAGAAAGTTTTAGCATTCAGTCTGCTCCGGCAGGAACATCCCTATTTCAGCTACGATTTTCCCCTGACTCTGAACCGGGATTTTATAACCTATACCGCCAATTTTACCCATGACGGCTCTGACAACTTGCTCTGTTACGTCTGTCTCTTGTTTTGTTCCTGTTTCAGCTGCGTAAATACGGTCATGGGCTTCTGAATAATAAATTTCGATGTTCATGGGTAAGGGTATTCCTCCGGATTAGTGAGTGAAGCTCCGGCGCGCGGCCGGAGCGATAGTTTCAGGATTTAGCCGACGTCTACTGGATTCAGCTTGATAGTCGTTTGGCCTTTTTTGATGAACTGGTCGAGGGCGATCATGACGAAGCCTGCACCCATGAAGGTCAGTACCCATCCCCAACCAATTTGAGGGTTTTTCTTTTTAGCAACCCAGAGACAAATCCCAATTGCCACGCACCCAATCCCACCGAACTTGGCAAGTTTGAGGATACTTTTACCCGAGTTATCCGCGCTGTCCGCCACACCGTCAAACATGCCGAAAATGTCATCGTCTGCATACGCGGGTAAAGTTAGCGGCCCAAGTAATAAAGTCAGGACCGCTCCTAAACGTGCGCGCAGTGAAGAGAGCGCCATCAGGATGCGAACGGAAAGGAACAGTGTGAAATTACGCATTTTTACTACCTCTTTGTTGTTGAATTAATTCCAGGTTAAACCCAGAGTTTTTTGCAGTGCATCAAGCAGTTGGGGGTTACACGCCAGCAGGATGCCGGCAATTGCGATTACTGCGCCGGAGGACACATCTTCCCGGGCAGACAGACCGGTATGGCCATCAACCAGAGACCTTTTCATGCGTTGAAGACCCATATAGAAAAATAAGAACCCGACGGCACGGAGCAGTGTTAACACGGCATCGATGGCCAGCTTTGCCTGCCCCATAGATTCCGGTGCATAGGCAATCGCATCCAATGACACATCCCCAAAACTCAGGGTATGTGCCGCTTTATTCATCATTTGCTGTAAGGCGATGAGAGCGCCGCCTAGGCAGAATGACGCCAGCGCTTTCATACCATTTGCCGGTTTACCACTGCGGGATCGTTTGATGACCGATATCAATGTGGCCAGACAGCCCAAAGCACCAAAAAATAACCCCAGCGCCAGAATGAGACGTATGCCGCTGGTCTTCAGGTTGTCAGCTACATGGACCAGGATTTGGATGGCGTCCATCAATCCCCCTGGCGAATCACGCCTTTACTGGTTACGACGATTCGGCGCTCAGCATCAATACTGCGAATTGTCAGGCCATTTACCTGATCCCCGGGTTGGACGGACCATGTACTGCCGTTGTGAGTTATCCAGGCCATGCCCGGATAAACGGTGTTAATGCGCCAGCCTTTGAGGCCGCTACTGCCGGCTGTTGATACGTTTTTCACCCGGTGAGCGGTCGTAGAAGTGGGGGCCCTCTGAGGCGCTGACGCCTGCTTTGTACTGAGGGTATTTAACTTTGCCTCGATATCAGCCAGACGTTTTTCGCTATCCCTTACCCTGTCATTCAGAAGCGTTATTGCCTGCCGGTTGGCTTCGCCATACTCCTTAAGCTCACTGACCTCCTTGTTATCAACGGAACCTGTCAGCCCAATAAGTTCCCGGTCAGGGGCTTCAGCCAGTGACCGGGATGGCATAGGCTCCGGTATGCCATCCGGGCTGGCTGAATTCAGTTCTTCGTCCTGTTTACCGGATGTGTGCAGGTCTTGCTCTGTTTTCGCCTCCTGCTGAGCAGATGCGGGTGAATCAGTAATAAGCGCCCGGGCTGGCGGTTCATCTGGCCAAAATGCATACGCCAGAAGTGCAATCACGGCAGCGCCGGCAAGCAATAGCGTTTTAAGGTCATAACCCCACAGCCCCCATTTAGCTGCTGCAGGTGCTTCCTTTGCCGGCGCCGTGTCTGATGGGGTATCCAGCTCATTTGCGGGTATTGCATTAACTTCAGGTAATGCGGAATCCTCCGGCTCCAGGTCCGGATCAAAATAACTTTCTTTCATGATGGCCCCTTAGGGTTGTGCTGCAGGTAGTAAAGTCCCGGCCGAAGGCTGGCGAGTACCTGTGTTTGTGCTGGTTGGAGTGGAGTTAGTGATTCGGTCGTTTTCTGTGACAGCAGACATGAAGAGAAGCGCTACAGGTTGGCCCCGGTCGACAATCACCTGCTTCACGGGTAACTTTTGAGCATCGTTTGCGATCACCTGGCCTGCCTGTTGAGCTGCACCACCTAAAATGGTACCGGCGACAGCTTCACCATTTGGCATACCAACACGGCCCTCAATCTGATTGTAACCATTACTCAGTATCTGAGTATTGGCACTGGCATAGAGCTGGCCACCAAGCCCTAGGCCGTGAGCGATTGCCGGCAATATAACGCGGCTGCCGTATCGATTATTCACGCTCGAGGCAACGGAAGAGCGAAGCGTATCAGGCATAGCTGCCGAAACATCGACTCGCCATGTGTCTCCATTCCAGGTCATCTGGTTGAAATGGATCTTAACCCCGTCTCCTGCAAGCTGAATTCCTCTGGCCATCAACTGAGCCCCTTGATAAGGACCGGCGGGGATATGAGCCAGTACATCCGAATTGGTATTGTCGGAGTCAATCTCAGTATCAATCACCGCCCCGGGGCGGCTTCCCGCGGGGATTAAAACGCGATTAGTATTCTGGCCAGAGTTATAAGATGCCGGTTGGACAGTTACTGGTGCCAGACTTTCCGTCCATCCTGAATAGGCGTTAACGCTTCTGCTTTCTCCGGCATTTCCTGCCTGTGCTCCGGCGGTTACGGTCATATTGCCGGCGACGCCTGCCAGTTCACCAGTGGGAGCTTCACGATACGCAACAAGTTTTTTTAATAAGTCTTCCAGTGCTTTTTTACGATCAGGGTCCAGGCCTTGCTGGGGCATATGTTGCTGCGGAGCAAGCTGAACTTCCTGAACTTGCTTAGGCGCAGGTGGTGGCGCTGGGGTCGCATCTATTGGGGGAACCTGACGAACGGTGCCGGAGCTTATTGAAGCAATAAAGCTTGAGTTTTCGGCCTGGGCCTGTTTTGCACCAGCTTCATTGTTTTCGCGAAGTATTTTATGGTACTGCGGCGTTTCCGGCGCCGTTTTTCCTGAACCTCCTGCAGCTTTGTCCACATTGATTCTGGATACCGCTTGCGGTGCGCTCATCCAGGAAACCAGTAAAAATCCAACCGCAAGTATCAGAAAAATGACAGTCACGATAATTATGCCGGTTTTTTTGACGTCCCGGCCGACGTCTTTATCTGCTCCCATAGTTACTCCAGAGAAATTGATAAATAGACAGTTTTGCCGGCGCGGGAAAAGGCAACCTCAGGCGTAAGAGGTAATTTATAGAGCCAGGTTCCATCACCGGAGGCCTGTGTCAGCTCAAATTCGTCACGAATTTCGCTGCGCGTGCGGATATAGAGATCGTCACCCATCTGCCATACCTGCGTGTCAGGTAACTCACCCTGTGTTTTTAACCGACGCGCTTCTTTAGGAGGTACGCCGTCGAGAAATGCCTGAAGTGTTGGGTTATTCAGGCCAATTTTCGTCTGTCCCGTAGGTAGTTTTTTAGCCTGCGGCCCGCGCTGAGGAATACGAAGATCCAGACGGCTGTCAATGACGCGTGATTTCGCCTGGCTACTGGCCTCACCGCTGTTCAGGTCGATAATTATCGGTACCGCCAGTCCTTTCAGATAGACCGTTACATTTCCACGATCATATAAGCGTCTGGCCTGTACGGTCATCACACTACTTTCTGGAATGAAATTGACCGCAAAACCAGTTGGGTTCCCGTTGTAAGGCGGGGCAGCCAGTGGCCATGGCGCGCCAGTGTTGTCAGTGAACATGACTGTACTGGCCTGAAATGTTGTGGTTCTTAACACAGGTAAAGAAGCTCCCGGTGACAGATTAATGGTCAGTGTTGAGATCCGGGGGACGATATCTGCAGCCTGCCAGGCACGACCACGACTGGCGCCATCCATGACTTCACCGACCATTTCAATCCCCTGCTGATCCCCTAATGGGTTAGCCTGGCTCATTGCCCATGCTTGAGCTGAGGTAGGGGGGGCTGGCGGCGCGGATTGTCGAAGAGGTGCTGTGATATCTGTCTGTACGTTTTCTTGCGGTGGCTGGTTGTTGCCCTGAGTTGTTGGCGATGCTGGAGAAGGAGCAGATGGTAATTCGGTTGTTGGGGTATTTCCTGTTTGTGCTGGAGCCCAGTCAGCGGCAAGCGCAGGCGCAGCTGATAGCGCGATCGCTATAGCCGGGATCATCATATATTTCATTTTTCTACCTGAATAAAGTTAGCCAGCGTCTCGGGTGATAATTGACACTGCTTCAATACCTTCTGGTTTTAGCGTGACATCCGTGCGCTGAATGCGAACGGTGAAGATAAAGTTTTGTGAAGGTAAGCTCCGGGTTTGACCGTCAAGACTCAGAGTAACCGGATACTGAATATCCCAAATATACAGTCCGTTTTTTTCCAGGCCACGTCGGTAAATCATCCCTTTGCGGGTGACGTTTGCTGACATCAGCATTTTTTCAGTCTTCACCTTGGAAAAAAGATTCGAGTTCGTCAGCGCGTTGTAGTAGCTGACAAAACCTTCCTCAGAGAATTTCTGTTGCTGATCGCTTATTTGTGTCCGGTAATTCTTAAAGTCGAGCTGGAACGCTGAACGTATAAGCTTATCGCCGAAGTCTATTACATCGTCATCGGTGTATGCAGGTTCATTAGTGGGGACCTGCTTCAGAACACTGCCCTTGTTGGTCGCAAAATATTTGGTGGGCGGGTTAGCCACCTTGTAGACCAGCCAGGCGTTAACAGGGAACTGGAGAGCGCTTATTGTACAGGCGATAAGCGCAACCTGGAGCGCTTTCCGGGCGAAGCCTGCGTTAAGCATGTTCTTTTTATGTAATTCCAGCGCATCCATAAATGGAATCATCGGATCATCGGTTTTGCGCAGGGCTTCATCTACCACAGGAGAAGCCTCCTTTGCGGAGGCTGTTTTCTTTTTCATTTCAGCGTGTCTTCCATCAGTTCAGTGATATGAAGGATGATGAGCCAGTCCCGGAGTCACCTGCAGCTGGCTGCGGTGTTACCTGCAGCTGAGCTGCTGAACGGGACTGAGTGGCTGGTATGTATGAGCTGTAAGACGACAAACTTGCTGTTGAAGGCAAATCACCCCATGGGTCGATAGTTGGGGGAACATAGTCATTAATCTTATCGCGCGCTGCAGCACAAATTTTCTGGCCGATCTGGTTTAAGACATCCGTCAGATTTGGGAATGTTGGCGCGGTAATCGTCGTTGAAATGTTTCCCAGACAATCACCGAGAGATGCTGAGACATTATTTTGCCGCTGTGACCATGCATCAGCTGCTTCTTTAGCCCGGTTGTAACCTGCCTGACTTCCTGCCTGCGCGGCAGTACCGGCCCTGCAGGACGCTGCATCTGCAAAAGGGATGCACGCCAGACAGAGCAATGTAGTGCAAAGGGTACGACGTATGTTGTGCATGATGACCTCACATCGGTTGTGGTTGAATAGCCGGCTTAGCCTGTACATGAGGTGTCTGAACCGGCTCCTCGGATTTAGGTGGCGCATATGCCTGCGAGAAACCCAGTTTGCTGTGCAGTGCCGGCGGGATCTTTTCGGGAGATATCAGGGGAACCGCAAATTTGTGCTCGTCCTTGCCCTTCATCTGAAATGCAAAGGTGTCGTAGTTCACTTCCGCGTTCCTGAGCGTGTTAACTGCTGAAGCGTGGCCAATCAGCTGGAGTTTGCCGTTGTCCTGTACGCTGTTTAAGGCAAGATACGTATTGCCTTTCTCTGTCGTGCAGATACGGGCAAGGACATTTTTCATTTCTCCTTCATGACGAATAACGCCCTGCAGATAATCCCCGTGGCCTTTCACCAGATGCGCCAGCAGTTCACCCTTATCATCCAGCGCCGCCATCACTACAGAACCTGCAGCTTTAGAATGATTCGGAACGGGGGCGTTTACTGGCGGTACCTCAGGCGCAATCTGACCCTTTCCGTCTGGGCCGGTGTAGAGCAACCCGTGTCCGCTGGGTGCGGGAGAGGAAAGTGGCAGATTGTTATTCTGAATAATCTGCTGCTGCAGTTTCCAGAAGGCATTGCCGTCGTAAGCCGCCAGTTCCGCCGGTGCCACTGCATGCTTGTCAGCTACCAGCAACTGGTTGTCGAGAGCAGGGGTTACTGTCCAGTGGTTACGATGCGTATCAAGCCGTTCAAAACCTGTAATATTGCCCTCGGCATCTTTCACCGGCACATTGACGGTGACAGCCTTCTTCCCGAGATACTGTAGTTTGACCATATCGCCAGTCTGATTACCGCTGTCCTTTAACGCCTGCTCCAGCTCGACGCCCCAGTAGGTTTTGTTGCCGCTTTTGGTCCGCAGCTGCACATAAAAGCTTTCGGAGTTTGATTTATCAAACTTGTACGGTGCCTTTCCGGCATCGAGCAGTTTGCCAGTCAGGCCGGTGCGCAGGGTTTCTTTATCCAGGACGCTTAATTCTGGTGTGACTGTCTTCTCCGTTGCTTCTATTGGCCTGGTGATACTCTCAGATAGTGCTGGTTCCGCTACACCAGGAGCAGATACCGACGATACCGGGGCCGGGGTTTCAGGGCCTGATTCGGGACCGATATTCAGGCCATTTTGCTGAACGGTATTCTCAGCCCGGGACTTCAGCAGAGCCTCAAATTGCTCACGCTGTTGAGGGTTTTTGAAATGAACATCGATGTTGTGATCGGCAATCAGCACCATGGTTCGCTGAATAAACTCGTCACTACCCGTAATTTCAACTGCACCACGTTGATTCGCTTTAGCTGAAAGCAGCGCCGCCAGGATCATTCGATCATTCTCGCTGGCTTCTGGAGTGGCCATCACAATGCGGTCGCCGTAATCGCGGAACGCATCCTGCCCATCGAGAGAATAAATCCAGGTTCTGCCTTCCTGACGGCTTGTCAGTCCCTGGAGCAGTTCATCAAGATTTACAAGAGGTTTAGGGTCATCGCCCGGGCTGATATCACCCGCATGGCGCCCAAAGGTAAAGCTAAACCCATTTTCGGCTGCAGCTGGTTCACTGTCGCCGGCGGGCGCCATACTCTCAGGTTCAGCGGTACCAGAATTAACAGGCTCGTCAGTTACCGGTGCGTTCGGTTTAATGACTGACTCTTTTTCTGAAGTTTCAACCACACCTGGTGTGGGCACCTCTTCAGGCTGTTCTGGCACAAGCTCCAGATCGACAGGCCGATGTTTTTCAACAACCTCTTCAGGTTGCACTGGCTTATTAATCGGTTCGACTTCTGGTTTGGGCTGTTCGGCATCAGGAACAGGAATATGGCCGTGATGCTCAGAGAGCTGCGCTGTTGATTCTGGCGAGGTCTCTGCTGCCGGCAATACCGTAACAGTATCCGCGGTCAGGCCTGGTTCAATAACTGGTTCTGCGTGGGTGTTACCAGGAATGCTGCCTTCTGGTGCTGGACTGGCAGGCTCATGGCTCATGAAGTCTGCATATTCTGAAAGGTCTACCTCTTCTGGTGCAGGGCCAGCGTCATGCTCTGCTGGTAGCTCCGGTAAGATTTGATTGTCTGGCATAGAGTTATTCTCGCTAAAGGCCTGACGCCAGTCAGGAAGCAACGGGGCGAGCACTGGCGCAAGTTGATCACGAACGGCATCGATACCGCGGGAGGTGTGAATGTCATTAAAATCACTGAATGAACCTGCGCCGGCAAAAGCAAGAGCACGTTCGCTTTCGGTGAACTGCGGAATGATGTAAGTACCACCGATAGCTTCTGCGGCCTCGCGGGCTTTATTGAGGCCTTTGTTATCATCTTTTGTGAAGTCATCTTCACCTAAAATGATGTGCGCAGAGTCGGGGTACAATTCACTAAGTTTGCGTGACACTGTCACCATGTTGCCGGCGTCAACAGTCATTATTACCGGCATACCGGTGGCCTGATGGAGGCTTGCCGCGGTGGCATATCCTTCAGCGTAAAGAAAAGGCACTTGCGGATTCAGCTCCCCCCCAACGACAAAGAAATTTCCAGTCTTCTCAGCACCCTTCTTCAGGTTTTTGGTGCCGTCCGGTTTGATGTACTGAAGCGACCGCAGTTCGCCATCAGTGTTACGCAGAGGAATGACAAGGTTATCGTACTTATCCAGTTTTACTCCTGCACTGGCGGTAACACCTTTACGGGCAAGATACGCGTGCGTGTCTGGCGCATCCGGCATTTTCAACCACTGGCTTGAGAGTGTTTTAGCGATGCGGGCATAATCATCATGCGCTTTAATCTCTCTGTCCCAGCGTTTCTGTGCAGCGAGTGCCCGCTGTTTAATGGCTTCTACCGGGTCATACTGGTATGTACCAGTCGAGGTCCAGTTTACCTTCCCCTCACTGGAACGATGATTCTGGTACCAGCCAGCAGGGCGGCCATCCAGAAAACCCTGGTAGACGCCAGATTTGGTCCCGGCTTTATCTCCCTCTGTTGAGACCCTGTGCCGTTTTCCATCCATTTCAGGCAAACCGTTATCCGGAAGAATAAAACCGGCATCCTCCAGTTTCTGGGCAAACTCTTCTACAGGCGATAAATTTTCTCTGACAGTATTGGATTGGCCTGAAACGATATTTTCAGGTAGCCAGGCCTTAACTTTTTCAAGATCGGCCCCGGCTTTCGCAAACCAGACTTTTTGCGATCTGTCATATTCGAGCGCGTAATCTCCGTCAGGAAGCCGGCCTGCAGCACGCAGGGCTTCCTTTTTCGCTTCCTTGGTAATGGCCAGGTAAGTGCGTTTTTGCATTGTTTTGTTCCTCGTTACTCAAAGAACTTGCGGTACCACCATGGACGACCCGTCAGTCGCAGGCCCCGCAGCAGGCGGAGAAGGCGTTGCCACAAAATGGTGATGGTGAAACCGAAAAAGGAGAGGATGCGGAAAAAAAGAATGATGCCGGTAACGGTGTAGAACGTTGTTGCTTCTGGCCACTGAAACCAGGCGGCATACAATGTGAAGAGGACGACCGGCACACCCGCGATTTCAAGCCGTCGCCCTGCGTCACGCCATTGGCTTATTTTCACATCGCTGCCCTCCTGTCTAATTCACGCCGTGAAATGACTGTGAGTAACTCTTTTTCGCTGATACGCCCATTCTGAAAAAGAGCCCAGGCTTTATCACTCATTCGTTCACCGCGCTCACTCAGATGGTTGTCGATCCACGTACGCCACTGGGTATGTTTCAACTTACCGAGTTCGATTTTTACCTCATCATCGAAAACGAGATATTCCCTGATCGACTGGCGTTTGCCATCAGTGGTGCGGAGCAGACGTTGGGTTACGACATACCGCAGATTACTGAGTAAGTTCCATGCCATCGCTTCACGCTGATTTTCAGGTACCAGCATCAGTGCGCGGGGAATGGTCTCGCCAGGGGAGTTAGTGTGCATGGTGGATAAACAGAAGTGCCCGGACTGACCATTCACGATAGCGCCGCTCAGTGTCTCAAGATCACGAATCTCACCTACGCCAATCACGCCAGGCGCGCGGCGCAATGTCAGACGAAGATGTTCCGCAAATGACGCCACGTCGCGACCGATTTGTGACTGCTCAGGCATCAGTATTGCGTTAGGGAAGTTCAGCAGGAACTCGATTGGGTCTTCTGCTGTGACTATCTTGCGGTCGGGATCGTTAAGCGCGATATACTGATAAATCGACGCCATAAGGGTGGATTTACCTGACCCGGTTTCGCCGGTGATCAACCCAAGCCCATTGTGAGGCATCAGGCAAGGCAGCAAATCATCCTCAAGCCCCAACGTTTCGAGCTCTGGTATGACCGTTGGGATGGTCCTTAGTGTCAGTGCCGGTACTGTGTCGTAATCGCCGATCGTGGCCTGGACAAAGTTACAGCGAAAGCGCTGGCTTTCACCGCGCCCCAGCCCGTAGCGGTTATACATATCGCCTGTCAGCTGCAGTGCTCTATCTACCCCTTTTCCCGCCTTCAGGTCGCCTTTGATCTGCTCCGAAAAGACGTCATCCATTAACCGGGTTAACTGCGGTGGCTCAATGCGAAACTCGCTGGCGCGAATTTTGCGGCCGTGCAAATCCACAACCAGCGGTCCTCCCCCCTGCAGAAAAATATCTGACACGTTGTTTCTGGCGCAATGGACGAGAAATGACCTCAAACCATCTCCCGTAATGCCGCCATGAGCATGAAAGTCGAATGAAGGGAATGTCATTGTGGTTCCTTACGAACTGAGGGCTTCCAGCGGTTCTTATCAACAACAAAACCAGCCGGGTCCTGAATGCGTTTCACTTTGTCACCGATCATCAACTCATCCCTGGTGCCGGTTACACTTTGCTGGGTTTCTTTGATGTCAGGTGCCTGGATAATCCCTTGCTGCAGAAGCGTGGAGTAACGGAGCATGCCGGTATAATCGCGGGTAAGACGATTAAAATTTGATTCAAGCGCCCGGTCTGCACTTTGACGTCCTTCTTCCCAGCCCTTACGAATTGCTTCCTCCCAGACAGCTTTCTCTTTGCTGTTTTTGGGGCGAACAGCAGCATCCGGGGCATCAATGCGTTTACCTGAAAGACCGAGTAAAAGGTATGAACGCCAGCCCGGAGGGTTGCTAACGAACCGTGCCGGGACAATGATGTTGTAGGTCCTGTAAGCCGTACGGATTTGATCTGCAGTGATATGAGCAAGGTCGGTTGATGTTGCGATGACCGGTGGTAAGTATCCCTGGCGACTTATCAGAGGACGAAAGTCATAAGTTTTGCTCAGGATATCGTCCCTGGTAATAAGCGCCTGCCTGAGTTCATATGAACGCTGTGCCTTTCCCCCCTGGTATCCGATCGTTCGGCCGGCATCATTAAGCATCTGCCATACGGTTTCGCTGAGGCCATTGAAATCGTTTATCTCAGGATTCAAATAAGAGGAAATATCTCCCGGGGGAGTATCCACCTCATCTGCATAAGCCGAGAAAGCACAGAACAGCATGAGGCCTGCCAGTGCGAATTGTTTCATGCGAGGCGGCCCCCTTTATCCGGGAGACTAAAGTAAAGCCGCAACTCAACGCCTTCCTGAACTAATTTCGCTCGCCAGCCAGTCTGGACCCGAACAAGGTCGAGAACTTGTTCAAACGTCATGTTATTCACATGAACATTGACCGGAAGCGGCAGGCGAGTACCGGTATAGACAAATCGATAGCCACGTTGCCTGGCGAGAGTATTTAATAACTCAACTGCATCGCCATCCCATTCAATGCTGATCCTTTGGCTATTGGCCGTAATTCCATTTCCCAGCCGGAAGGCTTTCTGGTTAATGGCGCCAGACTTCAATAATGCTGTCATGCCCGCCTGACTGGCGCTGGCATTGGCTTGTAAATTACTGTTTGAGGTAGCTGGTTTGCAATCAACCTCAGAGGCTGTTTGACAACCAGCAAGCAGCAGAGGCAGCAGCGCCGCGAGTACGTGTCGTTTCATAGGTCATTCTCGAGAAAATGATGAATAGAGCCGAACAAACCGGCCGGGTTGAATTTAAAGGGGCTGAGTTTGGACTGATGTATGAAGAAGCCGGCTAACCAGACGAACGGTCATTGCTAATTGAGGCAAACTGCGTCGCAACGATAGTTGGAGTAATGAGCTGGGGTACTGGTCAGTATCCAGTTATTACCCGACTTTGAAATCTCGCAGCTTGAAGTATCGTCGTCATATCCAATTTTAATGACACGAACGTAGCTGAGTGCGCACATAGCATGTTGCCCCATGTCGATCTTGTTATGTGGAAACGTTGAGCTGTAGGTCGTCACTTTCTCATCAGCACCCAGGCTAACCCAAATACCATCTTTACAAAAAAGCGCGCCGCCTAATGAGTCACGGGCCTGAAGCCCGTTTTGCGGACAGGCAGTACCGGCAACTTCCACTTTCAGGTGTAAGGAATACTCACCAATCGTCAGTCTGCCTTCCGATGTCATTGAACCGCCACGAATCTCCCCTCCGGTGTACACGCTTTTGTTGTTAAGGCTGCGCATCCAGTCGTTATCGGACATATACCATCCCCCGCCATGGGTTGCATTCATCCAGCCTTTGGAGTTCTGCGTAATCACCCAGCCGTCATTAGAACGAATATCTGATCCTGCTGTTACCCCCTGCGAGAAAATGCCATTCTTCGCGTTAAGCGTTTCAGTAATGGTTCCGTTCTGGGCTTTAATGTTTTCTGAAAACGTACCATCTTTGGCTGTTACCCCTTCACTGAAACCGCCATTTTTGGCCGTGATGTTTTCAGTGAACTTCCCTGTTTTTGCATTAATCGTGCCCACGTTGTTCAGATTATTGCTGTTCATATCTATCGCGGTGTGCATACGGTTCAGTTCGGGCCGGCTTGCTAATGCATAACGGTAAAGACGATCGCTTTCCTGGTCATCTGCGCCGAGAACATCCGATGACAGCCACACGGCCAGGCGTCCTGATTCACCGGATAAGCCGTAACTTGATAAATTCATTTTCCAGGAGCCATAGGCACCTTCGGCCTGATTTGCAGTCTGGATATACCCACCTGCATCTTTAACTGACTGGGCGATATACCTCAGGCCTTTATAAGGAATAGCTTTTCCCCCCTGAGTAAGAACAAAACCAACCAGTTTTGTACTGTCTGAAGGGTTGCGGACTATGGCCACCTGGAAAGTCTGAGCACTGGTATTGGTCAGCGTAAAACCCTGAGGTAAATAGCCTGCCTGCTGCAGCTGTGCGCCGGTAAGTTTTACACTTCCACCCGCGCCAACCTGAGCCAGGAGGGTCTCACGGTTATCGCGAATGTAGCTTTTAGCGGCCGCGGTTACAGCATCCATATGGCGTGCTTCAACGGACCATTCAAGCTCAGTTACATACTGGCTGTACCTGGTCATGCCGTATATACCGGCGAACATGACGATAACCAGGGCAATGGCAACCTCAATGTTCACCATGCCACGGTGAATTTTCTTCTTCATATGATTATGTCCAGTGTGGTGAACGCCGGGATGACGGCGAACAGGCAGAGAAACGGGCCAAATGGCAGGTAACGCTGCTTGGTCATGGCACCCGTACAAATTGCCGCGGATAACGCGATTAGCGTGACAGCAAGTACATCGAATGCCGGATACCAGCAAACGAGCGCTGTAATTAACCAAACATCTCCCTTACCAAATACCTCATCTTTTTGAATGTAATTTGCCAACAGGCGAACTAACTCAAGGGGAATAAAAATGAAACTGATTTCAGCCAGCAATTGCGCGGGATTGCGCTCCGGGAGGACCCAAATCGAATACATAACGCCAGTTATGGCCAGCGATGCGGTAAAACGGAATGGGAGCCAGAAGCGGGCTAAATCCAGGGCGGCAAGAATAAGGCACCATGCACCCACAAGAAGGCCTCTGATGATTTGTTCGGGTCCCAGAAAACCAACCAGACCTACCGCTATCAGGACAACACACAGTATGAGCCAAACCTTAAACAGCTCATGGTGCATTTGATTTTCCGGCTTTCGTACCGAATCCATACGCTCAATGTAGGATTCGGATATGCGCAGTAATACTTTTCCCGCAGGATAAATCATTGGCAGGGTACATAAGTACAATGCTGTCAGGTTCATTCAGGGATGCCCCGCCAGCTGGACGTTATAACGCCGATATATCTTTCTGGCGTAATTTAAACGTTTTGTTTCCTGCACGTCATTCTCAGAAAAGCCAGCATTGTATGAGCCCAGACAGGACCAGTTCACACCGCATTTCTGTAGATGTGTCGCCAGTATCCATGCTCCGATCTGAACGTTCAGGCAGGGATTATTCAGCAGGTCGTCTTTAGATTTTATTATCCCCATTCCCATTAATTTCGCCACATGGTTTGAGTTAACCTGCATGACGCCATAATCGTAGCTCACCGCTTTTCCCGACTTATTGCGATTGGTATTCACAACTGTTGGGTTCATTCCACTTTCCTGCTGCGCTATGGCCATCAATAAACGCGGGTCAATCTGGTATCGGGCGCCGGCCTCCTTAAAACAAAAGGCCTCCGCCGATAATGAAAAAGCGCCAGCAATCACCAGGGCCAGCAGTCCAGTTATAACTTTCATCGGATGCCTCCTTGAACGGGCAGGTGTGGCCTGCCCGGATTAGGTTGATTAGGTCATGCTGGTAAATTTCAGGATATTGGTGCCTGTGGAACCGTTATCTTTCGTACACTGACTTCCTGCAGTTGCGGAGCTGACGGTTCCTACCGTTTTGCTGCCGTTAATTGACGTTTCACCGTACGAAGAGGACATTTGAGAGGCCATAACAGTGCAGGCTGACAAAGGTACTTTGTTGTACGTCAAAGTGAACCCTGTTTTGCCTCCGGTGGATGCGGTTGGCTCGATGGTTACCCCGCCACCCCAGACGTTGATCAGCGTTGCAGTTCCGCTTGAGGCATCACCGACGACCGACATAGCTTTCGGAGCGCCATCAAATTTGATTAGCAATCCGGTCATATCTGCGGCACCGTTGAAATTATAAATCCCACCGGTTTTAAGCAACGAACGGGTATTAACGGTAATTTGCTGGGCATTGCCCATTTCGGTAGATGTTTCGTTTTTACTGAAAAGGCCACTGGAATTAAGAAAGATAGTTATGGCTGCGATTGCGAGTACAGCCAGGATAATTACCATTTCAATACCCAGAACACCACGATGTACCTGTGTGGCAGGCGATGTGCATTGTTTACTCATTGATATTTCCTTGTGTAACAGACAGGTCTAGCGACCAGCGATGAACCGGGCGCTCCAGAGGGGCTCCCGAGGGATGTAAAACTCAGTAAAGTAATTTATCTGCCTATATGATCTGCAAGGTCATTTAGCTGCTGTATTACTGCCAGCAACATACCCATATAAGCGCCAATTAGACCGAAGCATGCGAGGGATACACGAATAACTCTGCGCTTCATTGATTTAATAGTGGTTTTGAGCATGTACATTGCGTATCGCTCAATCAGTATCTGACTGTTATCACTATTTTGCCCTGCAGTCAGAAGCACTAATTTGTTAATAGTTTCACGCGACGGGAAATTATATCCGGAATTTCGCATGGCCAGCCCCAGATGATCACCGGCATTCACTCTTCGCCGTATAGCGTTAAGCCTCTCCAGCATGTAGGGTGACGCATGGGTTGCAAGTTTATTTAGGGCATCAAGTGTTTTTACGTTTGCCCCCAGCAGTGCAGCGACATTCAGTAAAAATACGACGCCCTGGAAGTCCCGATACAGTGACCAGGGAATCAGATAGTCCAGAATGCGTCGCGGCCGTCCTCCTACGTTTGGCAGAGACCACACTGTCCAGCCACAGAACAACAGGAAGAAAAGTCCCAGCCAGATCCCCTGTTTGGCTACAACGTCAGCGCTTAACCCGAGCCACCACATTGCGCCGCTCCAGTCTTCCCTGGGAAACATACGGGTCATCGGTGGCATAAAATAATCATGGATCATCTTCAGCAGGCCGATGACGACTGCCAGCTGAAAGAAGGGATACGCCAGAACACTGAAGACACTCGACTTCATTTCGGCTATTCCACGCACAACCGTAGAGGCTCGCTCCAGTGCCTGCGGAAGATTACCGTCCTGCAGACCTGAACTGATTATTGCGCATTCCCCCCGCGGAACCCATTCGGACAATGCCTGATCGAGGGGAAGACCGTTATTAAGGCTTTCGAGAATATCTTCAAGCCAGACCGCAGCGCGTGCAGCTGAGGGGCCACCACTCAATGCAGTTGATAACATATTTTCCAGCGCCACATTCAGACGCTGATTATTACTCAGGAGGAAGGCCAGTTCTTCGTAGAGTTTCAGGCGGTCGGCGGTCGAAAACGTTTTGCTGTAAATCCAGCGGTTGCAGGCTTTACGCCGCGCATTCAAATTACTAATCACCGGGCTTGAAGACAGGTCTGATAAACCGGCCATAAAGGAGTTCAGCCTAGCTTTCATTCTGTGCTCCTTCTGTCAGTAATCGCCGATCTTCATCAAGAGGGCAAATACGCTGCGCTGCCCTTGGGTCTACCAGCCCCTGATTAACCAGTTTCAGGACATGGGCATTACGGGTTATGCCACCCATTTTCTTTATCCAGTATTCGCGCGCTGCCAGTTTTCCTCGTTCGCGGAAATTGAGCATAAATTGCGCATCCGGATGTATCACTTCGGCCACGACCTGACGGCCGATAATCCCTTCTTCACAGCAATTGCATCCCGTCTGATTCCTGAAGCGAGTGGTACCGGTATCGCAGGTTTCAGAAATCAGTTGTTGCTGAATATCGCTCAGATCGTTCACCACATCATTCCAGCTCAGCCTGCAATGTTCGCAGAGAACGGGTACCAGCCGCTGGCTGACAAGCCCAATGAACAGTTGCGGGTCAGTTAATAATTCAGGTCTGATATCAAGCGTCATCAGGCGTTCAAGAATGTTGAAAGGATCATTCGCGTGCGTCGTTGACATGACGAGGTGACCTGTCATTGCGTTTGTGACACATGCCTGCGCAGAGAAAGGGTCCCTCATTTCACCCACCAGGATCGCATCTGGATCAATACGAAGGGTATTCGCAAGATACAGGCGCCATGCGCGCAGTACGTCGTCCGGGTTATTTTTGTTGGCAACAATAGGACACTGAATGGCTCCCTTAATACGCCCTTCCGGGGGATCTTCATACGTCACAAGATTCAGAGCGTAATCATGGAAAGTCAGATACATGTTGGCCATCGTTCGCAGGGTCGCGCTTTTCCCTGAACCTGTGGGACCGCTTAGTATGACCATTCCTTCTGGAGTGACTAACATCTTCTCGAGCAATTTCTGTTGTTCCGGTAGAAACCCCAGTTTGCTGAGTGTTGGAGGATTTTCACTGTCATCAGGTATTAAGCGCATCACGGCATGAATGCCGTGAACCGTCGGTGTGTGTGAATAGCGAGCTCCAAATAAATTGAGTCCTTCAAGATACTTGGACTCAATTCGTCCGTCCTGAGGACGGCGGCTGTTGAACTGAGACTCCGTCACATCGCACATGGAAAGGATAATTGTCGAGGCAAGAGTGATCCCGTCCTCTTCTGGGATCGTATCAACACGAATAAGGCTGCCGTGTATTCGCAAACTAATAAATGCCAGGCCTTCCTCGCCAATAGCAATATGAATATCAGATGCCTTGCGCTGTACCGCAAGTTTGAATAATTCCACAACCTTTTTCTGCGGTCCAGTAAGCTGCAGATCAGTGACAATCTTGTCACCTTTGTTCAGGGCGCGTATTTCATCAAGCGGGAGGAACTTGATAAAAGCGTCCGGCTTTTTGTCAGTGATAGTTCTTACAAAAGCCTGAATCTGTACATCGTAACGATCGTTTTCAGAAATAAACAGGGATGGTTGCTCTGCTTCTTTATAATGAATGCGATGCGCTATTTTTGAAGGAATTAGAATGTCGTCATGCTGAGCAACCGGAAGAGTAATATCTGTCATGGTTTTACTCCGTAAAAGATGGAGAAACTAATTTCCCATCATCTGTTTTTAACTGAACACCCTGGGAATTTATCTTTGCAACTGTATAAGCAGAACCTGGAAGACGTTGACCACTCCTTGCCTCAACCACAGTCCCATCCGGCATAAGCATTCTGCAGGTTAGCTGACCTCCACTGCCGGCAATTTCCAGGATTCGTGGAATACTTTCAGAACGATCAATCCGGGCCTGCTCTCTTGCCTTCTCTGCTGAGGCTGTCGCGCTCAATTCGGGAACTGGTGCATCAAGCCCATTCCCGTTAGTTTTCCAGTTGAGTATTGCTTTCGCGCGATTTGCTCGAGCCTCATAAAGCACTGTCTCAGCCTGTATTCTTTCAAGTTCACTAATAGTCAGATTCTGAACTGGCGTAGCTGAAGGCGCTGAGATTATTTTCCCGGTATCGTCTTCCGCTGCGCTTGCGCAAAACCCAATGCTCTGAATAATCAGAGCGGTAAGCAAATATTTAGCGAGTCGCATAGAGTGTTCCTTCCAGGGTATAATGCAGCCTGGCGTTGCTTAAAGTCATTGTAATTGTATTTAAACGAATGCCTGATTTATTTATGTCTGAACCAAACAGATTTTCAGGTGGGATGTCTGTGTCGAGCTGAAATGAATAAGTACGCCAGGGTAAATCGACAATATTTCCATCCACAATTACATTGCTTTTATTGTCCTCCCTCAGTACCAGTTTTGCCTGTATTTGCTGGGCATAATTTGTTAAACGCTGAGTGATTTCATCACCATCTCCAATTTTTTCTTGAGAAGTTGCGCCAATAGCCGCGACTAGCGGTTTTTTAACCCCACCGGTATCGGCTTCTCCGGGTATATTAAAAAATGGTTTCAGATCGGGATAAAAATACGCCAGGCGTTGACGGAATGGTGCCAGTGTGCCGCCTTCGGGTTTTCCCCACGCTAACCTGACGAATAAACCATTTTCATCTTTGCCGCACATCGCAGCCTTAAATGGCCATCCTGCCATACTCAACTGAACGTTCCAGCCCTCACTGCAGGTCTGTATAAAAGCCTTTGCATCAGGTAGGTTTTCCCAGGGCTTTGGGGGATCTTTCTTCACAATGCGCTGAGCGTTCTCTATAGCGAGGCGCTTTAACTCCAGGTCTTTCAGCTCCTGGTTATGTTGCCAGGTTGAGTATCCGTACCATCCAGCGATGGCCAGCAACAGAGTGAGTGACCAGACAGCCATTGGCCGCCGTGTGGATATCTGTTTTAGGCGAAAGGCGCGTTCACGAGTGAGGGATGCCAGTAACTGATGTATATCTCCTTTCGGCGCGCTCAGGCCAGGCATAAACCCTACGGGGCAAAATGCGACGGTGGTTGCTTCAGCGCCGGTATAACTAAGATAACGTTCAACTGCCTTTCTGATTTCTTCGAGGTCGCCAGTAATATCAGACAGGAGGGACAGAGAACCGCCGGTCGTGGCCACAAAATAATAGCCACCATCGTCGAGCTCAAAGACCGCCCACGCATTGTCACCTAATAACGGGAGTAAGCCTGGTGCCAGGGCATATGCATTTCCTGCTTGCCGTGGCGTTAGCCCCGTGAGGCTGAGGTTGGCCGTTCCAATAAGGACACCAGAAGGCTGAACAAATGAAATGAAGTGATCTGCATCTTCTTTTCGTGCCTGTCGGCGGTGATCCAGTTTCCTGGCCACCTCAGCCACTTTCCAGAGCAGTCCAGCGACCCAGACGTTACGGCCAGAATGGATGATTGTATTGTGCTGCATTGTTTACCCCAGCAGAGTCGGCGTAATGACGATCACGAGAATGGTGTCTCCTTTCTCAGCGTTATAGCCGCCGCCAAGTCCAAAGAAGCCTGGAGAACCCACACCCTGCTTATTTGATGTGTTGTTAGCCTGCAGATAACCACTGAGCAGTAATGCCTGGCCGGATTTCAGAATGACGTTCTGAGCGAAATTGTGCATTTTCGTCTTTGGCAGCTTTAACGTTACGTCACCGACTTTTTCTGGTTGCATTTCCGGATCGTCGCTCATCGATATGGAATACTGCAGTTCCATACGGTCAGATGCCGGCATGATGTACGGCAGCATGGTCATGTTAAAGCCGGTGGAGATGGTTGCTTTCTCTACAGACGTGCTGGAGCCCACGTTCGCGGTATTTTCGGTACTGACACGACTGATGTAGTCCTGCTGAGTAATGACCTGTACACGAACAGGGTTAAGGTTCGTTGTCGCGCTGGTATTCTGTGTGACAACCGAGACATTGGCCTGCTGAGAAAGGGCATGAATAAAGGCATTTGAGTTAGCAAACTTGCCGTCCAGAATGGATAACCCGCCGGTCATCGCTGTGTTAGCCACACCGGACATCGTATTACCCAGTGACAGGCCCACGCTTCCGGAGCGGAAAACAGCATCCCAGTCGATACCCAGCTGATCCTGCCTTTTCTTGGTTACCGACCACACTTTCACGCTCAGTACAACCTGACGGGTAAGTTCAGTATTACGGCCTTCAATATAACGCTGTACTGCATTAAGAACCCGCGGAGTGTCAGTTACGGTTAGCATTCCACCGGCGATGGACATTCTTCCTGTTTCCGGCGTCAGCATCGACTTAACGGTCGCTTCAAGCTCCTTATAGCGGTTTGTGTTCATATCAGTCGTGGTTGTCTGAGATGTATTACCTTCCCCAGAAGACCCCTCCCCGGAGGATGAGGTCGTACCGTAGACTGATTTGGAGGAGAACGAGTTCTGTGAATCCTGGAACGTGATAGGAAACGAGCGGGTGTCAAGGTAGAAAATCGCGATTCGACCCTGTTCGTAGCGCCAGGAAAGCCCCAAACGGGTGGTAACGTGATCCAGCAGCCCGGATAGTGCGCCCTGCCAGTGAACCCCCTTCAGAACATCCGTACCGGTTACAGCCCTGGGCAGTGTTGTTGCCCCCATCTGATTAAGCGGAATCATTCCCGTTGCATCAGGTGCAGGTACTGGCGCCGGTATTGGTCCTGATATCTTTTCCGTCGCGCCTCCGGACATTGCAGCCGAACGAGCATCCGGAGTAATGACTACCGGAACCCGGCATGTGCGGGTGATAAACGCGCTGACATCAGCAAGGCTGATCTCGCCCGGACGCATGAGCGTGACAGAGCATCCAGGGAGTAACTCCTGCCCGCCTTTTGAATTAAGTGGGACCGGGTTTATCCATTGCGTTGAGATCTCGCTTACCGGCTGTGTTCCCGGAGGAACGGCCATTTTGCGGCTGGCCGTATCGAAATCGGCAGCTGCGGTATTTTGCGTTTCGTCGATTCGCTGAAGGCTGGAGCAACCTGCCAGCAGCCCGAGGGCGGCAATTGCGATTGCCACCCGGGTCATGGAGTGTTGTTTCATGAGAATTTCTCGTCGTGTCGGAAGCCAGGAGAACCTGGAGGTAAAGGGCTTTAGTTGAGGTAAACGATATAGCCGTCTGGAATTTGTGATGGTACAGCGACCTGCATATCGAGACCGCTTAGGTCAACCAGCCGGCGGGATTTCACGGTTCCGATGAAAGCCGACTGAGACGAGGCTGTGGCCAGAGCGCGAAGAAGCCCGTGTTGTCCTGGCTGATAGACCCATAAACGACCACTTTGAATGATATTTTTTACACCAGAGGGAACGAATCCCAGCTGCGCGTCCGGAACCGAGCCATCGCTGATGGGGTGTTTGTAAAGGTAGTCAACAAGGGAGTTCAGGTACCGCATGGTATCTGTGGCTTGCTGGTTAACGGTACCCTGTGTGTAGGTTTCCGCAGAAGAAGTGTTATCACGCTGTAGGGATCCAGAAGCAAGCAGGAGTATCGATGTGAATAACGCCAATATCAGGTAGCCCATGTGGCCTCCTTAATGCACAGTTTTATCATCCACAACCGGCTTATCATCAACTTTAAGTACGCACTGGGCAGAATTAGTGCCGGCATAAAGAGGCACTGAGGCTTTTAAATAAAGCGTGAATACCTGATTAAGCGCGTCTCGCCATGTACCGTTAAACTGCAGCGGGGCATCGATACGATAGTTTGTGGTCGTTACCCATGCGACGGTCCATTTTTTGTCTGGGTTAGCATCACAGGTGGTTTCTGCCGCCCAGGTAAAGATGGCGTCTTTAAGGGTTGTCCCGGTCTCTGCACGCCAGATTTTTTTGGTCGGTTGAGGGGGGGGTAATGACGCCTTTTGGGTACTGGCCTTTTGTGTGGTTAAAAGAGAAGCTTTGGATTTATCCGGATCGGCAGGTTTGGTCGGCATAGCCGGCGTGGTCAGTAATTTAGGTTGTGCCCACGGATTTGATGCTACAGTTTTAGTTCCCTGCTCAGTGTCAGCCAAATCAATCAGGACCAGACGCGAAGCCCACTGAATCGTCACCTGGAGTTTATTTTCGCGCGCCAGCTTACTCAACGTATGCGGCCACTGATCGCCTGCGGTCCAGCTAACCAGAGCTTTGAAGCCCGATTTTAAACGGGTCGATTTCACTGTTGTCCAGCCTGACGGGATGATTACTCCCAGAGCATTATCAAGAGATTGTTTGTTCCCTGCTTTTGACACCAGGCCCGGAAGGGGGTCGGCCTCCCCGGTGAAACTGACGTTGGGGATGTTGGCTGGTTGAGGGGTAGCAGTAACCGGTTTAGGAAGCAGGCTTTTTGGCGTCGGCAGGCTTTTAACTGAAGGCGTAAGCTGTGCTTTCTGTACCGTAACTGGCTGACTCGTCTTTAAGGGGTGGAAATTAAGGCCACTTGCAAGCGCAAGGCTCTTCTGTTCGACCTGAATTTTTACCAGTTGAGCATCCAGCAACTGGTCAACAAGACTCAATGCATCGGGTTGGGTGCTGACGTGGGTGGTTTGACACGCAGTCAGACAAAATGGGATTAAACAGGAAATATGTTTATTCATGGCTTTGTCCCTGTTACACGCCGGCCAGGCGCGGATTTGGGTTTGTCAAAGTTGACCAGGATCTGTTTAGTAAGATCATCGCGATTTACAGCACCCGTTACGCACATATCAATTAGCGCATTAAGAACATCACTGACGGTAATAGGCTGCCGCTCTTTATATCCAAGATCGACAGCAACGCCATTTAATTTATCTTTGCGTTCTGGAGTAACGCGGTGCATTAGATATTTATTTTTCATGATGGGCCTAAAGATGAGCCTTCAAAAGAAGGTCTGTTTAGAAAAAAAAAAGGGGCGTTGAAATAAAAGAGGCCAGCATAAGCTGGCCAAGAGTAGCAAGGGTACTAAAGGGCATTAGTGAAAGTGTTTTTGTACTTTTTCAGATGCGGCCTGGCAATAGACGCAAAGTTGAGTTCCGGGAACCAGTTCCCGTCGGGTTTCTGGTATTTCAGCGTCACATCGCTGGCAATGAGTAGCAGATGGTATAACCGGTTTAACGCGACGAGATTCAATTTTAAGATTCAATAAAAACTCTTCTTCATCCTGAAGATGATCAATTATATCCATTAACGGTTCTCCTTTGCTCAGCCAGGCTTTCAGCAAATGCCACGAACATCGCTGTACGTAACGGTTCCTCGTCGATTTCCACAATCTCTCTGATTTTGCTATAGAGGCTGTTTTGGACCTTCTGAGGATTGTTCATTCGTCGTCTGGTTTTTTTGGGTGGCCTTTTAGGGCGTGTTTTTGCCGGTGAAGACGTAAAGCGATATCTGTCGAGTTCATCGGTACAAAATGGAAGGTCCATCAGACTTTCAATAACATGAGGCGGTAAGCTTTTAATTTCATTTCCATAGCGTACAAATTTACTAACGCCGGGACATTCCGTTTCGATTTTGGCCGGATGAATTACCTCCGGGTCGAATGCAACAAATATGTATCCATTGAATAGCGGCTCAACGCTCATTCTGAAACTGTTGCAGTCCTTGCGTTCCCGGTAGGTTCGTAACATTGGGCAAAAGAAATTGATGTTTTTTCTGTCGAGGCTTAATTGCGCCTTGTACAAATTTCCCTTGCCCGGTTGGTAGCAAAGCAGATACCACGCTTCCATGATAAGTGTCTCGCATTAGAGGTATGGATAATTTTGCAAGCTCCGCCATTTCTTGACCGTGGGAGAAGTGGTCAAGAAAGTAAGGCGTTCACAGTGAACATTACCGTACTGATATTTATACCTGCAGTTTAATTAGAAGAGGCGTGCTCACTCTTCCCCGAAGGAACAAAGCTCAGTAAGGCCTGACTGGTTGGTTGCCGTATTGGCTCAGTCATATTGTGTTGCTTTATAACCTCAATATTTAACGCTGTAAACATCCTATAAAACAGTGTAATAACACTGCCCTGTGGATAACATGCAGAGCAATCAGAATAAATGATCGCTGTTTTTGCTCACTTCGATCATTTCTCCTGCGTTAGATCCAATGGGCAGAATAAAAGATCGTGGCGGTGTTTGTTTTTTGATCAGGTGACGTTTACAAAAAAAGTGATTAAGTGAGTGTTTTTTGAACGTATAAGGGAGCGATTAGGATTAATACGCATTGACAGCATGAGGTGGACAGTAAGCGTTGTGCTAAAAATTGGTGTGAAGGAGATCACATCGCGTTGACAGGAAAACGAGATCTTAGAAGATCTTAGGATTTGCAACTTAGAAAAGATGGGGTAATATCTGCGGCAGAAGAGGTGAACGAAGCCTCTGAAAGTGAAAACCCTCTGTTCTACTGGTGCTTTGACCGGCCGCCGTAGAACGAGAGGGTATCGATAGGTATAACCTAGGAAGAATTATATCTTATGTATTGCCCATTTCAACTCATTTTAACCGCGCCAGTCATAAGTGCAGGGTGCGGTGGCTAACTCTCCAGCTCTGGTCTCGCAATATCTGCAGGTCCGGAACCCTAATCCAGAATTTACGCCCCGTGAAGGCAAAAAAACTTTGCCTTTCTGCCGCAAGCTGATGGAAAAATCTGCAGGCTTCACGTCCAGATTCGATTTTTCCATGCACGTCGCATTTATGCGCTCATTAGGCCTTCGTCGCAGAATGCCGCCACTGCTTCGCCGACGGGCTATTGATGCCTTACTCCAGGCCCTATGTTTCCACTATGATCCGCTGGCCAACCGTGTACAGAGGTCAATTACAAACCTTGCTATCGAGTGCGGTCTGGCCACTGAATCTAAAAACGGTAATCTCTCCATCACCAGGGCTACCAGGGCGCTGCGCTTTATGGCAGAACTGGGGCTTATCACGTATCAGACTGAATATGATCCGCAGATCGGTTGCAATATTCCAACGGATATCACGTTCACCCCGGCGCTGTTCTCTGCTCTTGATGTCTCCGACGTTGCTGTTGCAGCTGCGCGGCGCAGTCGCGTTGAATGGGAGAATAAACAGCGTGAAAAACAGAATGAGCCGCGCCTGGAGATGGATGAGTTAATAGCAAGAGCCTGGCGTTATGTACGCGAACGTTTCCGCAGTTACCAGTCGGAACGTAAGCTACATGGCCTGAAACGTGCGCGTGCTCGCAAGGACGTTACCCGCACCCGCCGTGATATTGAATCGATCGTGAAGCAACAGCTGACGCGTGAAATCGCCGAGGGACGGTTCACCGGTAATCATGAAGCAGTGCGCAGAGAAGTATCGCGACGTGTCAAAGAGCGAATGCTAATGTCCCGCGGTAATAATTACACCCGGCTGGCCACGGGCACCACTTAAGCCTTACCTGTATATAATCCGGCTGGCGCCGGAGGATTACTCACGTCAGTCAAAAACCATCGTACATTTAATGTACATTCCGTTATGCAAGGCGCCGGAACCAGGGCATTCCTTATCATCAAAACCGACAATTTTTGCATCCAGGATGACGTCACAGCACGGCAAAATGAATTGTCCCCACATAACTGCAAGGGACCGTTCTGTTAAGTTAAACTCGATATGGTTCTAAAGCGCTAAACGTTACTGTCTTAAAGTGCGTGGATCCTTTTAAACCCCTGCTCTGTTCTCTCTGTTAAAAACATATAAATACTTCATATAAAAACATAACCTGTTCGTCGTCTGCCCTGTGGCCAGACTCAAAAATGACTTCACTTGCAGCGACCTACGGTCGCGCCGCTCAGATTTCAAAGCTACCTCCCACCGCAAGCGGCGGGCCCCGGGCTACCCAGTTACAACATACTATTTGTATTTTTGAATTGCGTGGGTGCAAATCTGTAATTTCCGAGCCGGGACCCACCACTGAAAAGCGAGGCCGCCCCGGGCCGAAGGCCCGGAACAACGTCGCTTTTAATAATGGATGTTGTAACTAGTCATCTGCGCGCTGGAGGTTATATCGCGAGAGGTAAGAAAGTGGTGCGCTCGTAAGCGCCTGACGGCGCTAACGCGGAGATACAGCCCGTCAGCGGGTAAACCCTTGACGTGCTCACTCCGACCGCTTACAGCAGCTTCTGCGTAGCTTTTAGCGGGTATGGCTTTGCAGGGCGAAGGGACCGATTGGCGGAATCTATCAAAACAGTAGCCGGCTGCGCCGGGTATCGGCGCCTCTGACTGTTGTTTATTATGAAACTCTTCCTGGCGCCTTACATGCGCTAACGCGCATCATAGAATCCGCTCCCCTTCCTGAAGATTTCGTACTTCCTCCATGAGGCAGGTAATAAACAGGTAACTGTCGATTGCCAGCTTGCGTGCGCATTCTATATTCTGAATCAACCTGAAGGTCACCAGCTGGCGACACTTTGAGAGTTCCAGGGTAGGAGGGGTCGGCCCGCGCCAGTCATGCTGGTTTATCATTTTTTTCAGCTGCTTTTCTGCGTATGCGGTTATACATGGCCCGAACAGTGGGTGGCAAACGACTTCATGATTTTTATGTTCAAGATGTTCCCAGGAACATACGACATCAAATCTTCTGTAACTTACTGAACGCCATATGGTAATGCTGGGCACATTATTGCTGCGACAATAGAAGTTATAATCATCAATGTCTTCTTTGAGCAACGTGGTCACTTCCAGATAGTACCGAGTTTCGTGATTCAGGAGCGTCATTTTCCGGTTCTTATGTTGGCTGATGCACAGGATTTTTGCCGCCGTTTCCGGCACTGCGCAAAAGAATATTCCTAATATTGTAAACCCTCGAGCAACCTTTTAAGTAGCTGATATTGCTAATAAAATGTGAGCATGTTTTTGCTTGATTTTCAGCCCTGGGCATAGTTAACCCTTTGAAAATAGACTATAATTTGAGTAGTTGTTGTCTTTTAACCGGTACTTAATCCTTCTGTACTTGCCCGTGCAGAATGATCCCAGCAGAGGTAAAGCCATGGCCGATACCACCATCATCATTAAAAAACGTCGGCGCATTATTATTGAGCCGAAAGAGCTTAAGGTTAAAGCTCCGGCCGAACCTGTTGAGGTAGGGAAAGTGGACGTTCAAAAACTACATTGTCCCCCAGGAATGCGCGAGGATATTCCGGCAAAATTGCGCGGCAGCGCAAGGCGGAATTACAAGAAAAATACCAGGACCCAGGAAAGGCTCAGCCAGTTCTGGCCATTGTTGTTTTCTGAATACAAGCCGCTGGCCCTCAAGATATCTGAAGCAATGGTGAATGATGCCAGAGAGCGTGATTTGCCAATCTCTGAGGTGCAGATTAAGCAATATCTGGTCAGATATACCCAGAGTGCGCGCTATGTCATGTCGGTTGTGGAAGGAACTCACCGTTTTAACCTTAATGGTGAGCCGGTGGATCTTATCAGCGATGAACACAGGGAACGCGCCAGGGAAAAGATACTAAAGCTGAGAAAAGCAATGAACTCGAAGTAACATTTCGCTCTAGTTTATGGCCGCTTAGCTCGAGTTTCTTCCCCTGCCCTGACGTATTTCATTAAGTTCTGGTAAAGTTTAAATCTGTGCAGAAACATGGATATGCCGAATGAACAGCTGATGAATGGCTGGTAACTAACCGTAGCGGTCTGGTTTACAGTGAGGTTCTCGGGTGGATTGATTTCGGTAACGCCAGAGGGGAAGACATATTACTTCTTCTGGTCGATAAATGTTATTTCGTCCTGACGACAGATAAGGAATGTGTAATGGATATCGCGCTTTTTCCCGGGCAGAGCAGGCGTCAGTGGGCTGATACAATGATCAATCTGGAAGCCCGTAAGCTTGTGAATACCGCAAATACCGTCGCGGCCACGCACCTCAGTGATTCACTGACCCGTCTGAAATTCGTGGATGAAATAAGACAGGTTGTCATGCAACAGTTTGACGCGGCGAGAAGAGCAAGGAGCGATGAAGAATGCATTGCCTGCCTGAAGAACCTCAGGGCTGAGAATGAGTTCCTGCTTGAACAGTCGCGCATGCTGAAAACCGGTTATGCCCGGATCTACGCTGAAATTCAGTATGTAACAGAGCAGAATAAAATTGTCGGATACTTCATATCCGGGATTAAGGTCGTTCTCGCCGGCGTTCAGGCTGTGTTTGGCGGTGTGATGATCGCAACGATGACGCCTGCTGGTATGCTTGCCGGTGCCGTTCTGGTCGGTGATGCCCTTAATACGGTATCACGGGAGGCTGCCCGTCAGTTCCTGAATGAACCTGCTTCAGAGGGGATCCTTGCGGACGGTGCCATGTCCGTAGCGGAGTTTATGGGCTTCAGCCGCGATGTCGGCCTGGGGATCTTTAATGCAACCACGCTTGCAGCCAGCGTTTATGGTGTGTTTGGTCTGACCGGGAAAGCTGAGGCCTGGCGTCTTTTCCGTTATCTTCCCGGAGACTATTACCGCAAGGTGGAAACCATGTCTCCGGGCAAACTGACGATGAAGGTTCTGGGATGGGGGGTCAGTGCAAAGGTGGTACTGGAACTCCTTACCCGTGATGACCGGAATCGCTGATATGTGATCTCATCAGCTTCCATGATTTATAGCCAAGTCTGACCGGCATCACCAGAAGCAGCACAATCAGCAGAAAGACGACGGCAACCACGCAGGAGATAAGATGGCTGGCGCTGCCAAAGAACGCGGTGAGCAGGGTGATGATGGCCATCCCGCCGGTGATCCAGGCTACCGACAGGAAATAGCCGGCCAGATCCTTCAGAACCTTTTCCTGCGAGTCCCCCGTCGCCTGGTGACGTTTGATTCGCTCGATATCCTTACTGGTGAATCCTGCCGCGATAAGTTCCTGGTTTTTCACTGTCATTCACGTCTCCTTTAACCTGATAAAAAGAATACACTATTTAGACGTCCCGTACCTTCCTGCTTTTGCCCCCCTGTCCGGATCGTTGTGCCGTTGCCGTTAAACAATCCATGCATCCCATTTTTCCTATACTTACCCTTTAACGGCAGGAAACGCTTATGTGTGGACGTTTTTCTCAGTCACAGACCCGCGCCGAATACCTGGCTTATCTGGCCGGTGAGGTTGATGCCAGGTTTTCTGCAGTACCGGAGCCTATCGGACGCTACAACGTGGCGCCGGGGACCCGGGTGCTGTTGCTCAGTGAAAGCAATGACCAGCTGCAGCTCGATCCTGTTCTGTGGGGATATTCCCCGCCGTGGTGGCACAAAGCGCCCCTGATTAATGCCCGTGCTGAAACAGCAGCTGAGGGACGTATGTTTCGTCCGCTGTGGGAACGCGGCCGCGCCGTAGTGTTTGCTGACGGGTGGTACGAGTGGGTGCGCCAGGGGAACAAAAAACAGCCGTATTTTATTTACCGCAGGGACGGTCAGCCCGTGTTCATGGCTGCCATTGGTGCGCGGCCGTTTGGGCTGAGGGATGACGGGGAAGGGTTTGTCATTGTCACGGCAGCTGCGGACAAAGGGCTTCTCGATATCCACGATCGTCGTCCTCTGGTGCTGATGCCGGATGCCGCCCGGGACTGGCTGCGCGAAAGTCTCAGTGGTGACGAGGCGGGCATGACAGCCAGACAGGGGGCGGTGCCTGCTGAGGCATTCACCTGGCATCCGGTTTCCCCGGCGGTCGGCAACGTGCGGAATCAGGGAGCGTATCTGACAGAACCTCTCTCCTGATGATGGCTCCGCCAGCGCCAGGGTTCTGTCTGACCCGGAACTGACCAGAGCCCGATACCCTGACGGCGGGCTTCGGCTTCCAGCTGAGCGTAGTCAGTCCGGGCCGGTTTTTCGTGGTACCGGTATACCCAGGCCAGCCCTTTGCGGATCTGCGCGGCATTCACATCCGTCGCGCCAAGCCACACGGTGCCCAGCCGCCGCCCGTAGCGATCCGTTTCTTCACCCGTGATGGTTACGTTACGCTGCGCCACCATTGATGTGAGTTCCTGCCTGGAGCGCTGGCCAAAGGGCTGGTTCTTTTCCGGCGCATCGATGCCGGCAAGACGAACGCGCGTCAGGCGGTTCCCCGTATCAAGAACCTCAACGGTATCCCCGTCCAGCACGCGAACGATCCGGCCGCTGATATCTGCGCTGGCCGGGAAGGTCATCACGAGCAGGAGCATGGCACTGAGCTGCCGGATCATGCATATACCTCACCTGCTGTACTGCTGTTCAGTTTTTCATAACCAATGATCTGCAGGGCGTAACTGACATTCAGTCCGGTCATGTTGGTATTCAGCTCTTTCATCATGTCTGCGTTCGTATACCGGACACTGTCTTTCAGGCTGCCCTGGTAGCCTTTGGAGGTGACAACCTGCAGCTGTTCAGGCGTACGTAACGCGTCCCTTCCCGCGAGCAGGTCTGCTTCAACGGCACGCAGGTACACCGGAGAGGCGGCCACCACAAACCGATCATGAGGCCTCGCCTGCATCAGCGCCCTCAGGGAAGTACACCGTCGTTCCGAAGGTGGACGCGTTGTCAGTCGTTCCCAGTGAGTGCGATGGCAGAATGGCATGGAGGAAAACGTTGCCTCATACGGGACCACAGGATCAGAGGCATGCAGTAGCCCCAGACCCGCTGAAATCACCCACATCTCAGCACCGTTTCGCGCCGCAGCTGCAGCTGCCCTTTTCCAGTGCTGGCCAGTATACAGTTCGCCAGCAGTCATTTGATTCAATGCGCTCCTAGCCTTTGTCAGTCTTTCCAGCCAGATCCCGTAAGCTCTATCCACGTCACGTTCATCCGGAAAAATCGCATCACCTGCAGCCACGGTTTTGCGGCGAGTACAGGTCACAATCAGATGAATATTGCATGAGGGAGAGATGTTACTCATGATCCTGATCCCGGACCTGTGGCCAGAGGCTGGTTGCTCCGGCTCATTCCGAATACTTCCGGGCCCGGTCCAGACATATTTCTTTCCATCCTAATTCCTGCTTTAGCCTGGATGCCTTGAATGCTATAAGCTCACGGATATGGAGTTCGCTCGTTATGCGGGGGTTATCCTTCCTGAATTCCTCAAGTACCGCCGGGCCGGCAGTTGCCAGCCGTTCATATTCATTGCGAAGGTCCCGTGCTTCATCTTCTAAGCGGTCAAGCTCTGCCCGCGAGTAAATCACCCTGAGTGCCGGCAGATGCTTTATTAATGGCACTTTACGCAGAACGCGTTTTATTTCTGGCGTCATTCTGTTTCCTCATTGATATCACTTTTCCGAAGGGATCTCGCGAACTCTTCTTCACTCATCTGCGGCCAGCGGATGCGGTGCAGCTGCATCTCCTGCACCTGGTCGCCGGTGAACCCCGCGCGTGCCAGCAGGTCAGTCAGTGCGGCCTCCGTGTCTTTTTCATAGCCGGCGGCCGTGAGCGGGTCTGCGTCGCGCAGAACGTGCAGCAGGCGCGCCGGTGCACGCAGCGCCCGGAGGGCCGCTTCAGGACTGACCACTGCCTGTCGAATATCCTCAGTCAGACCGGTGATCCCCAGCGCCTGCAACGCGGTGTCCAGCTGGCGGTACCACGTGCCGGTCAGGTCCGCCGGCGCGGTACCGTCCGGTGTACCCTCCTCCGGCGCGGCGCACTCATTGATCTGCACCCGGACCGCAATCCTCGCATCGTGGCAGGCCTGCAGCCAGGTGGCGACCTGCAGGGGATCGCCTTCCAGGCGCGTCAGCTGGCCGGCCGTGTTCCACAGCTGCAGGCAGGTGGTGCCGTCAAGACGGATAACGTAGTCACCCCGGCACGCCAGGTGCCAGCGGTCGTCCAGCGCCACCGGCCGGTCGTCAGCTTCCTCTGTCTGGTTGCACGGGACCAGGGGCAGAACCCTGACCGCCGTCGCGCGCTGCTCAGCCAGGACACGCGCCTGTTCGTCAGCCAGAAGCGGGGCGGCCAGCGCATGACCAGCATCCGTCAGCTCGACGGCCAGCTGCAGGTTCGGGGCGCGAAGGGTGCGCAGCCAGCCCGCAGCTTCCATGCGCCGGCAGGAGGCGCGTAGATTTGGCCCGTACACCGGGACATCCCCGCCCCGCTCCAGCAATCGCTCGATATCCCGCGTCGCCACTGGCCCCGGACATTTCGCATCGAGGGCGGCCAGCACAATCAGCACCCGCCGCTGCAGCGGTGACGGGCGACGTTGTTTCTCAGCGGACATTGTCAGACGGCTCCAGCTCTTCAGGGTCAAGACCCGCCAACAGGCGAAGCTGCTTGTGATCTTCACGACAGTCCCACACCGTCGCGCCCATACTCAGGGCAAGTCGGTACCAGTGATGCACAACCCCGACCCTGAGGCCTGCATCAAACGTGTCCGGCGGTGTTCTGCGCTGAGAGTTAAACATACGGAGCACCTCTCGTGTCTGGTCGAGAAGTTCATTGTAGGTGAGGTTCAGGGTGGGCCCGCTATTGGTCATGCTGCACTCATGGTATGATTAATTACTTATTACGATATAATCATACTCTGAATGATTTAATGCACAAGCGGTAAATATCATATCGCTAACTGGTCTCCCGCCTCGCAGATCCGAAAATTGTTTATTTCTAAACCGGCTAAAAAACATAATCAATTTTAGTTGATATATAATCAAAGTTTGATTATGCTGTTGTTGAAACAGTCAGACAGGTTAGTTATGAAGCTTTCTGAGCATATTGATCTTTTCTTTGACGGGAATAAATCTGCTTTTGCTAAAAGTATGAGTGTTACTCCTCAACAAGTTACAAAATGGGTTAACGATGACTGGATCATTGTTGACGGAACGCTTTACAGTCCCAGAAGGGATTTAACCAGAGGCAATATGATGGAACGTAAGAAATTTTTAGCAGGCATATTCTGCGGTGCTCAATATGCTTTGGCCGAGTTAAGGGAACACAACGCTCAGGGACCCAATGCGAATGCGATAGCACAAAATGCCCGCAACACCATTGAGGTACTGGCAGAATTCTTTAAAAAAGAGAATTATAATATTTATATGGTTGCCTATAACAATCAAGCACAGAAGTATGAGCTTTATTCCTCCCTGCCCGTATTTGAGTTAGGTGTTACCTATTTCAATATATTGAATCCGGGGAGCATCCTGTTTTCCTATAACAATGACATGAAGTCCGAGGATACCTTTGAGGTTGCCACTGACCCCAGTCGGTTTGTAGCCAACCGCTTTGATCCCTATGCGTTTACGATACTGCGTCAGGAAATTCAGCAGGCGTTAAGTCAGTAAAGAAGTTCATTTAACGCTTACACAGGTGATTATCAATTGTTAAACCATAAGAGTACGGCCAGAATTCGAAATTCTGGCCGTACTTCACTTCTTCATTGTTGCACTATCTTTTCGCTGTGAATCTCATACTTTTATTAAAATTAAAGCAATTCATCAATATACGTCATAATGGAACGAACCAGGTTTATGGCAAAACGCGCATCGGCTTCATTAAGCAATTTTTCTGTAGGATGAGCCATGCTGGAATTGTTACGCAGGTTATTAATTCCATGAAGTATTGCGGCAGCAGACTTCAACATTTTAAACACATCTTCATTTCTTCCATCATCCGGCAGGGCCTTAAGATGTGCAGTTATCAGGGAAAGCAGGCCCGGAACATTATTATTTGTACTATCGGTCGTAATGCCATGGTTTACACTCATTTGTCTTAATGAAGCATGAAGAGCTGTGTGCACACGATCATATGCCCGCTGTGGTCCATTTTTCTGAAGCAATACTTCCGCATCTTCTAAGGCCTGGTAAATGTTTTCGTTCACATTTTTCACTGGCGCTGCGGAAACGTTTCTTTGTCCATTCTGATTAACAATGTCCTTTATTTCATTGAATAAATCATTATCGGTATTGCTGATATAGCGTTGAACATTATCCAGCGCCCAGATTTTAGAAAGGTTATCAGCGTCCCTGTCCAGGGTGATTTCTATGGCAGCGATGGCCACCCCTTTCAGCTGATCGTTACCCCAGTCAACATGCCGGTAGAATTGATTCAGCCCCGCAGGAACGTCTTCACAATCGGTAACAGCAAACAGCTCCCTCCAGTCACCGCTGTTAAATTTTGATGCCAGAACTTTGGCCAATTTTATTTGAGAAACTTTACCCAACATACTGGTTCCTAATAGTTTGTACTTCTCAGTTGAGATTACCGGAACGGCGTCTCAGTAAACGAAATCCGTGTACCGGTATACCCCTTGTTCTGCAACAGGAATGATATCCCCTCCATCATCATTGATCTGTTACTGCGGGGACCAATTCTGATGCTTTTCAGTGGCAGCTTGTCTTTTGCTTCAAGGATCAGATATGGCACCAGACCGTTTTCACTGACACGAAAATTAACACCCTCAAAAGGTCTGTCCGGCAGAATGGCCATCCGGAACTCCTGCTCCTCTTTGAAACCGTCATTCTTGAAAAAAGGTGGCAGGCTGTGTGCCAGTTTGGTTGCCTGAATTATCTCATGCATTACATCTGCATTTATTGCTGCCTGAACCTCTGGCTGACGAAAGAAAGCGAGGATCTCGTTCCGGGCTTCAACCGTGGAATTCTCTTTGGTATAGATCACCCGGTTTTTAAACACCTGGTAGTGAGTGAGTTCCAGGGAGGCAGCCAGTTCGTCATCATCAAATTCCAGGCATACGCCCTGAGAGCTGCCATATCCCCGCCACTGGCTTAACAGGTCGGGTTCGAGACAGAACGAAAGATTATAGACGTGAGCAGCCCGGTGCATTCTGAAGTGCGTCAGTGCCTGTTCGATGAACTCAAGGGTTTTCGGGTTAAAGTCGTCCTTCAGGTACTGCAGGGCATTCTCAAGGCAGTTCATACCGTGAGTCAGCTCATTACTGTCATTGAGAAAGGAAAAGTGCGTCGCCCACAGTGAGCCTGATTCGATGATGCCCTTCAGGCCGTTCAGGTCAGTGTAATGATAAATCTTCATCTGGCAGCCTCCTGACTGTCGGGGCCCTGTTCGCACTCAGTTTTCTGCATGTCAGACAGAAACGGGAACATCTTAACAGCGGCTTCCCTTGCTTCTTCTATCGACCGTTCCCAGGCCTGCCATTCAGGATCTGCTTTCAGTATTGCGTCGGCGCGGTGCCGTAACCATGCGTAAATTCCCTGGAGGCGATCGAGGTTTATCCGGCGGGTCTCTATTTCTCCTTCATACTGCGGGATTTTCCTCAGCAGGGTGCCAAGTACGCCGCCGGTTTCGAGTGGCTCAGCCGGTATGTAGTCCGCATATTCATCAAACTGATCGAGCGTCAGGTCGATGTATTCACCGTCAAGTATGACGATGACATGGCCATGAACAGTGGAATTTTCTGCCTTACGGAAAGTCTCATTCCCGCACATAAACAGAATACTAGGTTCCCCTCTTTCACCGCAGTCTTTAAGGTATTGCGCCAGACAATTGCTGGCCAGGTCGCAGCTGCCGGCCGGGAAGTTTTCCAGTTCACACCAGCGTGATCCGTCCCTGTATTCGTCCGGCAGCTCCCGGACAGCCTTTTCCAGAGCCTGGCGAAACGCCCGGATGCGAAACGTGGTTTCCTGTCTCATTTCTTCACCTTCCCGTCCTGGCGGGCCAGGGCCAGCAGTTCGGTCTGAAGCTGACGTCCGTCCTCCCGGGCTTCCTTCAGCTCCGCTTTCGTGTCCTGCAGCTGCGCCGCCAGGTGTTCGCCGGTGGCGGTCAGGCGCGCCACCTGCTCGCGCAGCGGGAGTGCCTCCGCGCGCAGCTCACGCACCTCCTGCAGCAGGCGGTCACGTTCGGCCACCACCTCGCGCAGCACCGCCAGCTCACTCTCCAGGGCGGCCACCTTTGCCAGGGCCTCATCCCGCTCCTGGTCGGCCCGGGCAATGTCGTCGTCGGCCTGCTCGCGCGCCGCCAGGGCCCCGGCGTCAGCCTGTTTCACCGCGGCCTGCCACAGCAGCCCCAGCTGGCCGGTCAGCAGCTGCGCCAGCTCCGGCGGCAGGGGCGCGGGCTGCTCAGCGGCCTGCTCGCGCTGGCGGGCGCGGAACGCGCGCATCACAGGGGATATGTGGGACAGGGAGCCGCCGCCGAGGTGCTGACGGACCTGCTCGTTGGTCGGGTTCGGGGTGCCGGCAGCAATGAGGGCGGCTGCGGCGTCTTCAATGCGGCGGACGGTGTCCGGGGAGAGGGTGGTCATGGTCTGGCTCCGGTTTCTCAGGGAATGGCGTCATCGTACGCCCGGTGTGAAAAATACACAATACACAAAATACAGTTAATACATACAATACATGTGATACATACTGTACATACTCTACATACAGTACAGAATTTACATACACTCTTTCTCTTTTCCCGGTCAGATCCGAAAGCCCCAGTAACCGGAGATTTAAATTTCATTGGTACTGACAGGGTGTTAAACACAGGTATTATCGGACGGTTCTGTTTTCTAATGTTATGCCGCAAACCCGCTGCCCATGCCGTCAATACAGATGCACCGGTGCGCCTGCGTGGCTTTTCAGGGAGATAAAGTTATGGCCGATCAAGTCAATCTGCAGACCGATGTGGTCAGGCAGCATACGGTTCCCCGTTTTTTACTGAAGCATTTCAGTACGCCGGGAAAGGGTAAGCGGCAGCGTTTATACGCCTTTGACAAGGCTGCCGGGCGCGCCTATGCCACCACGCCGGATGATGCAACCGTCCGCAACACGTTCTACAACCTCGAAAATCACCCGGACCGTCTGAGTCTTGAACCACTGCTGGGGATTTACGAGCACCACGCGGCACCGGTAATTGCAGCCCTGCTGGCGCACAGGGATATTCGCAGGCTGACAGATGACGAACGCTACAGGCTGGCCGTGTTTGTTGCCGTGCAGCGCGCACGCACCTTCGGCGAACTGGAGCGTATCTCAGGCATGATTTCGTTGCTCACCGATAAGATGGAGGCAATCGGCTCGACTAAAGAGCAGGCCCTGGAAACCCTGGGCCTGTCGTCCGGGGGCGATACCAAGGATATTTTTCTGCGGCAGCTCGTCCAGCAGATGTCACATATTGATCACCTGCTGAAAAAGGACTGGTACCTTCTGGAAACCAGGCCAGAACGTCCGTTTTACGTATCAGACAATCCCGTCGTGCTTAAGAACAGCAATGACTTCGGTCCGTACGGTAATCTTGGTCTGGCCGTTCGCGGGATACAGATTTACCTCCCCCTGTCATCGACGCTGATGCTGGCCATGTATTGCCCCTCCATCCGTGAACAGATGATTCGTCAAAAGCAGCATCTTCACAATCTGCTTGCCAGAGCGCCGCATCTTATCCCCCGTCACATTCGGCCTTTTGATAGACTGGAACATATCCGGAGGTATACGGACTATCTTCTCATGCCGCTTACCCCGGATCATGTCACGCATTACAACGCCCTGCAGGTGGAGTTCTCGGAGCAGTACGTGTTCTGCAGTGAAAAGGATTTCTCTCTGGTTGAGAGAATGCTGGCCGATAGTGAACGCTACCGGACAGGCCCGCGGTTTACGTTCTAGGGTTACGCCAGGTGTTTGCTATCGTGTTCAACGGGCAAGAAAAGCAGGCAGGCGAAAGCGGCAGTGGCCACAGGGACCACCGCCGTAAGGAGATGGTGAATATCTGTTGACATTCACCATCCGTTCGTGTAGCTTGCTGCTCTTACTTTAATAGAGTAAACTTTCGGCAGATGGTGGCAGCCATTTTACCGATACCCCTGAGCAACAAACTCTTTACTGGCGTGAACCAGAATGGCGAAAGAGCATATTTCGCCATGAAAAAGGCCTTAAGCCAGGGCACTACAGCCCAGACCACCGCAGCACAGAGACCCACGTAGGCCATAAGAAGCAAAATACAGAGACAGGCGCTCCAGTATTGCTTCTGACCGATGTGCCCCCAGGCACTGACGGAAAGGGTTTTAGCTGTGGTGTAAATCGTCCAGATAAAATGGATTTCAGTCTGGAATGGGAATAGAACCGTTCCCTCGGTGTCGAACAAGTTTTTCATAAAACCCTCCCGGGTAAGTATTTGTAAAATTAACTGTCTTGATTCTGGTCATCTCAATAACCTCGTTTTTAAGTCAAAAGGTACCCGGCGCCTCACACACGTGAACGCTGTTGATACCGTAAAGAATGTTTTCTCTTTCAGCTCTGCTATGATGTGTTCATTCGCATCCTCCTGTTTGTCATACCGATTTTAAGCTCGTCCCGGGTGCTCCCCGGAAAAAAATCCAAAAAAATCCGGGCCGGAATGGTGATAACCAGTCTGGCGGGAAATAAACGGATTTGTTGGGGTGGAGCGGGACGGAACAATACTATGAAAGTAATGTTAACAGAAAGCACTGCCTTTGTCAAGGCGCACTTATCCATTAAAGTAACTATAGCAAAATATTGTTGATATTCCTTTAGCAAAAAGTGCTATTTAGATTGTATCACCTGTCTCCAGTTTGTCCCGCTTAGGGGTGAATAGCTATACGATTTTGCCCCTGCCCCCTCAGAGTACCGACACAAACAGATGCGTGGCTGTGCCCTGCCGGCGCCCGCTGAACGGCCCTTCAGTTGTTCCGGCTGACAGCCGGCATTTACGGCCGCTCCGGCTGAAGGCCGACTTGAGGGATTTGGACACCTCCCGCAGCGCGTCTTCCAGATCGGGATTCAGGCTGAGTATCACCACCGTCCCGGCCGGGCGACGGGCGATCTCCGCGAAACTCTCTCCGCCGGTGACATAGCGGCTCTGTCGTCCTTTCATTGCACCCTCCTGATGATGCAGTTGCGCCCGCAGAGGCGGGTTTGTTACAGCAGGTTATATTCCACCACTTTGATCAACGCCTGAGCGACATCCGGTAGCGGGGTGGGATTCTGGTCTTCTTCCACGCCGTTGGTGTAAAGATGAAGCTCACAATTCCCGTCCACAAAACGGAAGGCCTGATCCCATCTGTCGGGTTCGGCGCTGATCAGGGCGCTGTAGCCCGGGTCGGCGGAAAAGCGTCGGCCTTCAAGCTCGGGAAACGGAATGTTCCACATCTGTAGGGCGTAATTTTCGGGCAGAGTCAGAGCAACACGCCACGCGCCGTAGGCGTAGTCTTCAGGGCGGTAGATACGCACGGTGATGTCATCCTTCGTCCAGCGGTAGCCGGAGAGGACAGGAAGCTTTTTCAGGACACGGATGGCCTCGATATCCTGGTAAAAGCGGTGTTTTTTCTCCTGCAGCTGCGAGTAAAAAATCCTGTTCCAGGCACGGTCAATGGTTTCCCTGTCCCGGCCGGCGATCTCGGCAAACAGGGAAAAGGTCAGGGAGATCCCGCGCGGGATCTTTTTCCAGCCCTTAAGCACCTGGTCGGCACGTGCGTGCAGGAAGGGCGTGTTGGTCAGCACCACCCGGCGAAGCTCCTCTTCCGTTGAGATCCCGAGCAGCTTCTGGTATTCCTGGTTCCAGCGGGTGATGTAGTGGCTCTGGTAGCGTTTCTCCATGACCTCGGCGCCCAGATAACTGGCCAGCTCGTCATCAAGAGAGGCGATGAGCGGGTTTTTCAGGGCGAAACTGTCGATGACGTCCCGGAAGCTGTCTTCCAGGAACTCACGCAGAAACGTCGCCTTTGGCTTACGGGCGTGAGTTGCCAGGTCGGTGATCACCCGGTCGATGTCGGCGGGAATGTTCCGCAGCGTGTACGTTACGCTCTCTCCACCGTCGTTTGTCATGTCATGTTCTTTTTCACTCATTCCGTGTACCTTTTCATGTGTGGATGCATTACTGCAATGCTCATACACTATCCTGGGTTTAAGGCTATTTAAATACTGCGAAGCATATGTTTTTAAAATTCGTATGCTTTGCTGTTTATTTTCTGTTCACCTTCTTTCTGAGATCCGAAAACTCCCGGTTCCGGATCTCCCTCAGATGCATCGGCGCGCAGCGGCCGCCGCAGGCCATATATTGTGGTCACCGTCGCTTTCACGCCGAGACGATACCCCATATGTTGTGTTTTATCCTGTCCCGGATGACCGGGTGCTGCACACCGTAAAACGCCGCTTTGCTTATTTCCCCGCCGTGGTACACTTCCGGAAAGTTGTGATACGTCAGAAAATCGGATCTGCCGGAAACGGCTCCCCGGTAATTTAATAACGTGGTTATATGACTGCTTATTATCAGTCTGCAAATGATGACGGCAGGGAAAAGTCATCCGGGTGACAGACGCAGGGTTGTGCTCAGCTGATTGTGCTGCACGTCATAATTACTCTGAGTGACTATTTTATTTAAAAGGAACATATGAAAACTCCAATTCCATTACATGACGTTCTTGTTGAGCTGGAAAATGCAGGTCATAGCGAACTGTGGATGGCATCCCCGCGAGGGAAAACCTGTTTTGAGGTTCATCCCCTTGATCAGAGCCAGTGGTATCTGCCAAACATCATCACCCGTGATGGACGAACAGTGGCTCACAGGGAAAAACGTCCCAATGGCTGGCTGCTATCAGGTGACTGGAAAAACATCCATTGTCGATCCGGCGCAGCGGCACCTTACGATGCGGAATTTCTGGAAGACGATTGGAAATTTAACCTTATTGGAAGAGGTAAATAAAAAGGCGGGATTTGTTCTTCACAGGATCACACAGAGAGGTGCTGTTTTTATGGGAAGCGAGAAAGATTCAATACTGGATTTTGAAGCTGCACGATTTGATGAATGGCTTGACGAAAATCACCCGGATGTGGTCCCTGGCTCTGAAGAGTGGGATCAGGCTGCGCTTCTTTACTACTGGGAGCAGGAGGCATTTGCTGACCAGGCTCAGTGGGATCATGAACACGGGTTGTTTGTGGCTTCCCTGAATAATGTTCAGCAGAGATATCAGCACGCAAACCAGGAGCTGAGGAAACTACATGCCCTGCTCGATAATGTTCAGCCTGAACTGGTGTACCGGATGTCTTTCGTCCATGCCGTGACTGTCATGGAGGCGTATCTGATGTACTGTGCGAGGGCACTGCTGGAGCATGACTGGCCGCTCAGACAATTCCTTGATGAGTTCTACCTGAAATCCGCTCCAAAGGTCAGCAATAAAGAGAAACTCGCGGCGCGCACAATGGATATTGACCTGTTCAGGAAGGCGGCCCGCAATTATGTTTCCGGGATGACTTTCCATAACGTCAGAACCATTGAGCGCTATTTCGGTGCCGTCCTACACATTCCGCCTGTCTGGCCAACTGAACCGCTGGGCATCATCGCAGACTGGCGAAACGATCTTGTTCACCGCAACGGTGTGGATGAACATGATCAACCGAGAGTGATATCAGCACAGCAGTTGCAGAACGCCCTGCAGAAAGTGTCTGACCTGATAGAGGCAGCACATCTGTCCCTGTGTCTGGAAGTGGACTATTTCGGAAACTGGCGTACTGAGGAAAACCGGGAAATCATTGCATCAGCGCTGAACATCCAGCCAGCTGGAGATGGAACCCGATGACCGGACTCATCACCCTGGGGCAGCAGCAGGGACATTCAGCTCTTTTGCCGATGGCCATTGATTATCCGGCGGCACTGGCCCTGCGCCAGATGGCACTGGTCCAGGATGAACTGCCGAAATATCTGCTGGCGCCGGAAGTGAGTGCCCTGCTCCACTATGTGCCCGATCTCCACCGCAAGATGTTGCTGGCAACCCTCTGGAACACCGGCGCGCGCATTAACGAGGCGCTGGCGCTGACCCGGAGTGATTTTTCTCTGGCGCCGCCCTACCCGTTCGTGCAGCTGGCCACACTCAAGCAGCGGGCGGAGAAAGCGGCCCGAACGGCCGGCCGCTCGCCTGCCGGCAGTCAGATGCATCGCCTGGTTCCGCTTTCCGATGCGAGCTATGTCAGCCAGCTGGAGATGATGGTGGCCACGCTGAAAATACCTCTTGAACGACGCAACAAGCGAAGCGGCAGAACCGAGAAGGCACGGATCTGGGAGATCACCGACCGGACGGTCCGCACCTGGCTCAGCGAAGCGGTTGAAGCGGCAGCGGCCGACGGAGTGACGTTCTCCGTGCCGGTGACACCGCACACGTTCCGTCATTCCTACGCCATGCACATGCTGTATGCCGGTATACCACTGAAGGTGCTACAGAGTTTAATGGGACACAAGAGCATCAGCTCGACGGAGGTGTACACGAAGGTGTTTGCGCTCGATGTGGCGGCACGGCACAGGGTACAGTTCCAGATGCCTGGCGATGAGGCGGTGGCGCTGATAAAAAAAATCTAAGAAAGTTGAAAGTATCTAATAACTCAATCTGATGTTGTTTTAATATTAAAACAACATCAAACGGAGATTGCTTTGATTGTTTTTTGATGTTACCTACTCGCTTATTTTCTTCTTGCCCGCAATTTGCAAACCATAGTCCAGTATGTTGATGCAAGACATATTTATGAATGCAGCGCGCGATTGCCCGTTCTCTGCAGCAGCCTCGTCAATACGCTGAATCAGTTCAGGGTCCATTGTGATTGTGATCTGCTGTTTTTTTCCTTTTACCACTCCCTTCGAAGCGGGAACTTTTGCATCAGGGGCTGAGTTTATAAAGTTCTCTACTGCATCATTCTTTGAAACGGGTGGTTGAGCTTTGGGTTTTTTTTGGATTGCCATTTCATATCACCTAAACATTATTTTAATATCATTTTGATTGCATTTGACTATTTAAATAGTATTGATATGAGAGCATCTAACTCTTGCACTGCAATCTTTTCATGCGAACGTAATTTCAGCTCACTTACGGTTCTCCCACTGCCCGCTGCATTGGCATAAACTTTTCTTTGATAGATGATTTTGTCTAGGATTGGAATGTCCTCTTTGTACTCTTCCATCATTTCCAGCATATCTCTGTTGTCGGAGGATCTGGCTTGAGTATCTGCTTTGTTCAAAAGCGAATAACAGACCAAGCCATCTCTGATACTTCGCGCTTCTTTGATTAGATCGGCGTTGGCATCCATGGCCCAGGCTTCGAAACTTCCAGGTGCTGAAGGAACTAAAAGGACGTCGGTGATTGTCAAAGCAGCTCTCATTGCAGTGGAATCACGGCCTCCACATTCGATGATGATATCGTCAAAGTTATCTTTCTGTTGGAGAACCTGGCTCCTTAACACAGGGCCTTCTGGGTAATGCGAGCAAGCAATACCTGGTTCAACCCCGTCTTCTGAACGAACCAGGATAGCTGTTTGAGAAGACCCTTGTTTATCACCATCAACTAACCATACTTTTCTGCCTTGCCGAGCTCTTGCAACTGCGATGTTAACCGCGAGAGTAGATTTACCTACTCCTCCTTTCGTATTGGCAATCGTTAGTATCATTTTCATCTCTTTTTAATATTAAAAAACTATCAACATAGTAGTAAGTGTATCTCATCTAAGTCAAGTCTTCGCTGAGTAAATTTAACAGTATGATGATAGCCTTATGATTGTATTTTAATATTAAAGCAATATCACAATGATTGCTATGTGATGGTAAGCATGATTTTATACATTATGTGTGAAGCATGTACTTAAGTATGGGCTATAACTCAGCCGCACTTAACGAAAGAAATGGCCCCGGGATGCAAAAAGTGGATCGTAGTGGGAAGTCTTTGCAGATTCGGTGTGTCGAAGTGGGGCAGGGTGAGGCAATTTGGGATAAAGGTGTGTTGAAGCGGGATAGCTTCTCACTTGTATCCAAAAGGTGTGTTGAAGTGGGAATGTACGGCAGTGAAAAAAGCACTTAACGAGTAATCCTCCCGTTACAACACACCTATTAAGACGTTTAAGAGGAGGATTCCCGCTACAACACACCTATCAAGAAGTTTGATATAAGGCCTCCCGTTTCAACACACCTTAATCGAGTCGCTTTCCCGTATTGACACACCTTATACAGATTATCCTGGTTTCAGATTTGCGGAGCGACTGTGTATCAGAACGAAAGTCTCTTTACCTTTTTTTGTGATGCTGTGGTCAAGATACCCAATATCCTGCAACTGCTTGAGGGCCAGTTTAATGATACGGTTCTGTTCCTTGACAGGAGAGAGCAGTGAGAGCCTGTCACGTATTCGTTTGAAAGATATGGGGACTGGGTTCGTAGGCAGGCTTTCTATGAAAGTATACAGGGCCTGAGCAGCTTCCTTGCGGGTTAAAGCGTTTATAGGCTTATGTCGAAGCAATACAGTATAATCAGTCTGGTAGAGTTCCCATAGACGCTGATCAGCTTCAAGTTCCACTTGGTCGTTTGCAAAATCCAATTCACCAGTCTTAAGCAAACCTGTCACGGAAACTTTTTGAAGGCCCTCTGACCCGCTGCGGTTAAAGGTAATGGTCTTGCCACGTATCCTAGTTAAAGCTTCTGAAATGCTTTTCCTAAGACGGGAATCGAATCTCTTAGACTCAAAGCGACACATTCCTGCAAACTCATGAAAAGTAAGTTTAATGCTGTTCGTTTTTAAACCGTACTTACTAAAAGCTTCAATGATACCTACCCATACCTTGAAGTCGATGGCCATACTCAACCGTTCGCCGGTAATACGAATATCGTCGTAGCCCTCTCGCCTTGAGAATTCCAAATCCTTGAGAACAGAGGTCGCATCGATTGATGTTCTGGCTCCTTTTGCAGGTCTGCTTGAGGGAACAAAAACATTTAATCTCATCAGGGCTACAGGCTGAACTGTTGCCTTACTGGTTACTGTGAGCTTATTGTTAACACTTTCACAATCTGGACCTATAACCTCTCCGATAAAAACATTGTCATTCATATAGTTATATCCATTCCAGTATATGATCGATATGTGCCTGAAATATTTATTCGTTCCCGTTTCGACACACCATTTTTCCCGATTCTACCCACCCTTTCCCCGTTTTGACACACCTTTTTCCCGCTTCGAAACACCTTGTTCCCACTACGACACACTCGAAAACGCTAAGAAGCCCGTAGACAAAGGCTTTGCAGCAAAAGGGATCAGTTTGGATCTATTCGGGTTACTTAGGATAAGTTATTGGATCTACTCAAAGGATATGTGGATAACTCATTATAGAATCTATACAACTTAAGAGCGTAAGGTGCTTTAAAAGGCTTCAGGCTCCCTGGTGCTTCCTCACTCACTCGCGGGCTGCGCCCTGTCGTTCGCTGCGGCGAGCACTGCTGGCTCTCTGAAAGGCGAAATTTATCTGATCCTCGCAATGGGGATATCTTTCCATCGAGTGGTGTAAGCAGGGGAGAGCATATCGCGTTTCATCTGCCAGGATGGCGCAATCCCTCGTCCGGCAAACCAGACCTGTCCCAGACCGGAATGATTAATGCCATCGAGAACCTTCATCAGCTCTGAGCTGTGAGGCCGTGGCGGACGTTCGTCAAACAGCTGCAGCTGCGAAACGCCGGAGCCGGTGAAGTCATTCAGCATCACACCGGCTTTGGCATACCGGTGCCCGTCTTTCCAGATACGCTCCAGAGCCGTTGTGGCGGCCGCAATGATGTCCCGGGTGTCCTGAGTGGGGGTAAGCAGTTTCTCCGTGGCCACGTTGCCGTAGTAAGGTTCTTTAACGGCGAACGGAGACGTTTTGATGAATACGGAAATATGCCGGCAATACTGGCGCTCTTTACGCAGCTTTTCAGAGGCCCGCTCTGCGTACTGACAGACAGCCTGGCGGAGCGAATCGTACTCCGTGACTTTCTCTCCAAAACTGCGGCTGCAGACAATTTGTTGTTTCGTAGGCGGGGCTTCCTCAAGCGACATGCAGCTTTCCCCGTTCAGTTCGCGTACTGTTCGCTCGAGAACGACGGAGAAATTTTTCCGGATGAAGGCCGGGTTCGTCAGGGCAAGATCGAGCGCGGTCCTGATGCCCAGTACATGGAGCTTGCGTGCAATACGGTTTCCAACGCCCCAGATCTCTTCGACCGGCTGCAGTGAAAGCAGCTTCCGCGTTCGCTGAGGATTCCCCCGGGTCAGGGCGAGCACGCCAGCAAACTGTTTCCACTCTTTAGAGGCCCACTGGGCTGATTTAGCGAGGGTTTTCGTCGGTCCGGCACCTACTCCGATGGTCAGACGGGTACAGTCATACACGTGCTGGCGCAGCTGCCGGCCGAAGTCCTCCAGGCCCATGCAGTGCTCCACGCCGGTCAGGTCGAGGAACATCTCGTCAATCGAATACTGTTCCACCCTGGGAGCCAGCTCCTCCAGGCAGTTCATCACGCGCGCCGACATCGAGGCATAAAGTTCATAGTTGCTTGAAAAACAGTATATTTTTTCAGGGTAAGGCTCGTTTTTCATCTGAAACCACGGCGTGCCCATTTTGATCCAGGGCTTTGCCTCGGCACTTCTTGCGATTACGCAGCCATCGTTATTACTGAGCACCACAACCGGCTTTCCTTTCAAATCCGGGCGGAAAACACGTTCGCAGCTGGCATAAAAGCTGTTCACATCGGCCAGGGCAAACATCAGTACATCTCCCGGGGACGGTGAATGATGTGCGTGACGACGCCAAAGATATCCAGATCGTCCGGATCGGGATAAATCGGTGACCAGGCAGCGTTCATGGGCTGCAGCGTCAGTCGTGGCGTCAGCAGCAGCCGTTTAACCGTAAATTCCCCCTGCACGCTGGCCACAACAATATCGCCATGCCGGGGCTTCTCGGCACTGTCCACAACCAGCAGATCGCCATTGTACAGGCTGCCGTCAGCCATGCTGTCTCCGCTTGCACGAAGGTAGTAAGTCGCGCTTGGATGCCGTATGCAGTAATCATGGAGATCCAGATCGGACTCGACATAGTCAGCTGCAGGTGAAGGGAAACCACATGAAGCCAGATCGGCGAATAACGGCAGCTGCATTTTATCTGGTGAGTCTGCCGGTGCGATAAAGCTAATATTGACCATTTTATACCCCTCCTTTTTACTGTGTTTATATACAGTATTATTTTTATGAACCCAGTTTTAAGCAAGCTATTCTCGACTCCTTTATTTCAACAGGCTGATTTTTAGGCGCAAATAGCTGGCGTATGAATAGCTTCAATCCCAGCCCCTCCTTTTTGTTCTCTAATAGTTCTCAAATATTTCTCTTTCAGGGTTGTTATTGTGTCCGTGATTTGTATAATTCTCATATTGTTCTCAAATAGTTCTCTAATTTGTTTTCATTTATGCTCGTTTCAATCCAAACTATTCCAAGGTGAAAGGTATGAAAATTTTCATTGATGACGGCTCTACCAATATCAAACTGCAGTGGAACGAAGCCGGACAGGTCAGGCAGTCAATCAGCCCTAACAGCTTCAAACGTGAATGGGCGGTGGCGTTCGGTTCTCAGCAGGCGTTCAACTATCAACTGAACGGGGAGCAGTATTCTTTCGACCCGATCAGCCCAGAAGCGGTTGTGACGACTAACGTTGCGTGGCAATACAGCGATGTGAACGTTGTTGCCGTTCATCATGCGCTTCTCAACAGCGGCATTGAGCCGTGCGAAGTGGATATCGTTGTCACACTGCCGCTGGCGGAGTATTACGACAAGAACAATCAGCCCAACGAAGCAAACATTCAACGTAAGAAAACAAACCTGCTGCGTCCGGTCGAACTCAATGGCGGGAAAACCTTCTCCGTTCGTCATGTTGACGTGATGCCAGAATCCATCCCGGCTGGTTTCGAAGTCGTTAAAAACCTCAATGAGCTTGATTCACTGCTGATCGTTGACCTGGGCGGAACGACGCTCGATATTTCTCAGGTGATGGGGAAAATGCGCGGAATATCGCGTATTTACGGTGATTCAACGCTGGGAGTCTCTCTGATGACCGGTGCCGTAAGAGACGCACTTTCGCTGGCTCGCACGAAGGGAAGCAGCTATCTGGCCGACGATATCATCATTCACCGTAATGATGCGGCCTACCTGGCGTCACGCATTAACGATACCTCACGCATCGATCTTGTTTGTGAAGCAATGACATCGGCTCACAGCCGGCTTGTTAACAGGGTTATTGAAGCTGTCAGTCGCTTTGAGGGATACTCGCATGTAATGGTCATTGGCGGTGGCGCCGAACTCATTGCAGAGGCAGTAAAAAAACACTGTGCAGTCAGGGAAGAACGTTTCTACAAAACCAGTACGTCTCAGTTCGACCTCGTTAACGGTATGTACCTTATTGGATAAAAACCATGGATACGCGACGCAAAATTACGTTTTACCTGAATCCTGAAACTAACGAAGCGGACCGCTTTGTCTGCCAGAAAACGGACGAAACGCCTCAGGGGGACAGGGGGCGTTTATGGCGCGCCGCGCTGCTTACCGGCTTTGCATTTGGCAAGCAGGATGAACGGCTGCCGTTCCTCTTCAGCGAGCTGCTCAACCGCGATACGTCATTTGATGACCTGCTGCAGCTGCTTAAAGCCGTTTACCCCCGTGAAACCGAGGCTCTGCTGCAGGGCAGGGCGCGAGAGGCTGTAACCACAGCCCCTCAGCCTCCAGAGCAGATGAGCGATTCGGTATCGTCTGATGACGAAACCCGAAATAATGCCCGGAGCATGTTCGGCGGGACGGGAAACAATGTCTGATCTTCGAGAACACGGAAAGCTTGTCCGCCAGTTCCTCAAAGCGGCTCGTGAGCTCGAATCCCTGAATGTGGTCGATGGCCTGGAAAACATGACCCTGGGTCAGCTGCGTGAGGAGCTCACGGGTCGTTCTTCGCCTGGCGCAGGCTATAAGCAGCAGTATCCGCGCCACGGCGCGAAATGGGAAGAGGAGGAGAAACAACGCCTGATCGCCCTGGCCGAGGCGGGCATGCTCGATGTTGACGAGTTTGCCAGGGAGTATCAGCGCCGGCCTGAGTCCATCTTGAAATATATGAAAAAGACTGGATTACTGGATAAAAGATTCAGCGATATATAATGAGTCGAGATAGTTTATAAAGGGCCGCTTTCGCGGCCTTAAGTATTAAAATGTACTGGAGTTAATTATTCAGATATCGCGGAATATCCGGCAGGCTACTATGATATAGATCGTGATAGCACACACACTTATAAAGGTTTCAGATAAACCAAAGGGATATCCATTAAGATGCTTGTAGGAAGCAAGGATCAGGCTTGCTGCACCAACATCCCCTGTAACTCTTGCTACTCTGACGATATCCTTCTTAGATGTAGGCCATATCAGACTGATAACAGATGAAATGGCAAACGTTATTAGGCCGACAGCAAATATTACAGTGTCATCAAGCGTTACTGCACTCAAACCTGCATACCACAACCAGATGACAAAAAGAGCTGTACCCCCCAGATTCCAGAATCTTTTTTTCCAAATAAGTTGTTTATCAGACGCGGTCATATTTGATAATCCATTAGCAATGGTTGACATTAGTTTTAAGTTAAAAGTCCGGTTATGATAATCACAAACATAACGTATGGCACTCTTATACTTATAATTCCACTCTTTGAAACCAGGCGCAATCTTCTGATTTAGTGGTTTTTAGTTCGCGAAGTCACTACATATTAGATTAGCAGTGCTGAATAATTATCGAAATTAGGCGGTATCACTTCACCGCATAAGGAAGTCGTTAACTCCACTTCTAATGCCGCGCAAAAGCGCGGCGGTTATCAGCGCCGTGCCTCTACTTTAGCCCGAACGCTTCAAATGCAAGGGTTCGCTCCGCCGCCATCCTCGCCCGGACGCAGTATATTTTCAGGCTTGTCGCCGTTCTTCCCGTCGTTCTCTCGCTCAAATTTCGCTCGATAACCGTCCAGACCGACTCCGCTTTTTATCTGCGCTGCGGCCTCCGGTGTCGCCCCTGCATTTTCCGCTCGTAGTCGGGCTGTCGTGTCGGCACGGCGTAACTGGCGCCGCATCAGAATCGAGGAGAATGCTATGAACATCGCTTACCGTCTTATCCACCGCCATACACGCAATACTCTTATTGCGCGCGGCTGGCCTGCGGATTTGAATATTGAAACCAGCCTGAATTACGTTCGTGGAGAGGGAGTTGCCTTTTACGGCAGCCTCGCAGCAGACGATCTTATGCGTCTTCTTCCTGAGATTGCTCTGCGTGGCCTCATGAGTGAGAATTTCCTGAACGACGTCATGCCACTTATTCAGGATAGTACGTTCGTTGTTCGTCTTTACCGGAATTCCCTGGGCCATCGTAAGGCACACGCTGGCACGATTTCTCTTGAATATGACAACTGCCCAGTGTCCATGAGTACAAAGCAGGTTATTGGTGTGCTGAAAGCTCTGCGTGACGAGATCAATCACCTGTGCAGCTGCGTGGCGGCCGCTGGATATCATCTGACAAAAGCTATCAGACCCGCTGCGGAACCATTGGTATTTACACGAAAAACCCGCAATTTCACTCTTATCGTTACCGAAGTTGAACCGGAACATGACGAAACTGAGTGGGATAATGCGACTGTGGATCAGCGCCTGAAGGCAGTTCTTGACGAAAAAAACACCTTCAGGAGACTGGAAATCCGTCTGGAGTGTGGCGGTCGCCTCGTTGGCCAGACGCATGCCCCGTTTGCTCTGCGTCATCCTGAAAGCCCTGTTCGGACATGGTTCGAGCGACGCTGGCTACGTGAGGTGATAAGCGAAGCGAGGGCAGAGATCGAGTTAATGATGAAATCCTTTTCCGGTATACGTCTTGTTGCATAGCAGACTGGCGGGGCATTGGCCCCGCCCAGTTATTTTATAAGGCGGTCGCTCACTCCGCTAAACCTGCGTGGTCTCCACGTTGTTACGTCCACGCGTCGTTGGAAGTCCGTGCGGTTGACGGCTAACGCCGTGCCTCTACTCTAGCCCGAACGCTTCAAATGCAAGGGTTCGCTCCGCCGCCATCCTCGCCCGGTCGCAGTATATTTTCAGGCTTGTCGCCGTTCTTCCCGTCGTTCTCTCGCTCAAATTTCGCTCGATAACCGTCCAGACCGACTCCGCTTTTTATCTGCGCTGCGGCCTCCGGTGTCGCCCCTGCATTTTCCGCTCGTAGTCGGGCTGTCGTGTCGGCACGGCGTAAGCCGGAACTCAGATAACCCTGGCTGTGGAGGAATTTTTATGAGCACGACGACCCCCGCTGTATACGTTGGCACCTATCACAAATACAACTGCGGCAGCATATTCGGCAAATGGTTCGACCTCACGGAGTTCGACTCAAAGGAAGACTTTATCGGGGCATGCCATGAGCTACATGCAAACGAGCACGATCCGGAGCTGATGTTCCAGGACTGGGAGGGCATTCCGTCACAGTTTGCGTCTGAATCCTCCGTGGAATGGGCATTTGTCGAGGGGTACAGGCGCGCGGAAGAAGAGGGCAGGGCCGCGGCGTTTTTTGCCTGGGCGGATTATACGGGCGACTCCGATTACGACGCCTTTGACGATGCGTACCGGGGCGAGGCCGCCAGCGAGGAAGATTATGCCTACGAGTTTGTCCAGGATACCGGCCTTATCTGCGACGTGCCTGAATCCCTGAGGATGTATTTCGATTACGAGGCCTACGCGCGCGATCTGTTCAGCAGCGGCCTCGTGTTTGTCGATGGCTACGTGTTCCAGAACTGATTAACGGGCAGGGGCGGGGCCCCTGCCGCCAGGAGAAAAAAAATGAAGCTTGATGCACAGACCCGTGACGCATTGCGTCAGTACAAAAAAACAATTAACGCACAGCGCAGGGAGAACGGGTTGCGGGAGATAGACACCGCCCGGGTAGTGGAGGAAATTATCGAGTTTGTGCGCTGTCAGCAGGCGGTATACATCGCCGGCGTGTATATCAGGCAGTCTTAACAGTAGGGCGGTGAGAGCCGCCTGTCAGCCCGCGAGAAAACCCTGGCAGGCTTTGCCTGCCGGCGGTCGTTAATGCGCCTGAGGCGCAAACACGAACCGCCAGTTTGATAGAGATAATGGCGATAAATTCGAAATGCTGCTTGCCGATCATGCTGACGGCCTTCAGAAAAAATACATGAGGGTGATAAATTTATTGGCTCACATTATTAGTAAAAAAACTTCTATTTATCAGCAATATAATAAATTTTTATGTTGCCGGTGTTATCCTGCCCTGGGCGTCCGGGCGGGCTGTCATGCTCCGCACAGAGCCAGCGAGCTGTCTCTGCCCGGGCCTTCCGAGCCCTGCGGTCTCTTCAGGCCAGCGGGTTTCCATCCCTGACGCAACCCCCACGCTTGCAGCAGCCGTTCCGGCTGCGCCGCTCAGTCGCGCCGTTCCCTGCGCTTCCGGCATCACGCCGGCAACCCCCTCCGGCGTGATGTAGGGGGCAATGTCGTTTCGCCGCGCGCGGCTTTACGTCATTGCGGCGTGCCCCTGCCCATTTCCTCCGTCTCCTTTTCCCCCTCCTGAGTTCCTTCTGCCGGGTGCTGATACCGCCACAGTCCTCGTTGTTGTCCAGGGTGAATGCTGACGCACGTCCCCGAAAACTTTTTGCGGGCAAAAACTTTTCGTGGCCGCCCCGGACACCTGCCTGCGTCAGTGGCGTTTACGCACCTGCGGCGAAGGATCTCAAACGGGTGAAGTGAAATACCCGGGCAAGTTCCAGCAGGTTCCCGCGAAACGTCAAAACCGCGGCTCCCGAAACTCAACGGGTGATGTGTTTTAAAGGCAAAAACTTATCTGGAGAGATGTAGTGGGCAAGTCACTAAAAGAATTTTTGAATCAACCCGTCTTTTTACGCGAACCCACCGCTGAAGAGATTGAACTGGCGGCATTACTGAATGGCAGTGTCGTCAATTCTCCTGTGGCGCTGCCTCAGGGTCCATTTTCTCGTGAAGAGGCAACCGCCCTGGTGGCGCAGTACACCAATGTCAGTATTGAGAACGAGCAGGGTACCTTTTTTCAGCTTGTTGTACGGGATGAAGAAGGGATGTTGAAGAAATGCGCGTGGAACTTTGAGACCGACGTTGGGGCATTACTGAATAGTGCTCTTGCCAGCTACAGAGCCAAAAAACAGCATTAAGAAGGTGCCCTGTCGGAGCTGTCACTCCGCAGGGCCAGACAATCATTAATACTGAGAGGTACTAAATCATGACAATTGCAGATGTTAAATCAAAAGCATCAAAAAAGGCCAGCAAGAATAAAACCGTAGTAAACGAGGCGCTTAAAGCTGCCCTCGATGCCGCTGCCATTGAGTATGTTCCGCTGTCCGATCTTATTAAATCACCGCTGAACGTTCGCACTATCCCCTACACCACAGAGAGCGTTAAGCGACTGGCTAACTCTATTGAAAGCCTCGGACTGCTTCACAATCTGGTTGTTCACTCCCTTCCAGAGGGTAAATCCGGTGTGGCTGCAGGTGGTCGACGTCTTACCGCGCTGACGCTCATGTCTGAAATGGGTCGTATCAAACCTGATTATATGGTTCCGGTTAAACGTGTCACTGACGAGCTTGCTGTTGAGGCTTCTTATGCCGAGAACAACGAACTGGAAACCATGCACCCTGCCGAACAGATCACAGCGTTTGGAACGCTGGCGGCGCAGGGAAAAACTCCCGCACAGATTGGCGATGTGCTTGGCTACGGCTCCCGCCATGTCCAGCGTATGCTGAAGCTGTCAAATCTCGCGCCCTCACTGATTGAAAAGCTCGCACAGGATGAACTGTCTGTTGAGCAGTGTCAGGCGCTTTGTCTCGAAGATGATCAGAACCGTCAGGTAGAAGTCTATGAGAGCGTTAAGGCCAGCTGGGAAAGAGCGCCAGCGCACCTACTGAAAAGTGCTATCACGGACACCGAAATGCGTGTCGACTCCCCTAAATTTGTATTTATCGGGCGTGAAGATTACGAGGCCGCAGGTGGATATGTGCGCGAAGACCTGTTCAGCCAGCAGGAAGGGGAGGGAACCGCCGACAGCGTGCTGGTTGAACGTCTGGTGCAGGAAAAGCTGGATCGCATTGCTCAGGAGATTCAGCAGCAAGAAGGATGGGAATGGAGCCGTGGTCGTGCAGCCCGCATCTGGCATCACGGGGAAGACGCGAACGAATTTGTACTGCCAGACGTTCCCGATCCGGTATATACCCCTGAACAGCAACAGCGCCTTAATGAGCTACAGGAGCAGTGGAATAGCTACGATTCCCGCTGTGAAGAGACAGATGCGCTTGAGGAAGAAATCAACGCGATAGAACAGGCCGGAGTGATTAGCGCGTGGACTGACGAAATGAAGTCAGGCGCGGGGGTTGTGGTCAGCCTGTATAACGGACAGGTGAATGTTCAACGGGGTGTCCGCCTGAAAGCTGATATGCCAGAAGAAACAGAAAGCAGCAGCGTCACAATCCCGTTTAGCTCGCGTCAGCCCGATGCCGCCGAAGGTATCAGCATCCCACTGCTCACAAAAATGTCATCCGAGCGCACTCTGGCAGTACAGGCCGCGCTGATGCAGAAACCTGAAAAGGCTGTGGCGCTTATGGTCTGGCGTATGTGTACCTGTGTTTTTGCAGGATGTGTGACCACGCCGCATCCGTTCCGAATCAGCCTGACCGTTTCTCACGGCAGCCTGACAGAGAACGCTCCGTCCGGTAAAGGAGGCGCAGCATTTGACGTCCTGATGACCGAAAAAGAGCGCCTGAAAGCCCTGCTGCCAGCAGGATGGGAGAAGGACTTCACGACCTTCTTTGCCCTTGATGGTGAGGTACTTATGTCGCTTATGGCTTTCTGCGCGGCCTGTTCCGTGGATGGTGTTCAAACCCGCGATAACGGACACACATCACGTAGTCCTCTCGATACGGTTGAAACAGCGATTGATTTCCACCTGCGTGACTGGTGGCAACCGACCAAAGAAAACTATTTCGGCAGTCTGAAGCATACACAGATTGTGGAAGCCCTGAAGGATGCAGGTCTTACTGGCGCAGCGGGTGATGCAGAGAAGATGAAGAAGGGCGATGCGGCAGGACATGCGGAGTTCTTCATGAAAGATAACCGCTGGGTTCCTGCATGGTTACAGGCACCGCAACATGACGCAACTGAAAGCATCGATACTGACAACAAAGCGATCGCCGCCTGATAAGGACAGCCGCCCTACGGGGCGGCAATAAGGAGATACCTGATGAACATGCCTAACTTTAAACTGACCACCATGATCGGTGAAGATTTCGAAACCTGCCGCGCCGCTGGCTATTCCTACCGCAGAGAGATGACACATGCTGTCATGGGCGCTCTGACCACACCTGAAAACTGGGATGTAAACGGGGAGTATCGTAGCGAGTTCGGGGGCTTGTTTCCCGTACAGATACGTTTTGCTCCTACTCACGGACGTTTCGAAATAGTTCTGTGTAGTCCTGGTGAGTTTAGTCAGAACTGGATCATGCTGTTGGTCTGGAAAAAGGGACAGGAAGTTTCCTGTATCCGTTCCACCGCACTATTCGATTCGACTGTTATCAGCCATGTACTGAGCCTCATCAACAGGCTGGACAGTGACGGATATTCAATATTCGATATTCTCGCAACGCTGCGCATGGAGGTTGCCTGATGATCCCTCGTCACCTGTCGCTCGTCACGCAACTGCCGGAGCGTGAGGCTGCAATTAACGCAATTCTTCATGTTGAAGAAAATCTCAGGGCTGTAACTTGCCGTCAGCCTTACCCGTATGCCAGAGCATTTTTCCGTTTTCTGACCGGCAGCAGCAAAATCAGCAGCCGGTCACTGAACCGCGTTCGGGGAGTGTACTGGCTCAAAGAAGATAAAATTCCGCTGGCAAGCTATGAGGAGGCAATCGACAGGTTAATCCGCTCGCGCGGTAAATATTGCTGGTTCCCGCTCGATGGCACGCTGGCTCACACCTTATTCCCTGAACAGGCTTTTAGCGTAAGTGAGCGGCAAAATAAACGAAATAAGCGTGAGGCGGTACAGTATGGCAGGCAGGAGGAGCGACGTGCTCAGGAAAGGGAAGATAAATACCGTAACCTCGTTGGTAAAGCTGAAATCGACCTTGCATTTCAGACCCCGGAAACGCTGCGTGCATGGTATGAATTCTGGTCTCAGCAGGATATAAGGGACTACGACATCCAGCGAATGTTGTGGGCGTGGACGGAACGCAGCCCGTCACTGGCTCATCTGGTAAAGGCTTACTACGACCGTGCGCATGAAATCGTACTTGATGTACATGATGTGGCGGTGTCCTCGACTCCGGCGGAGAAAGAACTGGAGCGCTGGATGGTACCGAACAAAATCACGCTGAGGTCCATATGGCCGTGAGAAACAATCCGTGGAAAACAGAATTGAAGGTCGCACGCAGCCAGCGTAATAAACTACGAACCATGTCGGAAAAGCTGAAAGACATGTGCTGTGAGTGGGACGGATTAAGCGGCTGGCTGGAGACAGAAAGTGAGCGACTCGCAGAAAGTATTGATCAGCATCTCGAAGCGCTGGACGAACAGATACACGCCTGGTCTACCGGAAAAAGCGAGCCTGACTAAACCTGATAAAGGTGAAGATTTATCCAGTAATCAGACTGTTATTCCTGGGCAGAATCGACTCGTCGGGATATAATGGCGATGGCGCTTGAGGCTTTTTGCCTCATGACGTGAAGGTGGTTTGTTGCCGTGTTGTGTGGCAGAAAGCAGAAAGCCCCGTAGTTAATTTTCATTAACCCACGAGGCCCCCTGTATGTCTCATCAACAACAGTATGGCCTCTTACCGTGCTTAATGCAAGGAGGAGTAAACCATGAAACTGCCGCGAAGTACCGTTATCTGGTGCGTACTGATAGTGTGTCTCACACTGCTGATATTCACTTACCTGACGCGGAAATCGCTTTGCGAAATTCGCCTGAGGGACGGACAACGGGAGGTCGCTGCAATTCTGGCTTACGAATCCAACGGTAAGTAGCAACCTGGAGGCGGGGGAAACCCCGCCTTTTCAGGGCTGATTTGGTTTGACATGCCTGAAGCGCCTTTATGAAGGGGTTGCCGGTTCGCCGGTAGCCCCTTTTTCCTTCCCGACGCGACCGCACGCCTGACTTCAGGGAAGGGCTGTTCCCCTGCGGGGAACGGGGCAGGGCGGCAGCGCCTGCAGCGCTACCGCTTTCCTCCCGCCTCCTTCAGAACCTTGGCCACCGTTTTGTGCTGTTGTTATCAATATTTATGCCTCGTCGACGTCTGATTTTGGCCATTTGCCGGCGTGCCAGTAGCTACTGGTGACCCTGGGCGTCCGGGCGGGCTGTCATGCTCCGCACAGAGCCAGCGAGCTGTCTCT
>ERZ894206.131-NODE-131-length-70788-cov-14.778166_pt1 | contig 70788 bp, 50 predicted proteins | sample MGYA00380287_ERZ894206 | MGnify/ENA primary metagenome ERZ894206 (study PRJEB32331, sample SAMN06328483) | human gut metagenome | biome: human gut microbiome; feature: stool | host: Homo sapiens | collected 2013-04-12 ...
CTTGCTTTTTGGCAAGATCGCAGCCTTTTTTCTTGGGAACTTTTTTTACAGCCCCTTTTATTATTAACTACATCTGGTTGGTGACTTCCAGTTCTTATCAGAGTACACATATACGTCTTACCTGTTGCAGCTGCACCTCTAACTACATTTATTCTACCCCTGAGCTGTATGTCAAAGGTCACTACTTCTCCTGATGCTACTATCAGATGTCTCATTTTCTTATCGTAACTTATCATACTTTCAAATCCTCTCTTTAAAGAAAAGAGAGCGAACTCTTTGAAAGAAATCGCTCTCATTGTTGATACATTTAATCTGAGGTGGATATGACTAGCTCATTGACAAATTAAAGCCCGATTATCTCACCGTCAGGATAAACCATGTAAGGATATTCATACCCTAAACCGAATGGGTCACCCCACATCTGAGTACCCTTACCATAATCGTTTCCGCCTGGTGTCTTACCCTCCTCAAACGTACCAGTCTGCCAGTTTCCATTTTCATCTTGCCAAGTCCAGCCGTCTCCGCCGCCAGAGCCTCCGCCGTTGTTATTGGAGCTACCTCCGCCATTGTTGTTGCTAGAGCCTCCACCATTGTTATTAGAGTTGCCTCCGTTGCCCCCATTATTGGAGTTACCTCCGTTACCACCATTATTATTGCTAGAGCCACCGTTGCCTCCGTTGCTCCAGTTGTTGTTATCGGAGTTGCCACCATTGTTATTGCTGTAGTTATCTCCGCCATTGTTATAGTTGTTATTATTGTCGGAAGTCTCCTCGACCTTCTTGTCCTTCTTCTTTTCCTCTGGCTTTTCCTTGATGATGAGCTTTGATGTGGCGGTCACTTCGTTGCCACTGCTGTCCTTAGCCTTGTAAGTGATAGTGTATTTTCCAGCCTTGTAATCAGATTTCTTTGCCTTGCCGTCAAGCTCCGCTGTGAACTCTACGCTCTCATCGTAGTTATCCTTTACAGATACCCCTTTCTTGAAATCAGGGAGCTTGTCACCCTCCGTTATTTCATACTTATCCTTGATACCCGAAAATTCAGGCTTCTCACTGTCAACTACCGTTACCGTGATGTTCCAGAGTTCCTCCTCACCTGTGGCAAGCTTGATGTTAAGTGAAATGCTCTGTACGCCCAACTTGTCAAGTGCGATCTTCTCTTCGCCGCTGGCAAATGCAGCTGTGTCTATCTTATCATCGCTCAGTTTAGCAGCAAGTTCAGCTGCGGTCATTTCGCTGCCTGTCTCAAGCTCACATTCAAACACCTTAGGCTCTTTCACCTCAGCCTCAGAGCTGCTTTCCTCAGCTGCGGAAGATACTGAACTTGTGTCCGCAAGGCTGCTTGTTGTGTCTTTCTTGTCCTCGTCATTTCCGCAAGCGGTAAGAAATACCCCTCCTGCTATCGCCAAAGCTGCTGCCGCAACAATAATGTTTCTCGCCATTTTTGATACCCCTCTTTTAATAGATTTTCCAAATAATTTTACTTCAAGTGCCTTAGGCACGTCAGTTTCATTCTCCATACCCTCAAGACCAGCTCTGAGCCAGAAGAACGGAATGATACATCTGAACTTCTTGTTCTCTTCCTTCTCAAGGCGTTCTATCTCGTCACGCATTTTCTTAGACGCTCTGCTGAGCCTGCTTTTCACAGTACCCAAAGAAACTTCAAGCGTGTCTGCTATCTCCTGCAAACTCATTTCATCGTAATACCTGAGTATCACACACATACGCTGCTCCTCAGGCAGGCTTTCAACTACCCTGCGTACACATTCGATAACGTCCTTGTTTTCAAGCAGCTCGTCAGGAATCTCGCCGTCAACGTCCTCAATCTCGAACTCCTCGCCGTCCTCTGTCATATCTGACAAGTGCATTGGCTTTGCCTTTTTGAGATAGTCACGACAGCGGTTAGCCACTATCTGATTGAACCAAGCAGGGAACTTTTCATCATTCTCTAGCTTATCAAGGCTCGCAAAAGCTTTGATGTAGCTGTCCGAAACAATGTCAAGGCTTTCTTCCTCGTCCTTAGTTATCTTCATTGCCACGAAATATGCGGCACTATTTGTTGCGAGATACAAGCCTTCCTGAGCCTTCTTGTCGCCCTGTCTCGCTTTTTGCACCAACTGTGCAAGTTCTGTCTGAGCCATTATCAACTCTCCCGTCATTCAAAATTCTGTTCCAGAGCATACGCTGTTTTTCGTCTGAAAGTCTGCAATCATCAGCCATTTGAGAAAGAACATCGTGCAAAAATCTGCCTTTCACATATGCCTCCTTTCTGCCCTCTGTCTATAAGACGATTGAAAAGCTGAAAGGTTCCCGATTTTTGAAAAAAATTTTTTATTTTTTTTGCTCAGTCAACATCTTTAAGAATTTAAAATGTTACAGTTATCATAATACACCATTTTTCGGCAAATGTCAACAGAATAGTGGCATCTTCGTACAATGTACCAACATACCACTATAATAAAAAATCAAGTTGGTGTATAATATATAAGAAGAAACTTCGGCAGGGGGTCACTATGGCAGGCAAGATAAAAATAACGCTTGAAGAATACAGACTAGAAAAAGAGATTTCTAAATACAAAATCTGTCAAGCTTGCAACTTGCAGCCCCGACAGTTAAACGCATACTGCAATAATAAAATCAGCAGAGTTGATTTAGATGTTCTGACAAGAATATGTGATTACCTTGAATGTGACCTTTCGGATATCTTGAAATACACCCCTGAGAAGAAGTCCAAAAAAACGGACTAGAAAAAGTGCAACAAAAAGACAACTTTTTGCTTGAAAAATAGATAACGTTATGATATAATATGACACGATATGAAATAAAAAGTCTCTGAAAAACACGAATTTACGAGAGTTACGGCAAGTTATGAAACGTTATGACAAAATACGAAACGTACTTGCGAAAATTGGTAAGGACGAGGTCACCGGTTCAAGCCCGGTTAGCAGCTCCAGCAGGTGCTTGCACCTGCACCCAAATCCGCTATCATTTATGGTGGCGGATTTTTTTGTCGCCGCCCATGGGTACAATACGCTGGGAAGGTACTATGTTCGCCGTGACGGGCATCTCCCGCCACGGCTTTTTTATGTAACAAACCAAGACACCGCTCCTATACTTTGCGCATAAATCGTACAAAGCAGGACGTGTCCCTGCACCCAGATCCGCTATCATTTATGGTAGCGGATTTTTTGTCGCCGCCCATGGGTACGATACCCTACACACAAAAAAACACCGCCCGAACTTCTCGGACGGTGTTATATTTTTATCTCGTATTACAGATTTGTATACTCCATAAGGCTCTTATCCACCTCACGGGCAACATCTCTGCCCTCTCTGATAGCCCATACTACAAGTGACTGTCCTCTGCGCACGTCGCCTGCAGCAAAGACGTTCTTCACGTTCGTCTGATGTGTGCCGTCGGCTGTTGCGATATTCGTTCTGCCGTCTACCTCAACGCCAAAAGCCTTTGTGAGATAGCTTTCAGATCCCAGAAAGCCTGCCGCAATAAGAACAAGCTCGGCTTCTACCTTGTATTCGCTGCCCTCAACAGGCTTCATTATCGTTCTGCCTGACTTAGGGTCTTTCTCCGGTGAGAGCTTTACAAGCACTGCTCCCTTAAGATTGCCCTTTTTGTCTTTGAGAAACTCCTTGACAGTTGTCTGATAAACTCTCGGGTCATGACCGAACACACCGATAGCTTCCTCCTGACCGTAATCTGTCTTGCAGACCATTGGCCACTGCGGCCATGGGTTGTTCTCGGCTCTCGTGTCAGGAAGCTTTGGCATCATTTCAAGCTGCAAAACGCTCTTGGCGCCATGTCTTACGCTTGTACCAACGCAGTCATTTCCTGTATCTCCGCCACCTATTACCATGACGTTCTTGCCCTTTGCGGAAATGTGGTTTTTATCCGTAAGACCGCCGTTCAGCAGCGCCTTAGTTGTGGATTTCAGAAAATCCACTGCAAAATAGATACCCTTTGCATCTCTGCCATCGGCTTTGATATCTCTAGGGTTTGAAGCACCACAACAAAGTATTACTCTGTCGAAGTCCTTGAGAAGCTCAGCCGCTGTGATATCCTTGCCCACATTAACACCTGTGCGGAACTCGATGCCCTCTTCTTTCATTATGTTTATCTTGCGCTCGATTATCTGCTTTTCAAGCTTCATGTTCGGTATGCCGTACATAAGCAGACCGCCCACTCTGTCCTCACGCTCGAAAACTGTTACACTGTGACCTCTCTGATTGAGCTGGTCAGCGGCAGCAAGACCTGACGGGCCTGAGCCTATAACAGCGATAGTCTTTCCTGTTCTTACCTTTGGCACTCTTGCTGAAGCATATCCGCAGGCATAGGCATTTTCGATAATGCCGTATTCGTTAGCCTTTGTTGTAACAGCGTCGCCATTAGCTCCGCAGGTGCAGGCTTTTTCGCAAAGTGCAGGACAAACTCTTGATGTGAACTCAGGAAAATTGTTCGTCATATGAAGTCTGTAATATGCCTGCTCCCAGTTGCCCTTGTATATAAGGTCATTCCATTCAGGGATAAGATTGTTAAGCGGACAGCCTGAAAATGCGTTGCCTATCTTCATTCCTGCCTGACAGAACGGCACACCGCAGTCCATACATCTTGCTCCCTGCTTCTGCTGCTCCTCCTTTGAAAGAGGAGTGTGAAATTCATTAAAATTCTTTATACGTTCCTCAACGGAGAACGCTGCTGCGTCCTCACGCTTATAGTCCATAAAACCAGTTGGCTTTCCCATATCTCAACTATACTTGCTTTCACGGCAAGTATATCCTCCTTTCGATTTTAAAAGTACAATATCTCATGTGCGCAGGCTTACTGCTTGCCGTTGATGATCTGATAGAATGCTTCTATCTGCGCCTGATCGCTGCTCATACCCTTTTCTTCCATTGAAGCTATAGCAGACATCATCTTCTTGTAATCGTGAGGGATTATCTTCTTGAACTTAGGCAGATATTCCTCAAAGTTATCAAGAATACGCTTGCCCTTTTCAGAGCCTGTTGCGTCAACGTGCTGCTGGATAAGGTCTTTGAGCTGAATTATATCGTACTTCTCCTTGACCTCAGAGAAAAGTACCATTTCCTTGTTGAGTCTTGTGTAAAGGTGTCTGTCCTCGTCAAGAACGTAAGCTACACCGCCCGACATACCTGCCGCAAAGTTTTTGCCCGTCTTGCCGATAACTACCACACAGCCGCCTGTCATATACTCACAGCCGTGGTCGCCAACGCCCTCGACAACTGCCACTGCGCCTGAGTTTCTTACGCAGAAACGCTCGCCTGCAACACCGTCGATGAACGCCTTACCGCTTGTTGCGCCGTAAAGTGCAACATTACCGATAATGATATTGTCCTCGGCTTTGAAAGTGGAATCCTTTGGAGGATAAACAACGAGCTTACCGCCTGAAAGTCCCTTGCCGAAATAATCGTTAGAGTCGCCCACAAGCTCGAGGGTCAAGCCGTTCGGGATAAATGCGCCGAAGCTCTGTCCGCCTGAGCCGTTGCAGACTATCTTGTATGTATCGTCAGCAAGTGTGTTATAATACTTTCTTGTTATCTCTGAACCGAAGATAGTACCGAATGAACGGTCTGTGTTCTTGACATTTACTGTGATAGACTTCTTCTCACCGCTACCCAGATTTTTCTCGAACTCCTTCATGAGTACCTTTTCATCAAGAGTGTTTTCAAGCTTGAAGTCATACTTGGATTTCTTGTTGTATTCTACCTTTTCTGAAACGTAATCAGAGTTGATGATATTAGAAAGGTCAACTTGTGCCGCAGTGCCTGTGATACCAGCCTTTGGCTTGATAAGGTCAATTCTTCCCACAAGCTCGTCAACTGTTCTTACGCCAAGCTTTGACATATATTCTCTAAGCTCGGAAGCCACGAATATCATAAAGTTCATTACATATTCAGGCTTGCCTGGGAACTTCTTTCTAAGCTCCGGGTTCTGTGTTGCAACACCGAACGGACAAGTATCAAGATTACATACTCTCATCATTGCACAGCCGAGCGTTATCAGCGGAGCAGTAGCAAAACCGAACTCCTCTGCGCCGAGGATAGCGGCGATAACAACATCACGGCCTGTCATGAGCTTGCCGTCTGTTTCGATAACGACCTTGTTTCTAAGACCGTTCTTGATAAGGGTCTGATGTGCTTCTGCAAGTCCAAGCTCCCATGGAAGTCCTGCATTGTAGATAGAGTTTCTTGGAGCCGCACCTGTACCGCCGTCATAGCCTGAGATAAGGATAACGCCTGCGCCTGCCTTTGCAACGCCTGCCGCAACAGTACCAACACCGCACTCAGAAACGAGCTTTACAGAAATTCTTGCGTTCTTGTTTGCGTTTTTCAGGTCATAGATAAGCTGAGCCAAGTCCTCGATAGAGTAGATATCGTGGTGTGGCGGTGGTGAGATAAGTGATACGCCAGGTGTGGAGTGTCTTGTTTTAGCTATCCATGGATAAACCTTTTTGCCAGGGAGATGACCGCCCTCGCCAGGCTTTGCGCCCTGTGCCATTTTTATCTGTATCTCATCAGCAGATGTGAGGTATCTTGAAGTTACACCGAAACGTCCCGAAGCCACCTGCTTGATAGCTGAACATCTGTCCTCAGAAGTACCCTTTGTGAGAAGTCTGTCAAGGCTCTCACCGCCCTCGCCTGAGTTTGACTTGCCGTGAAGTCTGTTCATTGCGATAGCAAGTGCTTCATGAGCTTCCTGCGAGATAGAGCCGTAGGACATAGCGCCCGTCTTAAATCTTCTTACAATAGAGTCAACGCTCTCAACTTCCTCCAGCGGAACAGGATTTTCAGCAAAGTTGAAATCCATAAGACCTCTGATGTTCACAGGGTCCATTTCCTCAGAGATAAGCTTTGAATACTTCTTGTATGTTTCATAGTCGCCAGTCCTTGCAGCCTGCTGGAGCAGATAGATAGACTGAGGATTGTAGAGATGCTCCTCCTTGCCGCTTCTGAACTTGTGGCTTCCTCTTGATTCAAGCTCTGTGTCTGTGCCAAGTCCAAGAGGGTCAAAGGCTGATGTATGAAGTCTGTCAACATTTTTCTCGATGTCAGATATTGTGATACCGCCTATTCTGCTGACAGTACCTGTGAAATACTTGTTTATAACGTCCTGACCGATACCGATAGCCTCGAATATCTGTGAGCCTTGATATGACTGTATAGTAGAGATACCCATTTTTGAAGCTATCTTTACGATACCATGGAGAACAGCCGCATTATAATCGTCAACAGCGGCATAGTAATCCTTGTCGAGAAGGTCGTCAGCAATAAGCTCGTGGATAGTTTCCTGAGCAAGATAAGGGTTGATAGCGGAAGCACCATAGCCAAGCAGTGTTGCAAAGTGATGAACTTCTCTAGGCTCGCCGCTTTCGAGGATAATAGCAAGAGATGTTCTCTTCTTTGTAACAACAAGGTGCTGATGAAGCGCTGATACTGCAAGCAGTGACGGGATAGCAAGGTGGTTCTCGTCAACTCCCCTGTCTGAAAGGATAAGGATATTTGCGCCCTCGCTGAACGCCTTGTCTGCTTCTATATAAAGTCTGTTTATAGCCTTTTCAAGTCTTGTGTTCTTATAATAAAGTATAGGGATAACAGCTACCTTAAAGCCAGGAATGTGCATATTCTTTATTTTAAGGATATCTGTTGAGGTAAGGATAGGGTCGTGTATCTTCATTACCTTGCAGTTTTCAGGCTTTTCTTCAAGAATGTTGCCGTCCTCACCGATATAGACAGTTGTGGAGGTAACTATTTCCTCTCTGATAGCGTCTATAGGCGGATTTGTTACCTGTGCAAAGAGCTGTTTGAAGTAGTTGAACAGTGGCTGAGGCTCTTTTGAAAGCACCGCAAGCGGGCTGTCTGTACCCATAGCGGCAATAGACTCAGAGCCGTTCTTTGCCATTGGCAGGATAGATGTCATAACGTCCTCATAGGTATAGCCAAAAGCTTTCTGAAGTCTTTGTCTTTCCTCGTAGCCGTGTTCCTCTACCTTGATGTTTGGTATCTTAAGGTCTTTAAGTCTGACAAGGTTGCTGTCAAGCCACTCGCCGTAAGGCTGCTTTGAAGCATAGTATTCCTTAAGCTCGTCATCGTCGATAACTCTGCCCTGAACAGTATCAACAAGAAGCATTTTGCCTGGGCGAAGTCGTTCCTTTTCAACGATATTGTCTGACGGGATAGGAAGTGCGCCAACCTCAGATGAAAGGATAAGATTGCCGTCCTTTGTGATATAATATCTTGACGGACGCAGACCGTTTCTGTCAAGGACTGCACCCATGATATCTCCGTCAGAGAAAAGGATAGAAGCAGGTCCGTCCCATGGCTCCATCATAGTTGCATAATACTGATAGAAGTCTTTCTTAGCCTGACTCATCGTGCCGTTGTTATCCCATGGCTCAGGGATCGTTATCATAACAGCCAGTGGCAGATCCATTCCACTCATGACCAAAAATTCAAGTGTGTTATCGAGCATTGCAGAGTCAGAGCCTTCTGTGTTTACAACAGGTGTGACCTTATCAAGGTCGCCCTTCAAATGCTCAGACTTCATCGTTTCCTCACGAGCGAGCATTTTATCAGCATTGCCTCTGATAGTGTTTATCTCACCGTTGTGAACGATCATTCTGTTAGGATGCGCCCTCTGCCAGCTTGGGTTTGTGTTGGTAGAAAATCTTGAATGTACCATAGCGATAGCAGACTCGTAGTCCTTATCCTGAAGGTCAGGGAAGAACTTTCTGAGATCCTGCACAAGGAACATTCCTTTATATACTATAGTTCTGCTTGAAAGTGATACAACGTAGGTGTCCTCATTTGACTGCTCGAACACACGTCTTGCAACATATAGCTTGCGGTCAAAGTCAAGACCCTTTTTAACGCCCTTTGGACGCTTGATGAAGCACTGCATTATGGCAGGCATACACTGGGCAGCTCTCTTGCCAAGCACCTCAGGCTTTGCAGGAACGACTCTCCAGCCAAGGATCTCCAGACCCTCTTTTTCAGCGATTATCTCAAACATCTTCTTTGCCTGATTTCTCGCAAGCTCGTTCTGTGGGAAGAAGAACATACCAACGGCATAATCTCTCTCCTCGCCAAGCGTGATCCCAAGCTCAGCGGCGGCGATCTTCTTGAAGAATTTATGTGAGATCTGAAGCAGGATACCTACTCCGTCACCTGTTTTGCCCTCTGCGTCCTTACCAGCACGATGCTCAAGCGTTTCAACGATAGTCAGCGCATTTGCAACAGTATCGTGGCTCTTTTTGCCCTTAATGTTCACAACAGCACCTATTCCGCAGTTATCATGCTCGAATTTCGGTGAATACAGGCTTTTTACATTAGTCATATCCTCCATGCGTTCCATTTTTATCACCCTTTCCTGCCAAACTGTAAAAAAATTATAGCTTATCGTTCAGCAACGTATGTTATTTCACGGCTCATAGCCGATTTTTAGCTGTTTTTAACAAAAAATTTGCAGGAAGAAATTAAAATCCTGCAATCCTGCATAAGTGCAAACAAACTCAAAGCATGGTTTTTCGCACAAATGCAAGAAAATAGCCTTTTTCCGTCTTTTCTGACGGCTTAATCATTATAACACACATTACAGCAAAATGCAAGAGCGAATGATAAAACTTGCATAAAATCATTATTAATTTTTAGTTAATCGGTATACATATATAACCTATGATTTCATATCGCTTTCCTAGGTAAACCTCGCAAACTAACGTAACAACGCTCTTTTCAGCTTATTTACAGCCATTTTCAGAGGAGAATCGTACTCTTTGTAAAAATGCTGATAATCCTTAGAATTGTTCCAGTCACCACCCCATTTCCAGCCGTGACGCCTGAAAATGCAATAGCAAAGATCTGTTCTGTCAATCTTGTGATCAAAAGCCTTGTCACGGTCTGCATACTCTGTAGCATTGTCAGGCATGACCTTATTCCCCACTATATAAGGATTTATAAGAGGGTTTATGTCTATCGCCCTTCCGTAGCTGTGAGCCGAAATAATGTTGGTACCAGCCACCACCCTATAGTTGAAGGCAGAGGAATTGTTATCCGCCATTGACCTTTCGTCATCAGCGTCATACTCGTCCACGAGCTTGATTTTTTCTATCTCATAACCGCCCTCGAAAAGCTCATAGAAGATATCTAGGACCTCCTCCGCAAGCTTTTTTGCCACGATAAGCTCCCCCGACTGAACCTTATGCTCAAAGTCATAATATCTCACACGCAGATATGCAAGGTCGCCCAGCTTCACATAGGGGTTTTCCTTATAGGAAACGCCTTTGATACGCTCTATCACCTCGTCTGGAAGCTCCTCAGCCGTAAAGCCCTCTCTGTATAATATCTTTTCCATAAAAAACACTCCTTACAAAAAGCGGTCAAGGCATGATACCTTGACCGTCCTTATTATTTATCCGCAGACTTGTAGTACATAACAACAGGCGTACCGTAAGGCACGTTGTCATAAACATATTTGGCGTCGTCATAGCTCATATTTATACAGCCGTGAGAGCCGTTGTATTTGTATATCTCACCGCCGAAATATCCGCCTCGCCACGTTGAATCGTGAAGACCTATTCCGCAGAGAGAAACGTTGTTCCAGAAGTTGCACTTTGTATCCCACTCGTCGCCGTCGGCATTTGTGTCTTTCATACGCTTGTTGGTCTCCTTTGACCACAGCTTATAAACACCAGGGAGAGTTGTTCTCGCCTTAGATGTGGTCTGACCTGAAACTATATAGGTATCGAGCTTTTTCTTGCCCTTTTCATAATACCACAAGTGCTGGTCGGTAAGGTCTATCTCAATATAAGTGTCGCCTATATCATCGTCCTTGCTTCTCGCAGACTCAACGCCTGTAAAGTCAAAATAACCGGTACTGTAATAGATAGGGTCTACCTTGTCAACGCTCTCGCCCTTTTCAAGCATATCCACAAGATCATCACAAGTCTTTTCCTGATCTATCCACCAGCCGTATTTAGCATCAGAGCTTGTCGGCACGATTATGTCGCCCTGCAAAGTGGCGTGGAATTTTCTCTTAGTATTATATGTATCATACTTCTTTGCGAGCTTTTCCACATACTCCATGGCTTTCTTTCTATCCACAGTGTAGCTTCCGTCATCTTTGAGCTTTATCATCTTCATAAGCTCCTCGCCCGTGAGAGTTTCTGTGGTGTAGTCAAAATCGTATGTGACAGAAAGCTGAAAAACATCATTTCTCTTCTTGCAATCGTCCTCAAGGTCTGCACTCTTCACCTCCGGAAGAGAATAACACCCCGTATCCTTATCAAGCTCAACGCTCAGCTCACCTGTCGCTACGCTTTGCGTAACATAAGCTTCAAGCTTTTTCATATCAGTTATCTTGTTTCCCTGCACCTCAGGGGTGATAACATAAGCCGTCTTGTCCTCGTTAAGACCAAGCTTTGCGTCGGCAGTTTCAACATCGCCCCAATTTGCTTTCTCCACAAGCTTCTGAAGCTTCTCAACATCAAATGTGATGTCCTCATTAAAGCTATAGATGGAGTTCTGTATAAATCCCGAGAACCATGTTTTTCTGTTCACGCTGTCATAGATCTTCTGAAGCTCGTCCTTACCGCTTAGTCTGTAATCAAAATCAGCCGTCTTGAAAACAACAGGCGTGCCGTCGATAGTTTTGACCGTAAGCTCATAAGGCATATCGTTCACCCCGAGCAGATCGCAAGCCTGTTCAAATGTCCTTCCGCCCACGTCAACGCCATTCACTGTTGTGCCGCTCAGAAATCTGTTGCTATAGTAAGCTCTTCCAATGAAATATCCTCCGCCCACAACTATTATGATAGCCGCTGCCGCAGTGCCGCAGATAATGCCGATATTGTTGCGTTTTTTCTTTCTTTTCTTATTCTTTGACGAACCTTTGACAGAGCTGTTTTTCTTCACAGATGTCGCAGGCTTTTTCGTTATCTTTGTGGAATTTTCCGTCATCAATTATCCTCCTGTACAAAATGACGTTCGGCATATGCCGACAATGTATCAAGAATAATTATATCATGCTTTTTTCCTTTTGTCTATAGGATAGGCTGAAAAATTTGTCACAAAAAGAGTGCCGGATATTCTTATTTAATGTACAAATAAACGTACTGCAAAAAAACTACACGCAAACACAGTAAAAAAATATCGGGCAGATAACTCCACCCGATACAATATCAGTCTTTTATATACTTGTTCTTGACCTCGCTGTAGGTCTTGCAGAAGCGGTCATGGGAGATATACGCTCCCCAGCTCATGTTATCGTCCACCTGAGGGTCCATAACATATACCTGACCGTTTATCGTTACCTCCACCCACATATGATAGCCGTAACCGCCTGCCGCCATAGCGGTCTTGCCGTCAACGGTCTTTGCGTCAAAGCCTATATAGTTGAGCATTGCGGCGTAAACGTAAGAATACTCTGTGCAAGTGCCGTAACCGTCCTCAAGAACAGCCTTGACAGGATTTGCCCAGCCGCCGTAATCGTAGACCGTGTTCTTTATAATATAATCGTAGCAAGCCACAGCCTTTTCGTAGTTTGTCATATCATCTGATATTATCTTATTGAGATATTTCAGAAGTATCTTTTCTTCCTTTGCGCTGAGCGTCGCCTTTGGATCAAGCACTGCAGAATTAAGTCGCTGTGCAGGGGTCTTGCCGTTGTCGACAACAGGCGCAGTGGTTGTAGTTGTAACAGGCTTTTTAGTTGTTGTCACCTTAGTGGTGGTGGTCTTTTTCTTGGTAGTAGTCACCGCAGGCGTTGTGGTCGTAACAGGGGCAGTTGTTGTCTTTGCAGTGGTAGTAGTTTTTGCAGTAGTAGTTTTCACTGTTGTAGTCTTTTTTGTAACCTTTGAGGCAACAGTATCGCTGTCAGTAGTGCTGACAGGGGCGGAAGTAACAGCAGAAACCTTTGTTTCAGACTTTGAAGCCTGCTGAGTTTTCTTTGTTACAAGGCTTACTGATATGCTAAGCTTTGTGTCAGCGGAAGTCACGCTCTGCACTGCGGTCACTGACGCTGGCTTCTGTGATATTACAGAGGTCGTTACGCTCTCTGATCTCAAAGCTGTTTCGGAAGCTGACTTTGTTGTTTCGCTTTTTGCAGTTTTTACAGCCTTAACAGCCTCGGTCTGAGAATTTTTCGCAGTTTCCTTGACGGCTGATGTTGTAAGAACAGTTGTGATATCCCCGATCTGCTCAGATGTTTCCTTGTCAGAAACAGCAGAAATGACCTTTGCATTTTCAGGCGGCATGACCGCACATGGCTGGATAACGTTTTTATCAAGTGTCGCAAAAGTCACAGCAGATACTGTCACAACTCCGCAGGCAGAAAGCACAGCCACACAGCGGGATATCCCCGACTTCAAATAACCCAATTCAGAACGCTCCTTTCAAATGTGATAAACTACACCATATTATAATGAATAAGGTTACAAAAGTCAAGGGGCATTGTAATCAAATTGTAATTTTCAAGCCGTTTTTCCGCTCGTTTATGAAGTTTATATGAACGTCAAGTTACAACCATTGTACATTTTATATCCCAAGAACGACAATAAGGGTTCTATTTTTATCACTTTTAACAAATTTCGCAAAACTTTTATTAATAATACCGAAAAACGGACACCTGCGTTACAAAAGCCCATATTTTCCACAATATTTTACATATCTATCCACAAAATTACCCACGCAAAAAAAAGAACGCAGACACAAGCCAGCGTTCTCTTTTTTGAAGTATATGAAGTATATATGGAGAAAAAAGTATATGTGTAAATTTCATCTTTTTGTCTTTCTCTTATTGTGTTTATATTATATTCCTCCAATGTGACAGTTTTATGATAATGTGCTGAAAACTAATACACAAAAAATAAGTGCAAAAAAACGCCTGCCATATGACAGACGTTTTCTCTTAGTTTAAGTAAATTACTCAGCCTGAGGTGCTCCTACAGGGCAAGTACCTGCACAAGAACCGCAGTCGATGCACTCGTCAGCGTTAATAGCACACTTACCGTCAGCCTCGGAGATAGCTCCTACTGGACATGCGTCCATGCAAGCGCCGCAGCCGATGCACTCATCACTAATCTTATAAGCCATTTTCACAGACCTCCTTGCATAAATTCTACAAGTATCATATCAAATACTATACTTATATAATAACACATTTTCTGAAAAAATCAAGAGGTTTTCGGCATTTCATAAAAATTTCACATAGATTTTAAGTGATTTTTCAGTTAGTATTTACTAATCGGCTAGATGCTTGCCAATTCCTGCTGTGAGATAAGTGCAAATCCTGCTTCACTCAAAGCTTCCAGAGCGGCTGTAACGTTCTCCACTCTAAGGATAAGATAAGCCGTGTTTTCCTTAGTGTTTATAAATGCAGAATACATATACTCAACGCTGATGTTGTCATTGTAGAGAGCTTTCATTGCTTCTGAAAGTCCGCCTGGGCGGTCATTTATCTCCACTGCAAGCACCTGAGTGGTGGTAACGGAAAAGCCCTCTGTTTTCAAGGCTGAAACTGCTTTTTCAAAATCGTCAACGATAAGTCTGAGAATACCGAAATCCTTTGTGTCAGCAAGGGACATTGCACGGATATTCACATCATTATCCCCAAGTATTTTTGTAACGGCAGACAATCTGCCAGGTCTGTTTTCAATAAAAACCGAAAGCTGTTTTACTGTCATAAAATTACCCCCTGTCTTTTAGACAAGCTTTCTCTTGTCGATAACTCTTACTGCCTTGCCCTCAGAACGTGGAATGCTCTTTGGCTCAACAAGTCTTATCTTCGCCTTGATGCCAAGGATATTATGGATATCGTTGGATATCTTCTTTTCAAGATCCTCGATAGACTTGACAGTATCAGAGAACATATCGTCATTAAGCTCGACTCTTATCTCGAAAGTATCAGAATTGTTCACCCTGTCAACGACTATCTGATAGTTAGGGCTTGCTTTTGATATCTTAAGAAGCACTGACTCTATCTGAGATGGGAACACGTTTACGCCCTTAATGATGAGCATATCGTCGCTTCTGCCCATTGGCTTGCACATTTTGACGAGAGTTCTGCCACATGAGCATTTCTCTCTTGTAAGAATACAGATATCTCTTGTTCTGTATCTCAGCAGAGGGAAAGCTTCCTTTGTGATACTTGTGAATACAAGCTCGCCCTTTGAGCCTTCAGGAAGCACCTCTCCTGTGTCAGGGTCGATTATCTCTGCGATAAAGTTGTCCTCATTGATGTGCATACCAGACTGTGCTTCGCACTCGAAAGCTACGCCAGGACCGCTTGTTTCTGTCAGGCCATAGATATCGTAAGCCTTGATGCCAAGAAGATTCTCTATCTCGTGACGCATTTCCTCCGTCCAAGGCTCAGCACCGAAGATACCAGCTTTGAGTGTAAGCTCCTCTGGCTTTATGCCCATTTCCTTTACAGTTTCACCAATATAAGCGGCATATGACGGAGTACAGCACAGGATAGTAGAACCGAGATCCTGCATAAACTGTATCTGTCTTTCTGTGTTTCCTGATGACATCGGCAGAGTAAGACAGCCCACCTTATGAGAGCCGCCGTTAAGACCTGCTCCGCCTGTAAAAAGTCCATAGCCATATGCAACGTGGCAAACGTCGTCTTTTGATCCGCCTGCGGCAACTATAGCTCTTGCACAGCAATTTTCCCAAAGGTCGATATCATGCTGAGTGTAGAAAGCCACAACTCTCTTGCCTGTGGTTCCGCTTGTAGAATGTATTCTCACGCACTCTGAAAGCGGCTTTGCCAGCAGACCGTAAGGGTAAGCCTCACGCAGATCAGCCTTTGAAAGGAACGGCAGCTTGTGCAGATCCTCAATGCCGTGGATATCATCAGGCGTTACGCCCTTTTCTTCCATAAGCTTCTTGTAGTATGGCACATTGTCCCAGACGTGCTTGACCTGCTTGACAAGTCTTTCGCTCTGGAGCTTTTTCATGTCCTCATGCGCCATGCACTCGATCTCTTCGTTCCAATATTTTCCCATTGGAACACACCTCCTGTTAAATGGTTTCGGTCATATTACTCGGGTATATACTCTGTCAAAATCCGTCAAAAAGCCTGTCAAAAGGCGGGCTGTTCGCCCCTACACAGGAATACTGCATGATAATTGCTTTTCAACGTACTTGCACTTGTATCATATCCCGTACATATCTTCAAGCATCTTAATGCCTGTTTTCGTTTTGAACACCTTGTCACGGAAGCTTTTTATGCTCTCTTTGGAAAGGCTGTCCTCGAAAGCGTTCACAAGGAAATCTGCTTCCAGAAGTATCTGCCAGTCAAGCCCCTGGACGCCCTCATAGGTGTGATGATGTGCGATAAGAAAGCACACCCTGTCTATGATATCCTCGTCAAATTCAAGCTCTGTGAGCATTTTCCGTGCAGGCTCAGGACCTAACTGTTCCTGAAGCTTTCCGCCGCAGTGACCCTTGCCGTATCTCTCCTCCGCAGGCTTTATGCCTATATCATGCACCACCGACGCAACGTCAAGACAGTGCATAGTGCGGATATCCAGCCCCTCTGCCCTGCCGATAACACGGGCAAAGGTATGCACCTTTATAAAGTGCTGTATACGCTTAGGGTCGCCGCTGAAAAACTCGGTCATTTTTATGATAAGACCGCTTATCTCGTCCATTATTTTACCTCTCTGCCGAGAGCGAACGCCTTTTTATTCAGTTCAAGGAACTTTGCAGGAACACAGTTTTCAAGAGCCTTCTGCCAAACGTCCTCGTCAAAAACCATTTTAGTTGACACAACGCCCATGAGAACAACGTTTGAAGCCTTTGCAGTACCAGCCTGCTCAGCAAGTGCCAGTGCGTCAACAGCGATAACGTCAACGCCCTCTGCTTTGAGCTTGCCTATGATATCCTCAGGATAAACAGCCGCACCTGTGATAACAGGCATTGGGTCTATCTGCTGAGTTGAAGTGATGATATGTCCGCCCTTTTTGAGATATGAAACATATCTTGCGGCTTCAAGCTGTTCAAAGCTTATGATGATATCAGCTTCGCCTTTTTCAACTACAGGTGAGCACACCTCACTGCCGTACTTAACGTATGTAACAACAGAGCCGCCACGCTGGCTCATTCCGTGTACCTCGCTGACCTTTACATCAAAGCCCTGTGAGAGAAGCACGTTTCCTATTATTCTTGACGCAAGCAGAGAGCCCTGTCCGCCTACGCCAACTATCATAATTGATCTTGTTTTCATTATTTACACCTCGAAATATATGTTATCATTAGTCGCAGATCGCACCGAGCTTACACATTTCCTTGCATATGCCGCAGCCTACGCACTGTGTATGGTCGATAACGCACTTGCCGTCATGGATAGATATAGCAGGACAGCCTATCTTCAAGCACTGCTTACAGCCAACGCACTTATCCTTGTTTACCTTGAGCGGTGGATTGTGCTTTACATATTTAAGAAGTGCGCATGGACGTCTTGAAATAATAACGCTTGGTTCTTCCTTGGCAAGCTCTTCCTTGATAACAGCCTCTGTTTCAGCCATGTGATATGGGTCAACGACTCTTACGCTCTTGATACCAAGTGAATGGCAGAGCATTTCAAGGTCAACGGCATAAGCAGGGTCGCCCTTAAGATTTTTACCAGTTGTAGGGTTCTGCTGATGACCCGTCATACCTGTGATAGAGTTATCGAGAATGATAACAGTTGAATTTGTAGAGTTATATGCAACGTTCACAAGACCTGTCATACCGCTGTGCATGAATGTAGAGTCACCGATAACGGCAACAGACTTCTTCTCAGCCTCTGCACCTCTTGCCTTGTTGAAGCCGTGAAGTCCGCTGATAGAAGCACCCATGCAGATAGTTGAATCCATAGCACAAAGCGGTGCTGTTGCGCCGAGAGTGTAACAGCCGATATCGCCTGATACCATAACGCCCAGCTTATGCAGGCAATAGAACAGACCTCTGTGAGGACATCCCGGACACATAACAGGAGGTCTTACAGGCACGTTATCCTCAAATGTGATATACTCATTCTTCTCGCCAAGTATCTTTTCGGCAACGATAGTCTGTGATATCTCACCCATAAGGCTGAAAAGCTCCTTGCCGATAACGTTCACGCCGTTCTTTTTGCAGTGTGTTTCGATAACATCGTCAAGCTCCTCGATTACATAGACCTTTTCGCACTTTGCGGCAAAGTCCTTTATTATCTGAATAGGCATTGGGTTTACGATACCGAGTTTGAGATATGAAGCCTTGTCGCCCAGAGCTTCCTTTGCATACTGATATGAGATACCGCTTGTGATAACACCTATCTTTGTATCGTTCATCTCTACCTTATTGAGCGGTGAAGTTTCGGCATAATCAGCGATAGCCTTCATTCTTGCCTCAACAACAGGGTGACGGCGGATAGCGTTACCAGGCATCATAACATACTTCTGGATATTCTTTTCATATGGGATATTCTCCCTTTCCTCTCTCTCGCAAAGCTCAACGGCTGACTGAGAGTGAGAAACTCTGGTGGACAGTCTTACGATAACAGGGACATCGAACTTTTCAGAAAGCTCGAAAGCAGCCTTAGCAAACTCCTTGCACTCCCTTGAATCGGAAGGCTCTATCATCATTGTCTTAGAAGCGATAGCATGGTGACGTGAATCCTGCTCGTTCTGTGACGAATGCATACCAGGGTCATCGGCAACAGCTATTACCATACCTGCCGTTACGCCTGTGTAGCCTGCTGTGTAAAGAGGGTCAGCGGCAACGTTAAGACCAACGTGCTTCATTCCGCAGAAGCTTCTTGCACCGCCTATAGAAGCACCAAGAGCCACTTCCATTGCCACCTTTTCATTAGGCGCCCACTCAGCATATACCTCGTCATATTTTGCAACAGCTTCTGTTATCTCAGTTGACGGAGTACCAGGGTAAGATGATACAACCTTACAGCCTGCCTCATACAGACCTCTTGCAAACGCCTCGTTTCCAAGCATTAGTTTTTTCATACAATAAATCTTTCCTTTCACTGCACCGACCATTTTTTCGTGGTCGGTAGAAATAAACAATAATTAAAATAGACATAAGTAATTATACCACAAATTTCACCAAAATGCAACAACTTTTTTGATTTAAAGCACCAATAGAGTGTTATAAAAAGTTTGCTTACGGCAATTTTGTCAGTTTGCATAAAATATCAAGGGAGCTTCTGTGCAAAAATTTATGTCAGCTTACACGTTTTGAGCAACAAAAAATAAATCGCCGCCAGGCGATACCATAATTCCTCATTCCTCACTCCTCATTCCTCATTCTCATCTCCTCACTTGTTAAAAAAATTGTACTTGAAAAAAGAGCATAAATGTTGTATAATAACAAAGTATACTTATATTTACGTTCGGAGGATATACATAATGAAAAAATACACACTTGACGAGGTCTACACAGCCGATATGACAGCGTTTCAGAGAGAAAGATATAACAGAGTTGCAGATGAATTTGAAAAGCTTTTCGGTGAAAAGCCAACTGCTTTCTTCTCAGCTCCAGGCAGAACTGAGGTAGGCGGCAACCACACCGACCACAACTTCGGCTGTGTTCTTGCGGCAGGCGTTTCACTCGACGTTATTGCTGCTGTCGCTCCTGACAACGAAGAGAACGTTATTACAATAAAGTCCGAGGGCTTCCCAATGGACACTGTGAACGTTGATGACGACACTATCTACGAGGAGCAGAAAAACACATCTGCGGCACTTATAAGAGGTATGTCCGCAGGCTTTAAGAAGAATGGTCACAATGCCGGGGGCTTCAAGGCTTATGCTACTTCAAACGTACTCAAAGGCTCTGGACTTTCTTCATCTGCGGCTTATGAAGTGCTTATCGGCACTATCCTCAACGGTCTTTACAACGAGGGCGAGGTTTCTGCTGTGGAAATAGCTCAGATAGCTCAGTTTGCGGAAAATGTATATTTTGGCAAACCGTCAGGTCTTATGGACCAAATGGCTTCATCAGTAGGCGGATTTATCACTATCGACTTTGCTGACGAAAAGCACCCTGTTATCGACTCTGTAAAGTTCGATTTCACAAAAAGCGGTCACGCACTGTGTATCGTTGACACAAAGGGCAACCATGCCGACCTCACCCCTGAGTATGCGGCTATCCCTGCGGAAATGAAGTCTGTTGCGGCTTTCTTTGGCAAAAAGGTGCTGAGAGAGATAACAAAGGAACAGCTTCTTGAAAACATCTGCGCTGTTAGAGAAAAGTGCAGTGACAGAGCTGTGCTTAGAGCGCTCCACTTCTTTGACGATAACGAGAGAGTTGGCAAGGAAGCTTCCGCACTTTCAGAGGGCGACTTTGACGCTTTCCTGAGCCTTATCAATGAATCAGGCGATTCATCATTCAAATATCTTCAGAACATCTATGCTTCTTCTGCCCCAAACGAGCAGGGTCTTTCACTTGTTTTGTATCTTGCAAAGCAGGCTCTTGGCGGTGAGGGTGCTTGCAGAGTACACGGCGGTGGCTTTGCAGGAACTATCCAAGCGTTCGTACCTGAAAAGAAGCTTGAAGCTTTCAAGGCTGAAATGGAGAGAGTATTCGGTGAAGGCTCATGCTATGTGCTGTCCATAAGACCTGTTGGCGGCGTGCAGATTGACCTTTAATATAGGAGTTGTCATGAAAAATCCATTTGCAGGCTTGAAGAAAAAGCAGGTGAAGTTGCAGTTTTCCACCTGCGGAGAGATAATGATAGACGGACTTCCCTTTGCTTTCGGAGTGGAGAGTGCAGGGAAAGCGTCAGGCAAAGGACTTTGCGTTTCGATATCCGGTGAAGCTGTCAATGACGGACGTGTTACCTTTTCAAACCTTGAATACTACGAAAACCATGGCGGAAAGATAACCCTTGTGAAGCATGGCTTTTCACTTGTCACCAAAAAGGACGGCAAGAAAATCTATCAGGCGAAGTTTACCAAAATACCTATCACCGAAAAGGACACCTCAGTGCTTTTCAGAAAGCTCACCGAGGAAGAGGTCGTTCAACGGCTCAACTGCGAGATAGCTTTTAAGGTGACCCCTCATTTCAGCGGTGAGGACACACCTGAAGTCATGCTCACAGTTTATCCTTATGAAAATATGCTCACAGGGTCGGCTGTGCAGTGGCTAAAGGTCACGTCTGACAAGGACTATTTTCTGCACAAATATTCTAATAAATAACAGGAGAGTTTATCCCATATGAGAATGAGAAGAAAGAAAAATCTTGAGGCACGTCTTGAAGCCTGCGGAGATTATATTTTATATCTTGACCGTGACGAGAAGAATTTTCAGGACAAGTCAAACAAACAGCTTATTGACTTTGAGAAGATCTTCGGAAACAGCAATCCCCTTGTGCTGGAGATAGGCTGTGGAAAGGGTCAGTTTGCAAGAGAGATAGCAAAGAGAAATCCTGACAAAAATTTCCTTGCTGTAGAAAAAAGCAGTAACGTTATAGTTGACGCCGCACAAATGGCTATAGACGAGGGCATACCGAACCTGAGATTTGCAAGGGGCGAGGCTGAATATCTGGATTGCTTTATCCCTGAAAAGTCAGTGGAGTGTATCTACCTTAACTTTAGCTGTCCGTATCCTAAAAATACATATGCACGTCATAGGCTCACATACCGAGCTTTTCTTGAAATATACAGACGCATTCTTGTGGACAAAGGCGAGATATACCAAAAGACCGACAATATGCACTTCTTTGAGTTCTCCTTGGAGGAGTTCTCTGCGGCAAATTACGGACTTAAAAACATTTCTCTCGACCTTCACAACAGTGGCTTCGAGGGCAATATCGTAACGGAATATGAGAAGAAATTCTCAGACATGGGTATGCCTATCTACAGATTGGAGGCGTTCGTAAAATAATGAGCGAGCATATAAATCCAATTGTCAGCGAGGAAGATATGGGTGCTGACGGCAAGCTTCGCAAATGGTCAACAGGCAGAAAAGCCAAGTGGATAATTTGGATAGTCGTTATTATTGCAGTAGCACTCGGCTTCTGGCATCAGCACTATATGCGCTCTGACAGCCAAATAAAAGCCGTTTTCAATGACAATAAGGCTAACTTTCAGACCACTGCGGAGTTTATGATAGAAAGCATTTCATGCGAAAAGCCGACACTACCAAAGGGCAAATGCTCCATTAAATCGCTCACTGAAAACAATGCCTGCAAGTCTGTGAAGAAAAAGCTTGAGGAGCTGGAGCGCAGAAATATCACATATATCGACTGTGACGGCTTGACAGTGAAATTCTATACCATTTACGATCACTACTATATTTACCGCTCACCCCTAAGCTCATCAGGGGGCGAGGATAACCTCAGTGACGGGTGGTCTTATGTAAAAACAAGTAAAAGCTAACAACAAAGAAACAACCATAGTCCAATAACGAGTAGAGAGATAAAAAAGAACGACCTGCATTGCAAGCCGTTCTCTTTTTATGCTAATATGTAATATCCACAAATTAGTTGTTGATGAGCTTCTCGTCATCATTGTTCCAGCTATAGAGCTTTCTGATCTCCTTACCAACCTTCTCAGAAGGATGCTCAGCGTGGAGCTTTCTCATAGCCTTGAAGTGTACCTGTGAACCAGCGTCAGACATATCAAGGAGGAAGTCCTTAGCGAATGTACCGTCCTGAATGTCAGAAAGAACCTTCTTCATAGCCTTCTTTGTGTCCTCAGTAACGATCTTTGGACCTGTGATGTAGTCGCCGTACTCAGCTGTGTTAGAGATAGAATATCTCATGCCCTCGAAGCCTGACTGATAGATAAGGTCAACGATGAGCTTCATCTCATGGATACACTCAAAGTATGCGTTTCTTGGGTCATAACCAGCTTCACAAAGTGTTTCAAAACCAGCCTGCATCAGTGCGCAAACACCACCGCAGAGAACAGCCTGCTCACCGAAGAGGTCTGTTTCTGTTTCTGTTCTGAATGTTGTCTCAAGAACACCTGCTCTTGCTCCGCCGATACCAAGTGCATATGCAAGTCCGATATCCTGTGCGTTGCCTGTTGCGTCCTGCTCAACTGCGATAAGGCAAGGTGTACCCTTACCAGCCTGATACTCAGAACGTACTGTGTGACCAGGAGCCTTAGGTGCGATCATGATAACATTGACATTCTTTGGTGGTACGATGCAGCCAAAGTGAATGTTAAAGCCGTGTGCGAATGCAAGAGTCTTACCCTCTGTGAGGTATGGCTCGATAGATTTCTTATAAAGTGCAGCCTGCTTCTCATCAGGAATAAGGATCATGATGATGTCAGATGTCTTTGCAGCTTCCTCAGTTGTCATAACTGTAAGACCCTGCTGCTCAGCCTTTGCCCAGCTCTTAGAACCTTCGTAAAGACCTACTACTACGTCAACACCGCTCTCCTTAAGGTTGAGTGCATGAGCGTGACCCTGTGAACCGTAACCGATAATGGCAACTCTCTTACCCTTGAGTACGTTAATGTCGCAATCCTGCTGATAGAATATTCTTGCCTGTGCCATTGTTAATTCCTCCAAATTCAGAAATTTTAGATTTATTTTATGTAGCCTTTCGGCTATATAATCAAAGTTTATTTGCCTGCATTGAATGTGTCAGAGCCTTTCTCTATTGCGATAGTGCCTGTTCTTACCATTTCGATTATTCCGTAAGGTGCTATGACCTCCTCAAATCTGCAAAGGTGAGCGTAAGTGTCGCAAAGCTCCAATGTCATTGTCGTAAGCGTTATATCCATGACCTTAGCCCCTGTGATATCCGCAATAGTCATTATCTCACTGCGTCTGTTTGCGACCGCAGACACCTTGACTATCATAAGCTCTCTTGCGAGATACTCATTAGCCTCAAATGTCTTTACCTTGATGACCTCGATAAGCTTATTGAGCTGTTTCTCGATCTGCTCAACTGTATGCTCGTCACCGTCAGCAACTATCGTTATTCTTGAAACGTCAGGGTCATGAGTCGGACCTACTGCAAGGCTCTCGATATTGAACCCACGTCTTGAAAACAGTCCGGAAATTCTTGATAGAACACCGCTGTGGTTTTCTACAAGAACTGAGATCGTATGTTTCATAAATCAACCTCCATAAGGAAACCTTTCCTTGTTTTTTTATTATATCAGCTTATTATTAAGATTTTTTGAACGCAAACGCTATATACTGTAAACGCTACAGATAGTTAAAATATTGGCCTTATAATGTTGGCATATCCTTATCCACAACGACTTCAACAAGGCAAATGCCTTTATGTTCAGCAAGCATTTCGATGCCCTTTTCCATAGTATCATCGTCATAAACTCTCATTGCAGGTATGCCATAAGCTTCTGCAAGCTTGATAAAGTCAGGAGAGCCGTCAAGAAAAACTGCTGTCTGTCTGTCATGATAGCCGTTTGTCTGAAGCTCTCTTACCATGCCAAGGCGGTTGTTTGTCATTACTACCACCTTTATATCAACGCCGAACTGAACTGCTGTTGCAAGCTCCATGAACGACATCTGAAAAGCTCCGTCACCGCATATAGCAACTGTTGCTCTGCTGTCGTCAGCCATTTTTGCACCTATTGCCGCAGGCACAGAATAACCCATCGTACCCATGCCGCCTGAGGTAAGAAGTCTGCCCTCTTTGCGGAACTTATATTCAGTGCAGGTCCATATCTGATTTTGTCCAACGTCTGCCACAACAGTAACATTGGCAGGCATTTTCTTTGCAAGCTTGTCGATAAACACCCTCGGATTGACAGTACCCTTTGCAGGCTCAACATACTTTCTTTCGCCCCCAAGGGTCTTGATGTGAGCTATCCACTCATCGTGCTTCATAGGCTTTGCAAGCTCCGTCATTTGCTGTAAAACAAGCTTTGCGTCGCCAACGAGAGGCAGGTCAGCACCAATATTCTTGCCTATCTCCGCAGGGTCGATATCTATATGTATTATCTTAGTAGTTTTCTCCAGAGCCAAAGGTGTTTTAACGGCTCTGTCGCCAACTCTTGCGCCCACAAGGAACAGCACGTCGCACTCGTTCACAGCGGCATTTGCCATTTTAACACCGTGAGTTCCTATCATGCCGCAGAAAAGCTGGTCGTCATCAGGGAAAACAGAAATGCCCATCATAGTTGTGATAACAGGTATCTGCATAAGGTCGGCAAGCTCTCTTATCTCGTTCTCAGCGTGAGCGGCAAAAACGCCTCCGCCAATACAGATAAGTGGCTTCTCAGCCTCTTCCAACGCCGCCATTACACGCCTTACCTGAACGTAGTTGCCCTTTGTTGTAGGCTTATAGCTTCTTATCTCGCACTTTTCAGGGTACTCAAAGTCGATAACAGACTTCTGAACGTCCATAGGAATATCTATAAGCACAGGACCCGGTCTGCCCGTACCTGCGATATAGAAAGCCTCTTTGAACACTCTCGCAGTGTCCTCAGGGTTTTTGAGAAGATAGCTGTGCTTAACGAACGGCTCAGCCGAGCCTGTAATGTCAGCCTCCTGAAAAACGTCAGAGCCTATCTGGTCGGTATTCACCTGACCTGTTATGCACACGATAGGTATAGAATCCGCATAAGCGGTAGCAATAGCAGTAATAAGATTAGTTGCACCCGGACCTGATGTAGCGATACAGACCGCAGGCTTGCCTGAAATTCGTGCATAGCCGTTAGCCGCATGACCACCGTTAGCTTCCTGTCTCACAAGCACCTGCCTGATGTCGTTTTCAGCATCCAGCAAAGCGTCATAGAAAGGACAGATAGCAGCTCCGGGATAGCCAAAGACGACTTTTACGTTCTCAGCTTTCAAACATTCAACCATAGCCTGACTTACAGTCATCTTCATAATAAAGTCGCCTCCATAAAAAATTTTCTGTATAAATTATCATATAAAGTGATAAAACATACAAAGCTGTGATTTATTATACCATATTTATAAGATTTCGTCAAGTATCGTTAGCATACGAAGGAATATTTATGCTTAAAAAATTTTCGCAAAAAAATTTGAAAAAGGGGTTGACAAGACAGATGAACTGTGCTATAATAATTAAGTCGCTGAGAGAGAACGGCGCAAAACAAATAATTAATGTGGACAGGTGTCCGAGTGGTTTAAGGAGCTGGTCTTGAAAACCAGTGATACGGCAACGTACCGTGGGTTCGAATCCCACCCTGTCCGCCACATTTTTTATATATACAGGTTTGCGGATTTACCCAAGTGGTGAAGGGGCTCCCCTGCTAAGGGAGTAGGTCTGGAAACGGGCGCGAGAGTTCAAATCTCTCAATCCGCGCCAGCAAAAGTCAATGCTTTTGCTTGTATCCGCTTTACGTTATGTAGAGCGGATTTTTTTATTGCATAAATACTAAAATACCGCAGAGAAGCTTTTGTCCTCTGCGGCGTTTTTTTATTCTGCAAGCCCTGCGGCACTTTTCATTCTGTCTTTGAAGAAATGATCGAATACTGCCACACACCTTCCCACAAGGAGCATAGCCGCCACCGTTCCGATACCGATACCTATTATCCGCTTGTCAAACAGCAGACCTATCACGCAGGCAATGGCAACACACGATGCGTCAAGTATATTCTTGCCAAAGCCCATGTTCTTTCCAAAGGCTTTTCCTATAGCCTGAGCAAGACCGTCGGCTGGGTTCGGCACGAACTTCATGGCTATCATCATTGACATTCCTAAAGCCGTGCAGATTATCGCTGCTGCCAGATACAGCGTGTTTTGCCACAAATGTCCGAAATTGAAATCAAGCAGCTTTGAAAACATATTCAGCAACAGGCTGAACACAATGCTGAATGGTATTTGCAGCCAGTCTATAACAGTTCTGTCGCTGCCTTTTATTATCATTTCTATCACAACGAACAGTGCATATGTAGCAAAAGTCACAAGAGAAAAATTCACGTCCCATATACTCGATATGGCAAATGGCACTGATATAATAGTGGATACACCTAGCCCTGTTTTGGTGTTCATCGTTATCCCTGCGGCAAGTATCACAAGTCCCATGGCATATATAGCCGCCCTTGCGACATAATTCTTCTTTTCCAAACTAAATCCGCCTCCATACCAATTATACCACCTTCATCACACTTTTTCAAGAGCGCAAAAAAGCTGCCGCACCAAAAGGCACAGCAGCTTTTATACTATATAATAGTATCAGAGTTATTGATTATTCCTTTGGACCTGCTGATACAAGAGCCTTACCTGCTGGGTTGCCCTCATACTTAGCAAAGTTCTTAACAAATCTGCTTGCAAGATCCTTAGCCTTTGTCTCCCACTCGGAAGCGTCAGCATATGTGTCACGAGGATCGAGAATTGCAGGATCAACGCCTGGAAGCTCTGTTGGAACTTCAAAGTCAAAGTGTGGTATCTTCTTTGTAGGTGCGTTGAGAATATCGCCGTTAAGAATAGCGTCGATGATTCCACGAGTATCCTTGATAGAAATTCTCTTGCCTGTGCCGTTCCAACCTGTGTTTACCAGGTATGCCTTAGCACCGCTCTTCTCCATCTTCTTAACAAGCTCTTCAGCATACTTTGTTGGGTGAAGCTCAAGGAAAGCCTGACCGAAGCAAGCTGAGAATGTTGGTGTAGGCTCAGTGATTCCACGCTCTGTACCTGCAAGCTTTGCAGTAAAGCCAGAGAGGAAGTAATACTGTGTCTGCTCTGGTGTGAGGATAGATACTGGAGGCAGTACGCCAAATGCGTCTGCTGAAAGGAAGATAACGTTCTTTGCAGCAGGTGCAGAAGAAATAGGTCTTACAATGTTCTGGATATGGTCGATAGGATAAGATACACGAGTGTTCTCTGTAACGCTCTTATCAGCAAAGTCGATCTTGCCGTTCTCGTCAAGAGTTACGTTCTCAAGAAGAGCATCTCTTCTGATAGCGTTGTAGATATCAGGCTCAGAATCCTTATCAAGGTTGATGACCTTAGCATAGCAGCCGCCCTCGAAGTTGAATACTCCGTTGTCGTCCCAGCCGTGCTCGTCGTCACCGATAAGAAGTCTCTTAGGGTCTGTAGAAAGTGTTGTCTTACCTGTACCGGACAGACCAAAGAAGATAGCTGTGTTCTCGCCGTTCTTGTCTGTGTTAGCTGAGCAGTGCATTGAAGCCATACCCTTGAGTGGAAGGAAGTAGTTCATCATTGAGAACATACCCTTCTTCATCTCTCCACCGTACCAAGTGTTGATGATTACCTGCTCACGGCTTGTGATGTTGAACATAACAGCTGTCTCAGAGTTAAGACCAAGCTCCTTATAGTTCTCTACCTTAGCCTTTGAGGCGTTGTATACAACGAAGTCAGGCTCAAAGTTCTCAAGCTCCTCAGCAGTTGGCTTGATGAACATATTTGTTACAAAATGAGCCTGCCAAGCAACCTCAACGATGAAACGGATAGCCATTCTTGTATCCTTGTTAGCGCCGCAGAATGCGTCAACTACGAAAAGTCTCTTATTTGAAAGTTCCTTGATAGCGAGATCCTTAACAGACTTCCAAGCCTCCTGTGAAGCAGGGTGGTTGTCGTTCTTGTACTCGTCAGAAGTCCACCAAACAGTGTCCTTAGAATTTTCGTCCATAACGATGAACTTATCTTTAGGTGAACGGCCTGTATAAACGCCTGTCATAACGTTTACTGCGCCAAGCTCACTCTCCTGACCCTTTTCATAGCCTTCGAGTGTTGGCTTTGTTTCTTCCTCGAACAGCTGCTCGTAAGAAGGGTTGTAAACAACTTCTGTAGTTCCGGTGATACCGTACTTGCTCAAATCGATCTTTGACATGTTGCAATAACTCCTTTTCAAAAAAAATATCGTTAATAGGCGCTATAATGAAACAGCACACGCCGGCACATTCATTTTCTTTCCTTATTATAAAGCATAAGCTATACAGAAATTCATCTGACAATTGAAAACACACTGCCAGCATTTCATGCTGTGCTCCTATTACAGCAATATAATTATACCACATATTTTTCTGAATTGCAAGGGTAAACGCAGATTTTGTGAGCTGATTTTTTACATTTCGCTTAAATCTATAACGATTTTTTATGAATAAATGTAATTTCATGGTATAAAATAGATAATAAAAGATATTGACTATTATCAATAGTTAGTCTGAGCTTGTGCGGACGATTTTGCAGTATCAATATAAAATAATTGCATTTTTATGCTTCTTTGCAAAAAAACGACCTAAATTATGCAGGCAAATTTCGCTTTCCTGCAAACAGAAAAAAGGCAGTCCACAAGGAACTGCCCTTCTCCGAAATATCAACAATAGGGGAGATCTTATTTACTTTTTCTTCTTAGCCATGACCACAGCCGCACCGCTCAGAAGTGCAAGAGCGAATGCTCCGCCTGCAACACCGGTCGATGGGTTTGTGTTTGAAGCGTTTGAAGCCGCCTTTGAGCTGCTGTCTGCCTTGCTGTCGGCTGATGAGCTGTCAGAAGCGGAACTGTCAGGCTGTGAAGAAGCAGGTGTTTTCTTTACAAGGTTTGCCACAGCGTCATTTATAGCCTTTACCATAGCGTCCACGTCAGCCTGCTCTGTGATGTTCTTCGTTCTGTCGATAGCGGCAAGAGCCTTTTCGACTTCTGAGAAGTCCTCATAATCGTCTTTGTTGAGAGCCTTTGCGGCTTTCTCTGCCTTGTCAAGCTCTGTATAGTCTGCTGACTTGTAAGCAAGTTCAAAAGCCTGTGTATGTGTTGCGATATCTGCTGAAATAGTTATTTCCTTGCTGAGAGGCTCGCAATCGTCAGCAGTTACCTCTACTGTGTAAGTGCCTGCTGTAAGCATTGCAGTATTGCTTGTTATCTCTTTTCCGTCTACCTTTATTACAACATTTTTCAGGTCAGCAGGTATTACTTCAAAATCAGCTGCATATTCCTTAGTTGGCAGGACAGGTGTTTTTCCCTCAACATACTGATACTTTGCACCGTCGGCTGTCAGCTCGTCATAAAATTCTTTTGTTGTCATATAGTCATATGATTTAGCCTTGCCTGCTTCTTTATTTGAACCGCAAGCTTCAACATTTTCTGTTTCTGTGAAATAGTTGTTTTTAAAGTCAGTTGTAGACGAGGAATCCTTCCCCACTATTCCGCCGAAACGTGTATATGGCTTTTTGGCTGAGTACTGTGAAAGGTCAATTTCTCCTGCAAAATAGCAATCACTTACAGAACCGCCGGCTACTGAACCAACAATACCGCCTACATCTGTGGTTCCGTTGCCAACCGGCGTGAGTTTTCCTGTAACATAGCTGTTTATAACCTTGGAATCGCCATACAAACGTCCTACGATACCGCCGGCGTCTGGTGCAGCATATACCATATCGCCTGTGCTTGAACAATAGCGGACTTCCGTTCCAATCTGCGCATATCCAACTATACCGCCGACATAAACACTTTCGTTGTCGCCTGAGATAGTTATGTCTGCTGTGTTCTCACAATATTCAAAAGTTGTGCCGTATGCCTGACCTACCATGCCTATGAAGCCATAAACATATTTGCCGTTATTGTTGAACGATACGTTTGACACACAATCAGAAATAGTACAATCACCTGCAAATCCTGCAATAGTGCCATAAACAGTATATTCGTTATCAGTATTTGTCACATCCAGATTTCCCTCTATAGTCAGACCTGATACCTCTGCTTCCTCGATATCGCCAAAGAAACCGACCAACAAATCTTTACCATAAATAGACGTAAAATCAATGTTTGAAATAGTATGACCGTTTCCGTAGAATTTGCCGCTGAAACAATGTTCAATATAGCCGTTTTCATCGAAAACGTTTCCGATAGGCGTCCATACAACGCCTGTCAAGTCAAGGTCATTTTCAAGAACAACAACTGCGTCCTTATTCTTGTCATAATCTCCGTTGTTTACCGCTTTTGAAAACGCCAACAGGTCGTCAACAGTTTTTATTACCGTCTTATTGTCGTCTGCAAATGCCGTTGTCGGCACAAACAAAAGACAGCCCGTCACCAAAAGACTTAAAATTTTCTTTTTCATTCTAATTCCTCCATAATATTTTTTGTTGCTGATATTTCTTTTTTTACTCAGAACATAATTTTACTTGGTTATTTTAACACAGACTACACACTTTGTCAATAAATTTAGCACAAACGGTCAAAAATCTGCACAAGCGGTAACAAAATTAATGAATAAAGCTTGAATTTTGCTTTGATGTGTGTTATTATATATTAAGAAATCATGTATAAGAAAGGATTTTTACAGTATGAGAGTGGCATTGGTAGACGATAATAAAAACGACCTTGCACTTCTTCATGAATATATTTCCGAACAAACCGCTCACAGCTGTCAGATAGATACGTTTTCAAGCGGAGAAAGCTTTTTATCATGTTGGCAGATGGGAGCTTATGATCTGGTGGTGCTTGATATATTCATGGGGAAAATGACAGGGATAGAGGTCGCAGAAAAGCTTCGTGAAACAGACAAAAACGTGCATATCGCATTCGGCACCTCAAGCAACGAGTTTGCAAGCGAAAGCTACGACCTCAATGCCTGCTACTATCTTTGCAAGCCCTTTCAGGCTGACAAAGTAAAAGCCATGCTTGACCGTATCGGTTCTGATGAAATTGATCGTATGCGTTCCGTTAAGCTTCCCGACGGTCAGAACGTGATACTCAGAAATGTTATCTACATAGACTGTGCGTCACATATCGTGACAATCCATTGCACAGACGGTGAAAGCATAGTTTCAAGAAATTCTTTCGCTGAGATCGAGAGCATTTTTTGCAGTCATTCATACTTTTACACCTCCACCAAAGGCGTCATCGTGAATTTCTATGAGATAGCCCAGCAAAAAAGCGACCTTTTCATAATGAGCGACGGCACACATATCCCCATAAGTCGCCGAAAATCCAGAGAAACATTAGACGCCTTCGCTCAGTTTCGCTTCAGTGATCTGCGAAAAGGCGGTGAGCAGTAATGCCTCCTTTATACCGCCTTGTGGAAGTGGGCATATATTCCCTTCTGAATTTTCTGCCACTTATGGTGCTTGCCCTTTATCCCTTCCGGCATAGGCTTCGCTTTTCCAAAACAGCTACCGTGGGACTTGTTGTGGCTCTTTCACTGGTGCAGATCTTTTTAGGCTGGCAGGCGGCATTTTTCAGCACAAATGCAGGTCTGCTAAGTGCAGTCAGCACCCTGCTCTATGCGGCTTTTTACTTTTTCGCTGTGAAGGTCAAGGTCGGCAAAACAGGCTTCACACTGCTTCTGCTTTCAAATAACGCAAGCTTTATCGTCATTACCTCAAAATGTCTGGAGGGCATTCTGTTCCCGTCACTTGCCTATGAATCATACCGCTGGTCGTTTTCCCTTTGTATGCTTATGACAGAAGCCGTGGTATGGGGGCCGCTTTTTATCTACATGAAAAAGGTCTACACACCTGCGGTGGAAAAAGAGCCGTCAGGTCTGGAGTGGCGCTATCTTTGGCTTATCCCATTTACGTTCTATATAATATGGTACTATACTCTCTACGGCAACTCTACGAAAAGCAGCTTAGAGCTTGCTCTGGAGCCAAAGAACACCATAGCTCTTTTCTTTATAAACGCAGGGGCGTTTCTGGTGTATTACATCGTGGCACGGCTGGTCATCGAACAGCAGAAAAATCTGCGGCTTCAGGAAAATAACCACCTGCTTGAAATGCAGAACCTGCAATATGACTATTTGCAGGATAAGATAAAAGAAACAAGACGCTATAAGCATGATGTCAGACATCATATCGCTCTTATGCAGGAGCTTCTGAAAAAGGGCGAATATGATAAGCTTTCGGAATATCTCAATTCTTTCAGGGATTCTATGCCCGATATATCAGAACGTATTTACTGCAAAAACACATCTGTAAGCGCACTTCTTGCATATTTTGCTCAAATAGCGGAAAGCAGCGGCATTGAATACAAGGTGAGCGCTGACATCCCAGATGATATAAAAATAGACATAACCGACCTCTCTGTGCTTTTCGGAAATCTTATCGAAAACGCCATTCACGGTTGCGTGTCTGACAGTGCAAAGAATAAAAAAATAATAATCAGAGCAAAGGCTGACAGCTATTCCCTCTGCCTGGCGGTGGACAACACCTTCACCGGAACTATCCTCACCGACCCAGAAGGCGGTTTCCTTTCCTCAAAACGCAAAGGCAAAGGGATCGGCACAGAGTCTGTCAAGAACATTGCCGCCAAATACAACGGCGTAGCTAAATTTGAATACGGCGACGGAATGTTTTACGCTTCCGTAATGCTGAACATATGAAAAAGGCGGAAAGCTCCCAAAGAGCCTCCGCCTTTTCTGTTATATATAGTATATCCGTTTTGCTGTTCTTAATTGTCGCTTATATCACACACTGCCACGCTTGTAACAGGGTCAATGTCAGAGATGTCAACGCCGTATTGATATGGGTTGAGTTCAAAAGTCTCGCTGTCCGTCTGAGCCTGCATTCTTTTATATGTTTCATCAAGCTGTTCGTCAGTGAGGTCAAAGCCGAACCACCATGTTCTGCCGTTTATTGTCGCTGATACGATTCGGTTTCTGTCTGTATTTGAAAGATACATAAGTGGCTTTTCACCCAGAGCGTTGCAAAGCTCGTTGTATGTCATGCCCACATAGATATTCTTTGTGATGTATGCACCATTGTAAAGCTCCACCCTTGTGACAGGCAGGCTTTCGTCAACATAGCCCTTGCCTGTTTCGGTATTCAAAGCCGCCCTGCCGAAGTGATACTGCGGAAAAGCCGAGCACTGATACATAGAATCATAGCCGTTTTGAACGAATGTTGGATAAACAAACTCATAGTTGTTGTCTGCCATTTTGAGCATATCCCCCACTGTATTTGAAAACAGCTCCTCGCCTGGGTTGTCTGCACTTGGGAGGACAGCGCTTGTATTTTCGCCTTGCGTATCTGTAACAGGAGTATCGGTTTGCACAGGTGCAGGTGCAGTTGTCACGGCGGTGTCTGTTACCTTTTCAGGCTCGCTTGACGGCTCAGATATGCTGTCTGTTTCAGCTTTTGACGAACTGATTTCAGGTATCTTCTCTGATGAAGCGTCTGCCATACTGCTGTCAGAAAGGTCAAGGCTATCATCATTTAAGCTGTCTGAAACACTGCTGTCATCGTGAACGCCGAAGCCGTTGTTGTTCACTCCACGGAGAGCCAATGGTATGCTCACTGCCACCACCACAGCCGCCGCAGTTCCCACTATCTTTATAGCAGCGGAAGAGGTTTTCAACGCTGTAACAGGTGAAGCCGCTGTCATTGCATACTTTTTCGGCAGAGCCGCTCTCATCATTGCGCTCATAAGCACAGCCGCAAATGCGCCGCCCTCAAAGATACGCTCTATCTCTTTCTTTATCTTTGCCCTCGCCTTAAAAAGCTTCTGCTTGGCGGCATTCTCGCTTATCTCCAAAATCTCGGACACTTTTTTCAGCGGCATGCCGTCATAATAATAAAGTATCACCGCCGACCTCTGCTCAGGCTTCAGCCCCTCTATGACCTTTTTCAGACAGCGTTTAAGCTCCTTGCTGTCGGCATAATCCTCAGGGAGCATAACAGTATCGTCAGCATGGATATCCTCGCTGAGGTTTTCGTCATCAAGGCTTATGTTATCCTCTCTGCCCTTTTGTCTGAAATACATTCTGCACTTGTTGAAAGCGATAGAGTGAAGCCACGTTTCATAATGCTCAGGCTCTTTCAGCGACCCTATCCCCTCCATTGAAGCCAAAAAGCTGTCCTCGGTGATATCCTCTGCGGTATGCTTATCCCCAACGTTTTTCAGCACGAAGAAATAAAGCTTCTCGTGGAACTCTTTGTACAGCTTCTCAAAAGCTGTCTTTTCGCCATTCTGAGCCTTTTCTACAACGGCTCTCAATTCATTCTTGTTCATTCACATATCCCTCCAAGACAAGTATGCGTATCAACCTTTTCATCTGCGCCTCTGCCTCCTCGTCTGTCTGACGAGTTTCCTCGTTCATGGACCTTAGGACAAAGGCGATGACATCTCCAAGCTTTGCATTTTTCATTTTTATCTCCGTTTCATGCTCTCTCGTTTTTGCCCTTTCATATACTTAGTTGCAGTTATCCCGATATGGTTATCATAACATCACACTTTTGTATATCTGCACAAAAACGCACCCCACAGCCTATAAAAAATACACAACCTTATGACGCATACTGTCTTAATACTCATTATACTATATTTATGTATATTAAGCAACTATTTTTCAAAACTTGCCGTAATAGATAATTCACATATCATTAATAAAATGCTTCTTGTATCTCTTGTGCAATATGCTATAATCTAGTTAAAAATACGGAGAGAATTCCGTATAAAGTTAATAAATCAAACAAATCGGAGGTAATTCATTATGATGGGAAGACTCAGAGCAATGCGTGAGCCGCTCAAATATGTTCAGGGCAGAGATGCTACACTTAAGTTTCATGAAGAAATGGGCTATATGGGCAAAAGGTGGCTGTTTGTATGTTCAAACAGTGGCTACAAAGCCTGTCATGACAAGATAGAAAAAAGCTTTGGCGAGCTTGACGATTACAGACGCTATGAAGTATTTGGTGGTATATCAAGCAAGGGCGAGATAGCCAAAATGGAAGAGATAGTAAAGGCTGACAACATCGACACAGTAGTTGCAGTTGGCGGCGGAAGCGCAGTTGATACTGCAAAAGCTACAGCATACTACACAGGCAAGCACATTGTTATCGTGCCTACAGTTGCGGCAACAGATGCGCCATGTACAGGTCTGTCAGTAATATACAATGATGACCACAGCTTTGACAAATATCTTTTCTATCCTACCAATCCAGACGCAGTAATGGTAGACACAACAGTTATCGCAAACGCACCTGTAAAGTTCCTTATTGCAGGCATGGGCGATGCACTTGGTACATATTTTGAGGGCAGAGCTTCCATAAGAACAGAGTCTGCAAGCCTTGAAGGCACAGGCATAACAAGAGCAGGACAGGCACTTGCAAGACTTTGCTATGACACGCTGAAAACATACGGCAAGCAGGCAGTTGAGGCTTGCAAGGTACACGCAGTTACACCTGCCCTTGAAGCTATCTGCGAGGCTAACGTATATCTTTCAGGTGTTGGTGCAGACAACGTAAACTGTGCGGCTGCACACTCGTTCTACAATGGCGTAACATCATTGGGAATCAAGCACGCAGACCACGGCTGTTGTGTAGCCCTTGGTACACTGGTTCAGCTTGTACTTGAGGGTGCGCCAAAGGAAGAGTTTGAAGAGGTACAGAACTTCTGCCTTGAAGTGGGACTTCCTGTCACACTCGAGGAGATCGGTGTAACTACACCTGAGCAGGTAGAAACTATCGCAAAGAACGCTTGTATCCCAGGCGAAACTATCCACAATCTTGCAGGCGACGTACAGCCTATCGAGCTTTATGACGCTATCATGCAGGCAGACGCAATGGGCAAGATAGCGCTGGGAAAATAAAGAATAGTGTTAATTTAAAATGATATTGCCACCCACGGCTGATTTAGCTGTGGGTGGTTTTCTGTGCGAAAAAAACAGAGAAACCCGATCAATGGGTTTCCCTGTTTCGTTCAACTTATTAAATCATAATATCTTAGTAAAGTATATCTTCCTGCGAAGCTCAGTTGTCTGCAACGTCCATAAGCTCAACAGCAATATCGTCAGACCCGGTATCATCTGCATCAGCCTGAATATCGTCCGGCTTATCGTCCTCTATGACAGCTCCTGTAAAATCAATACAAACATTCTCGCTTTTGCCAAAACGAGCCATTGTCAGCAGATCGGTGACAGTCGAGCGTGTGACATGAGCGCCTGTGAAATCCATCACCACATTTGCAGAATTATCCTCGCTGTTTTTGCTGTTGATCTCATCACGAAGCTGGTCAAAATTCGTATCCTCAAGGTCTGCATAAGCTGAAAACTCTTTTGGTGCATAAAGCGTTGCAACAGCGTGCATAGCAACGAATACAAACCTGAAATCTTCGCAATCAAAGGTGCTGAAAGGTATCTCAAAAAGCCTCAGCATACCCTCGTCGGTCTTTTTGCATAAAACAGGCTTATATCTGTTCTGAGCCAGATCATAGGTGTATCTGTCTTCGTAAGCTTCATCGGTTAAGCTGCCGTCTGGCATAGGCACGATCTCAAAACGAGAAGTTTCATCGCACGTATTGCAATAGCCTCCGACTATCACAAATCTGAAAACATAGTCGGTATTTTTCTCAAGCTTTTTGTCACAGCATATCTGCGTCCAATCCCAATTCCAGTTTCCAATAGAATAGGCAATAACGTTTTCGCCGTCCTTATCGGTCACAAAATATTTAGCTATAACATTGTTTTCGCAGGACTTATCAGCCTTAAAATCTCTAGGGTCAAAATCAATTACTTTACTCATATTATTTACCTCCGTATTATCAACGGTCGGCTTATGAGTATCCAATATTCTTATAGTACATTTTTCACAGTCGCTTGCATACTCTGCCCGACCGTTCTTAACAAGCCCCTTAGCCCTTTTGGGATAAGTAGCTCCGATTCGTTTTCCGTTTATGTCTGTAACAATAACGTTTTTTTCTATGGGTATCTCCCCCTTGCACAGCAATATTAAATTAGTGCCTGCATTATACAGGCTTGCGTTTAGCTCCGACGCTGTTATTTTCTATGGGTGTCGTCCCCAGTCTTTGCTTAGGATAAGTTTAACAGACGTCCGGTCTTTTGTCAAGACTATCTGCACCTTTTTGACATTACATACAATTGCGATCTTGCGGGCTTAGCACATATGCACAAGGGGCATGAGTACATAAAATGCCCATCACGGTGAGTGATTTCAAAATTTATCATAACGCAATTCTATCTCACCTGGAACAAAAAATCCGTCCTACCCAAAGTAAGGCGGAATTAGGTGCAGAGTCGAATGAGTTTACATTTTGGTGTCCTCCATATCTAAAGTTACTTTCTTTGTGTGTCATATGAGTATTTTCCATGAGCTGCATTTTGTAGGTGTCCAAAATCCTAATATTACATCGTTTTATCTTGTTTTCAGTATAGCATAATTGCCAGACAAAGGTATGTCCGTTTATAATTAGTTTACTTTTACATTATAGCCCTTTTTAGCGGTATATTCCAAGAAACAATACCAATATAAGCGTGATGACGACATCAAAAACCCTGCCCTGACACAGAAAATAGTTGAGAGCGTGTCGAAACTTTCGGAAAAAGACCAACGATTGGTGCTTGAAGTTTCTGAAAGACTAGGAAAAGAATAATTTTTGAGGCCTCGAACTGCAATATCAAAGTAAAAATAAAACAGCGTACCGCAGCCCCCTGCGATACGCTGTTCTCATATAAAATTACTTCTTAGTAGTCACACTCTTTGAAGCTGACCAAGCGCCATAATACTTAGTACCCTTTACCGTTGTGTACGAACGAACACGAACGTAGTATTTCTTTTTGCCCGAAAGCTTTGAAACAGTGGTCTTGTCGGTCTTGTTGTTTTTTATGGTAACTTTCTTTGCACTTGTGAACTTTGAGTTGGTGGCGTACTGAATTTCATATCCAGTAGCAGAGCCTTTCTGCGCCCAATCCACAAAGAATGCCTTGCTCTTAGCCGTGAGCTTCTGTATCTCCTGCTTTGCAGGATTTATCTTGAATGTCTTTGTGATAGTGCCTGTGTAAGAGCCTTTTCCTGTGATTTTTACTGTGGCAGTGCCTATATTCTTGTTGCTTGAGTATGAAACTGTGTAGCCAGTACCATTTTTCAGCGTTTTGCCATTGTATTTAACAGTAATGCTCTGAGTGATGTTCTTGCCCGTGTATGACTTGTTTGAAATGCCCGAAACTGTGGCTTTCTTGAAGTTATTTTTGATACTGTAGGTCTTAGAAATTGAGCCTGTGTAATTGCCCTTGCCTGTGATAGTGACCTTTGCTGTGCCTACCTTGGTGTTGTTTGAATAGGAAACAGTGTAATCTGTACCATTCTTCAAAGTTTTGCCGTTTAGCTTGACCGTTACACCAGGCTTCTTTGCTTTGCCGTCATATGCGTAGGTCGAAGTGGAAAGTGTCACGCTTGCCTTTGAAATGCTAATTCTTGAAAGTGCAGGAATTTCAGCCGTTTCAAGGACTTTCTTGCAGACTGTACATTCCTTGTGCTTTGAGCCTTTAACTCCGATAGAAGCCGCTTTGTCGACTATCCAACCACTTGACTTGTGACCTGTGGCATTTATCACTGTCTGAGCCTTGATAACAGTATTGCAAACTGAACAATGTGAGCCGTCTGTTTTGCCTGCGGTGGTGCAAGTAGCAGGGTAGCCCTTGTCGATAACTGCGGTGTGACCCTTTGCAGGAAGCTTTTCTGTAACTGTCGCATTGCACTTTGTGCAAGTCTTTGTTTTTGTACCCTCTGATGTGCAAGTCGGCTGTTTTGTTACAACAGAATTTCCGTAGCTGTGACCTGTTGCCTTAGTTGTGCTATCTTTGTATGAAGTACCGCAAACAGAACACTTGTGGAGAGTGTAGCCGTTAGCAGTGCAAGTAGGTGCAACAACTGTGTCAGCATATTTGTGTGAAGTCTTTGGTATAGTTTCTGTAACTGTCGCATTGCACTTTGTGCAGGTCTTTATAGCAGTACCCTCTGATGTGCAGGTCGGTTGTTTTGTTACAACAGAATTTCCGTAGCTGTGACCTGTTGCCTTAGTTGTGCTATCTTTGTATGAAGTACCGCAAACAGAACACTTGTGGAGAGTGTAGCCGTTAGCAGTGCAAGTAGGTGCAACAACTGTGTCAGCATATTTGTGTGAAGTCTTTGGTATAGTTTCTGTAACTGTCGCATTGCACTTTGTGCAAGTCTTTATAGCAGTACCCTCTGATGTGCAGGTCGGCTGTTTTGTTACAACAGAATTTCCGTAGCTGTGACCTGTTGCTTTTGTTGTGTTGTCCTTGTATGAAGTACCGCAAACAGAACACTTGTGGAGAGTGTAGCCGTCAGCAGTGCAAGTAGGTGCAACAACTGTGGTTGTGTAGCTGTGGGAAAGCTTTGCAATTGTTTCTGTTACTGTTGCTCCGCACTTTGTGCAAGTCTTTGTTTTTGTACCCTCTGCTGTGCAGGTCGGCTGTTTTGTGATAACAGCACTGCCATATGTGTGGCTCGTGCATCCGCAGGTGAATTTGTATGTCTTTGCTACAGACGGATTGTATGTAGGATAAATTTTTACAGTGAGTGAACCGCCGTTTTTGAATGTGATACGTCTGATATCATTAGCATAGTTTTTAAGCTTATTTACACTTACCATACTGCGATCAGAAAATTCAACTGTGTAGTCTGTATCGTCATAAAGCCAGAAATCAATGCTGTCGCCCACACTGAACTGAGTTTTGCTCAATACGCTTGAAAAGGACGTATTCGAAAGGTCTGTGCGCCAATAAACAGTGGTAGAAGTCGGAACTGTGAACTTATTCACATAACCGCAAGACTTGCAGGTCTGTGTTACAGTGCCGTCAGTTTTTGATGCGTACTTTGTTTCGTAGTCATGACCTGTTTTGACGTCAACCGTCTTGATGTCGTCAAGATTTGAAAGGTTCAGGGAGTTGAAGGTCACGTTATTTTTATCGTAAACATACCAAACTGCTCTGCCGTTTTTAATAACAGGCTGGCAATCTGAAAGGCTTCCCTCAAAGGTGTGTATACTGCCGTTTACTGTGCCGTCAGCGTTTAGCTTCACACAGCTTACCTTTGTATCTCTGGCCCACAATAGCAAAAAGCTGTTATTATTTATCTTCACAAGCAGTGGAGCAGAAGCTGAGTCTGTACCCTCTGCATAAGAAGTTATCTTATTGAGCTTGTTTGTGGAAAGGTCCTTTGAAACAGCGGAAACGTAGACGTTTCGTGTTTCTGACGTATTGATATAATCAAGGTCAACTGTACTCTGTGCCACGATATAGCTTGATGATGACACATCAAAGCCGCCTATAGCCGCACCTGTATAGTTATAGTGACCGGCGGTATATTCAGGGTATGTTACAACGTCGATATTGCTGACCTGTTCAAAATAGCTTGGGAAGAATTTGCCTGTAGTAAAATCAGAATTATACTTCACCAGAACGGCAGAACGTGGATGAGCGTCACCATGGTCGAGGGCGACTATATGGTTGCCGTCGGTTTTTATAAACTGATTGAAGGAGTGGCTAACATAGCCATAATCAACGTTCATGACGCCGGTATATGAATCAGTGATAGTCATTGAAGGCATATCCACTTCAATGGTAACATTAGACTGATGATTATTGCCGTCGCTTGATTTATACATTTCGTGGCAGGTCCTCACAAGCAGGTGGTCACCGCTATGGGTCATTCTTGCCGAGCCTGCATCGAATGGAACTGTAGTGTTAGCTCCATACAGACCGCAGGACTTTATTTTGTTCCAATTCTTATCATACTTCGTTATACGGAAAACCTCGAGGGAGTCGTTTTGTTTCGGATTTTCCTGACCGCTAAGGACATAATAATTATTGCCGGAGTCATAGAAAGCGCCAAAGATCGGCAGTTCATTGTCGATAAGCTTAGTGCTGAGCGGTTCAAAATCAGAGCTGTAATATTCCACAAGGAGCTTGCCCTCGATAGCGCCTGACTGGACACGCATATAATTGCCGTTGTCACACACTGTCAGGTAAGATTTCACTGTGTCAGACCATTGCACATAGTCCTGATCATTCACATTAGAGCCTGAATACGCAACACATTGCGCCACGGCAAAGGCACTGAACGATCCAGCAGACACCGCAGTAGAAACAGCCATTGCGCCAGACAGGACAATGCTCAACATTCTTTTCTTCATATTCATCAATTTCATCACCTCATACAAAAACTTTTAAACGAGAACGCCTTTATATGTATAATATCACAACGCAAGGCATATGTCAATGAAAATAAGTTACAATGAGAATGATTTCAATAAATTCGTCATACACCAAAGGTCAACGCAGTAAAAAAAGAGCAAAGAGGATACAAAACAGAAAAAAACGCCTTGACAAGGTTTGATGGGTGTGATATAATATTACCGTGGTATTTCGAGGTGTGGCTCAGTTTGGTAGAGCGCTGCGTTCGGGACGCAGAGGCCGTGGGTTCAAGTCCCGTCACCTCGACCAGTCACTCGCCTTGACGGGCATCGTCCGTCATGGCTTTTTTATTATCAGAACTTAACGCCGCAGGGGAAGTTTTTGTATTACCTAAACAAGTAGGGTTATGCTTTGAGAAACCGAAAAGCGTAGCCCTTTTTATTTTGGTCGAAACGCAGGCTTGAACCCACTGTTCAACGTCCCGTCACCTCGACCAGTCACTCGCCGTGACGGGCATTGTCCGTCACGACTTTTTTTATTATCAGAACTTAACGCCGCAGGGGGAGTTTTTGTATTACCTAAAAAAGTAGGGTTATGCTTTGAGGAGGAGAACCCCATAAAAGTACACCCAAATATTATTTACTCCACATTCTGCGGAAGCAGAATGTTTCTTTTCTCCGTAAGCCCTTTGTCAAGGAACTTGTAAAAGATGTGAATCTGCCTGTCCTCGTCCTTGCTTTCGGGACGATCACCAATCACGATGTACTCGATAAGCTCCAAACAAGTCTCACGGGTAAGCTCCTGAATATCGACATACTTCTTGATATTTTCAATGTATCTGTCAATATCCTTTTCAGCCTGTTCAGCGGTTTCGCACTTTTCTTTCAGTACAGCGACTTTCTCTCTCAGCATCTTCTGCTCATCAAGATACTGATTCAGCATTTTCACGCAGAGTTCTTCGGGTACAGTACCGAGGAGCTTTTCTTCATAGGTCTTACTGATAAGCGTTTCGAGCTGTGCAAGCCTTTTCTCACCCTCATGGAGTTCCTTGCTGTTATGCTGGCTCTCCGCATCGGCAGTAGCCTGTCTGCGTTTTCTAACGGCTTCACGGAGTGCGTCCTCGTCCTCAACGGCAAGTCGTGCCTTTGCTCTAATATCGTCAACAACAATCTGTGAAATTACTCTTTCCAAAATGGAATGAGGAGTGCAGCCGTCCATTCCGCTTCTAACATAAGTACCACAGCGATAGCTGACAGTCTCATATGTTCCACGCTTCTTAGAGGTGTGCATGGTTCTGTTCATTTTCATCTTGTAACCGCAGTCTGGGCAGTACATAAATCCTGACAGCGGAAGAATCACGCCTTCTTTTGTTGTCTTGCCGATACTCACCGATGCGTCAACCTCTCTAACCTTGTCCCACAGCTCTCTTGAAATGATAGGTTCATGATTATTTTCAATCACTATCCATTCCGACCTGTCCTTGCGTATCTGCTTGTGATTTTTGTAGGATACCGTTGTCACTCTCTGCTGTGCGAGATTTCCGATATAAATCTCATTGTTAAGAATGCCACGCACCATACAATCATTCCACAGATGTGAAGTCACAAGGGGATTATCTTTGCCTTTAAGCTGATAACGATGATCCGAGGGAGTTGCGATGCCGTCCTTGTTAAGCTGTATAGCGATCTGCTTCGGACTTAACCCTCTTGCCCTCTGCTCAAATATACGTCTTACGATAACGGCGGCATCTTCATCAATCAAGGGCGTATGCTTTTCATCATCTGCCTTGATGTAACCATAAGAAGCTGAAGCCGCCAGATACTTGCCCTGCCGAGAATTTGCTGCCATGACACTGCGTACCTTCTTTGACGTGTTGGCGGCGTGCCATTCGTTGAATAAATTCATCACAGGCATAAGATCCATTGCCGAACTGTTTCTGTCAAGCGTGTCTACATTGTCGCTCAGGGCGATGAAGCGGATATTGAATGAAGGAAAAATGTAATCTATATACTGACCGACCTCGATATAATTTCTTCCGAAACGTGAAAGGTCTTTACAGAGGATAAGATTTATCTTTCCCGACTTTGCATCATCAAGAATCTGCTTGATACCTGGTCTATCGAAACTTGTTCCCGAATAGCCATCGTCCTCGCATATCTCGATAAGATTCCACCCCTCCTGCTTGCTGACATATTCCGTCAGCATCTTCTTCTGATTTTCAATCGAAAGGGATTCGCCCGCACGTTCGTCCTCCTGCGACAAACGCACATAGATCCCGACATTGTAAGTAGTTTGCTTTGCCATAATAACTCCTTTCCAATCAAAGCAAACCATATTCGATGATACAACTATTATAGCGCAGAAAACCGAATATGGCAAGTCTTTTTTCAAAACTTTTTAGTTCTTTTCGGTTTTCTGAAACGCTCTTTTGAAAGCAAGTTCATAAAGCACCTTATCAAGGTCTTTTTCACCCACGAAATGACTTGTCACAGCATAACGCTGACCGTCCACTTCGTACACGGCTTTGCTGGTCGGCTTATCTTTATATCTCTCATTCAGCTCAGCCAAAGTAAATCCTGTATCTTTTCTTGGCAAGTGTCTCCTTTCCGCCTGCGATTATCTATCTCTACACGCAATGGCTTTTTGTTGCAGGGGCGTTACGCCTGCACAGGTGCTGTACGGAACGGCAGAGCCGTCCCTTACACAGCAATCGTTTTGTTGTCGGAATATATGTTACTCCGAATAGGAATGATCTGTTTCTGAAAAGCTCATCTGCTTAGCGTACTTTTCGGAATAGCTTTCGTCCGAGCTGTTGTCAGCATCGGCAGAACTATCGTCAGCCAGCTCACCAATCTGCTCATAGGTCATACCGCTTGCTGTCAGCTTGCCGATCAGCGTATGCTCCGCAGTCACAGCATCGAGAAGTGCCTGTCCCTCCGCACCGCCGTAAAGCTGTGAGAGCTTATCGTAGGTGTAGAGCTTGCTATCAATGATGACCTTGCGCCTGCGCTCCTGCACAGCTTTGATAGACTTTTCGTAGCTGTCGAGCTTTGCCTGATTCTCCGCAAGAACAGCATCCGTAATGATAACAGCGGACTTCTCATCAACCTCGGTCTTAGCTTTCTTACTCATTCTCATCACCTCCCAATGTATTGGATTTAGGGATAATACCCTATGCTAATATTATAGCATTCTCGGACAGCAAAAGTCTATTCGCATTGCGCAAGAAGTTGAGTGCGCCATAAAACTTCTTCATTCGTGAAATTGTTATGGGGAATTTTGCAGAAAGCAGACCGAGCATTGCAAATCCGAGCCATATCACATTGACTGCATACTGCATAGGTCACCATTTCTGATTTATTCAATACGGAGAATTATTATCACGGAGCAACTATTTTTATAAAAATCATGCCCGTTTCCTGATTGAACGTGCTTGTATATATAGAGGGGGTTTTATCCGAGTGCCGCCGTGACCTATTCACATTCTGTATAGAAATATGCTGTTGAATTTAGGCACAAGGGAGAACCGTCATGAACAAAGTGTAAACTTTTCTGAAAAACAACGCCATTTTCTCAAAAACACCGGTAGAAAAGTGAAGGGCTTTGACGTTGTGACGATCACACGCACCCCTGCATATCATTTTCATCATAAAATTTTTCTGCGGTATACTTAACGAAGCGGTCAATAATTTGGTATTAACTTATGGGAGCATATTTCATAGGACTGCCGCCCAGACTGCGCAATAACTGCGCTGAGCCAGTTTACAATTTCAAGAGTGATGATATTGAGTGCATCACGCAGGAGCGTGAGCGAGTATGACCGCCGACCTAAGCGGCGGAGAGTTTAAGTCGCATAGCTCCAAATTCGCTGACGGAGCATCGAAAGCCTGAGTGATATGAAAATCCCACAGGCTGGAAAATAGCGCTACAGCGCAACAAAAATAACAAGCATTGTATTTTGCGCCGCACAGCGAGCGAAAATACCAAATGCTTGTTGGGGACACCCCAAGCCCCGAAATGACCGCACAGCGGTCATAAAAAAATCGGCTTACGCCGAAATAAAGATAAAGGAGACACCACTATGGAAACCGAGAAAAAGAATCGTGGCAGACCGCCCAAGCACAAGGCTATGGAGTTCGAGGGCATGACTTATGAGGGAGCTATCAATAATGCTCTGGACAAAGAGGTTGCTGCCGAGCTTGACGATACCCTTGCACACAAGTCCGAGGACGAGCTTTCCAACGATGAACGCAAGTACCTGAAACGCAAGAGGGAGAAGAAGTCCTACACGCTGAATGTTCGTTTCACGGAATCAGAAATGCAGGATATTCTTTTGAAGTGTGAGCAGTACGGGTACAAGAACAAAACCGAGTATATCCGTGACTGCGTTCGGGCGAGGGTTGATCTCACTCCCGACCGCACCGAGATCGCTGAAACCAACAGGCTTATGAAGCGCATCGGAGCGAACATCGACCAGATACTTATCAGACTTTACAGCACAGGCACTATCTATGCCGAGGATATTACCGAGATAAAGAAAGGGGTAAACGAGATTTGGCATACACTTCTATCCATACGATCAGGGCAACAGTCAGCGCAGCGATCGCTTACATCACAAACGGAGATAAGACCGTCAACGGTGTATATGTCAGCTCTTATGCTTGCCGAGCCGACAGCGCAGGAGCAAGCGAGGACTTCCGAACAGTCCGAGGAACAGGCACAGGGCGCACACAAATCCTCGCATATCACATGATACAGAGCTTTGCCCCCGGCGAAGTTACTCCCGAACAGGCTATGCAGATCGGAGAGGAGCTTTGCGACCGTTATCTCAAGGGCGATTATCAGTATGTTATCGCCGTCCACAATGATAAAGACCACCTGCATTGCCATATCATTTTCAACAATACGAATCTGTATAACGGTCTGAGCTTTACCACCGAGCATAATCAGGGCAGAAGGACTGAAAGAGCGTGGGCAGAGCTGCGTGAGATTTCGGACGAGATATGTGCCGAACACGGTATATCTGTTATCTCCGAGCCTGAAAAGGGACATGGGGTATCTCACTTTGAGAGGGATATGCAGAAAGAGGGCAAGTCGTGGAAAGATAAACTCCGTGTCAGAATTGCAGAGGTCATGCTTTACAGCCGTGACTACAAGGACTTTCTTGAAAAGTGCAGTGAGTGCGGTATCGAATATGTGTATAAGCCGAGCAATAAGGTCAAGCTGAAATTCCGTTTATCAGGTGACGGTCAACAGAAGTTTACAAGAGCCGACACCCTGGGCGCAGACTTCACCCCCGAACGCATAGCCGAGCAGATAGCGGAGATACAGGAAAAGCTGTCAGCGGCGAATGTCACTCCCGATATGCTTATCGAACCGCCGAAGCCTGTTGTTCCAAAGACCGAGCCGAAGCCGACACAGACAGTCACCGCACCGACAAAGCCGAAACAATCTGCCGAGCCTGAAACTATCACCGAAACAAGTGAAACCGCAAAGAGAAAAGCTGCTGCGGAACAGGTGGAGAAGTTCTTTGCAGCCCGACAAGCAAGACGGCAGGCACAGCTTGATATGCTTAACGCAACTGCTGCAAAGCCCACCGAGCCGAAGCCTGAACCGTCTGCCCCGATACCACAGCCCACACTTACCGAGAGTAAAGCACCTGAAAAGAAAGAAGATACGTGGGCAGAGATCAGGGGTATGCGTGACAGCGATAAGATGATTGCCGACCTTGAAGCTGGTGGCGTTATGTCATTCAGCGAGCTGTCTGGATTCTTCTTCAATACACCTCACTCCGATGACCACACAACTGAGCGTGCCGATCTGAAAAAGAAGTTTACAGCTATCGACACGCTCATTGCAAAGATGAAGCACCGTGACGAGCTGGAGCCTGTTTACAAGGAGTATCAGGGCAAATCGGGCTGGTCGCAGAGCCGTTTCAAGAAGAAAAATGCCGCCACTATCGAGGACTACGAGCAGACGGTCAAGTACATCAAGGAGCATATCAAGAAGTATGCTGTTGACGGCAAACCGCCGACGATGCTTGACCTTTTGGAGAAGTCCAACAAGCTGAAATCGAAGTGGAACAGGCTTAATGTCGAGCATACCGCATTCCTCACCAAGCGTGAAACGGCGAAGAAGTACACCCGACAGGTGCGCCAGTACATCAACGAACAGCAGATGAAGCGTGAGCGTGAGAAAAGCCGTCAGAGGACACAGGCTAAACATAGAAATAAAAATACACTTGAATAAAGAAAGGAAACAACAACTATGAGCAAAATAGGTTATATCCGTGTTTCTACGGAGCATCAGGAAACAGCGAGACAGCAGGAGATCATGTGCAGTTATCAGGTTGACCGCATCTTCTCCGAGAAGCTGTCAGGAGCGAACACCGACCGCCCTCAGCTCAGGGCAATGCTTGACTATGTGCGTGAGGGTGACACCCTCTACATCGAGAGTATCAGCCGTCTGGGACGCTCCACAAAGGACTTGCTGAACATCATCGACACCCTCACAGACAAGGGAGTAACGCTCATCAGCCACAAGGAGAAAATTGACACCGACACTCCTGCGGGCAAATTTATGCTCACCGTGTTCGCTGCACTCTCACAGTTGGAGCGTGAGCAGCTCAAACAGCGACAGCGTGAGGGCATCGAGATCGCTAAGGCTCAGGGCAAGTACACCGGGCGAAAGCCTATCCCCACCGACTGGACGAGGTTCGGTCAGCTCTATGGGGAATGGAGAGCCAAGCACATCACGGGCAGGGACTTTATGCGGAGAATGAATATGTCAGCAAATACTTTCTACCGCCGTGTGCGTGAGTATGAACTCCGTCACGGCATCACCGAGCCGACCTCAGCTTGACCGTCAGGCGAACGGAAATGCCACACATCACTATCCGAGCCTGCGGAGCGGAATTCTAACCGCTGAAAAGAAAAAGCCCTCAGAAACGCTTACAAGAGCATTTCCGAGGGCTTGCGGTTATTCAGTTCCAATAGAGTTTGTGCCTGTTGTGGTGTGCCCCACAATGCCTATTCAGACTTGTGTGGAACGAAAAATATAGTATTTGGCAATAAAACAAGATAACAATAAATTTATAGTTTAGTTAACTACATAGACATTTCCCTTTATGGCGATTTCGTTTATTATGGCACTACGGTTCAAATCTTTTTGGGACAATAAAACAATACCTATAATATTAATATCAGATTGCTTAATAGTATCTTTACCTGTATTAATACCGTTTCTTATGTTTTCAAATTCGTCTTCCAAATAAGCGTGTTTATCATTTATTATATTAACAAACTTATCTAATGGTGAAATGAGCTTTTCGCCAGCATAGAACAACGGGATACCATACACTCCTCTTTCGTCATTTTGAGGATTTTGAATCGTTGGTAGTGTTGAATCAGAATCATTGTAAGTATCGACCCAAAGCCATGTCACTGTTCCGTATTCACTATATTCATCTATTACAGATGATATATCTGATGAATTGATTGCATTCTTGAATGATACATATATTTTGCCTTCGCCAAGGATTGTTGAAACATCATTATCTTCTTCTGGCGTGGGGAGAAAAAAACGTTGATATTGAGAAGAATCATTTTCTTTAATAAGACAATTAGGAAAGTCTGTATTTGCGTTTACTCCGCTTGTGCCTGTCAATAAGCCGATTTTTTCAAATATGAATTTCTGATCAAGACTCACTTTTAATCTGAATGTAAATTTGTTAGTGTATTCTGTTGTGCTAAAAGGATAACTAAGAATAGAGTATTGATATTCATTACTGCTCTTTTGCTTGATGTCAAGCTCATTTCCATTTGGACAGCTTATATAATAATAATCTTGTATATCTTTATTCATTTGAGTCATCATTTTATCTCTGTTGTGATACTTAGATAAAACAAAAGTGCCTGCCGTAACTAATAATGATATAATTATAATTATAATTGTTTTTTTCATTGCTTCAACCTCTACTTCAAGGCTGGACACCGCTTATAAGCTGTTCATTATAAAAAACAATTATTTTATCATTTGGCAATAGCTGTTCTGTTCCCATTGAATAATCATTCGATGTATCCCAATTAGACCAATCTGCTGCATTTAGTCTAAAATGGATTACAAACTGTTTATTAGGTTGAAGTTCAACATCGGTATTAAATTTGATTTTTGCATATGTATTTCCGTAATCGTCATTAACAAATTCACAAACCGAAGTATTACCTAAGTATTGATTATCTACAGCAAGCCAGTCGCAATGGTATTCAAGGTTTTCTTTATTGTCTGCATTAAATACATAATTTATAGTTATATCACTCATTTTTAAAGGCTTGTCAGAGTTGTTAGTTATAACTATATTGGGATTTATAGTATTTGAGTTACTAATACCTGCATTGCAAGATTCTACTGTTATTTCAGGTGATTTCTCATCATCTTGAATTACCCCTGGATTGATAGTTGGCGTAACAGTTGTATCTATTTCACCATCATTATCAAGATCAATGTTAATAAAAAATGAACCATCTGATAAATTTAAGAATAATACAGATCCACTATTCACAGAGATATTGGTATACAAATAGATGTTTCCATCAATATTGCACATAATATCAGTGTTTTGATCAGCAAGTGAATTGATTTTACAATCATAATTATCATCAGCAAATTGAGCCAGTAAAATCGGATTGCCAACTGATGTTAAAGGGTCAAATTTAAAATTATTCCCTTCATGAACCTCTGAATTTGTGTAATAATATGAACAGGTTTCGTTTGAAAAGAATAAATCAAAATAACCTGAAATAGCAAGCTTATTTGAAAGTGTCTTGGTTTCTTCTATGGCATTAGATGTAAGATTGTTATTTGCCATTTTTGTTCTCATGGGCAGCTTCATAAATGATTTTGTATCTTTTATGTTTTTTAATATCTCATCTATGCATTCCTGACTCTGTATTAACCCCATATGATCTTGATCAAAGATTTTTATATCCAAAAGATCGTGATTAAAATTCATTGTTGCACTTTCAATTGGAACTACACTATCGCCAATACCATATTCTGGAACGAATTGCAATCCTCTATCGCCAGGACAATGTTGAATAGTTGAAATGGTATTTCTATTACTTCCTACTAATGCTATTCTTTTCAGATTATTAGTATTGTTTTGGGATATTTTTATGCGGCTATGGTTATATTTTCCATCTATCCAAAGATAATTATTATAATCATCAGAAATCAGCTCATCAAATTCGTCAAATGTAAAATACGTAAAATTGCCGTTATCTATAAAATAATCATACCAATGATCATAAGTTCGTTTATATGAATATATCCACTGCCAGTCATCTGTATAATCTTTATTTGGCAACAAATCATAACAACTGCCTAAATTCACCAAAACACTTGGAAGTTCAAATGAAGTAAATAATGATTCTGCTACCCCGAGTCCTCCTATGATATATGATAAATCACCAGTGCTTAAAACGCAAAGCATCGTTGGCGCACCCCAAAATGGTGTTCCGGCAGTTATTTGTTTAGAAATATTATCAGCACCATATTCCGAAATGTATTTTTCTGTAACAATACCACCCATACTATGTGCAACAAAAACTACCTCATTATAATCACTAATAAGATCATGAAGATTATTAGCCGTTATTTGCGCTCCCATTCTCCAATCATACGGGAAAAATAAGATATCATACTTATCAGAAATATCAGTATCATTATTTAGTGATTCAATTATTCCTTTATAAGTATCATCATATCCATAATTATTAACAGGATATAATTCAATATTACTATTACCGTAGTAATCGCATTTGAGCGACTGGAACGCATTGTGAATTTTTTTAACATCATCAAAGTTACTTGGCTGTTCAATCCAAGATCCCCATACACTTTCATCATTTGATGTTTTTGCAAGATCTATTCCCATTATTCCCGGTACTACTACAACGGCTCTTTTCAATTTAGGAATTGTTATGTTTTTGGTTATTCGCTTTACTTCTGTATCACCGGTCTTGGCAACTTTGTATGATAATTCAAAATCCAATTTTGCATTTATATCAGAATTATGTTTTGAATCTGTTGGAACTATAAATTTCAAAGGAATTGAATAGCTTTTACTTGGCTTTATTACCGAATAATTGTGTGTAAGTGAGGTTCCATACTTTGGTTCAAGGTTATCAGCAGTGATTTTTATCGATACATCTGTCGCATCGCCATCTCCAATATTATCCAAATATACATTTGCATTTATATCATCATAATTAAAATTGGAAATACTAACCTTATTATCAGCGTATACACTTAATGCTAACGGAGGAATTAAATTCTGTTCTAACTCACTCAATCCATAATAGGTAACAAATTCTCGTGTTTCACCACTGGTGAAAGTATCTTTGTTCCATGTGATGGATACTGCACTATCTCCATTAGATCGTCCTGGCTGAGTCACATAATCCCATAGCGTACTTGTTACATTTCCCCAATTAGTAAATTGTACTTTATCAGGTTTTCTGTCTCCCGATTTGTAGAATGTACCTTGTGCTACTACACCGGGATTAGTTGCGGAATCAAAGGCTTGCCATATTTGCGGAATATTAGAACCTGAATATACGGTTTCAGTTGTTACATCAGATCCGTTTACTCTGAATGGCGCAGCATCATTACCACCGAGCATAGTGTCCATCATAATTCTTATGCCCACTTGTTTGGCGTATTCTGTATCATTTTTGACGATATACTTAATCTTAACAACATCATCTCGTCCAGTCGCCGAATTCTCAATAATAGATAGTTCTTGTGTGACATCAACACCATCATAAGAAGCTTTGGAAACACTTTTAGAACCATCAGCATCATAAGTTACATTTGATGATGTAAACTCATTTATGCTTTCACCAACAACAATTGTTGTTTTTGATGTTCCTCCACCCGGATGACCGAAAAGCATCTTTTTATTATCATCAGTTGAACTGTTAGGGTTTCCTCCTATTGTACCAATAGTATAGTGACCATTACTTGCAGTGTTGAACTCAATGTAGTCATTTGCTATTAAAGTATTATTTTTGAGAATACTTTTAAGCATTCTATTTTGGGGAACACTTACAGCAGAACTTGCCAGATTTGATTTCCATTCTTGGTACTCTTCACCATTAGGATCTAACGTTGAGTAATATTGATATTCGTCAACATAATCATCGGCAAAAGCAGGTAAACTCGTAAGCATAGTTGTAGATAACGCAATACAGCTAAGACCTGCCACGATACGTTTCAAAATCTTATTCTTAACCATTTCATACCACCTTTCTGCAACACACAGTTGCCAATTATTTCTTGTTTACATAGTTTCTCAGCTCTTCTGGCTCTACAGGTTGTGCGAACCAATGGAAGCAAGCACTCGGAACTGATGTGGTAGCTACCACCAGCGCAAGAGCCGCCAGTGCCGTAGAAGCCTTCTTTGCTATGCTCATCAGCTTTTTCATTACAAATCCCTCCTTTCAAACAGTTCAGATAAGTCAGGCTCTTTCGGTTGATAAAACGTAATACCGCAAACGCTGCCATTTGAGATATACAGCACCAGCCTTACAAGAGCAAGAATTACAATCGCCAAAATACTCCGTTTTTCTCTTTCCTTATCATCGTTTACTGTTATCACCCCGATTCAAAAAGTGACCGAGCAGTGCCATGATTGCTGACAGCAGCATTCCGCTTGATACATAAAGGCTTAGTTTTTGATATTGGAATACAAGCAGTGCAATCGTGACAACGGATAGGGTAACAGCTAAGATGCAGCTTCTTTTCCTTAGCTTGACACTCTTTTCCTCTGACATCGGTTTATTCGGATGCGGAACGGGAGCAATACATAGAATGATTGGTAATGCTATCATTATGAAACTGATGCTGAATATTGGCGTAATATGTCCGCTTACATTGCAAATGCCGTAAGAGAAAACCATCATCACCATGACAAGCGTGAACATACAACTAAGATGACTGTTAGCGTGAAACCCACCTACAAACTGTCTCAACCCCATAAATACGGCTATGAATACAACAACCGCAGGCAGCGTATGGGAAAACAGAGCAATCAGCAGGACGATAATGGTATTCAGCACATCAGAGATCAGCAGCTCCATTCCATATGCGTAGATCACCTCTTTGGATTCTTCCGTTATGTTCTGAACCACAAAAAAGTGTGCTATGCTTTTTGCAAGTTTTGAAATCATTTCTGAATCACTTCATGCAAAAATCATAACACAAGTTGCAAATTTTTTCAATAGGTTTTGAGAAAAAAGGTCTCAAAGTGTCCCCAAATGTCGTCTTCTTGTCCCGAAATGCAAATAGTTAAATTTGTAAACAATTACGAACCATAATGTTCAGCTTAAAAATTCCGTCATCATAATCGAAACTTACTAACCCACCCAATCTATCAACGGAGGATTTGATACTGTTTATCCCTATGCCGTGAAGCCCTTGTTCTTTCTTTGTTGATGTTAAAACAGATGTATCTACCTTATCTGATGTATTTGTAATGACAATAAATAGCTTCTCTCGTTCTTCCATTAGGCTTATCCAAATATGCTTATGTGATACACCAGCTCTCTGGCAACCTTCTATTGCATTGTCAAGAGCGTTTCCGATGATACGGCACAACTCCAATTCGTCTGCCTTGATATTTGTTATGATATTGACCTTGCAAATAAACTCTATACCGTATGTCTGAGCAAGAGAACCCTTGATGTTCACAATAGAATCGACGGCATTATTACCAGTATAGCAGAGTCTGTTAGCAAGCCTTACAAATGAGCTTAGCTTGACAAGATATTCCTTAGCAGAATCAGTATCATTGTTTTCCAACATATCATTCAGAACTAAAAATTGATTTTCAATATCGTGTTTAAACTCTCGTACTTGCTTGTATGACAGGGTAAGCAGCTTATAGTTTTCCTGTTCCTGTTGCTTTATTGTTTCAAGGTATTTTAACTTTATCTTATCTTCAAAACTTTCAAAGAAATTAAACATAGCAAGGTTTATAAAGATAATTCCTGCAAGAGAAACGCCCAAAGAAACATAACTATAAGTGTTGCTGCCAACAAATCCATCAAGCATTGTTTGTAAAAGAAAAATACTTATGATTGGAATAACTATTATCAATATCCAATATTTTATCGGCAGTTCACGAATTTTTTTGTTTATTATGCGGTGCATCAATCCTATAAGCCATAAATAAATTATATTTGTGCCTACCATTCCGAGATAACGTCCTAAACCAGACTCTAAGAATTCATCTGGTGTTCCCATATTAGCAATGCAAAGTAATCCAATCACAATAGGTTCAGATATAGATATAATCAGTAAAAACAATATGTTCCAAAATATTTTATGACGGATTGAATCATCATAACAAATAAAGGACATGGAGCTAATAAGAATAATGGTTGTAATCAGATACACTAAAATATTATCTGTCAACAAAACTGTCGCTGACAGTATTACAGTAGAAAGAAGATACGACAGATAAAGAACTGCTTTATTAACTTTTGCCTTACTCAACAAGGAAAAGTATAAGAATACCAACATCATTTCAATTGCTACATTGACAATCTCAATGATATTTTCAATCAATACGGGCAACTCGATCATCTCCCTGTTGCATAGTTAAGATAGCGAGCAACTATCTCATCTTTATATGTTTTGCCTATGGGGATTTTTCTGCCGTTGCTTAGAATAATATCGTACTTGGTAATATTCTGTATATGGTCAAGATTTACAAGTATTCCACGGTTTATAATAGCGAAATTGTACTTTAACAACTCGCCACACACAGTTGAAAAATCGCCGCCGTACTCCAATTCACCATTAACTGTGAATAGTGATACCTTTCTTCTATGTCCCTCAAAGTAAAGAATATCTGTCAGCCTGAACTTGAATGACAGATTTTTATTATTGAAAGTGAAAGTTCTAAATCGCTGCTGGCACTCAGCAATGATAGAATTTAGCTGTTTGGTATATACATAGTCTGGCTGATTTTTCAATATATAGCGAAACGCTCCCACATCGTAGCCCTTAACGGCAAATTCGGCATAATTCGTCAGGAAAGAAATAATAACTGAACCATCTATCTGTCTGATTCTTTCAGCGGTCTGCAATCCGGTCAGATCGGGCATTTCAACATCGAGTATGATGACTTCATACATTCCCTTGACATAGAAACTCAATAAGTCTCTCCCGCTTGTAAATTCGTGTATTTCGCAGTCGGGGAGTTTCATTTCTCTTAATCTGTTATGAAGTTGTTTTAAGAATACAGGTTCATCATCAACGATAGCAATATTCATAGCAATCACCTCACAATTGGTCATGCTTTATGTATCAGTTATCATTATACCACATCGGAGAGATTATTTCAAGAGAAAAAATAGCTATGCCTCCATTAATAGTTTCGGAGACATAGCCTCATGTTGCGTTATTTTATATTCATCGAATATGGTCTATTGCCTGATTTAAGAGTGGGTGTACTTATAAGTGCTTCACAGAACTGAAAAGCGTAACTCTTTTTTTGTATGTTCCACATAGCAAACGTGCCTTATGACTAGCATTAAGGCACTTTATCGATTCAATCTTTCCCCAACCTCTCCGAAATCTCCAGCACAAGCTTCTGATCCTTCTCAGAAAGCCTCGACACGCTGTCCACGATCTTCTGTGTGAGAGCAGGATTTTTGCTGCCATCATCGAAAAACTGCTGATGATAAAGATATAGATCAGATAAAACGAACCACGCTTGAACGTGTCGAAAGTATCGAGCCTAGAATAAGAGATTATGCAGAAGAATGGCATATCAACATATTCAGACAAAAAGATCTCTGTTGGAGATATAAGAAAAGCTCAGCTTATCACTACATATGTTGTTGGCGCTATAGTTGACTTTAAGAACGATACTGTTGTTATCTCTTCTACAGACGATTGGGACTATTCCCCTAATGGCGCTGATAATGAATATCACCGCCGCCTCCTGTCCCCCAAGAGAGCGGCGGTATCTACACCACGCTACTTTTCAGTAAGATATTCATTTCTGTCAAACAACTGCTCAATTGAAAGATTTTTAAACCTCGGAATGTTGTATCCAAACGGCGAGTTGAGAGCCTTTACAAAGTCTTTCGTATAGCCGTGATTTTTTAAAAGATCGTCCTCATACTTTATTTTATCTTCTTGCTTTGTGTCATTTTCCCTTTTCGTGATACAGCGCTGCATAACATAATGATAAATGGAGAAGTAAGAATCCACTGTACGAATATCTCCTATGTATTCTTTCAGTTCACGAACTACAGTAAGATGAGCAATACAGTTGCGGTATTTTCTTGTCATGCTGCTGTCTGCATTATTGATATCAACTTCAACGCACTTGCGCAGCCGCTTGTTCTTTTTTAAGAACAAATTCGGCGACTCATCACCATTATCACAAAGTTCACAAAGCGTCTGTGAAAGTATCCTGTAGTCATTTTTCAAGTTCTTTGAAGCCAGCTCAGGAATTATCTCCTTATACAGCCCAAAGTCACGTTCAAGACAGTGTATCGCAATAACATACCTTGCATTGACATTCACAAGATTTTTCACCAGCAGATACATGACCGTAAGATAAAGCCCGATAACAGCCTTTGCCCTCTCCTTAGCCACGTTTTCTCTGCCCTTTGCCTGCTGTTTCACATTTTTGAAATCATCAAAACTGATGTTCTTTATCATTCTCGCAAGCTCACTGCGCTTTGCTTCCAAAGAACTGTTCATGTCAGGAAATTCCACACAGCTCTTGTAATAACGCTCTATCTGCGTGTCAGGGATACCCCCAAGAACAAACATGACAACTTTCTCATTCTTAGCCACTTCTCTTATCTTCTGAGCGTTCGCATACTTGATAAGGTATACAAACCGAGAGGACTCGATAACATTGTTTGTTATGAAATTTCTCAGACCATGTATGCCCTTGCCTTTTTCTTTAAGTTTTAAAATCTCGCTTATCCTATCGTCCGTGATATTGTCGTCTATGCCGAGTATAGTCAGTGCGTCACGGAACATCGTAAGCTTCGCTGAAGCCGCAGGCTTTCTCATGGAAGCAATGTTCTTTACGATAAAAAGCTCGTTGGTTATCCTCTGGCTGTCATTGAACAGCTTGTAGCCCGCCGTAAGCTCACACTCAACATCAACAGCAGAGCTTTTCATTATCTTCAAAAACTCCTTGATGTTATCAAACTTGCTGATAAGCGTTGTAAGAAGATCGTTTATCTCCTTGCCGTCAAGAAAATATGTAAGCATATATATCATTTTGGAGAAATACAAAAGGTCAGACGCATTCTTCTTTTCACTGTCAAGAATTTTCTCATCAAAATCCATGTCAGCCTTGCCAAGCTCCTTGATAACGTCACCGTTCATGTGGTCGGCGATATTTTCAAAATCATTCCTGAATTTGCCCCAAAGCTTTGCCGCTTCATCAGCATATATCCCCTCTTTTTCATCATCGGTCATTGAAAAACGCAGTTTGCGCACAAGAGCTTCGCCTGCGATAACGTCATTTCTGTAGTAGTTGCAGAAAAGCAGAAAATCCATAAGCTTGTACATCTTTGAGCGCACAGAGTCATATTGCTTGTCCTTAAATCTGAAGCCGTATTCGTCCAGCATTTTCTCACGAAGCTTTTTGATAGAAAAACCGAGATTTTTCTGAGATTTAAGCACAATGAAATCGTAATAAAGGCGTATGATATCATCAGCCTCATAGTCGTCTTTCATCATATCAATAAGCAAGCTGATATTGACCTTGTTGCCCTGGATAAAGCCCTTATTTATAGAATCAAATCTCTCATCTACAAGATAGTCAAGAGTTTCTCTGTATTCGGAATCAATAATGTCAATAAAGCTGTAAAGGTCTTCATGAAGCTTACTTGACTTATCATGGAAAACACTCTGCCTTATCTGCCCCACAATTGCAAGCATATGATAAACACGCTTTTTGTAAGCTTGCGAAACTCTTGTGTCTTTTGTCTTTGGCTCTTCAAGACCGAAATAGCCAAGACGCTTAGTTTTCAGCAGGACATTGAACTTGCTAAGGCTTTTTCTGACATTCGCTTTCTTATCATCAGATAAACTGCTTTTGTCAGGGTGAGTAAAAACTTCATAAGTATTTCTTGCAGAAAGATACCCCATAAAATCATCATAACTTTCAGAACCCTTTATACCAAGCATATTATTCAGCGCATAAACGATATTCGTTACATACACCGCAAGTATCTTTTCGATATCCAGAATGTTGTAAATAAGCTGGATATGTATATTATCATCAAAAGTTTTGCCGAAAAAGCGCTTTTCAAGCTCCGATTTAAGCCCCAGCATATCCCATCTTACAGGCGAGCTTTCACCGCTTCTGTGAGTAGGGTTTGAAGTATTTATCTCCACTCCGCTCTCAAAGCCATGCTTGCTTGAAAAAGTGATGTTTACTTCGTTTACACCACGAAGCTCGATATTGCTGCTGTTCTTAGAGGAAAGCTGAGTTTTGTTGTAGTCATTATTATCCACCTCATATTCAAGCACAGCAGAATTGCCCTTGCCAAAAGAGGTTATGTACATTTTATTTTCGCTGACAAGAATAGACTTCATTCCTGCCGCCTTTACGGAGGATTTTTTCTTCTCTGCCACAGGTGCAATGACCTCTGCAGCAGGCATGGCAGCGATCTCAGGAACAGCGTTATTATTTATCTCAACCGCTTTGAGCTGTCTGGCTTTTTTCTGAGCCTCACGCAGCTCTCTAGGCTTCATTTTATTCTTTTTTGCCATAAATATCACTCCTTATATTAGTTATCCCTTAGCGCATTGAGCGTTAAGGGATTTTTTTATTTGTTATTTTTGATGTTAGACTTTGCCAATTGATGCAAAATTGCACCAGTATAGTAGAAGTCAAGTGTAGAACAAAAGAAAAGAGACGTTTTAGACTAGTGCAAAATCACACCAGTATAGTAGGGTATGCCGAGTCTGTTCGGATCAGGCTCTGTTTTAGACCAGTGCAAATTTGCACCAGTGTAGTAGGTGCCGTCACCTGATGTGGCTGTGGACGCAGTTTTAGACTAGTGCAAATTCGCACCAGTGTAGTAGAGGCGAGCTATGACAAAATAGTCGACCTTAGTTTTAGACTAGTGCAAATTCGCACTAGTGTAGTAGTTCTTGGTTGCTACTATGACAAGGATCTTGTTTTAGACTAGTGCAAATTCGCACTAGTGTAGTAGGTTTCAAGGAATTGAATTTTGGTGAGAGCAGTTTTAGACTAGTGCAAATTTGCACCAGTGTAGTAGGTCAAAGTTGACAAAATAATCAATGATATTCTGTAATAAAACACCAAACTTATCTTATCGACACTTTAATACATATATATTGTACCATTTTCAGACACAAATGTCAATAGAAAGTGGCTGTTTTACATAAAGCATTTTCATCACCTCCCGTCTGTTGTTATTTCATCTCATTCCCCAATCTCCTTGACAGCTGCGATAGCGCAGTCAAGTACAGCTACAAGGATAGCCGTAAGGATCGTCTTTCCCATTTTTATCACCTCCTGTCCTTTGTTCTGTATACATTATACCACCTTATCATCGTCAACAAAAGTGTAATTTTCAAAAACTTTTTTGTCTATGTTTTTGCACATTTATCACGTTTTTACGGCATTTATATCACTATTTTAACAAAATAATTTTCTATGATATTGACAAAAAGTACATTTGTGATATAATGGATACAAGAGGTGATAAAAATGAGCATGACCCCAAGCACATTTCTGCCCAAGCGTGAGGACGGCGTACCATATATCGCAGAGGTGCAATCCATACCCCTCTCACCCTCTGCATATTCCGTCATTATCAGAGACAAGTCCATATTTGAAACAAGCCTTTCCCCTAACGGCAACGTATCAATGTCCTCATTTCTCACAAGTATATTTGATTCAGCATATATCGCATCATTAAAATACAAAAGTGACGATAACTATAAATATATTGGTATCCCACTTCTGAACGCATTCGTAAAATGGCAGATCGAGGAGATCGATGACGACCTTGATGATAAAAGCAAGGAGATAATAAAAAGCTATCTTATCTCAAAGCTCTCTGCAAAATACGAAAAGACCAAGACCGAAAATGCAGTGCGAGTAAGGCTCAGCATATGCCGTGACCTTTACGATACACTGAGCAGTGATGACCTTTATTATGAAAACAAGGTGTACAGCTCGACCCTAAGAAGATTTCTGAAAGCCGTGTATGAGGACTATGCCCTGCTGTCAGATTGCGAACGTGAAAGGCTCATTTTCGCCGACAATATCATAAAAATAAATGAAGTCATCAAACAAAACGGCAGCAGATATTACAGCTTCATTTACGCATATTCTAATATGTACAGCCGTGAAAAGCGCCGCATAAGGCTTATCCCCTACCGTATCGTCAGCGACGAATATAAGATGTATAATTATCTTGTCTGCCTGTCCGACGAAAAAAGCGCAGGCAAAGAGTTCAAAGCCGACAGCTATCGCATAAGCAGATTGAGCGGACTAAGCATTGCAGAAAAGCTCAGCCAAAAGGAATACTCCTCCGTCACCGAATACGAACGGCTGAAAGAGGTTCACGTCAAGTCCGTGAAGCACCTACTCAGCGACCCACGTTTTGGCAGTGATGAGAGCGATATCTCCAAAGTGTACCTCACCGAAAAAGGCGTTGAAATGTTCGGCAAAATACTCTATCAGCGTCCCATACTGAAAGGCAATGAAAAGCCCAAGCCCAACGCTGTCAACGAGTTCATCTCCCCGCCTATCCAAGTCAAATACTATTTCAATAAGTTCGGCAAAGACGGCGTTATCCTATCCCCAAGCGACTCGTTTGAAGAAATGAGAACGCTGTATGTCGAGGGGGCTGAGGCGTATAACCGAGTAGTTGAGATGTGAGAATATATGAGTTTGTCTTTGTAAAATAAACCGACCCCATTCGCTAGACTTTTTGACCTAGCAAATGGGGTCGGTTCAAATATCAATATCATTAACTAAAAAAAATCAAGACATAAAAGCAAGCGTAATATGCGGATCACTTTACTTTTCTGCCGTAAACCTTGCCCACTCATATTCCGCTGTAAGCGGAACTGTGCCGTCAAAGGCTTTCAGCCAGCTGTCAACGCCAATGCCGTTCCATGCATTCATCATTATTTTTCCAGGCGTAACAGGCAGATTTTCAGTAGCCTTGTATGCTTCCTTTCCGTCAACATACCAAGTTATGCCGTCCTCTTTCCACTCAAATGCGTAAGTGTGAAAATCCTCAGAAGCGTCAAAACCAAGATCATACATATATTCGTGTTTGCCAACACCATTGGTGTAGTAATTGAACTGCACCTTTGTTGTGTCCTTGCCAAGGACTTCAACGTCAATTTCGTCCCAAGGATTATCCTCCGACGGACCTGTGTATGTAAAGAACGATGATACAACGCCGTCATTCTTTATGGCTTTCATTGAAACCTCATAAAGTCCATAGCCATAGTTCTCTTTTGAACGATACTCGCCACCTCTGTACGCTTCGGAATCGCCCATACTGTCAATGGTAAGCTGCATTTTTCCGTCATTGAAAGTCACGTTATCTTCACTCCACGAACAGTTGAACGGATCACCATTTGACCAGCCTGCTGAAATGGAAAAATCATTTGACGCACCCTTGCTGAAATCTGCCTCAACCGTGTATGGAGAATTGCTTTCCGTTTCCGCCTTGCTGCTGACATCTTGAGAAGAACTGCTGTCAGATGAAGCACCGCAGCCACCCATAGACATAACTATCATTGTGAGAATCGACATAGCCAAAACTTTTTTCATTTTTCATTACCTCCGAATAAATACCAGATTTTTATCTTCTATAAGTATTATAAATCAACAGATGTGATATTTATATCAGAAAAGTAATGCAAATATCAGATTATTAACGTCAACTTAAATTTTCGATCTGCTTGTGCTATGCTTGTTCCAGTTTGCACGGAAAAACTGATCTCTATACTGTTTCGGCGTAAGTCCTGTCTGTTTCTTAAAGCAGGCAATAAAATGGCTGTGCGAGCTGAAAGCAAGATAATTGGCTATATCAAGCGGACTATATTCAGAATATCTCAGCATATTTTCAGCCGCTTGTATCCTTTTTGACATAATAAAATCAGAGATCTTTACGCCAACTTCCTCTCTGAAAAGCTTTGAAAGATACTGAGGCGTTATGTTCAGTTCATCAGCTATCTGATTGACGGTCACGCCCTTATAAATATTATCGAAAATGCAGTCAAAGCACATAAGGATATGCTTTGAGTAAACGTTCTGTGACGCAGCCTTTTTCATTTGCTTTGTATAATAAACGATGACTTCTTTGTGTACAGCCATAACGCTTTCTTCATTGCGGCACTCATCACATTTATTAATGTATATATCGCTTATGGTATACGCAGTTTCCGGGTCAAGTCCACCCTCGATGCAAAACCTGCACAGCATAGCTATGGTTATGACAAGATGATATTTGACGTTTCTAAGGTCGTCTTTGCTGAGTCTGCCCTTTCCGTTTGTATCCAGCGGCGTATACAAACGTTTGACCGTTTCAAGGTCGCCCGCCCGCACCGCAGAGTAAAATTCCAGTTCCGTTTCATATGGTGAATGATGATAGTCATTTTCCTTTTGCATAAACTGCCGCTTAGACAATTCTCTGTTTATTTCCATAGCTTTCACCCCCTGCTTTTTAGCTTATTATATCATATTTACAGACACAAGTAAAGCCTCATATTTATAGAAAAAGGACGGCAAATCACCCTGCCGCCCTTTTTTCTGATAATTAGATATTATTTAGCCTCTTTCATTGAAGTCATAGCCTCGTCGATAAGATAATCTATAGCCTTTTCATTTTCCTGAACGACCTGTGACCAGCTCTTTGACTCCTGCGGATTCATTGTTCCTCTTATTGCAGTATCGCAAATAGAGTTAAGGTCGGCAGATACGCCCTGTTCAAAGTCAAATACAGGATTCTGTGCAGACAGATCATAGATAGTTTCTCTCATTTCAAGCATCTCATCTGTCCAGCCGTAATCGTCCTTGTACTGATCGAGGGTTATCTGATGTGCAGCCTCGTCAAGCTCTGCATAACGGCAGCATTCAAGGAAAGCTGCCACGCCCTCAGGATTTTGAGCGTTCTTTACAATGCTAAAGCCGTGTACTCTTGAAGGGATATACTGTTTATCACTATCAGCTGAGCAAGGAACAGGAACGAACATTACCTCTCCCTTTGATACATCGCCATAGTTTACAGTTGTTGACGGAGCATTCTCAAGTGCCCAAAGTCCGATAGGATAGAAAAGCGTCAGACCTGTTGCCATTCCGCTGCCCTCTGCGTCGCCTCTGAGTTTCCAGTTATTCTCGTGCTTTGGATAAACAACATTGTTCTTCTGCAGCTCATACATCATATTCTGAGCCTTTGCTATCATAGGATCAGAAATATTATTTACAAGCTTGCCGTCTGTGATACCGATGAGCGGCACACCGGAAGACTGCTGCAAAGCCTTTTCATAATACCAGCCGTCAAGAGCGTATTTATCGCTTTCAGCGTCAGTAAAATCAAGACACATTTCTGTGAATGTATCCCAGTTCCACTTTCCCTCTTTGAAAAGCTCAGCAGGATCGTCATAGCCGTTATCTTCCATTGTCTGCTTGTTGTATACAAAAACATATGCAGGGTCTGTTCTGATAACGCTCACATAATGCTTGTCGCCAAGCATAAACTGATCTGTCGCACCCTTTATGTCTGTCCAAAGAGGCTTTGAAAGGTCGATATAATCGTCGATAGGCTCTATCATTGACTTTATAGCACCCTTAGGGAAAACGTCCATATCATCAGCACCGATGAAATCAGGTGAATCATTTGACATTACAAGTGCCGCAAGATCGTCAAACTTAGTTTCCCAAGTGGTCTGCACCCAGTTTATCTTACCATTATACTTTGTCTTGAACAAAGCAAGGTCAGCGCCTATCTCCTTGTCCTCTGCCTCAGTAGGGTTGATATCCCAATGTGAAAACCACTTTATTTCGTTGCTCTTGAGATCTCTCACATCTTTCATATCATCAGCAAGTCTTTGAACTATCTGCTGCTGATCTTCCTTAAGCTTTTTGTCAACTACCTTGCTTGATGAATCACTTGAACTTCCGCAAGATGCAAATGCTGAAAGCGAGCAAACCGCAAGGGCAAATGTCAAAACTCTTTTTGCATTATTCATAGCCATACCTCCGAATATTACTTTCTTCTCTTTGCAACGATCACTGCTGTGCCGGCAAGAGCGATAACAGCAAGTGCTCCGCCAACAGCCGCACCTGTTTCTGCTGTCTTAGATGTATCGTCAGATGCTTTTGAAGATGTAGCCGCTGCTGCAGAAGTCTTGCCTGCATCTGCCTTAGATGAAGAAACGTCTTTCTTTGACGTATCAGCCTTTGAGTTTGAAGTATCAGACTTTGAATCTGCCTTTGAAGTATCTGCCTTTGACTCTCCGCCCTCGGCAGATGCAACACCGAAATCAAGCGTCATTGAAAGTGTGCCGCCGTTGAAAGCGCCTTCCTTCTCCCAGCCTGCGACCTCAGGACAAGCTTTCTTTGTTACCTCGCCTGTTTCCTCATTGACCTCGTCAGTTGGTCTGATATGTATTCTTATTCCACCCTCTGCGTCCTCGTCCATTGAAGTGATAGAATTAAGCGAATCAAAAACTGTTGTTGTGCCGTCCTCGGCAACGAACTTTGCGTCAGATATCTTAACGTCCACAGGATAAACACCATCAGGAAGATTTGCCACCATAACGCCCATATCTCCAAGAGTTCCCTTGCCTGACATTGTCTTGTCGGTGATAACTTTGCTTATCTTATATTCAACAGTTATCTTGCCAGCATCATCGATGCCTACCCAATCGCCCTGATTCCAGGTCCAGTCCTGACCCATATAAAAGCCCATTGCTCCGATAGAGTAATATGAGTCATTCATTTTTGAGTCCTCCTCTGACGGGTGAACAACATCGCCAAGCTTTGCTGCCGAAACAGAAACTGACATCATTGTTGCTGCGAGAACCGCTGCTGAAAGACCTGCTACAAGTTTTTTGATCTTCATAACCTTTTCCTCCTATTTTTTCAATAAAATTTTTCGCTAAAAGCAATTTATTTTGTTGTTTCTGTATATATTATAACCATGTAAACGTTTTGTTTATATCAAAAACGTAACATAAATATCATAAAAGTGTTTAATATCGAATTTATGAAAGATTATAAATATATGAAAACAGACCCACTTGATATTCAAGCAGGTCTGTTTATTCGGAAGTTATTATAAGAAAGTGACTATGAATTAATATGTTTATATTATACGCTTTGTTTCAAAACTATTATATCAATATTCAATTATTTATATCAAATAATTATCGTAAATAGAATTTTATGAGCAAACATCAATTTATGAAACTAAGCATAAAAAACAAGCTCGGCAAACGTGACCGAGCTTGTCCAAAAATGGAGTTATATTAAGAAATGATCTATTAAAGATACTTTACCAGTTCATCAAGAACGCTGTCAAGATGTCCGTCAATAAAGCCATAGTCAACACCCTTGTATGACCAAGCCGCTCTTCCGATAGAACATTTCTCAAAGGCACTGCTTATATCCTTGTACCAGTTAAGAGTATTTTCAGCAGATGCAAGATTTATAACACCGTATTCGCCACAATACATAGGAACATTTCTTTCCTCTGCGACCCTTACAGCCTCAGCAAATCTTCCCATAAAATAATCAGGCGTAAATTTCTCTGTCTTGACATCCTCGTATGTCTGCATATATTCAAGACCAAGACGCTTTATCTCAGTTCTGTATTTTGGGACGCTTCCCGGATAATCGATCCTGAAATCTCTCGGCATCTCATCTACCCAATAGGCAGCCTGATGAGTGAAAAGAAATGGGTCATAGCAATGGAAAGTATAAACTATATGCTCGTCATAAGGCTTATCAAGGTCTTTCATTGAATCAATAGAGTTGTTCCAGTAGCTGCCCACAATAATATTTATATCAGAGCTGTATTTTCTAATAAGCTTTATGGCATTTTCAACGATAGCATTCCACTTTTTGCTGAACTTAGGGTCAGTTACCTCATTGAGAAGTTCAAAAGAGACCCTGTCAGAATATTTGCTGAAACGCTTTGCAAACTCTTCCCAAAGGTCATAGAATTTCTGCTGAAGATCAGCGTTATCAAAGAATCCGCTTTCAGCCTGAGCCTTGTCAAAGAAAAAGCCCATTGTCTTATGGAGGTCAAGTATCATATTGATACCGTTATTTCCGCACCAATCGATACACTTCTGAACATAGTTGAAGCCGCTCTCTATAAAGCCGTTTTCGTCCTGAAAGATATTATAATCCACAGGCACTCTAACGTGGTCGCAGCCCCAGCCCTTTATACGCTTGATGTCCTCCTCTGTAATAAAATTATCAAGATGTTCCTTACTGTAATCGCATTGTGACAGCCAGCCTCCGATATCGATGCCGTGCATATAGCCATTAAATCTTCTCATATTTTTAACCGTCCTTTCTGATTCTAGTTTTGTTTGCAACTATATCGTATCACTATATGGCCGGAAATTATATCATAATTTTAATATTCGTGTAAAAATCGTAATGTTATTGTGGCGTGCTAAATGTATTTCGCAGTAAATAAAGCAAAGAAAATGGCGTAAAATTTTTCACCATAACAAGACCTAATAAAAAAATCGAATTAAACCAGATACTTTAATATGATACTATTTTCGCCGTCAATAGTCGCCAAAAACCGGGCGTATCAAAAACATCGGCAAGCAGATGTTTTGATGAAATAGAATACCTGAATGTGACTATCCTTGACACAAAAGGCAAGTCGAGAGCAATTACAATTCCGCCTGATGTAAAGCAGCTTTGGAAACAGATACAGCATATTTTGAGAGACCCTGTTATCAGAAGATATGCGTTTCCTGATGATATTCACTTAGAGAAAAAAGCCGGCATTACAGCTTTGTGTGAGTATTCATTGCTGTCAGATAATGATTAACCTACCTATGGGGTGACAAAAAAAGAATTGATTTTCTGCCCCTCCCCTTGACTAATATTATCAGCTAATGTATAATCAAGTAAAGTATAAAAATATCGAGGTAAGATCACAATGAGTAGGTTCCCTAGAGTATACGCTGAAAGCACAATAGCAAGAATGAATAAAAAGCTTGCCCTGCCGCAGGAAACAATGTCGCTCCTTTATGATTACTTTGAAGCTTTTGCCAATTTATATCAGTTGTTGCCGCTAAAAGACGCTTACAAAATAATCAGCAGGCAAAATAAAGGCTTGATAACCTTGGACGAGTTCATTGCATTTTCTGAGATAGCACGCCACGAAGATCATTTTTACTACATTCTTGCTAAAGACGAACTGTATCTTAACGCACCTAAGGAAAAGCCTATCGACCGAGAGATAGTTCATTCCTGCTTGGTTGATATTGATTATGAAGATTATTATAATATGGCCGATCATCAGGCAGGTAAACCTCTTAAAATTCTTCCAAAACAGGAACTTCTTAAATACAAAGAGGAAATGTACATTGCCGATACTACGTATGTAAGAGCAATGACGAACTTTTTACGCACAAGACTAAAAATGTCCGAAGATGAGATCAACTATACAATTTCCGATTTTATACTGATAATAACCTGTGATGACAAACCTTTTGACGCAGTATCTAAAATGCTCGATAGAAAGAATATCCTAATGACAAAAAGTCAGCTTGAAGATTTTATCAAACTGTTCACCGATTTGAGCAACAATACTCGAATGCCGCAAAACAGAGGCTTTACTCCCCTCGAGTTATCGGCAAATCGTGGCGGTCAAAAAGTTATCAACAGCATTTCCTTTGGGCCAAATATAACTGCGGCATTTAAAAGCGGAGAGGCAGATATTGAAGAATACAGAAAAGGTATCCTTATGAGCGAACTGCCCGAGAAGTTCAAAATGGATATGCTCCGTCAGCTTTCTCAAATCGAGGGTAAGAATACAACTCCGAAAAAAGTCGGCAGAAACGATCCCTGCCCTTGCGGCAGCGGAAAGAAATATAAGAAATGCTGTGGGAAATAAAATATTTTTTTATGCAAAGCCGCCGCGGGTCACAAATCTATGTGACCCGCGGCGGTTTGTTGTATTTTTTATATTTACTATGGCTTTTGTATTCTAAAACTGTTTCTCGCCTTATCACCCTTCATCAACGCAAGCCGTAATTTACGTTTATATAATTAACTTAGTCCCGATAAAGAACGCATTACCAGATCAACGTCTTGATTTTCAAGTTCCTGAATGATATGCAGATATGTTTTTTGTGTTGTCGTCATACTGGCGTGACCAAGCCTGCGAGCAACACTGGCAATAGACACTCCTGCGAACAGCAGCAGCGATGCGTGAGTATGTCTTAAACCGTGAATAGATATTTCAGACAGATTCAACCTTTTGCAATGACGGCTGAGTATATCATTTACAGTGGAGTTATAGACTTTGCCTTTTACGAATATTGGTTTGTCCTCAGGCAGCCCCTTTACCAATTCAGCAAATTGAATGACAGTTTGCCAATCTATTTGTATCTTTCTTACAGATGAATTGTTCTTTGTTGGAAGAAAACCGCTGTTGCCTTTATAGTCCCAGGTTTTGCTTATAGAAAGCATTTGGTGGGAAAAATCAAAATCACGAGGCGTAAGTGCAAGTGCTTCAGAAAAGCGCATACCTGTTTTTGCTACCAAAAGAATAAACCAATCCCAGTTCACTCCGGACTTAAGATCAAGCGAAGTCAGCAGCGTGTGCAGTTCAAACTGATTAAGATACTTGATTTTCTTGACCGACGGCGTTTTACCTTTTATTATTGCTTTTCTCGTTGGATCACGCTCAATAAGCCCTTCATCAACCGCATCAAGTATCGCTCCTTTAAGCTGATGATGAAAGTCCATTGTTGTTTGTCTTTCGTGATACCGAGCATAATCATTAAGCAGCTGCTGATAAGCAATTCTGTTTAGATCACGCAAAACAAGTTCAGGCACAAGCCTTTTCAGCCAGGATATTGTCATTTTGTACTTATCCAATGTAACCTTTCTAATTGCCCCTTCTTTATATACTGCGACCCACTTTTCATAGTAATCACAGAACAAGTCTGTATGTTTAACGTTATTTAACATTACATTACCTCCATTTCAACAAAACGGCTTACGCTGATGAAGGGTGATAATGGAGTCGAGGTTGCGGAAGAAAGAGCCGATTGTAACCTGTTCTTCCATTGTTGTGGGCATCATAAGTTCCATATTTGCCATTTGCTTACCAGATACCTCGACAAAAGTTGAGCCAGCACCGACTGTCTCTCCATACCTTTTCATTTCCTCTGAGCGAGAAAAAATGAAATATGAGTCAAGTTCATTTATATGTGGAACAATTGATTGAAAGCCTTGATTAGTGCAGCCTTCCTTGCGTAAAATCGCCGTTTTTCCTATACCCGCACGAGATGTGAATAACACCGTTCCAACGGGTAGCATCTTGGCAGAGCTATTATCATACCCTTGCTGTGTAATCTTTCTTTCGCTTGATGAAACAAAAATTTGATCGGCAATTTCGGCAGGAGCATACCAATCAATATCACCGTCCCAATATTCAAAATTTGAGGTGCTGGGTGTTCCACCGCCTACAATATCAGCAAATTCTCCCAACTTATGCTGTTCCCAAGCGTCAGTAAATCCCTTAAACCGAATTTCGGGATATGGGCTGCCATTTTCCGGAAACATTTTTTCAAGCATAGCCTTTTTGACTTTGGTCAATTTGTCATACTTACGCTGATGAAGGGTGATAAGGGTGTCGATGCCACAAAGGAAATCACCAATTTT
>ERZ894206.134-NODE-134-length-69177-cov-45.403070_pt1 | contig 69177 bp, 75 predicted proteins | sample MGYA00380287_ERZ894206 | MGnify/ENA primary metagenome ERZ894206 (study PRJEB32331, sample SAMN06328483) | human gut metagenome | biome: human gut microbiome; feature: stool | host: Homo sapiens | collected 2013-04-12 ...
AGCTCCACAATACGGGGCCAAGTACAAAGTCATCGCTCGCTGCATTAATTGCGTTCTGTTCAATTCTGATGAACCGACCGATTCAAGAGCAGATGGTTGTTTTGGGTGAGATGACTTTAGGTGGTGTCGTCAATCCTGTTCAAGATCTTGCAGGCAGTCTTCAGTTAGCTATGGACAGTGGCGCAAAGCGTATTTTGCTCCCAATGGCCTCAGCCTCAGATATTCCAACGGTTCCTGCTGAGTTGTTCTCAAAATTCCAGATCAGCTTTTATGCAGACCCCGTCGATGCCGTGTTTAAGGCGCTTGGGGTTAATTGATTAGGTGTCGTTTGACGCGCCATTTTATGGAGTCATTACAGGTATGTTTACCAAAGCTCGTTTCTTTAAATGTGGAGTGACCACGCTCCGGTAGACAGTTTCTGTCCTCACTGCGAGGCCTTTTCGAAGGCCTCCGGGCTGACGCCGCCGAGATGACTGTGGCGCCGGGCCCGGTTGTAGAACACTTCAATATAATCGAAAATATCCGCCCGGGCCATGTCCCGGGTTTTGTATATCCGCTTCCTGATGCGCTCTTTTTTGAGTGAACTGAAGAACGATTCTGCCACTGCATTATCCCAGCAGTTGCCGCGACGGCTCATGCTCGGTACCAGATTATTGGCCCGGCAGAACCGCTGCCAGTCATCACTGCCATACTGACTGCCCTGGACGCCCTTCTAAGAGTCAAGCTGTTATCGGGATACTGTTGATCCGCCTGTTTTGATTGCGCAGTAACGTGTAAACTTCGCGGGAGATATATCGCTTTAGACAGCGTATCGCTTCCATTTTTGTATGTCCTTCGGCTACACGCCTGGCGACATATTCCTTTGTTTTTGCGTCAGTTCGTAAGCGTCCGATGGCGATGATGTGAAGTGCACTATTTGCAGCACGATCTCCACCACGATTAAGTCGGTAACGGTTCGTTTTTCCAGAAGAAACGGGGACCGGGCTGACACCACACAGTGCCGCAAATCCTGATTCTGATCTTAACCGTTGAGGATTGTCTCCGGCAGTGATCAGCAACTGTGAAGCGCTTTCGTATCCGATAGCATTACGTTTAATCAGCTCAGGTGCCAACTCGTCGACAATTGCCGCAATCATGACATCCAGATCAGCGATTTCGTCATGTAACTCGAGATAGCGTCGGGCAAGGGACTTTAATGAAATGCGATAAACGTTGGTTACATTGCGGTATTCACTGGCATCAGGTCTCCAGGAACCCAGGGTCCTGATGAGCTGCATGCGCGTCATATTTCTGAGCTGTTCACGTAATTCATCCGGGGCAGAGATAATATTTGAATGGATAATCTGGAGAGCGACTCTGCGGGCTGATATTGCTGTTTTTCGGCAAGTTTTTAATACCCGCAGGGACTCAATCATGCCATCACGCGTTTTGGGAGTAACTGTCCTGATGCCTGAGAATGCTGCATGAGCGGCACATTCAGCATCAATTGTGTCACTTTTACCCCGTTTGCGTCGCTCCATCCGGTCTGGAGCAGTCACCTCAAGAACTTCTAACCCGGCGTTCTGAAAATAACGAAGCAAACCGGAACCATAGGTACCTGTGCACTCAACACCAATTCGCTTTAATGTCCCAAACGAGGTCATCCATGCCAGCATCTGCCGGTAACCTTGTCGTGTTGTGGAGAAATACTGAGTCCCAAGGACTTTATTGTTCTGATCTACGACAGCGGCAACGTGCAAATCTTTATGTGTATCCACGCCACCCACAACGGCAGCTTCGGTAACTTTATCAACCATGACAGAGCTCCTGTGAGGAAACAGAGTTGAATCTCCAGACAGATAACCCGGACAGGACAGTAACGAGACAAGCCGTCAGGCCCTTCTTGAATCACGCGCATCGGTGAGGAGATGCCTCGCATGAAGGCGCTTCCGGCAACCGACGGGTCCAGGGCAGGACACAAAAGGTCGATCGCTGTGTGAGTCAGGATGCGGGAAGGTCTTCACTGCATCAGTAATCACACCAATCTGGTTAAACGGCAAACTAAGTGGTGGTAAAGACTGACATCGGCATTATTACTATCGCTGTGCACAATGACGTTTTCTTCAGGTTTACGTCGCCAGACCGCCATCAGCAGCGCATCCAGTGCCAGCTCGCGCGACAGTGTCGGCTTCATCGACCAGCCCACCACATTACGGGCAAAAAGATCGATAACCACTGCCAGGTACAGCCAGCCCTGCCAGGTGCGGATGTAGGTGATGTCGGTGACCCACACCTGATTGGGCTTCACTACAGTAAATTCACGCCGCACGTGATTAGGCGCTATCAGTGACGGTCGTCCCCGGCTCCCGCGTGGCACTTTATAACCATGTATAGCCTGAATCCTGTTTTTCCTCATGATTTTGGCAACCCGGTTTCTGCTGCACACTTCGCCAATTTCGCGAAGATCGCCATGAACCCTGCGATAACCGTAAACTCCACCACTCAGCGTATAGGAGTCGCGGATGAGTTCCAGCAGTCGCTGGTTATCCTTTTCTCCGGCAGATACAGGGTTATGGAGCCAGACATAAAATCCGGCACGGGCAACCTTAAGGACCCGACACATTGTAACGATCGACCAGATTTCACGGTGATCGTTGATAAAGCGATACTTCAGTCGGGCTCCCTTGCAAAGTACCGCGCTGCCTTTTTCAGAATATCCCGCTCTTCCTCAGTGCGTTTAAGCTGTGCTTTCAGCCTGAGAATTTCTGTTCTGGCATCCAGTAAATCCTGTGCCTGCTGTCCACTGTTGTCAGGCTTAACAGCCCGGAGCCATTTATATAGGCTGTGCGCCGACACGCCGAGCCGTTCAGATACTTCAGCAATAGAATAGCCCCGCTCGGTGATCTGGCGGACGGCCTCTTCCTTAAATTCAGGGGTAAAACGTGATGTGCCCATAGACTCCTCCTATGCTCAAACTATAGGGCAGATTTGTCTACGGGCTCGGGGTCACTCCATTAAGTGATAACAGGTGTCTGGAAATATAGGGGCAAATCCAGTCGGGAGGATGCGTGATCTGATCCTTCAACTCAGCAAAAGTTCGATTTATTCAACAAAGCCCATTCATGTCTGTCGTCTCCGTCACGGAAATTATTACGGGATTATTTCACCCAGTCTTCCAGCACCAGGCCCGGGACCCGCGCAAACTCTCTCACATTGTTCGTCACCAGGATGGCGCCCGCCGCGATGGCGTGCCCGGCAATGGCCGTGTCATTCGGGCCGATCGGCGTCCCGGCTAGGCGCAGCGCCACCCGGATGTCCGTCGTGGCGTCCACCGCGGCGCGGTCCCAGGGCAGGACGGCATCGAGGCGCGCGCAGAACGCGTCGACCAGCTGAATATGGCGCGGCGAGGCCTTCGGGCCGGTGGCGCCGAAGCGCATCTCGGCATACGTCACGGCCGAGACCACAATGCGATCACCGCGCAGCACCGCCTGCTCCAGGCGCTTCAGCACCGCTGCCGGCTGCTCGCGCATGATGAACGAGCAGATGTTGGTGTCGAGCATCCAGGTTTTCTTCATGGCTCAAAGCGTCCTTCATCGCTGACCACATCCTCACGCTCCGCCATAAAGTCCGGATCGGCCCTGTCCAGCTGCGCGAACGAGCCCCAGGTCGGCCGGACGGGACGCAGAATGATGCTGTCCCCTTCCCGGACGATCTCCAGCTCGCTGACGCCATCAAAATCCAGGTCCCGGGGCAGACGGATGGCGCGGTTATTGCCGTTTTTAAATATCGAAACTGTGCGCATGGTTTTTCCTCATATGCTGAGTGTGCCAGGGAGTATTCCCGCATAGGTGAAGTATATGCCTGCAAGCCCGGCTTGTATAGGTGTTACATATGCAGATGGTAGGTATATGCGTATGCTTTGCCTATGCAGATGCCCGGCATATGGATATGTTACACCTATGTTGGTTTCTCACTTTTCCCGCTCAGATCCGAAAAAAGGCAGTTCCGGATCTTCCGGAACAGCCCCGGCGCGCAGCGGCCTAAAAACACAATATGTGCTACGCCATAGGCTGATTTTTCTTCTATATATAGTGTTTGCCCCCTGCCCCGTGACCGGCCGCTCAGCACCGGTAAAGGGCGGTGTGGTTATTCCGTGTGCGTGGTACACTTCCGGAAACTGTGGAATAACATAAAAGTCGGATCCGGCCAGAGCGGCCGTCAGGTAATTTAATTACGTTGTTATATGGCTGCTTATTATTTTAGTATGTGAAAATCACTCTCGTGAAAGTCACTGTCGCGACAGAGTGGCACTCATCTGACGATGATTGAGGTGTGGTAAAATTGCACGGCTAACTATTCAACTGAGGAAAGGACATGTTTACTGCATTCAATGAGAGAAATGATTTCAGTTATGCTTTTGAAAAAATCCGTAACGCGATTTCTTCACCTGGTGAAAGTAATACTTATGCTGCTACAAATCTCGGCCTCGACATTCTGGTCCGCAAGTATGAACTGTTCCGCAAGGAACTGGATGCGGCCGGCGAACTGGGCGACTGGGAATATGATCTCGATACCTACAGCCACTGTATTACGGTGCTGAAGCGCTACTTCACCGGTAATTCATCCGGGCTGACAGAACGTGATGCCCGGATTTACAGTCATTACCTGCAGACTGAGCACAAAGGGTTGTGAAACTGGCTGAAGAGCTGGCTGCCGGCCGCTGACTACGGACAGAGGGCGGGATTTCTCAGGAATATAAAGGGGTAAATGATCAATGACTGATATACAGGCCGCAACTGAGAGTATAGTTGCTGCGACATCCCATCCGGTTTCCGTACAGCTGATTAATCAAGGGGCGGGGATCTGGGGAAACGTGGCAACCGGGCTTATCACTGGCCTGCTTACTGGGGGTATAACACTCACTGGCATCTGGCTGACACATTATTTCACGCTTAAGCGTGAGAGACAGGCGTCAGAAGATAAAATGAAAAAGGAACTGCATTACATTGCCACCGAGTTGGTATTCATGCTTGAACGGTATGCTGAGGGTTGTTTCCGGGTTGTGACGGATGACGGCCAGGATGATGATGCCCCCCAGCCTGAGAGAAAAGCTATCACGAATTACCCTGAACTGAATCTGATCGATGTCTCCGGTGACTGGCGGACTTTAGAGCCACGTCTTATGTATCGCATCCGTGAACTGCCGGTGCTCCAGGATGAGGCCCACAGGGCAATTGCATATGCCGCCGAATACTCCGACCCTCCTTGGCATAAGGACTATTTCAGGGAACGGCAGTATCAGTTCACGCGCTTGGGCATCAACGCTGTCATTCTTGCCGTCCGTCTGCGCAAGGCAACCGGGATGCCCGAAACACGTCTTACAGGTCATGATGAATGGTCTGCAGTTTCCGTGTTTCGTAAAGTCTGGAGGCGCGAAAGAGCCCTGCGCGCTGCTGAAGCTACCCGCAACAGGGAGTGGAATCAATTAGTGATACCTGATGGAATGTCAAACCAATGAGCGGCCTCTTATCATATTCTCACCCGCAGCAGCCGGCGCAAATGCCGGTGGCCATTGACTATCCCGCCGCGCTGGCCCTGCGCCAGATGGCGCTCGTTCAAGATGAACTACCGAAATACCTGCTGGCACCGGAAGTCAGCGCCCTGCTCCATTATGTGCCCGATTTGCACCGCAAGATGCTGCTGGCAACCCTCTGGAACACCGGCGCACGTATCAACGAGGCGCTGGCGCTGACCCGGGGGGATTTTTCGCTGGTGCCACCGTATCCGTTCGTGCAGCTGGCCACGCTTAAGCAGCGCACCGAAAAAGCGGCCAGGACAGCCGGCCGAGCTCCCGCCGGTAGCCAGGCTCATCGTCTGGTTCCGCTTTCCGATCACCACTACGTCAGCCAGCTGCAGATGATGGTGGCCACCCTGAAAATTCCGCTGGAAAGACGCAACAAGCGTACCGGCAGAACAGAGAAAGCCCGCATCTGGGACATCACCGACCGGACAGTACGGACCTGGATTGGCGAAGCGGTTGAAGCGGCCGCCGTCGACGGGGTGACATTCTCGGTGCCGGTCACCCCGCATACGTTCCGCCACTCCTACGCGATGCATATGCTGTATGCCGGCATACCACTGAAGGTTTTGCAGAGCCTGATGGGCCACAAATCGATTAGCTCGACGGAAGTCTATACGAAGGTGTTCGCACTTGATGTTGCTGCGCGGCATCGAGTTCAGTTTCAGATGCCCGAAGCGGATGCGGTAGCCATGCTGAAAGGGAATATTTAAGTACTTAGGAGAATGATGCTGGCGAACGTCCTGCTCGCCGGGGAGGTCTGTCAGACGTTATCTGGACCAGCTGACGGGAATATCTGCTCTGTATTCCTCATACTGCTCATAGATCGCATGCTGAAGCATCGTAATACGTTCTGACAACCTGTTGGCGTCCGACATATGCCGCCATTCCCCCTCAATAGTGGTTTTCTGTCCATCCGGGAGATTGAGCGTGATCAATACCTTTGTATCACGAATAATCACCCCGTCAGTGAAAGAATTAAGACCACTCCTTACGGTATTATCTATCTGTATAGTTTCAAGTTTCATCTTGTTACCTCCTGTTGACCGGATCCCAAGCATAGATATCTGAATTCAAATTGCCTAGTGAAATGTCTGGATATGCCGCATTTTTCCCCTTATACAGCGAAGCTGGCCAAAGGCCAGCCCGCTTGGATTTATCGCTTTTGCCAGTAGATCAGCATGGCAAGGAACAGGATTGTTGCCCCCTGAGAAGCGGTCAGGAAAGTTTCCAGCAATGACATTATCGTAAAACTCCGCATTATTAATTTCAGGTGTGTGATTCAGGGGCCTTAGTCCCCCTTTTACAGGACGTAGTGTTCTGTCACGACGGAAGCCAGGGTTAATAAAAACGATTCGAATATGTCTGCAGGGACGATAGAAATCTTCGTGCGGGTTGTCTCGCTGTAGCCGGCTCTGGAGAGCGACTCGGGGGAGGAGTAGTATCTTCCGGCCACGGATATGATCGAGCCAGCAGTGCTCGCCGCAGTCGAGCGACAGGGCGAAGCCCCGAGTGAGCGAGGAAGCACCAGGGAACAAAACTTATAAATTCTGCTTACGCTCAATGCCTGAAAAATCACCTCCCCTCGGGGTTATCCACTTATCCACGGGCATATTTTTATAAAGTACTTTTTTATTCTTTTTCTTTATTTTACATCTTTTAGGGAGCCTGAAAGCCGCGTACAGTGCGGCCTGAGAGGGGGCCTGTATGGGCAACTGGTAAACATAATATGGGAAATTAATCACGTATCAGTGGGTTTTGTGTCAACAAGCTATGGGATACGCATCAACAAGCTATGGGAAAGAGGTCAAGTTCAGTTCTCAATTATCCACTTGTGGATAAAGTGCAGATTTTTCCGGTGGATAAGTATCGCGATAGCTTGCAATTTCTGTTTTCACTGTCATTATGGGTGGGTAAAAATTTACCCATAGGCATTGAAATGGATACTCAAGCACTCTTGCCAGCTACTAAAACGTTTAAAAAACGCGCCAGTATAAAGCAATCTAACGAATTGACCGAAGCTGCATATTACCTGCCTCTTCAGGCAAAACGTGTGCTGTGGTTATGCCTCATGCAGGCCTATTTTAATGACAGCCAGGAAGATGACTCTGACGTATTGCCGCTCTTCAAAATCAGCGTTTCCGATTACGTCAAATACTTCAATGTCGCTACGTCTGTCGCCAGTCGTGATGTGAAGGCTGGGGTAAATGCTCTGGGCGAATCAACGGTTACCTTTTATCCAAAAGAAGGTGAGTTTGAAGAAGTTAAACGTCCGTGGCTGGCTGAAGCAGGAATGAAGCGAGGCCGGGGTTCCTGGCAGATTGAATTTAACTACAAGGTCATGCCATTCCTGGTCGGCTTAACCTCCCAGTTCACTACCTATTCTCTCTATGACTGTGGCCAGCTTAATAGTGTTCGTGTCATCCGGCTTTATGAAAGCCTGTGTCAGTTCCGGAGCACTGGTGTCTGGATCACCACACATGACTGGTTATGTGAAAGGTTTATGCTCCCTGCCTCGCAGAAAAACAATATTGCTGAAATGAAGCGTACCTTCCTGGAACCTGCTCTGAAGAAAATTAATGAGAAGACGCCATTAAAGGTAACATATACCACTGAAGAAGATGGTCGCTTGCTGTTTAATTTTCTTGATAAAAAACAATAGTCTGTAATTTTTATTTCCTCCCCCCTTAGTTTGTTGCTGACATATGGGGGGATACTGAACTTGCTGTGTTTCCCATAGTGCTTGCCTAACTTGACCTGTTTCCCGCAATCGCGGCTGTCTGCGTAGTTGACCTGTTTCCCACAGTCCGGGCCGTCTGCGGAGTTGACCTGTTTCCCACAGTCCCGGTCGTCTGCAAAGTTGACCTGTTTCCCACAGTCCCGGTCGTCTGCAAAGTTGACCTGTTTCCCACAGTCCGGGCCGTACGCGGAGTTGACCTGTTTCCCACACTCCCGACCGTCCGAGAAGTTGACCTGTTTCCCATAGTCCGGGCCGTCCGAGAAGCTGACCTGTTTCCCTTAGTCCGGGCCGTCCGCGAAGTTGACCTGTTCCCCACACTCCCGGCCGCCCGCGAAGTTGACCTGTTTCCCACAGTCCGGGCCGTCTGCAAAGTTGACCTGTTTCCCACAGTCCCGGCCGCCCGCGAAGTTGACCTGTTTCCCATAATCCGGGCCGTCCGCGAAGTTGACCTGTTCCCCACACTCCCGGCCGCCCGTGAAGTTGACCTGTTTCCCATAGTCCGGGCCGTCCGCGAAGTTGACCTGTTTCCCATAGTCCGGAGCGTCCATTAAAGTTGACCTGTTTCCCACAGAGGATGGAAAACTCTTCTTGTGCTGAGCGTAAGAGCTATCTGCCGGAACGGTTCCTCTTCGCTTCCTCGCCAGTTCGCTCGCTACGCTCGGTTACATGGCTGCGGCGAGCGCTGATACATAAGGCTCAGCATTGCACTGGTCGTAACTAAAATCAGAATCCTTCTGAATGACTCTCCTGTCTTGCAAGTTGAATACCTTTCTCAAAGCCCTTTTGTATGAGTTGCTGTTGATGGTCAAAAGTGCGTCTGCGTGTTGCTGCAGTGTGATTTAGTAGCACGCCCGTCGAGCTTCATCCCCCTTCTGTTGAGAGCGAAATCAAAACAATATGATTTTTTTCTTGCAACATGACACTTTTTGTTCAAAATGACAAAAAACGTCATGAGGTGATAAATGGACAATATTGAGCAGTTACGGAAAGTCGCTACACGTGCAGGTAAGCTTCTGACATCTTTGAGCGAAAGTATCCGACAGCAAAAAGAGGAATTGAAGCTTACCGAGTTCTATCAGGAATACAGCAAAGCCGCTCTGTATAAGCTGCCTAAGCTCAGTAAAGGCAGTGTTGAGTATGCTGTGTCCGAAATGGAAGCCGGTGGCTACATTTTTAAAAAGAAACCTTCTGGTAATACGATGAAATACGCGATGACGATTCAGAATGTCATCGATCTGTATAACCATCGTAAAGTACCGAAGTACAGGGATCGCTTCGATAAAGCCTTTACGATTTTTGTATGTAATCTTAAAGGTGGTGGTTCCAAGACAGTTTCTACCGCTTCATTATCACATGCTTTTCGAGCTCATCCTCAGCTTCTGTTCGAAGACCTGCGTATTCTGGCCATCGATTTCGATCCGCAGGCATCTCTGACAATGTTCCTGAGCCATGAGAATTCAGTGGGCTTGGTTGAAAATACGGCTGCTCAGGCCATGCTCCAGAACGTGTCTCGTGAAGAATTACTTTCCGATTTTATAGTACCGTCTATTATCCCTGGTGTTGATGTAATCCCCGCTTCCATTGACGATGCATTCCTTGCTGAAGGCTGGAAGGGATTGTGTGAAGAACATCTGCCAGGGAAAAATATTCATGCGGTGCTTAAAGAGAACATTATCGACAAGCTCCAGCATGACTACGACTTTATTTTCCTTGATAGTGGTCCTCACCTTGATGCGTTCCTGAAAAACTGCATTGGGGCGGCAGACCTGATGTTGACCCCTCTTCCACCGGCGACGGTTGATTTTCATTCTTCCCTGAAGTTTGTGGCCAGCCTCCCTGCCCTCATAGATTCCATCGAAATGGATGGGCACACCTGCAATCTCATCGGTAATGTCGGCTTCATGTCCAAGATCCTGAACAAGTCTGATCACAAAATTTGCCATAGTCAGGCCAAAGAGGTTTTCGGTGCCGATATGCTAGACATGGTTCTGCCAAGACTGGATGGTTTCGAACGTTGTGGGGAGACTTTTGACACAGTTATTTCAGCAAATCCAGCAACCTATGATGGAAGTACAGAGGCACTAAAAAGCGCAAAATCAGCAGCGGAAGACTTTGCGAAGGCAGTCTTTGATCGCATCGAGTTCATTCGTACTAACGGAGGTATGTGATGTCGAATGAGAAAAGAAAAACCATCGGCAGACAGTTAAATACTCAGGCGTCAATGCTCGAAATGGCTGACACCGGTAGAAGTCAGGTATTTACCTTAAAAACCGGCAGGAAGGTAACGTTCAGGTTTGTTCGGGTGCCTGCATCTGAAGTTGAAAGTAAGACCTTCGTAAACCAGGAAAACAATGGAAGAGATCAACTTGCACTGACCAGGGAGTCTCTGAAATCCATTATCCAGACGATTAAGTTTCAGCAGTTCTTTCCCTGTATTGGTATTAAGCAAAGTGAAAGGATTGAGATACTGGATGGTTCAAGACGGCGAGCCTCAGCAATTTTTGTCCGTACAGGCCTTGATGTAATGGTTACCGAAGAACATTTATCAGCTGATGAAGCTCGCCAACTGGCTAAAGATATCCAGACAGCTAAAGAACATAATCTTCGGGAGATTGGTCTGAGATTGATCGCTCTTAAAGAGTCCGGATTTAATCAAAAGGAAATTGCTGAACTGGAGGGATTATCTCAGGCTAAAGTTACCAGGGCGCTGCAGGCGGCGGCCGTACCGCAAGACTTAATTTCTCTGTTCCCGGTTCAGTCGGAGCTATCGTTTAGTGATTATAAACTTCTTTTAGAAGTTAATGAAAAACTCGGTGAAAAGGGATTAACGCCTGAAGAACTCATTCAGTCTGTATCAGCTCAGCTCGATGCAATTTTGAGTGATGGCGAGCGACCAGAAGACGAACAGAAAGCCAGTATTCTGAAGCTGATTTCTCAGGCATCTCAGGCATTGATAGATCCATCTCCCAAGGAAAAGTCAGTGGTTTCCCCACTCTGGTCTTTTGAAGAAAAGGACAAGTTCGCGCGTAAGCGTGTGAAAGGGCGCACGCTGACTTATGAGTTTAGCCGTATGTCAAAAGTGATTCAGGATGAACTGGACAAGGCTATCAACGAAGTCCTTGACAGAAATTTGAGTCAATAATTTCGCCATGGCGATTTCACATCTAACTTATTGTAATTAGGCAGTTTAGGTTGAGAATTTCACGGTGAAATCGCCATGGTTTCACGCCAGTTTCGCTGCAGGAATATCTGACCATCGTGTCGTATAAGCAGGAGAAAGCATCTCCCGTTTCATCTGCCATTCCGGGGCCATACCCCGCCCCGCAAACCATACTTTACCCAGCCCTGAGTTGTTGATCCCGTCCAGAACCCTCATCAGCTCAGCACTGTGAGGGCGTGGCGGGCGTTCGTCGAACAGTTGCAGCTGCGAAACTCCGGAGCCGGTGAAGTCATTCAGCATAACTCCGGCTTTGGCATACCGGTGCCCATCCCTCCAGATACGCTCCAGAGCCGTTGTAGCGGCTGCAATGATGTCCCTGGTGTCCTGAGTGGGTGTAAGAAGTTTTTCCGTAGCCACGTTGCCGTAGTAAGGCTCTTTAATGGCGAACGGAGACGTTTTGATGAAAACGGAAATATGCCGGCAATACTGGTGCTCTTTACGCAGTTTTTCAGAGGCCCGCTCTGCGTGCTGACAGATAGCCTGACGGAGTGACTCGTACTCCGTGATCTTCACGCCAAAACTGCGGCTGCAGACAATTTGCTGTTTCGTCGGAGGGGCTTCCTCAAGCGAAAGGCAGCTTTCCCCGTTCAGTTCCCGTACCGTTCGCTCAAGGACGACAGAAAAATTTTTGCGGATGAAGGCCGGGTTCGTCAGAGCCAGATCGAGCGCGGTTTTTATGCCCAGCACATTTAGCTTGCGTGCAATACGGTTACCCACCCCCCAGATTTCTTCAACCGGCTGCAGTGAAAGCAGTTTCCGCGTCCTTTGCGGATTTCCCCTGGTCAGAGCGAGTACGCCATGAAACTGTTTCCACTCTTTTGAGGCCCACTGGGCTGATTTTGCGAGGGTTTTCGTTGGTCCGGCGCCCACGCCAATGGTCAGGCGGGTACAGTCATACACCTGCTGACGCAGCTGCCGGGCGAAGTCCTCAAGCCCCATACAGTGCTCCACGCCGGTCAGGTCGAGGAACATCTCATCAATTGAATACTGTTCCACCCTGGGGGCCAGTTCCTCCAGGCAGTTCATCACGCGCGCCGATATCGAGGCGTAAAGTTCATAATTACTTGAAAACGCATATATTTTTTCCGGGTATCTTTCGTTTTTTATCTGAAACCACGGAGTTCCCATTTTGATCCAGGGCTTCGCCTCGGCACTGCGAGCGATTACATTCCCGTCGTTGTTGCTCAGGACGACTATCGGCTTTCCTTTCAAATCCGGGCGGAAAACACGTTCACAGCTGGCATAGAAGCTGTTCACATCGGCCAGGGCAAACATCAGTACATCTCCCTCGGGCGGTGGATGATATGCGTGACGACGCCAAAGATATCCAGCTCGTCGGGATCAGGATAAATCGGCGACCAGGAGGCATTCATGGGCTGCAGCGTCAGTCGCGGCGTCAGCAGAAGCCGTTTCACCGTAAACTCCCCCTGCATGCTGGCGACAACGATATCGCCGTGCCGCGGCTTTTCAGCACTGTCCACAACCAGCAGATCGCCATTGTACAGACTGCCGTCGGCCATGCTGTCTCCGCTGGCACGCAGGTAGTACGTCGCGCTCGGATGCCGTATGCAGTAATCATGGAGATCCAGATCGGACTCGACATAGTCAGCAGCAGGGCTGGGAAAACCGCAGCTGGCCAGATCGGCAAACAATGGATGGGCCTGTGGCGGGAGTTCTTTCCCGGTGCTGAAAAGTTGTAGTTTCATCTTTCCTCCTGACACTCTAATTTTACTGGTTATACATACAGTGTTCGCCGGGAGACCGGTAGAGATCAAGGGGTGAAAGTCCCCGACCATTGAAGGACCAGCAATCCACAAGGTCCCCGAGTCATGCGTTGCATACCGCGAGGTAGGGGGCGAAGCGTTGACAGGGGTGTTGACAGGCCAGCCATTGAGCCACGAAATGTATATTAAACTACCGGGTGCCGACGTTGTACTGTTAACGGAAGGCAACATCATAGGGTGCGATACTGCGAGTGCCACATGGACCCGGCGGGGTCTGAGACCCTGGCATGTCAATACGATCTCTACGCGGGAACCGGGAGATCTCCCCTCTGACCATCTGCCAGTGTCGGAGATGGCCCGCACCGGGAAGACGAGGAGTCATAGCCGGTGATGTACGGAGAGGAGAAGTCGGACTCGCTCATAGTAGCGGCGAAGCAGGCGAACAACCCGAAAGGAGCGGAGTCAGTGGAGCGAAGGAGCGGGGCCAAGGGGAACGCGGAACAGCCACACATGCGCCGGACACAGAGCCGGGAAAGCATGTCACAGAGGCTGTCACGCGTGCGGGAAGCTGCGAAGCAGCGGAAGAAAGAACGGTTTACAGCATTGTTCCACCTGCTGACAGTCGAAGCACTGGAAGCCGCATTCCTCTCCCTGAGCAGGAAAGCGGCCGCCGGAGTGGATGGCATCAGGTGGATGGACTACGCCGGAAACATGAAGAACAACATAACAGATCTGCACCGGAGGCTACATCAGGGCAGCTACAGGGCGCAGCCCGGCAGGCGTCACTACATCCCAAAAGCGGATGGAAAACAACGCCCGCTCGGCATCGCCTCGCTGGAGGACAAGATCGTCCAGTATGCGCTGGTGAAAATCCTGAACGCAGTCTATGAAAACGACTTTATGGGGTTCTCATACGGGTTCAGACCCGGGCGAAGCCAGCACGATGCACTGGACGCACTGGCCACAGGGCTGGTACGCACTAACGTAAACTGGGTACTGGATGCCGACATCAGTCAGTTCTTCGACAGGGTGAGCCACGAATGGCTGATCAGGTTCACAGAGCATCGGATCGGCGACCGGAGGGTAATCAGGCTCATACGTAAGTGGCTCACAGCCGGGACGTCGGAGGAGGGTCAATGGCGAGCAACGGAGGAAGGCACCCCACAGGGTGCGGTCATCTCACCGCTGCTGGCAAACATATACCTCCACTACGTCTTCGATCTGTGGGCGCATCAGTGGCGACGTCGCTATGCCACAGGCAATGTGGTAATGGTCAGATACGCCGATGACATCGTCATCGGGTTCGACAAACGATACGATGCCCGGCGCTTCCGTATAGCCATGCAGCGCAGACTGAGGGAGTTCGGACTCACGGTTCACCCGGAGAAAACCCGTCTGATGGAGTTCGGCCGCTTCGCTGCCGAAAACCGTGCCATCAGGGGAAAAGGCAAACCAGAAACGTTCAACTTCCTCGGGTTCACGCACATCAGCGGGAAAGATCGCAACGGCAGGTTCATGCTGATACGAAAGACCCGCCGGGATCGGATGACGGCAACTCTGAAAGCCATCAAAGACGGTCTGCGAAGGCGCTGGCATTACTCAATCCCCGAACAGGGAAAATGGCTCAGGAGAGTGGTTCAGGGATACCTGAACTATCACTCGGTACCGGGCAACTTCCCCACCATGCAGAAGTTCAGGACACACGTAACAAACCTCTGGCGCCGGGCGCTCAGGCGCAGGAGCCAGAAGGATGATACGACCTGGACGAAAGCAAACAAACTGGCAGCCGCATGGCTACCAAGGGTTCGGGTTCTTCATCCATGGCCTGTGGAGCGGTTCACCGCCAGACACCCGAGGCAGGAGCCCGGTGCGTAAATCGCGCACGCCGGGATCTGTGCGGGGGGTATCCGGTAACGGGTATCCCTACCGCGACATAAGGGGCGGTGAAATTTCTGCAAGTGATGGGGGGATAGCCGGTCAGAACGTCCCCGAAAACAAACCGCCCCCGGTTTCAGGAAGGGCGAACTGACCGGCAGAGGCAGTGTAACACCGCATGTCACAAAGGCAGCACTGACGTCGTCAGTGCTTTTTTTACCCGTCCTCCCGGACGCTGAAGGGCAGTTTCACCCGTGCAGCTAAAGGGGCGGTAAGTCCGGGTGTGCACATCGTCATTTTCTCCTGTGATGCCTTTCTCCTGCGTATCAGCTTCCGGTAATCGTCCCCCGTCACAACCTGGACAGCAAGGGTAAATGGCACGCTGCGCGCCCTTGCTGACCAGAACGACTCCGGGCAGGCCGAACCGTCAGGCGATACGAAGACGAAATTCACACTGACGGAGAAACAGCCATGACGATGAACCTGCACACTCAGACAACCGCCCCTAAAGCTTCACAGGCGACCAGCGTATCCCCGCTGGAGCAGTCAGGCTCCTCAAAAACGAAATTTTCCAGGGGCAAAAGCAAAGCCCGTGCTGGCGCAGTCAAAACAGACCTTTACCAGACAGTAACGGACAGCATCATTGCAGCCCTGGAAAGCGGCGTTAAGCCGTGGGTGTGTCCGTGGGTTCGCAACGGCGCAGCGGCGGGATTACCGGCCAACTTCAGCACCGGCACGGCATACAGCGGAATTAATATCATGCTGCTGTGGTGTAGTGCGGCAAAACAGGGTTTTCAGGACGAGCGCTGGCTGACCTACAAACAGGCGCAGGAGCTGGGCGGCCAGGTTCGTAAAGGTGAACACGGCACGACGGCCATCTTTTACAAGACGCTGGAGAAAGAGGACGAGGACGGGGAAATCGAAAAAATCCCGATGCTGAAAGCCTTTACCGTGTTTAACGTGGAGCAAATCGACGGCCTGAGCATCGAGAGCGTGCCGCAGCCGGTTGCCGGTTTCGATCCGCTGCCGCAGGCCGAAGCACTCATGACCCGGAGCGGGGCAAAAATCACCGAGCAGGGCGTAAAGGCGTTCTATCGTCCGGCCACCGATGAAATCGTCCTGCCGGAGCGGTTCCGCTTCGCGGACGCGGCGAACTTCTACGCCACCGGCCTGCATGAGCTGGTTCACTGGACGGGTGCAGCGTCCCGCCTCAATCGTGAAAAAGGCAATAAGTTTGGCTCTGAGGCGTATGCGTTTGAGGAACTGATCGCCGAGCTGGGCAGCGCGTTTCTGTTGGCGGATTTGGGGATTACGGGAGAGGTGCAGCATGAAAGCTATATCGCGTCCTGGCTGAAAGCGCTGAAGGGAGACAAGCGCTACATCTTTAAAGCGGCGGCAGCGGCCTCAAAAGCGCACCGCTGGCTGATGGACTGCTGACAGCTGGAGCCCTGCGGTGCAGGGCTTCAGAATTTTTGAAAGAGAGAGAATCAGGGAGGGAATTATATAAGTCACTGTTTTTTAGAATTCTGTAACGCGGCCGGCCTCAGCTGCAGGACGTCCTGCAGCTGAGGCCGGCACGGAAAAATAAACCGGACAGATTCAAAAAAAATGAACCCTTTTTCAGGCGGTAGCCGTTACGTATCCGGGATACGTAACGGCGCGATGTCTTACGTAAAAAATGACGTAACGGCTTTCGCCGCCGCAGCTAAAGGGGCGGTAAGTCCGGGTGTGCACATCGTCATTTTCTCCTGTGATGCCTTTCTCCTGCGTATCAGCTTCCGGTAATCGTCCCCCGTCACAACCTGGACAGCAAGGGTAAATGGCACGCTGCGCGCCCTTGCTGACCAGAACGACTCCGGGCAGGCCGAACCGTCAGGCGATACGAAGACGAAATTCACACTGACGGAGAAACGACCATGACGATGAACCTGCACACCCCGACAACCGCCCCTAAAGCTGCACCGGCGACCAGCGTATCCCCGCTGGAGCAGTCAGGCTCCCCAAAAACGAAATTTCCTGAAATCAAAACCGTCAAAACGGCGGTGGTTAAACTGATCAGCGACATCGAGGGCAACCTCGATCAGCGTCTGGTATATCGCGAGGCCGTAGAGGGATTGTGCCAGGAGGCGGCCAACCGGATAACCCAGTGCATGCATTCACGCAGTACAGGGCAGACGCTACGTGATCTCCGCGAGCTGCTGTCGGTGACGCTGGACACCATTATCGTGGTGGAGTTTGAAGGGGAGCAGACCCGTCTCAACTATGGCGGACGTTCAGCAGAAGACGTGATCGCCATGCTGAAAGCGCTGCATCTTGAAGGACGCAAAGCCTGGCTGGAAGTGGAGTAAAAAAAAAGCCCCGTCCGCAGACGGGGCTGATTCAGTACAGGGCATTCAGCGGGATGCCCTCATCCCACAGGCGGTTAAATTCTCGCTGGTACGCCTCCGCCAGCTGCGGCGCATCCTCGATCAGCAGCACGTTTTCCGCGTTGCGCGAAACGGCGCTTGCCGTGTAGTTAAACGACCCGGTCTGGACGTTTTTGCCGTCGATCACCATAAACTTGTTGTGCATGATGGCGTAACGGCCGTTAAGGTGCACCGGCACGCCCTGGTTTATCAGATACGTCACGGCGGTGTAGCGGTCGCTGTTCGCCTTTTCGTCGGCCACCACGCGCACGGCCACGCCGCGCCGGTTAGCACCGGCGAGCGCCGTCGCGACCGGCTTACTGGTGAAGCTGTAGGCCGCGACGTCAATGCTCTGCCTGGCGTTGTTTATGGCGCCGAGCACGATTTCAAGAGCAGGGCGCCCGTCAGACGGCGAAAAACCCGCCGTCAGGACGGGCGCGGCGGTGGCGAACGCGGGCACGCAGAGGGCGGCGGCCAGCACCAGAAGGGTGGTTTTACGCATAGTTGTCCAGCTCCAGGTTTTTCAGTTCATCGAGGGTGTAAAAGCGGAAAACGTCGCGGTGTTTTGCCTCCAGTTGCACATGCTGGTTTTTCACGATCACGCTGGCGATGCTGTCGAAAATAATCTTCAGGGCGCGCTTTTTCGCCTCGTCCGGGGCGACGTAAAACGCGTACCGCCATTTTTTATCGCTGATAGCCAGCAGGTGGCTCGCCATGATGGACTGATAGCGCGCCTTTGTTTTGATACGTCGTTCGGTTTCAACGGCGATCAGCCTGCCGTCCGGCAGGCTGATAAGCCCGTCGGGACGGTGTTTGACGCTGTACTGACTGAGGAACGTTGAACGGTCGCCGTTAATCCACCCTGTCGCGCCGTTCTTCTCCAGCGTAAGGCGCACTAGCTGGTTATCAAGGTGATGGTCGAGTGACCAGCCGGTCAGGCGGTAGGGTTCAAAGCGGGCGGGCATTATGTTGTCGTCCGCCGTGAGGATAACGGCCAGCCCGTCGGTGGTAATGCCCCACAGGGATATTCTCGACGCGCGGGATTCATGCACGTGCTTCTGAATCAGCCCCATTTTCTCCACCTTCTCCAACAACCGGTAGAGAGGGCGGTCAGATTTAAAATCAAAAAGCAGCTTTATGATTTGAAAATCGCTGTAGGTTTCCTCCTTGAGAAAATTCAGCAGTACGCGAATTTTTTCAGTGCTGCGTGCATAACGTTCCTGATACGACGAAATAAGCATAGAAACTCCTTATTTTATAAATCCAGCAACGAATGTATTTCGTCATTTGGAGCGGGCTGTGATGCCATCAGCCACTCCTCGTCAGGTTGCACCGGCGGAGTGGGTATTGGCGTTGCTGAGGGTTTTTTGGTGGTTGTTGCGCTGACCGGAATAATGTCAGGTGCCGGAACTGCCGGAGCCGTTTTATCAAAATCCAGATCCAGCACCGGTTTAACTTCTGCCACCGTAGCGACTGCGACCGGCGGCAGGGTAAACAGCTCCAGTGGGGCTTTTTTAACCTTGAGCGGTGAGATTAACGACGGGAACGCGAGCGCGTTCTGGCTGAAGATATAGCTGACGAACTTCGGCAGGTTCTGGAGCATATTGCTGTCGATGTAATAGCTTTCCGCCTGCCGAAGCATGCGCTCGTTATCGACTTTTTCTGTCAGCACCGCCGTGGTGGTGACTTTCCGGCTTTCATCATCGACTAAAATCGTGCCCGACATGCGCGCAATCCATTCGGCGGTGTCTGGATCCTGAAGTTTATATACCAGCTTAAACTTGCAGTTTTCCACAACCGCCCCAACCACGGCGTCGCCGTTTAAATCCGCCGGACAGTCGCGCAGGTCGGCAATTGACTGGTGCGCCATTAATATATGGACGCCTTTATCGCGTGCCGCGCCTAACCCTTCGAGCGCCGGTTTGGACAGGTGATATTTCACCTCGTCCTCAAAGATGGCGATGGGGCGGATATTCCCCGCGACGCGGTCGCGCAATTCCGCGAGCTGGAACAGGCGAACTAAAATCATGCGCTGCGCGGTAATGATTTTAGAGTTACGCATCGAACCGATGATATAGCAGCAGCCGCCCTTGTCGAAAATCTCCTTCAGCGCAAAACCGCCTGGCGCGTTAATGCTGTTGAGCATTGCCAGCTCCTCGGTTTTACCGTGAAAGGCTTTAATCGTCTCGCCAATGCCCTGAACATAATCGCCGTTATAAATATCCCGCACGGTTGCGCCCGGATTATCCTTCACGAACTGCGCCGCCGTTCTCGCCGCCTTGCGGTCGTCGATACGGTAAAAATCCGCCGCCTCGCCTTTTTCCGCCAGACTGAAACCGGCCACGAATAATTCCTCCAGATGGTCGGCGGTGATACCGTCGATAAGGTTCATCTGGTATTCCTGTTTATTCAGGTCGATAAGCACAAAGGGTTTTCCGGCGTCCGCGCACGCTTTTTTATACAGGTGCGGTGCCCACTCGTCGTTTTTGGGGTCGAGAACAAAAACGCCCTCGTCGGCGAGGATGCTCTGATAAAGCAGAATACCGGTTACGACGCCTTTACCGGCACCAGTGGTGCCGATAATGTCGGCGTGCTGGGTCTGCCATTCTTTTAACGGAATATATTGCGGCTCACCCTCGCGGCTCAGCCCGATAAAAATCCCCTTATTCAGATCGATGTAATCCATCGGATCGTATTCTGTGGTGACGGGTAAAATTTCTTTTACCCGGCGAACGTCGGTTCTGCGGTCGCGCTCCATGCTGGTTTTTTTCACCATGCCGCGTTTGACCTTATCAAATTCAGGCGAGATCAAACGCCGTAAAACCACGTGCAGAATAAAACCGGCGACGGTAAACAGTAGCGCCATTGTCCAGGTAAGCAGCGGCGGACTGGCGATATCTTCCCGGCCATAAATGCGCTGTAAAAACCAGACGGCCACTGGCGCTATCGAGCCGAAAACAAAACAGATCATGGAAAGCAGAATTAAGATCCTTTGCAGAAACGTCGGCTTTTCCTGACCGCCGTGTTTCGCAGAAAATATAAAAGGCAGCATGACGCCGGACAGCAGCGCTAACGCCAGTTGATGCGCCTGCAAAAAGGCGATAAAGGCCAGGACGGCATTTGCTATCGGCGACAGCAAATGATTCAGTTTGTCGAATATCACGATATTCTCCTTCACTTAAATTCGGTCAGCACCATCGGTCAGTCAGAACGGTCACAGGTTGTGATCGTTCTGACTGACCGATTCCATGCTGCAAAAGAAGTGGCCGCTAAGCGGCCATGATCGCAGGAGGTACACTCCCGCGATCTAACGGCGTGCGGCATTACGCGCGGGCTGGACGCCCTTACTGCATGTCGCATGGGGGTAATGTCCTGGCTGAACGCCCGGCCAAAACCCCCAAGGTCAAAAGAGGCCACACCGTCGCGCGCTACGCGCGACCACCCCCTAAAAGACGCCTGTTTTAGCCCTTTTCTTCGCCTTGTTCGTTCCTCACAAGACGAATTAAAGGGAAACTAGGCTTTTTAGGGGGTGGTCGCGCCACGCTACCGGCTTTTGGCCGGAGACTTAGGCACGACGGTGTGGGGGGCAAGCCCCCCAAATAAACCGACGCGTGGGCGCGTCTTTTTGCTCGCTGGGGCGGCAAAATTTATTCGGCCCCCCCCGGCTGTTTTCGGCTCACTTGGGGTGAGCGCTCAAAAAGTGGAATCGGCGACGCAAATTAGCAATTTCTTCGAAATTGAATTTACTCGCCTCCTGCCACTTCGCAGACTCAGGCGGCCTGTCGATTAGCAATTTTTTCAAAATTGAATCGCCATGCTCGCCAGTCTTCGAAGCCCGAAAAGCCAGGTCAAAACCGACCCTGTGCCGTTGTTAGTCGGTGGTAATAAGGAAGGATTCAAGAGGTTTTCCGGCGTCAAGTTCTTGCTGAATTACAACCGGCACGCGTCCGACGCCTGACCATTTTTTATGCACGCCGTTTTCAAAATACTGATATTTAGCTTTGCGTTTTGCCGACTTTTTGGCGGGAGTTGTACTAACCAGCTCTGTCGGTGAAAAGCCCTCCGATTCAATCAGCGCCAGCAATTCATTGCGCTTTTCTTCCCGCTGTCGGCGTAGCTTTTCCTGCTCGATATGCTCTGCGCGTTTTTCATCAAGCGCTGCTGAAATACGTGCACTCAGCATCTCCAGAAAGGCAAAATCACTTTCACGTAAAAACTTTTTCAGCGCGCGCTCTGAGGTTAATTCGTCCTGGATACGGTTCATAATTTCAGCTCCTTCGGCATAGATACGTTCAATCCTTTCAGCGGATCGCGTGGTGGATATTCAAAACCGAGTTCCCCGGTTTGCGCGTTTTTCAGCGTGACGATCATCGAATAGGTGTCGTCGTTTTTCTTCGATTTAAAACCTTTAATAACGTCGGTTTTGCCCTTGTCGATTAACTTCTCGGCCTGTTTTTCCGTCAGCTTTTTGCCGCGCACTTCCAGCCATATTTTGAACTGACAGCCCGTACAGGCGCAGGTTTTCGGCGTCATAACCAGCTCAGAACCGCACGACGGACATTTAACCGCGAGGCGGTTAAGCGCCGTTTTAACGGGCTGTTTTTCCGTCGCGCTGATGGCAATATCGGCGCTCTCAACCAGGCGGGAAACTTCCGCGTAAAGACCATCAATAAAGCGCTCGATGGTCATTTCGCCGGTTTCAACCGCCGCCTGTTTTTCAGCCCATACGGCGGTCATATCCGGCTGCGTCACCGAGTCGGGCAGGGCATCAATTAACGCCAGCCCGGCGGCAGTTGGGATAAATTTGCCCTTTTCCACGGTGATGTAATCGCGGGTTTTCAGCGTCTCAATAATAGCCGCGCGGGTCGCCGGTGTGCCGATGCCGCCGTGTTCATCTTTTTTGTCTTTATCCTTCTCCTTGAGCAATTTTTTAATGCGCGGATCGGCGACAAAATCGGCCACGCGAACGAGGGCAGCGAGCAGGGTCGCCTCGGTAAACAGCGGCAGCGGTTTAGTTTTTTTCTCCGAAATCACCACCTCGCGGCAGGTTAATGTCGCCCCGGTTTGCAGGCGGCTGATGGCCTCAAACGAGGTGCTGTTTTCGTCCTCCTCGTCGTCTTCTTCCGCGTCGTTCAGGAACGTCGTAAAACCCGCATCGGTGATTTTACGCGCCGAGACTTTAAACATCTCGTCACCGCATTTAATCTCCGCGATCGACTCGTCATAGCGCTTTTTCGCCACGAACTGCGCGAGATAAAACTGCGCGATGGTGAGATAAACCGCCTTTTCCTTGTCGGTAAGGCGGCTTAAATCCGGCATGTTCGTCGTCGGGATAATGGCGGTGTGGGCGGTGACTTTTTTACTGTCAAACGCCGCACTTTTTTGCGCCGTGTCGGTGGTAAGGCCGTTAAAAACGTCGAGCGTTTTTAAGGCCGCCACCACCTGTGGCGCGTCGTTGAATTGTTCATCGGACAGATAAGAACAGTCAGAGCGGTTGTAGGTAATGTATTTACTGTCCTTGAGCTTCTGCGTGATATCGAGCGTCTGCTGCGCGGTCAGTTTGTGCCTGCGGTTCATATACACCTGGAGGCGCAGCAGGTTAAACGGCAGCGGTGCGGCCGTGGTTTTTCCCCGGTCGGTGGCGGCCGCGAGCACGCTGGCCGGTTTTCCGGCCAGAGCCCTCGCGAGTCCTTCCCCCCAGGCCTTATCCGTCAGCCGCTTTTTATCGTCCACCGGCGCGTATTCGGACGTCTGCCAGCGGGCGCAGACAACGTCCGTACCGCTGATAAACTGCCCTGCGAGCTGGTAGTAAAACGCCTCGCTGTGCGCCTGATTGTCGCGCCACCGGCGCACAATCATTCCCAGCACCGGCGTCTGGACGCGGCCAACCGAAATCGTGCCCTTATAGCCCTTATCGCGGGCTTTGAGGGTGTAACAGCGGCTCATACTGAAGCCAAAAATCGCGTCTCCTGCGCTGCGCATCAGGGCTTTCAGGTACATCCCACGAAAATCGCTGTTATCGCGCAGGGAGTTGATGGCTTTTTTCACCGCTGGCGCGGTGTTGTCGTTAATAAGCGCCCGTTTCACCGGCGCGGTGTTTCCGGCGAACTCCAGCACCTCGTCAACCAGGAGCTGCCCCTCGTCGTCCGGGTCGCCGCAGTGGACAACCATTTTGATATCCGGGCGCCGAATCAGCTTCACCAGGGTATTAGCCTGCTTTGCCACGCTCGCTTTTGGCTGAAGCTGTACCGGGTACAGCTTCAGCGGCAGGGTGTCGAGCGACCAGGTGGCGTAGGCCGGGTTGATCGTCTCCGGGGGCACCATTTCCAGCACGTGGCCGACGCAGTAGCTCACGATATCGGTCGCCGATTCGGCATAGCCGTCGTGCCGGGTGAAGTTGCCGCCCAGCGCTTTCGCGATATCGCTCGCGACTGCGGGTTTTTCTGCAATCCACAGTCTCATTCTTGATCTCTCCTGATTTCATCCATCGTTTCGAAGTACATCATTCGACTTTCCTGAAAGTCGTTATCAGACAGACTAAAGCCATGATCCGCCGCTACTGTCATGAACGTCTCAGCATCACGGACGCTGAGACTGGTCAGAACATCGTGCAATTCGCACAGGGCGCGATATTGGTAGATTTCGTAATGCAGGCCGCAGCCGCGATGCGCTTCTTTCTCGATGCGAGAAATCAGGCTCGCGGCACTAACGGAATCACCACGCACATGCGGCCACGGCGGGGCTATAAATCCGGTTTTTGTTGCCATTGGAGTGCATCCTTATCGTCGAGTTTTTCCCATTCCGCCGCCTCGTCGTCGCTCAGCGGAACGGTGTAAAAGAAGACCGGCATACTGAGCACGGAGCGGAAGAACGACTGACGTTCTGCTGGTAATGCCTGGAAGGTCGGCGAGTGCTGCGCGGCGAGCTGGACGAGTTCGGACGTGTTGGCCTGAAAATGATCCTGTTTCTGGCTGATTTCCGACAAAACGAGCAGCACCGTCTGCAAATCACCTGCAGGAAGCTCCTCATCTTTCAGCAGCCCGGAAAAGTTATTAATAGAAACGGTTTGATTAATCACGTGGTGTCTCCTTTACGGCTGCCGTTTTACCAACCGTTCATACGGCCAAATTTCGAGATGATCTTGCCGACAATGGCGCTGTCAGCGGACGGGCAGGCGCTCAGTTTTTTCTGCCGCGCTGCGGCGGTGTGATCGGGTAAAAACGACCCCTTTTTTTTCTTTTTGATGCTCATGAAATTTTTGTACATCGGGTCACACTCGGCGGGACTGCTGCCGTCGAGCTTTCCGGCCAGGCACAGCACCATCGCGCACGGGTCATTCGGGTCGGCATTCTGGCCATCGGCGGCGAACGCCGGAGAAGTAAGGGCGCACAGCAGCGCCGCCGTGATTACGGTGTGTTTCATGATGATTTCCTCTGAAGGGAAGCAGGGCGCTAACGCCCGTTGGTTGTTCAACGTCGGTGACGGTCTGAAGGACTCAGACCGTCGCCGCCGTTATCGGTAGAAGACGATTTCTGAGGTGTCGCAGGTCAGGCAGCCGGAGCGGGGGCGAAACTCCACCACACCCTTGTAGCCGCCCTCGCGGAGCCAGGTTTTGGCCGCAAAGAAGCGCTGGCCGTCCGGGGCATTTACTACCGCGCGCGAGGCGTGCGCAACCGCGTACCACTGTGCGGCCGGGTAAATCCCGCCGGGTTCAAAACGCGCAAGCACCTGCGACCAGTGCCCTTCCGTCACCGGCGAGGCCACGATAAGACGGTTGGGTTCCCATACCGGCCGGGTGGTCGTTACCGGCTGCGCCGGTTGTGACCAGTCAACGGCCGCAGGCTCCGGTGGCGAAGAACAGCCCGCCAGGAGGACGACGATCGCCGTCAGGCCGGTCAGTTTAGGCAGCATCATTGAAACTCTCCTTCATAGCCTGCATGTGCAGGGGTTTAAAATAGACGTCGCTCATGCGGCGCACGTTGCCGTGAACGTCCACGCTCACAATGACGTCGACGCAGTGCAGTACCTTGCGCAGCAGCACGTCAACCGGCATGCCCCGGCACGCCGGATGCTCGTAGCAGCGGTCAATCAGCCCGGAGATACACTCGCGCGGGCTGCCCGCGTGCAGGGAGGACATAAACCCCTCGTGCCCGGACTCAATCAGCTTGAGTGCGTCCCACGCCTCGCGGCCACGCACCTCGGCGAGCAGGGGGCGGTCGGGGTTCATACGGTAAATCGCGCGCACCAGGCGATCAGAGGTGACTATTGCGCCCTCTCCGGCGTCCGCCGGGTAGAACAGATGAACGTAGTTTTTCTGGCTGTAAAACTTCAGCTCCGGGTTGTCCTCGATGGTGATAAGGCGCAGCGTCTCGGGAATGTAGTGCAGCAGCATCTTCATGTAGGTGGTTTTCCCAGAGCCTGTTTCCCCCACCACAAAGAGCGTTTTGCCGTACTCCACGCACTTTTCCATAAAAAGCGGGATATTCCCGGACAGGTATATGCGGCTCAGCTCCCCGTCTTTTGATTCCACCTTTTCTGTACCCTGCACCCGGTCATAAAACCCGGCATCGATATACGACTGATGGGTGCGCTGGAAGTAGTCCGGCTTACGCAGGGTGATTGAGATGGTGTTGCGCTCACAGGCCGGGGGCACCACTATCTGGCAGCGTTCTCCTGTAGGGAGCGTGGCCGAGAGGATAGGCGACGTTTCATCAATGGTGTCGTTGTTCCACACGGCCAGCGCCCTGGCAAAGGACGAGCACTGGCGCAGCGTGACCGGCGAGGCGTGCATTTCCCACGCCCCGTTGATTTTTGTGTGCAGCTCTCCGGGGCGGTTGATGGCAATTTCCGTCAGCCCCTCCCGGCTCAGGTAGTCCCCGAACAACAGATCGCGCAGGTGTGACAGCGCGACGTTGCCCTCTGACGGGGTATCAGTCAGTTTATCGTCCATCGCTTACCTCATGCGCAGTCTGTAGACGTCTGAAAAATCAATGTCCGCCCCCGTGACCAGGCCAATCACGTCACCCTGGTTGAGGTACATCGTCGGCGGGATGTTGATGCTGTTTTCCAGGAGCGTTTTTGCCATTTCCGCCGTGGCCGCGCGGGTGTTCTCCGTGTAGTCCGTGTTGCGATCCTTGCCCGGCGACGAGCCGGAGGCCGCAGCGGCAAAGTCCTGTACCGTGCCGAGCAGGAGGGTATTACCTATCCGCTCCAGCCAGTGATTGTCTATCCAGCCCGCGACGCCGTTCTCGCCAAGCGCCCCCACGGCCTGGCTGTCAACCATCGGAATAACCAGGCGGCCGGGTTCCGGCGTGCGCAGCTCGGTGATGGCGAGGAACAGACGCCCCTGCCCGTTTTTCAGCGTGCCGGTGCGGTACAGGCCGCGCGCCTCAGTGCCTGCCGGGATAAGGCGCACGGCGTTGCTGGCGCTGTAAATGTCCTCGCTGATAAGGCAGTTAAAGCGCCCGCCCACGTCCGATACAAAGCGCTGCATCATCGCGCAGGGGATATGCCGGTCGGCCGGAATGTACAAATCCGGATCGAGGCCGAGCCGCTTCACGCCGGTAATGCGCGCCAGCCCGTTATCCTGCGACTGCCCGGCGGGTGTTGCAGAGCCTGGCGCGGACGCGCTGCCCGCAGGTGATACGTTACTGCTGGACGTGCTTTTCGGGGCGCTGCTTGCAGTGGTTGGGGCGCTGTCTGCCAGGGCGCTGACCTTGTCAAACGTCAGGGGGGGCGGTGATGCCTGCGGCGGCGCGGCGGTATCAGTCGGAGTAGTCTTCTCCTGGCCGGTTGTGTCTGCCAGCTGTCCCAGCGGGTTCAGATCCCGTCCGAGGTTATTGCGCTCGCGGGCGGGGGAGGTGGCGTGCGATTCCGGTTCATGGCTCGCGCTTTTCCCGCTGCCGTCACCCTTCAGTTTCGCCATCAGGTAATCCCCGCCGGTGGCGATAATGACCAGTAACACCAGGCTGATGGCGGCCAGCACGAGCGTGCGGCGGCTGCGGCGCTTCGCGTGCTGCACCACCTGTGGCTGTCCGGGTGGCACCGCGCCTGCGGCGGGTTTATCGCCGTCAATCTCTGCCCGCGCCCGCTCGCGGGCTTCCGCCTCCAGTTCGGCGGCGGTTTTAATGTCTTCCTGTTCGTTCATCATTTGCTCTCCAGTTTCACATCCGGTGAGACGGTGCTGCCGTTCGCCACGGTGACTTTCCCGTAACTGCCGTTTTCAATCCCCACGACCTGGCTGCCGTAGCGCAGCACAAAGCGTGGAGAAAGAGAGCGCAGTACCATCACCCGGTAGTTACCCTCGGTGCTGAAGGTCGGGGTGATCACCTGCTCGCTGCCGCCGACGATGACGGTCGGCGACGGGATCAGCTTCTGCGGTGAAAAGCCGAGATAGGTAAACCGGCCGTCGTCATACGCAAAATCCGGGGTGATCGACTCCGAACCTGCCGCCACCCTGCGGGTGTAGTTCCAGTTGCGCGGCGCAGTGGATTTCTTCAGGGCAAACTGAATGCGTTCTTTCTCCTGCGCGGCCTGAAGCTCCTGCTGACGGGCGAGGCGGGCTGCGTCGTTCTGCCTGCGGGTATCGTCGGGGTAGCTGAAGCGCACCACAAAGGCCAGATTTCCCGCCTCGCGATCGTTATCGATCACGTTCAGCATCAGGCTGTAGTCGCGCTTTGTGGTGGTCACAAACAGGTTGGTCTGCCAGTCCTGCTGCGTGGGGGTGAAAATCTTCTGGACGGTTTTGCCGTCCGCATCCGTTACCGGCTGCTTCACCGGCGCGGGGCTAATCCCCACGCGGTTACGGTCGGGTGTGATCGTCCAGCCCTGCGGAAAACCAGCGGTGGCGGTGATCACCTCCTCGTCGGCGTCAAAAACCAGCGTCGTGATGTAACCCGCCCGCGTGTTAATCACTGTCGTGTTCTGGCTGTTGTAGGGGATGTTCTGCATGCGGCTGTCATAGGCGCTGCCGCGCGGTGTCGCCGCACCCCATGCTGACGCTGCGGTCAGCAGGAGGGCACACATCAGTACCTTATTCATCGCTTTTCTCCTTAAACCGCTGGTAACTGGTGACGATGAAGCCGAACGGGTTCACCTCGCGCTCGGAGGCCGTCATTTTCTTCTGCGGGAAATAGCGGTAGGTCATGCGCACCGTCCAGTAATCATACGTTTCGGTGTTGTCCTTGACCTTTCGAATGGTGCGCTTGATGCGCAGCATCTCCACCATGCTGGAGCCGGTGCCCTCTGACGGTACGTTGGAGAGGACTTCCACCGTGACTACATAGGCCGCCTGCTGAAACACAGCGTCCGGCGCGTCCGGGCTGTTAAACCAGTCGAGGTATTCCTTGTTGACCTCGTCGCTGTTGAACATCTGCGTCTCTCTGTAGTCCTGCTGAAGGGCGAAATAGTTGTACCCCTCGCGGCGCTTCACGTAGGACGCAGTCTGCGAGAGATTGAGCACCTCGGAGGTGTCCAGCTTGTCCTCGCCGACGGTGGTGACGCGCTCGATGCGCCCGGTCTGACGGTCGAGCGTGTACAGCTCCACGGTGGTGGTTTTGAGCGGTAGCAGCAGGATAAGGGCGGCAAGGGCGAAGACGAGCAGCAGACCGGCGAGCGCCGCCACGATCCAGCCCGCCTTTTTCATGCGCATATCCCGCTCAAGAATGGCGTTCTCAAACGAGCGCGAGTCGCTCAGGGCTTTGGCGGTAAGTTCAGACATGGGGGGTTAACTCCTGAATAATGGCCGGGGAATTGACCGGCTCCGGGTTGCCCGACACGGGCGGAAGTTGGGTGTTTCGCTGTGCGCAGCCTGCAAGCAGGCACAGCATCAGCAGCGTGATGCCGTATTTCATGGTGTTTTTCCTGTGGTAAAGACGTGACGAAGCCGCAGGACGCCGTTGCGGCGTCCCGCAGTTCAGTCAGACTGGGTTATCTCTGGTAGCGTTCCTGCATCCGCTGAACGGCGGCGCGGCTGCGGCTGCGCGCATCGCCGGTGGCGCGGGAGGCCGTGGAGGCAGACGAGGCCGTTGCGCTGCCGGTGCTGTTAAGGTTCTGTGAGGCTTTATCCCCCACCGCACCGGCTGCGGAGGAGGCGGATTGACGGGCTGAACCTACTCCCGACGCGGCAAGTGCCTGTGCGGCACCCTGTGCGGATGCACCGGCAAGCGCCTCGGCCAGCTTATAGGTCAGGACCATCACGGCGGCGGCACCCGCCGTGCCGAGGAAGACCTGAACGGCCAGAGTCAGGTAGTTGGCATCGGATGCTTTTGTGGCGCCCGCCAGGATGTAGTCCAGGTAATCCATTACCACCGTCAGGGCGATGCCGCTGAACAGGGATGTAAGGATGCAGCCCAGAATAATTCTGAGCCAGTTGCTGAACATATCCCGGAACCACGACCACATCAGGCAGTAGATAAAGATCGGGGCGGTCGCCAGCATCAGCAGCATCACCAGTTCGGCTATCAGGTTAATGATGGCCGTGATGCCTACCAGTAACATGACGCCTGCCCAGACCAGAAACTGCGCCAGAGTGCCTTTTAGAGCGACATAGGTTGAATCATCATAAGAGTAAAGCTTCTCCCCAAGTGCTTGAGCCTTTTCCCAGACGGTATCCAGCCGCGCCCAGATCGACGCGTCGCCGCTGAATCCGTCCCGCAGGCCGGTGATGGCATCCGAAACCAGATCGAGATAGCCTCCGGCGTTGGTGACGAAAATCATGATGATGAGCATCCGGCTCACGTCCCACACGATCTCCTCGAAGGGGCGGACTAGCTTGCCTGCCATCGTCTGGTAGGCGCGCCACGTGATGTACAGCGAGAGCACCGCGACGGAGAACAGGTGTGCCATCCACCCCCCCGTATCGGCGGCCACGCTGGTGAGCACGCTGTCAAACCCCTCCATGATGTGGCTGTTTAATCCGACGAATATTCCACTCATGGTGCGTTCTCCTGTCGCTAATTCAGGTCAGCAATAGGCTCTTGCACGCGAGCTTTATCAAGGTCTTTCAGGATTTGCTTATATCCTTCGGCAACATCAGGTTTAGCTTTTTCACGGTGAAGGGCGGAGCGTGCATTCTGGCAATCGGTGGGCACAAAATTATGATTAAAAATGCACTCCCTGTATTTCGCCAGCATGTCGTCATGGTGTGCCATATACCAGTCTACGGAGGTTTTATCCTCGCAGCCAGTAAGCGCGGCCACTGAGGCCAGAACAATAAAGGTCAGTGTCTTCAGTTTCATGGGGTCACCTGTTAGTTAAGGTCTGCGATTGGAGCTGTGCGCATTTGCTCGGCCTGCGCCTTTCGGCGTTGTTCGGCAAGCAGCTGGTTGCGCATCTCACTTTGTTTGACCGACATTTCCCATTGAGTGGTCAGGGCGTTCAGCTGGATACTCCGCGCGGACACTACGTTCGCCAGATCCTGCGATTCTTTACTGTCCTTCGCATTCTCGATGCGACTGGCGAGATTACTAATATCGCTCAGCGTGTCGGAAATTTTTTCCTGGATGTCAGAAGTGTCCTCGACGGACACCGCCTGATTGAGGAGCATCTGTTTGCAGCTATCCCGGTACGCCTCGCTGGCGTTCTCCGGGCAGTTGTCGAACAGTTTGTATTTGTCATACAGCCTGTTTAGTTCCCCAGCATAAGACCCGCCTGAGCCGGTTAACAGATCGTTTAAGGAAATCCCCCTGTTTTTCAGATTTTTAATGTCAGCCGTCAGGTTTTTTGCCTGATTCAGGAATGCCTGGACGTCCCGAATACCGGTGGCCGTTGCCAGCTGTTGTTTATAAGCGTTCATCTGCGACTGATAATGTTGAACCGTCTGCTGCCACTGCTGGAGCTTCTCCGCCCACTGCTGGATGTTGCTGGCGTTGGCTACTTCATCAAAAACGGGAATACCGGCCTGAGCCGGGACGTGAAAGAGACACAAGGCGACGGTCAGCGCCGTCAGGGTGGTTTTCAGTTTCATGGTGTTATCCTTTTGTGATTAAACGGCACGTCTCAGCATTTCGTCTTTCCAGTCTTCCGGCTTCATACCCTCCTGCCAGATCTCGTCAAAAATTTTCAGGTTGTCCGCACTGGCGCTGAGCAGCTTCGTGTAGCGACCTAGCCCGGAGAGGTCGAGGGTGATTTGTGCGATATACGGGCGCACGTCACCACGCCGCAGCGGAGATTTCATGATCACCATCTGGCGGGCGTAGGGGTCGAGGGTGGTCACGATGTCGTAAACCGCTTTCGGCACCCGCAGCATGTCCACGTAGTCGTACTCCTTCGCCTGCTGGTTCGCCATGAAGATGCGGGTACTACACTGCTCGATAATGGCCGCCGAGATCTCGTGCTTGCACATCTCCTCCGGCGACTGCGTGGCCGGGAAGAAAATGCCGTTGAGCTTTCGAATAACCTTCAGCATGTCGAGGGCGAATTTTGAAAACTCCGGGTCCTGAAGCCATTTCCAGAATTCATCCATGAAAATGACCAGGCGGCGGCCATCGAGGAGGCTGGTCACGCGGTAGAGCAGGTAGAAGGTGAGCGGGCTGCGCACGTCTTTGTCGTCCAGGAACTCCGTGCCGTCGATGCCGAAATTATCAATATTGTCGATATCAAAGGTGTCCACGTCATTATCAAACACCCAGCCAAACTCCCCGCCCTGCGCCCACTGCTGGAGACGGATGCGCAGCCCGTTCATCCGTGCGTCCTTCGTCGGGGCTTCATGCAGCACTTCCAGCATGCGGGTGATGCCGTTGCGACGAAGCTCAGGCGGGTAGTCCAGCATGATGGTGTCCACTGCCTCGCTGAGGCGTTCTTCATCGCGCGGGTCGAGCGGTTTGCCGTCCCTTGTGCAAATCATTCGCATCAGCTTCTTGAGGAAGTTGCGGTTACGTTTCGTTGGAGCGAGCGCAAACGGGTTAAGGCCGGTCTTCTCGCCTGAACGGAAACGGAAGTACGAGCCGTCCTGGAGGCGTATCGACATTTCCGCCGAACGGTCTTTATCAAAGACCACCGAGGTGAAGCGCTTTTTCGTCGCCCCCGGCGCAAACGACTCAGGACGCCGGTATTTCTGCATCAGATGCTGGAACATCATCAGCAGGGTCGATTTCCCCGTCCCGGTACTGCCGAGCAGCATGGTGTTACCCGGCGGCTTCTCGCTGAACTCGTCAACATCGGCCTGGCTGTTGTGCAGATTCACGTACTGACATCCCCCGGACGGGGTCGGAACAACGGCAATCGCCTCCCCCCAGGCATTCCCGTCCCGCTTGTGCGGGTGAAAGTTGTGAAACGACACCATTTCGGCGTAGTTGAGGCTGCTCACCGGCACCAGACGCGGGCGCAGGTGATACACACCCGGCAACTGCGCGAGATACGCCGCCGACAGCGACTCGCGGGACAGGGTCATGATGAAACCGAGATCCTTCAGGGTATCCGCCAGGGTGTTGGTGTCCCGGATAACCTGCTCGCTGGTTGGGGCGCTGACAATAAGCGTCTGGTGATATTTCCCGAATGAAATAATGCCGGACTGAAGCATGTCGCGGGCGACCTTCAGGTCTTCCTGCTGGGAGATCGCATCATCCTCGGCAGACTTCAGGCGTTTCTCGATGGTGCGGATGCAGCCCCGCGCTTCATCCTTACCCATGCAGGTATAGGACTGCGTGAACACGTACCGGCAGCGGGCATAAAGAAGCGAGTCATACAGCCCGGTGATGGTTTCAGTGCTGTAATCCTTGATTTCCAGCCCGCGAAAGTAGCTCTGGCCGTCGGTGTGGCTGACCTGGCCAATGTCGGTGGAAGGGAAAATATCCGTGCCGCCCAGCACGTCATAAAACGGCGTGCGGGTGACGCGGACTTTCTGCCACCTGCCGGTGATCAGAAAGTTGTAAAACGCCAGCTGGGAGGAGAACACGTGCCCGTTCTCCTCATAAGTGCCAAGCGGCCGCGCCTCGTAGCGTGACAGCGCCGTGCCAATCGCTTGCCGGTGCTCCTGCATCACCTGCAGGGCATTGTCGAGCAGGGTTTTACGTTCGCCCAGGGACTTCTGTTTCATGGTCGCCCGCTCAATGCCGGTGTGCGGATTGAAGCAGACGGTGAAGAAGAGGCGACGTTGGTAGAAAGGTTTGCCCTCGCGGGAGGCGTAAAACAGACGCGCGATTTCATCTGAAAACGGAATCCCGGATTCACATTCAAGCGTGTCGGTAAATTCGTCGCTCACCAGATGGGTATAGAAGGTAACGGGTAGCCCCTCAAAGGAGCGGATAACGTTGTTGAGCTGCATGTCCAGGGTGGCGAGGTAATGTTCATCCTCGCATTCAAAAATGGTACCGCCGATCTCCCAGGTGCTGACAAAGTCACCTTTTTTGTTCTTCACCACCTGCTCGTGCAGGTGGGAAGACCAGGGGAGATAGCGGGACAGCGGGATACTCTCGTTGAGCCGCATATGTTTTATAAACTCCGTAACGTCTATGGCGTCGTACTGGTTTGCGACAAGCGCCTTTGTCCCGAAATGCCGGGTCGCCGCGCGGTTGCCACGCGTTTTAAACGCCAGCAACTTCAGGTCAAAGAAATGAATGTCCTCTTTTGCCAGCCGTCTCAGCTCGATAAAGGCAGGTATGAGAAGCAGGAGAAGCCAGTAAAAACGTGACCAGACGGCCGCCAGGGTAAGGATGCACAGGGTGAACAGCAGGGGGACAAGCGGGACCCCCCACAGCGCCGCCGGTCGGGTCAGCGCCTTGTTGAGGATGGTCATGCTGCCTCCTTAGGCGGCGAAGTAGGCACCGAACCCGGACGCCCCGGCGAGCAGGACACCCGCCCAGAACACGCGCTGGAGATCGTGCCAGGCCTTGCCGTCAACAAGCATCTTGTAGGCGATAAAGGCCACCGCACAGCTGATAGTGACGACTGACATACCAGTTAGGCCGAGGAAGACCCAGTTAATGGCGTCACTGCCTTTCTGAAATGCCTGGTCAGCGCTGGCCGCCATTGCTGGAACAGCAGACAGGGCGGAAAATGCGGCAATCAGGCGGGTTGCAGCGGTTTTGATAGTACGTAAAGTCATGATCTCTTCCTTAATCAGAAGACACAGCGAGGCCGCCGCGCACGACATGTGGCGGATAAGCAGCGATGCTGGTCGGGGTGGTGTCGGGTGCCGGAATTACGCCGCGTATGACGCTATCCGGGTAAACAGTGTTGTCGGACGGGACGGCAGGCGCTTCCCCGGATGAGGGAGATGCTGTCTGCTGTTCTGCCCGCGTTGAGGGCACAACGTAGCCAATACGCTGTACGTAGCTTGTGTTGCCGAACGCGCTTTCCGGGCGCTGGCCGGTTTCAAAGTTGCCTGAGTAATAGCAGCTCAGGGCGCGCTGTAATGTTCCTCCTCGTTGATAGCAGTCGGTGATGATTTTCGCGGCAACAGTCATGTTGTCACAGGGGTTAAACATGGATTCGGCGCTTACGCCGAACTGCGGGAAGTTGGTGCTGGTTATCTGCATCAGCCCTACTGAATAACGGTGCTTTTTCTGCTTTATGGCCTCCACAATTTTTAGCGCCTCGTCTTTCGACGAAGGCAGATGAGAAATCACGCGGCTCCTGCCGCCCTTTACCGGGACAATCTCAGCGATGGCATATGGATTTAAGCCGGATTCGGTGCGGGTGATGTCGTGGATGGTATCGGGGTGAACGGCGGGAGCACACTGCATTGCGAGCTGAAACAACGCGGCAGTGGTTAACATAGTCAGTCCTTTCTGTAGAGCAGTACCTTACCGGTGGCACAGTCCGGGTTGATAAATAACTGAATGTCGCCCTGGCTGTTAGCTTGGGCAACACCGATTTTTGTAAGCGTCATTGCCAGCCGATCACCCTTCACCGAATACACGTTGTGCGTGTACTCGGTCATGGGGGTGAATACGGCTTCAAGCAGTGAGGCCGGAGCAGGCGTGATGTCAGGCATTACATTTCCTATTTTCCAGCAGTGAGGTGATTGCATCGATACGTCGCAGCCTGTCGGCAATAAGTACGGATACATCGGATTTTTTGAGTCCCTGCGCTTTCACAGTCAGGGTAGTGATTTCTGCCCGCAGGGCTGCCCGTTCAATTAGCAATTCTCGGACGTTATCCGGCAGCTCCCTGAGCGACCAGGTGCCATTAATGGCACGCGTGATACGGTCACGGGAGGAGCGTAGCGGCGGCTTGCCGAGAGTTGAATAAGGATTCTGACGCAGCGCCTTACGGCGGACGGTTTGCATGCTCATGGCTGTTTCTCCTGGGTATGAGTAAGCCACCCGCGTGCGGTGCACAGTGGGAGACAGGGAAGGATTAAACGGGAGGCTTAACGATACAGAGGAGTGAGAGTGTTACCCATTACAGGCGCGGCACGTCATCTCTTTACGCAGTCACAGAAAACACCTCCTTATCCTGACCGGGGAACGCCGCTGCTAGGTTATTAAAGAGCTAATGATTTGATTAATACAATAGCGCTTATAAGTTGGGTATTCAATAAAATTATAACTTATAGTATCGATTTAAGAATGATTCCAATTTTTAGGACTTTTTCAGCAGTGTAAAATGTTGGAGATGTTTGAAAAAATTGAAAAAAAACACTGGCAGGATAAAATCAAGAAAATCTCCAAATTCAGAGTAATAAAAATGCAAGATCTCGATGATGCAAAAGTGATAGAGGTACTGGCGAAGGTATTGACCAAAAAAGGTATTTCCAAGGTAAAGCACAATAGTTACATAAGTAAGGTGCTACAGATCACTACATCAGCGGGCTATAAGAAGTTGAATGGTGCGACCAAGTGGGAGGTTCAGCAACTCATAAAAGTAGTCCAATCCGTTGGCATGGATATGATTGAGTTTTTCCGTATTTATTATGAGGATAATAAAGAAATTCAAGATGCGATCTGGAACGATGGCCGCAGTGAACACTCTTGTAAGGTATGCCTCTATCCTGAAGGTTCGGAAGTAAACACAGAATACTCAGCACTGAAAGTAGCTGACCAATGGAACATTTTTCCGACAAATGATTTAAAAGATGAACTGCTTTATGAATCAAAACGAAGCATAGAAAGTATTGTCATAAATCCAAAGGTAATTAGCAGCACTAAGTATCGAATTGCACTACTTGATGACGATGCTAATATCACCGAAAGCTTAAAAGAAATCCTTTCGAACGATTATTATCAAGTAGATACTTATGATAACTTGAAAAAACTTACTCAAGCTGTCGCAACAAATCCGTATGACGCATATGTTTTGGACTGGATCATCGGTGATGAAACAAGCTTTAAGTTGGTTAAAGCTATAAGGTCGTCAAAAAATAAAAATGCAATGATAATCGTTCTTACAGGTCAACTATCTGGTATAAAAGATGATGAAATTGTAAAGTCAATTCATGATTATGACATTGTGGGACCATACGAAAAGCCGATTAAATCAGGCATCATCAAATCTAACATTGAAAAATATTTCGCCAGATAGATTATGAGAAATTTACTTGAATATTCCGGTAGCTTGATAAGTAACGATAGTTTGATCGTAGCACCTTACGATTATCAGAAGCTAAGCTATGAAAATATTTTACCATTAAACAATGGTCTTATAAAAAACTGGAATATACAAAAATTCTCAAGTGATTACTCTGAAATAGAACACCTAAATGTGATCAATGGCATGGGAGTGACATTAGGTGATTCTATCGTCGGGATTTCTGTGCTGTCAGCAATCAAAAAAAAGAATCCCAAGATTAAAATTAAGCTTATTCGACCGGAGACTGCACCGTCATATGTTGAGGAACTGTATGAATTAGCATCCTCGGTTATAGATGAGCTTCATTACATGCCTTTTCATATTCAGAAATTGCCTTGTACTGCATTGAATATTGATGTGGGAAATCAGCTATATTCTCCAGATTTCCATATTATGGAAATGCATGATTATTTTATCCAAGGTCTTGGCGTGAAACTTAATGATGTTAACCATAATGAGCTATCTAATAAATGGTTAGGAAATATTGATCTCGGAGCGCCAGTTTTTGAAAACTACACACTTTTTGCACCTATTGCTAGCACAAAAATAAGAAGTATACCGTCGAAGTTCTATTATGACATAGTTGATATGCTTTCTAGGCGCGAAGGAAAAACGGTACTAGGTTTCGTGGATGTGAATCATAAAAATTATATTAACATATCAAAGTATTCACCCCATACGAAAGATTTCATAGCGCTAATTAAGTATGCTAGCAACGTTTATACTTGTGACTCCTCTGCATTGCATATAGCCGCTGGATTTGGTGTACCTACTGAATGCGTGTTTAATACAATACCGCCAGAATTAAGAACAAAGTATTACAGTAATTGTAAGTCGATTTATGTTGGGAATAAAAGATTAGAAAAAATTCAGAGTAGTGAAGATTTCCAACTGGTTAAAATGGTGGAAAATAATTACAGGGAGTATCTTTATGGTTAAAATAATATCATTCTTATCCCTAATGCTTTTGTCAATTAGTGCATATAGCAATATTGGGGATATAGTTATAGATGGTTCAATCGCTAATGCTAACAGTGATAAAGGTTATGTGATTACTGAAAAGCAGTTTGATTCGTTCCCACGGGATACCATCGTAACGACAACACCTTGGACGCCAACCGGTAAAAAAGTAAAATTCAAGGGCGTCGACCTAAGTTATGTTTTAAAACTCGCTGGCGCTAATGGAGCAAAGCTAAAATTCCATGCTCTGAATGATTATGAAATCATTGTAGACATGAATGACGTTGAAAAATATAACATTTTATTGGCTACAGAAATGGATGGAAAAAGGCTTCAAATAAGGGATTTTGGACCTTATTTTTTGGTATATCCTTTAGATGAATATTATATTGAGCTTAACACGCCACACTATCTTGCACGGTTCATTTGGCAGATAGACAAAATTACGGTGCTCAAATGAAAAAAAATTTCTTTATCATTTTGGTTGCTCTGCTTTTGTTGATAGCATTCACTGTGTCTAGTGTTGTTAAGTACACCAGTCTTTTATCGGAGAAAACTTTATACACCGTCGCTGGCACCCAAGAAAACTACGGTTTCTCAGTGGCAAAATTCATTATACAGTTGAATGAGCTTTACACGCTAATCAATAGCGATAATACTATTGACGATGTTAGGCTTAAATTCGATATCCTTTATTCTCGTTTGAATGTTATTTATGTAAAGAGTGAGGCGACTGCACCTCTATATAAACAGCAAGGCTATGAAGAAACAATTGATTCGATAAACAAAAAGCTTGAAGACATAGACGGGCTGCTTTCGCATAATCACCCTGATTATAAAAAAATAAGTACAATCATAGCTGATATAAAACCGCTAACTAAAACCGTTACAAATCTTGCTGATATGGCTGAAATAGCACAAAGGAATGACGCTCTTAAAGATTTCAGGAGCAAACGTCAGCAGTTATGGACTCTGCTTTTTATTACAGGTGGGTTGATTTCCTTACTTCTTTTTGTCCTATTTATTTACATAAGTAAAATTAACCGATTGTTACTATCAGAACGGGCTGCTTTTGCCAGTAAAAATGCATTTTTAGGTATGGTAGGCCATGAACTCAGAACATCTTTACAGGCAATAGTGTCTATCATTGATGTCGTAACCAATAATCTGAGTGGAGGGATTAAATCTGGTCAGATAGAACGACTTGAAACTGCTGTTTCGAAAATGGAGCGCCAGTTAAATGATTTGGCTGAATTTGCAAAAATTGACAACGGATCTGTAGAGATAAAAAACACCTATAATAGCTTGCAAGCAATTGTTACTAACGCTGTGCAGGATTGCATTGCTATTTATGAAAAAAAGGATGTCACAGTTAAAATAAAAAACAATAATGATGCAGTGATTTTTACAGATGCTCTACGCCTTAATCAAGTAATTGAAAACTTAACCAGTAACGCTATTAAGTACACTGAGCGCGGGGAAGTTAATGTAGATTACTTTATAGAAAAAGGTAAGGTATTAAATATTGTCATTTCTGATACCGGAAAGGGAATCCCTAAAGACAAACTAAAGTTCATATTTAAACCATTTACACGAGTTGTAGATTCGAAATCCACTGTACCTGGATTTGGGATGGGACTTGCTATTGTTGCAGGGATAATCAGACTATTAAAAGGTACTATTCATATATCTAGTGAAGTAAATGTAGGTACAACTGTTACAGTAAGAATACCTATCAAGTTGGGAGATAGCAGCCTTGCAACAGCTGAGGTATCTGCTTCAGCTCCCGGAGATGTCTTCGGCGTTCTTAGCTTGCTTGTTATTGATGATAATGAAATGGCCTGTTCGTCTCTTTCCAGTCTGCTTACTAATGCTGGATACATTGTCGAGGCTACAACCTCGCCTGAACGAGCCCTGGAAAAGCTTCTGCGTAAACCTTATGACGTTGTCCTGAGTGATTTACAAATGCCAGGCATGACAGGTGATGAGCTGTATGCAACTGTTAGTAGCAGTCAGAATCCTAATCGATCCACGCCTTTCATATTCATCAGCGCATACAGTGATGCACACTCTATCGGACAGGCTCCTTTGTTAACTAAACCTGTCAGATTAAAAGATATAAACCTTAAAATACATGAGGTTATGTCAAATCAAGGGGTCGTCTCAGAATTCGGAAAATAAAGCACGCTAAGGCGTAGTCACCCCGTGACTCCCCCGCGCCGATGCAGCGAGCTTCGTTCCGTCTTGCAGTGACGCAATCAGCGGGCAGGAAACGTTCCCTTTCCGCGCATGGCAGGCGCACACCAGTTCAGACAGCACGGCCTCCATGCGTGCCAAGTCGGCCATCTTCTCGCGCACATCCTTGAGCTTGTGCTCGGCCAGGCCGCTGGCTTCCTCGCAATGGGTGCCATCCTCCAGCCGCAGTAGCTCGGCGATTTCGTCCAGGCTAAAGCCCAGCCGCTGGGCCGATTTCACGAACCGCACTCGTGTTACATCCGCCTCGCCATAGCGGCGAATGCTGCCATAGGGCTTGTCTGGCTCCGGCAGCAGGCCCTTGCGCTGGTAGAACCGGATGGTCTCCACATTGACCCCGGCCGCCTTGGCAAAAACGCCAATGGTCAGATTCTCAAAATTAATTTGCATATCGCTTGACTCCGTACATAACTACGGAAGTAAGCTTAAGCTATCCAAACCAAATTTGAAAGGACAAGCGTATGTCTGAACCACAAAAGTCTGAACCACAAAACGGGCGCGGCGCGCTCTTCGCCGGTGGGCTGGCCGCCATTCTTGCGTCGGCCTGCTGCCTGGGGCCGCTGGTTTTGATCGCCTTGGGGTTCAGCGGGGCATGGATCGGCAACCTGACGGTGCTGGAACCCTATCGCCCGATCTTCATCGGCGCAGCGCTGGTCGCGCTGTTTTTCGCCTGGCGGCGCATCTACCGCCCGGCGCAAGCCTGCAAACCGGGTGAGGTCTGCGCGATTCCCCAAGTGCGAGCTACTTACAAGCTCATTTTCTGGATCGTGGCCGCGCTGGTCCTGGTCTCGCTCGGATTTCCCTACGTCATGCCATTTTTCTATTAATCACAGGAGTTCATCATGAAAAAACTGTTTGCCGCCCTCGCCCTCGCTGCCGTTGTTGCCCCCGTGTGGGCCGCCACCCAGACCGTCACGCTGTCCGTGCCTGGCATGACCTGCGCCTCTTGCCCGATCACTGTCAAGCACGCGCTTTCCAAGGTTGAGGGCGTGAGCAAGACCGACGTAAGTTTCGACAAGCGCCAGGCCGTCGTCACCTTCGACGATGCCAAGACCAACGTCCAGAAGTTGACCAAGGCGACCGAGGACGCGGGCTATCCGTCCAGCCTCAAACGCTGATCCGTTAACCGAACTCGGGAGCGACACATGGGACTCATCACGCGCATCGCTGGCAAAACCGGCGCGCTCGGCAGCGTCGTTTCCGCGATGGGCTGCGCCGCCTGTTTTCCTGCCATCGCCAGCTTTGGCGCGGCCATCGGACTGGGCTTCTTGAGCCAGTACGAGGGGCTATTCATTGGCATCCTGCTGCCGATGTTCGCCGGCATCGCGTTACTCGCCAATGCTATCGCTTGGCTCAATCATCGACAGTGGCGACGCACGGCGCTCGGCACGATAGGCCCGTTCTTGGTGCTGGCAGCGGTGTTTTTAATGCGGGCTTACGGCTGGCAGAGCGGTGGACTGCTCTATGTCGGCCTGGCCTTGATGGTTGGGGTGTCGGTCTGGGATTTCATCTCGCCAGCACATCGCCGCTGCGGGCCGGACAGCTGTGAATTGCCAGAACAACGTGGCTGACGGCAACAGCCGTAGCCACCACAGAAAAGGAAAAATACATGACCACCCTGAAAATCACCGGGATGACCTGCGACTCGTGCGCGGCTCACGTCAAGGAAGCCTTGGAGAAAGTGCCCGGCGTGCAATCGGCGCTGGTGTCCTATCCGAAGGGCACAGCGCAACTCGCCATTGAGGCGGGCACGTCATCGGATGCGCTGACTACCGCCGTGGCCGGACTGGGCTACGAGGCAACGCTTGCCGATGCGCCACCGACGGACAACCGCGCCGGCCTGCTCGACAAGATGCGCGGCTGGATAGGGGCCGCTGATAAGCCCAGTGGCAACGAACGCCCGTTGCAGGTCGTCGTCATTGGTAGCGGTGGAGCCGCGATGGCGGCAGCACTGAAGGCCGTCGAGCAAGGCGCGCAGGTCACGCTGATTGAGCGCGGCACCATCGGCGGCACCTGCGTCAACGTCGGTTGTGTGCCGTCCAAGATCATGATCCGCGCCGCCCACATCGCCCATCTGCGCCGGGAAAGCCCATTCGACGGCGGCATGCCACCCACACCGCCGACGATCTTGCGCGAGCGGCTTCTGGCCCAGCAGCAGGCCCGTGTCGAAGAACTCCGTCATGCCAAGTACGAAGGCATCCTGGACGGCAATTCAGCCATCACCGTTCTGCACGGTGAAGCGCGTTTCAAGGACGACCAGAGCCTTATCGTTAGTTTGAACGAGGGTGGCGAGCGCGTCGTGATGTTCGACCGCTGCCTGGTCGCCACGGGTGCCAGCCCGGCGGTCCCGCCGATTCCGGGCTTGAAAGAGTCACCCTACTGGACTTCCACCGAGGCCCTGGCGAGCGACACCATTCCCGAACGCCTTGCCGTAATCGGCTCGTCGGTGGTGGCGCTGGAGCTGGCGCAAGCCTTTGCCCGGCTGGGCAGCAAGGTCACGGCCCTGGCGCGCAATACCTTGTTCTTCCGTGAAGACCCGGCCATCGGCGAGGCGGTGACAGCCGCTTTCCGTGCCGAGGGCATCGAGGTGCTGGAGCACACGCAAGCCAGCCAGGTCGCCCATATGGACGGTGAATTCGTGCTGACCACCACGCACGGTGAATTGCGCGCCGACAAGCTGCTGGTCGCCACCGGCCGGACACCGAACACGCGCAGCCTGGCATTGGAAGCGGCGGGGGTAGCCGTCAATGCGCAGGGGGCCATCGTCATCGACAAGGGCATGCGCACCAGTAGCCCGAACATCTACGCGGCCGGCGACTGCACCGACCAGCCGCAGTTCGTCTATGTGGCGGCAGCGGCCGGCACTCGTGCGGCGATCAACATGACTGGCGGCGATGCGGCCCTGGACCTGACCGCAATGCCGGCCGTGGTGTTCACCGACCCGCAGGTCGCCACCGTGGGCTACAGCGAGGCGGAAGCACATCACGACGGGATCGAGACCGACAGTCGCCTGCTAACACTGGATAACGTGCCGCGTGCGCTTGCCAACTTCGACACACGCGGCTTCATCAAGCTGGTCATCGAGGAAGGTAGCGGACGGCTCATCGGCGTGCAAGCGGTGGCCCCGGAAGCGGGTGAACTGATCCAGACGGCGGTGCTCGCCATTCGCAACCGTATGACCGTGCAGGAACTGGCCGACCAATTGTTCCCCTACCTGACCATGGTCGAAGGGCTGAAGCTCGCGGCGCAGACCTTCAGCAAGGACGTGAAGCAGCTTTCGTGCTGCGCCGGATGAGGAAAAGGAGGTGTTCAATGAGCGCCTACACAGTGTCCCGGCTGGCCCTTGATGCCGGGGTGAGCGTGCATATCGTGCGCGACTACCTGCTGCGCGGATTGCTACGGCCGGTCGCGTACACCACGGGCGGCTACGGCTTGTTCGATGACACCGCGTTGCAACGGCTGCGCTTTGTACGGGCTGCCTTCGAAGCGGGTATCGGCCTGGACGCACTGGCGCGGCTGTGCCGGGCGCTGGATGCTGCGGACGGTGACGGTGCGTCTGCGCAGCTTGCCGTGTTGCGGCAACTCGTCGAGCGTCGGCGCGAGGCCCTGGCCAGCCTCGAAATGCAACTGGCCGCCATGCCAACCGAACCGGCACAGCACGCGGAGAGTCTGCCATGAACAGCCCAGAGCACTTGCCGTCTGAGACGCACAAACCGATCACCGGCTACTTGTGGGGCGCGCTGGCCGTGCTCACCTGTCCCTGCCATTTGCCGATTCTCGCCATTGTGCTAGCCGGCACGACGGCCGGCGCGTTCATCAGGGAGCACTGGGGTATTGCAGCCCTCACGCTGACCGGCTTGTTTGTCCTGTCTGTGACGCGGCTGCTGCGGGCCTTCAAGGGAAGATCATGACCGCTTCCCAGCCAGCCGAGAGTGGGCAGCTTTGAGCTTCGCTACCAATCTGGAGGAGTACCACCATGAACGCAAACGCCCCGAACACTGCCAGTTGCACCACCTGCTGCGTATGCTGCAAAGAAATTCCGCTCGATGCCGCCTTCACCCCGGAAGGCGCGGAATACGTCGAACATTTCTGCGGGCTGGATTGCTATGAACGCTTCCAGGCACGCGCCAAGGCCGCGACAGAATCTGACATTGCGCCTGTCCCTGGCGGTTCGCAGCCGTCAGAGCGCACGCTGTTCATTTTGGATTGGCTGCAAAGCGTGGAGCTGCGCCGCCGCGTCCATGCGGGGCTGAATAAGGGCGAGGCGCGCAACGCGCTGGCCAGGGCGGTCTTCTTCTACCGATTGGGTGAAATCCGCGACCGCAGTTTTGAGCAGCAGCGCTACCGGGCCAGCGGCCTCAATCTGGTGACGGCGGCCATCGTGTTGTGGAACACGGTATATCTGGAGCGTGCCACCAGTGCTTTGCGTGGCAACGGCACGGCGCTGGACGACACATTGTTGCAATATCTGTCGCCGCTGGGGTGGGAGCACATCAACCTGACCGGCGATTACCTATGGCGCAGCAGCGCCAAGGTCGGTGCGGGGAAGTTTAGGCCATTGCGACCGCTGCCACCGGCTTAGCGTGCTTTATTTAATGAGATGGTCACTCCCTCCTTCCCGGTACTATGCTGAGGACAGGCTTTCATTCGGAGAACTATCATGGAAAACATTGCGCTCATTGGTATCGATCTGGGTAAAAACTCTTTCCGGGGTCTGAGGTCCAACCATGCGAAAAACCACGTTAAGAAAGCAACCTTCTGAAAAGGCGACGTTTATCAGTTTTTTTTCCGGCCATAAAGGGGGCGGAAATTATTCCCTGCACGGGTATTCGCAAGGATTTCGGTAGTGCTCTGGCTCTGCCCCCCATAACCTGGCGGACAGAGCATGATTGGGAAAGCGGTACCCTCACGGCAGAAACGATTGACGCAGGCTATATTTCTATTATTCTGGAAATATAGATAAAGGAGGTATTATGGATTTAAACACTGCTGCAAACGCACTTCGAGAACTGGGCCACCCGACACGTCTCAGCATATACCGGGAGCTGGTCAGGGCGGGTCATGAAGGCCTGCCGGTTGGCGAACTGCAGAAGCACCTTGAGATTCCTGCCTCCACGCTCAGCCATCATCTTTCAGCGCTGATATCCGCTGGACTCATAAGCCAGGAACGGCAGAGTCGTACCCTGTTCTGCAGGCCCTGCTATGCGCAGCTTGAGCAATTGATGGCCTTTCTGACAGAAGAATGCTGCGCAGGCGGCAGCTGCAGTCTGTCACCCGCAAAGACTCCCGAAGAGACCCCATTGTGAACAACCTGACTGATGCCCTGAAAAATATCGATCCGGCCCTCCTGGACGCGCCGCTGACGGAAGATAAGCTGAAGGCCAGAGAGATAACGCATCCGCCCCGCATCCTGATGCTCTACGGCTCGCTGCGGGCGCGCTCTTACAGCCGGCTGACAACGGAAGAAGGTGCCCGGCTGCTGACGGCCATGGGCGCGGAGGTGAAAATTTTCAACCCGTCCGGCCTGCCACTGCCCGATGATGCGCCGGAGACGCACCCGAAAGTGGCTGAGCTGCGGGAGCTGGTTCTCTGGTCGGAAGGCATGGTCTGGTGCTCTCCGGAGCGTCACGGGGCCATGACCGGCATCATGAAGGCCCAGATTGACTGGATACCGCTGACGTCAGGCGCGGTCCGCCCGTCACAGGGAAAAACCCTGGCCGTCATGCAGGTCAGCGGCGGCTCACAGTCGTTCAACGCTGTAAATCAGATGCGTATTCTTGGACGCTGGATGCGGATGATCACCATCCCGAATCAGTCATCCGTGGCAAAAGCCTGGGCCGAGTTTGATGAGGATGGCCGCATGAAGCCTTCTTCGTATTATGACCGCATAGTGGACGTCATGGAGGAACTGATGAAGTTCACCCTGCTGACGCGCGGTCGCAGTGATTATCTCACCGACCGCTACAGCGAAAGGAAAGAGAGTGCCGCGCAGCTTTCTGAGCGGGTCAACCAGCGCAGCATATAAAAAAGCCGGCAGATGCCGGCTTTTTCCACACTGTTATGCCCGCAGCCTGGTAAAAAATCAGTGGCTGACGCGGTTCCCGTGCTCATCAATGACGGCTTCGCCGTCCTCTTTGGTAAACGCGCCCTGCTGCGGGTCCGGCAGTATGTCCAGAACCACTTCGGAGGGACGGCACAGCTTCGTGCCGAGCGGTGTCACTACCACCGGGCGATTAATGAGGATCGGATGAGCCAGCATGGCATCGAGCAGTTCGTCATTGCTGAAGCGGTCTTCTGCCAGGCCGAGCTGTTCGTACGGTTCGGTATTTTTGCGCAGCAGGTCGCGCACGCCGATGCCCATATCCGCAATCAGCTTCTTCAGCTCATCGCGTGACGGCGGCGTTTCCAGATACAGAATAACCGTGGGTTCGGCGCCGCTGTTACGGATAAGCGCCAGGGTATTGCGGGATGTCCCGCAGGCCGGGTTGTGGTAAATGGTAATGTCAGTCATAAGCGGTACTCCGTAAAGGGGCTGCACGGGCGCAGCCCCGGGGTTAAAGTTAAACAGACAGGCGCAGGGCCAGCGCGGCCAGCGTGACAAAAAGCACCGGCAGGGTCATCACGATGCCCACGCGGAAGTAATAGCCCCAGCTGATGGTGATGTTTTTCTGTGCCAGCACGTGCAGCCACAGCAGGGTTGCGAGGCTGCCGATAGGGGTTATTTTCGGGCCGAGGTCACAGCCGATGACGTTGGCGTAAATCATCGCCTGCTTCACCACGCCCTGTGCGCTACTACCGTCAATCGACAACGCGCCAACCAGCACGGTGGGCATGTTGTTCATGACGGACGAGAGTGCCGCCGTCAGGAAGCCGGTGCCGAGCGTTGCGCCCCATACGCCGTGCTCTGCAAACCGGTTCAGGGCGGCGGAAAGGTAATCAGTCAGTCCGGCGTTACGCAGTCCGTATACCACCAGATACATGCCCAGCGAAAAGATAACGATCTGCCAGGGCGCGCCTTTCAGCACCCTGCCGGCGTCAATCACGTGTCCTTTGCGGGCAACCAGCCAGAGAATAAACGCCGCCACCGCCGCCACCAGGCTGACCGGCACGCCGAGCGGCTCCAGAGCAAAAAAGCCAACCAGCAGAAGAACCAAAACCACCCAGCCAGCCTTAAAGGTTCGTGCATCCCGGATGGCTTCCCGCGGTGCCTTCAGCTTCGCCAGGTCATAGGTGACCGGGATGTCCCTGCGGAAAAAGAGATGAAGCATCACCAGCGTGGCCGCAATGGAGGCAATGTTCACCGGCACCATGACGGATGCGTACTCGCTGAAGCCCAGCGTAAAGAAGTCAGCCGTTACGATGTTCACCAGGTTCGATACGATGAGCGGCAGGCTGGAGGTGTCAGCGATAAAGCCCGCTGCCATCACAAACGCCAGCGTGGAGCCGGGAGTGAATCCCAGCGCCAGCAGCATGGCAATAACGATCGGCGTCAGAATTAGCGCGGCTCCGTCATTGGCAAACAGCGCCGCCACTGCGGCACCCAGCAGAACGATATACGTGAACAGCAGCCGGCCCCTGCCGCCTCCCCAGCGGGAAACGTGCAGCGCGGCCCACTCAAAAAAGCCGGACTCATCGAGCAGCAGGCTGATAATGATGACCGCAATGAACGTGCCCGTGGCGTTCCAGACAATCTGCCAGACCACCGGAATATCACCGATGTGCACCACGCCGGTCAGCAGCGCCAGCGCCGCACCGATGACGGCACTCCAGCCAATGCTCAGCCCCTTCGGCTGCCAGATGACCAGTACCAGCGTCAGGATGAAAATCGCACCTGCCAGAAACATACCCGCTCCTATTGAATACAAATGCCTGTTAAACCGGACTGATAAATTTTCGATGCGTAATATATTCGATAATCCAGATATATACCGGTAAATTTTTAAATGCAGACAGGCTTGCCGTTGGTGGTGGCGTTATCGCGTTCAGCCTGCCGGCTGAGCTGGCGGATATCATCCCGCTGGCAGAGATAAGCCTGTTCGATAACCGCCGCTGCCCACGCCGGCATATGAGGCGACAGACGATAGTGGATCCATTTTCCGTCCCGCCGGTCGGTAAGCAGCCCGTTTTCTCTCAGCAGAGCCAGATGCCGTGAGATTTTGGGCTGAGTTTCTTTCAGCACGGACGTAAGTTCACAGACGCAGAGCTCCCCTTTTTCGCGTAGCAGCAGCACGAGGCTGAGTCGGGTTTCGTCGGAAAGGCTTTTAAAAAGCTGCAGGGGGGACACGGGTGGCATGGTGACTCCTTATTGTGACTGACCTGAGTGTACCTGTGAAACTTTCTCCGTCAAATTTATATTCACTTAATCATATGTATGTGCGAACGCCGGACGAGCCTGAGCATGCAGAAGGACTTTCCGTCCGGATGCGCCTGACCGGCATTCCATGAACAGCGTTTTTGCCCTGCGCGTTGACCCCGTTAACAATTCGTGTAGAGTAAAAAGCGCTTTTTGCCGTGGTTCATCTGCCCGGCGGGCATTTGTGGCCGGTACTGAACGTCTGTTCATCCGGTCTTTCTGATTACCCGCGCTGCTCTGTCAGCCGTGAAGGAGTGATAAACACCACCATGCGTCTTACGCCACCCTGAGTCGTACCCCTCCTCTGTCGCACTGAATAAACTTCGGCGCGCACTCAAAAACATCCCGTCTGCGGATGTGCTTTTTCGTACGTAAAATTTTTGCCCTCACGGGCTGACCGTAATCAAAAACTGAGAAATGACTATGCTGCTGTCCTCGACGCGTAAGGACTGGCTGGGTAACGTCCGTGGTGACGTCCTTGCCGGTATTGTGGTCGCGCTCGCGCTTATTCCCGAAGCGATCGCCTTTTCCATCATCGCCGGAGTCGACCCGCAGGTCGGGCTCTACTCTGCGTTCTGTATTCCCCTGGTTATGGCCTTCCTCGGCGGCCGTCCGGCAATGATATCGTCCGCCACCGGTGCGATGGCGCTGCTGCTGATCACGCTTGTAAAAGACCACGGCCTGCAGTATCTGCTGGCGGCCTCGGCGCTGACCGGCGTACTGCAGCTGGCGGCCGGCTACCTGAAGCTGGGCAGCCTGATGCGCTACGTCTCCCGCTCGGTGGTCACCGGTTTCGTGAACGCGCTGGCCATCCTGATATTTATGGCGCAGCTGCCGGAGCTGACCAACGTCACCTGGCACGTTTATGCCCTGACCGCTGCGGGCCTGGGCATCATTTATCTCTTCCCGTATCTGAACAAAACCATTCCCTCGCCGCTGGTCTGCATCATCGTGCTGACCGCCATTTCCATGTGGCTGCACCTGGACGTGCGCACCGTGGGTGACATGGGCAAACTGCCGGACAGCCTGCCGGTGTTTCTGATCCCGGATATCCCGCTTAACCTCGACACGCTGATGATTATTCTGCCGTACTCGGCAGGACTTGCCGTGGTGGGGCTGCTGGAGTCGATGATGACCGCCACCATCGTGGACGACATGACCGACACGCCGAGCGATAAAAACCGCGAGTGCAAGGCGCAGGGCGTGGCCAACATCTGCACCTCCTTTATCGGCGGCATGGCGGGCTGCGCGATGATTGGCCAGTCGGTGATCAACGTCAAATCGGGCGGGCGCGGGCGGCTTTCCACGCTCACCGCCGGCGTGGTGCTGCTGCTGATGGTGGTGTTCCTGCGCGACTGGGTGTCCCGGATACCCATGGCGGCTCTGGTGGCGGTGATGATCATGGTCTCCATCGGCACCTTCTCCTGGCGCTCCATCAGCAACCTGCGCAGCCATCCGCTGTCAACCAGCGTGGTGATGCTGGCCACCGTGGTGGTGGTGGTGGCGACCGATAACCTGGCGTTTGGCGTGCTCACCGGCGTGCTGATTGCCTCGCTGAACTTCGCCACCAAGGTCGCCCGCTTTATGGCGGTCTCCTCTGAGCTGAAGGACGACACCCGCACCTATACCGTAGCCGGCCAGGTATTCTTTGCCTCATCCGATCGCTTTATGAGCCACTTCGACTTCCGTGAAGCGGTGGAGCGCGTGGTGATTGACGTAACGCACGCCCACTTCTGGGATATCACCTCCGTGAGCGCGCTGGACCGGGTGGTTATCAAGTTCCGTCGCGAAGGCACGGAAGTGGAGATCAAGGGTATGAATGACGCGACCCGCACCCTCGTTGACCGCTTCGGAGTGCATGACAAGCCTGAAGAAGTGGAAAAGCTGATGGGTGGCCATTAATTTACTGGAGAAAGCATCATGAATAACACCGTTATTGCCTGCGTTGACGGCTCGCCGTCAACCCGGCCGGTCTGTGAGTATGCTGCCTGGGCAGCCGGTAAACTTGGCGCGCCGCTGGCGCTGCTGCACGTGCTCGAAAAGAGTGAGACTCCCGCCGTGTCTGACCTGACCGGGAGCATTGGTATTGACAGCCGGGAGCAGCTGACCGAAGCGCTGGTCCGCGTCGAGGGTGAGCGCAGCCGGCTGCTGATGGCGCAGGGCAAGGCCGTGCTGGCCGGCTGTGCGGAGCTCCTGAAGCAGACCGGACAGCCGGACGCACAGCTGCTGCAAAAGCACGGCGCACTGGACGAAATCCTGGCGGAGCTGGGCGAAGTCCGGCTGATGGTGCTGGGGCGCCGCGGGACGCAGAATCAGGTAGGCAGCCATCTGGAAAGCGTCATTCGCCTGCAGAAAAACCCGGTGCTGATTGTGCCGGAGACGTTTACGCCGCCGGCGCGGGTGATGTTTGCGTACGACGGCAGCAGTGAGAGCCGTAAAAACCTGACGCGCCTGACGGTCAGCCCGCTGCTGCACGGCCTGAGCTGTCATATCGTGATGGTCAACGGTGACATGTCAGCCCTGCAGGATGCGCAGGCTGTTCTTCAGGAAGCCGGTATCACGACCGAGACACGCCTGCTGGAAGACGAGTCCGTAACCGGGGCGCTGTGCCGCTACGCGGACGCCCATGATATCGACCTCACGGTAATGGGGGCCTGCGGGCACTCCCGGTTACGGCGATTCTTTATTGGCAGCCACACCACGGAAATGCTGTCTGAAAGCCGTCAGCCCCTGCTGATGCTGCGATGAAACAGGCGGGCCTGATATCAGGCCCGCCTTCACAGGGGAAAGAGGATGACGGGTATGAAGGTAAAGGCGCGTTATTGCGGCGCATCCGTCCTGATACCGGTGGCCAGCAGGCTGGCGCCAAGAATGTAGACCAGGCAGAACAGGGCCTGAAGATGCAGGGTGACATGGTTATCTATCAGCACGCCCATGATTACCGGGGATGCCCCGCTGGCAATCACCGTCCCTGCCTCAACCGCCGAGCGCACCCTGGCCAGCTGCGCCGGACCAAACAGCTGTACCCAGAGCGCGGTGGCAAGCGTTGAGGCAATGGCCGACGATACGCCGGTCATAATCAGGTAAAAAGGCGTCACCCACTGACCGTTGCTGAGCCATAGCGCCAGCATGGCCAGGGCCTGTGGCATCAGAAACCACGGCAGCAGCCTGCGTGGTGAGAGCCGGTCAATCAGCGGGCCAAACGACAGCAGCGATACCGCCTGGGTAATGGCATAGGCAATAAACCATACCGCCACCCACGACAGCTCCCAGCCTTTCTCCTGTGCCAGCCTCGCCTGGTGGAAGAAGAAGCCGGTGGTGATAAAGGGGGAGGCCAGCACGACAGGCAGCGCCAGCAGCAGGTTGCGGTTTCGCCATACCGGCGCCTCTTTTTCTTTCTCCTCACCCCGCTTTCTGAACGTACGCAGCGGCTTCTCTTTCCCGCGGGGCAAAAACATCAGCGCGACCCCCACGCCGGCAACAAGCATTCCGGCATTGATGCCCCAGGCAGCGCGCCATCCCGTCAGCGCGCTTATCTGCACCGCAATCACAGGAAAAACGGCCTGCGCCAGCGAGAGCCCCAGCGCGATGGCGCCGAGCGCCTTGCCTGCATCAAGGGGGAACTGGCGCGCCGTTGCGGTCAGCGCAGTATGCACCATCAGTCCCTGGCCGCCGAGGCGCAGAAAGTAAAACCCGATGCACAGCATCCACGCCGCCTGTGCGCCGGAAACCAGCAGGCAGGCCGTGAGCAGCAAAAGGGTGACCGCCAGCGTGAAGCGGCGGGTCGTGGTGTAGTCAATCAGCCGTCCGGCCCAGGTCAGCGTGATGGCGCTCATCACCGTTCCGATTGCGTACAGGCCGCCCAGTCCGCCGTCGGTGAGCCCAAAGGCCTCACGAAAATCCTGCCCGTAAAGTGAGACAAAATAGGTCTGTCCAAAGCTGGACATGGCCATCAGCATCGCACCGAACGTAAGGTGAGAGGCGTGATGAAACATAAACCGAAAAAGCTGACGCATGAATATCCCTGAAGGCGGGCTGCAGCCCGCCGATTAATCACGACGTGTCCGTACCGGCTGCTGCGGACACGGCGCCTGCGTCCCTGAAGCAGGTACACGCGGGTTCACCGTGAAAGGTGGCAGTCCCGTAACGGATATGAGAGAACGGTACCCGGCGCGGACTGGCTGTCGCGGCAGGCTCTCTGATAAAGGACGGGCGAAGAGAAACTCAGGGTGGCGTAATGTGCATGACTCACAGTCAGATATAAAATGCTGCCGAAACGATAATTTTTAATGCTCTTCAGGTCAAGCCTGAAAACGGGCTCCTCATGCCCGCCGCAGGGGGAGTCGCACAAAAACAGTGGATAGCCGCTTGATTAACGCCCGTGACCGGGCCAGAATTGCGGCGAGGTGATGGCGTTCCACCTTACCCAACCGCTTCCCCTGAGAAGCTGATGACGCCTGATATTACTCCCCTTTAACCGGGAGTATGTCAGGCCGCTCCGTATCATCAGCCTGCATACTCCCTCTGACACAGAGGTAAACCCCGTGAAATCTTATCTGGCCATTATCATTGGTGGATCCGCTGGCTGCCTGATCCGCTGGCTGCTTGGCGCACGCCTGAACAGCCTGTTTCCTGACCTGCCACCGGGCACGCTGGTAGTGAACCTTGCGGGCGGATTTATCATTGGTGCGTCGCTGGCCTGGTTCATGCGCCATCCTGACCTGGATCCGGCCTGGCGATTACTTGTTATCACCGGGCTGTGCGGTGGGCTGACCACGTTTTCCACGTTTTCCCTGGAAATATTCTCACAGCTGCAGTCCGGTAATTATTTCTGGGCGTTTACTTCACTGCTGGTAGGGGTCGTCTCAGAAAACGGAAAATAAAGCACGCTAAGCCGGTTGCAGCGGCCGTAGCGGCCTGAACTTGCCCGCGCCGATCTTGGCGCTGCTGCGCCAGAGGTAATCGCCGGTCAGGTTGATGTGCTCCCAGCCGAGCGGCGACAGGTACTGCAACAGGCCGTCATCGACGGCTTGACCGTGGCCACGCAAGGCGTTCGCGGCCCGCTCCAGATAGACCGTGTTCCATAGCACGATGGCCGCCGTCACCAGGTTGAGGCCGCTGGCCCGGTAGCGCTGCTGCTCGAAGCTGCGGTCGCGGATTTCCCCCAGGCGGTTGAAGAACACGGCGCGGGCCAGCGCGTTGCGCGCCTCGCCTTTGTTCAGCCCGGCATGCACGCGGCGGCGCAGCTCGACGCTTTGCAGCCAGTCCAGGATGAACAGTGTGCGCTCGATGCGTCCCAGCTCACGCAGGGCGACGGCCAGGCCGTTCTGGCGCGGGTAGCTGCCAAGCTTCCTGAGCATCAGCGAGGCCGTCGCCGTGCCCTGCTTGATCGAGGTGGCCATCCGCAGGATTTCATCCCAATGGGCGCGGACGTGCTTGATGTTGAGCGTGCCGCCGATCATCGGTTTCAACGCCTCGTAGGTGGCATCGCCCTTCGGGATGTAGAGCTTGGTGTCGCCCAGGTCACGAATGCGCGGGGCGAAGCGGAAGCCCAGCAGGTGCATCAACGCGAAGACGTGGTCCGTGAACCCTGCCGTGTCGGTGTAGTGCTCCTCGATCCGCAGGTCGGATTCGTGATACAGCAGGCCGTCGAGCACGTAGGTCGAGTCGCGCACGCCGACGTTCACGACCTTGGTGTGGAACGGCGCGTACTGGTCGGAGATATGGGTGTAGAACGTCCGCCCTGGGCTGCTGCCGTATTTCGGATTGATGTGGCCGGTGCTCTCGGCCTTGCTGCCGGTGCGGAAGTTCTGGCCGTCCGACGATGACGTGGTGCCGTCGCCCCAATGCCCGGCGAAGGGATGTCGGAACTGCGCGTTGACCAGCTCGGCCAGTGCCGCCCCGTAGGTTTCGTCGCGGATGTGCCAGGCTTGCAGCCAGGCCAGCTTGGCGTAGGTCGTGCCGGGGCACGATTCCGCCATCTTGGTCAGGCCCAGGTTGATCGCGTCGGCGAGGATCGTGGTCAGCAACAGGTTTTTGTCCTTGGCCAGGTCGCCTGACTTCAGGTGGGCGAAGTGCCGGGTGAAGCCCGTCCATTCGTCTACCTCCAGCAGCAATTCGGTGATCTTGACGTGCGGTAGGATCATCGCCGTCTGGTCGATCAGGGCCTGTGCGGTATCGGGCACCGCCGCATCGAGCGGCGTGATCTTCAGGCCCGACTCCGTGATGATGGCGTCCGGCAGCTCGTTGGCCAGCGCCATGCGGTTGACGGTGGCGAGCTGCGTTTCCAGCAGCGTCAGCCGGTCATGCAGGTACTGGTCGCAATCGGTGGCCACGGCCAGCGGCAATTCGCTGGCCTGCTTGAGGCTGGCGAATTTCGCGGGCGGCACCAGGTAGTCCTCGAAGTCCTTGAACTGGCGCGAGCCTTGCACCCAGATGTCGCCGGAGCGCAGCGCGTTCTTCAGCTCCGACAGCGCGCACAGTTCGTAGTAGCGCCGGTCGATGCCGGTGTCGGTCATCACCAGCTTCTGCCAGCGCGGCTTGATGAACTCGGTCGGCGCGTCGGTGGGCACCTTGCGGGCGTTGTCGCTGTTCATGCTGCGCAGCACCTCGATGGCGTCGAGTACGTCCTTGGCGGCGGGCGCGGCCCGCAACTTGAGCACGTCGAGAAATTCCGGCGCGTAGCGGCGCAGCGTGGCGTAGCTCTCGCCGATGCGGTGCAGGAAATCGAAGTCCTCGGGTTGCGCGAGCCGCTGCGCTTCGGTGACGCTCTCGGCGAAAGCATCCCAGGACATGACGGCCTCGATGGCGGCGAACGGATCGCGGCCCGCTTGCTTGGCCTCGATCAGCGCCTGGCCGATGCGCCCGAACAGCCGCACCTTGGCATTGATCGCCTTGCCGGATGCCTGGAACTGCTGCTGATGCTTGTTCTTGGCGGCATTGAACAGCTTGCCCAGGATGCGGTCATGCAGGTCGATGATTTCGTCGGTGACGGTGGCCATGCCCTCGATGGCGAGCGCCACCAGGGTCGCGTAACGCCGCTGCGGCTCGAACTTCGCCAGGTCGGCGGGCGTCATCTGGCCGCCCTCGCGGGCGATCTTGAGCAGCCGGTTCTGGTGAACCAGCCGCTCGATGCCGGAGGGCAGGTCGAGCGCCTGCCACGCCTTGAGGCGTTCGATGTGTTCCAGCATGTGCCGCGAGTTCGGTTTGACCGGGGATTGCCGCAGCCAGGCCAGCCACGTCGTCTTGCCGTTGTCGCGGCGCTTGAGCAGATCGTCGAGGCGACGGCGATGCACGTCCGTCAGCGGCTCAGCCAAGGCGTCGTAGAGACGCCGGTTGGCGCGGGTAATCGCTTCGGCGCTCGCCCGCTCGACGGCGTTGAGGGCGGGCACAATGACCGACTGCCGCCGCAGGTGCTCGATCAAGGCTCTGGCCAGCACGATGCCCTTGTCGGTTTGCATGGCCAGCTCGGTCAGCAACTGGACAGCCTGCCGGTAGTGGCCAATCGTGAACGGCTGGAAGCCGAACACCGTTTGCAGCTCGACCAGGTGCTCGCGTCGGGTCTGCTCACGCTGCCCGTACTCGTCCCAGCTTTCGATGCCGACCTTGAGCTGGTTGGCGACCAGTCTCAGCAATGGCGGGAACGGTGGCTCATCAGCGCCAAGGATGACGCCGGGAAAGCGCAGGTAGCAGAGCTGCACCGCGAAGCCCAGCCGATTGGCCGGGCCGCGCCGCTGCCGGATGATGGAGAGGTCGCTTTCGCTGAACGTGTAGTGACGGATCAACTCATCCTTGGTGTCCGGCAACGCCAGCAGGCTTTCGCGCTCGGCGGCGGAGAGGATCGAACGGCGGGGCATGCGGTTTCCTTCTTCTTGAAAACGTAGGTTTGTGACAAACCCGCCAAGGCAACCGGCGCGGCACGGGAATCAAGGTGTCATTTTCAGAAGACGACTGCACCAATTGACGGGGTGTGACACCAAGTGTGCAGGCCACTCCTGACAGCGCAATATCAGAAGTCATCTGCACCGATCTCGACTATGCTCAATACTCGTGTGCACCAAAGCGAGGTGTGGGCATGGCGTCAGACACATCACCGATCACCGAACAAGGCGTAGCCACCCTGCCCGAGGCGGCATGGGCGCAAGCCCGGCACCGAGCAGAAATCATCGGGCCGCTGGCAGCGCTTGAGATGGTCGGGCATGACGCCGCCGACGCCGCTGCTCAAGCGCTTGGCCTGTCCCGGCGGCAGGTGTATGTCCTGATCCGCCGTGCCCGGCAAGGCGCGGGGCTGGTGACGGACTTGGCTCGCGGCCGATCCGGCGGCGGCAAAGGCAAGGGGCGTCTGCCGGAACCGGTCGAACGCATCATCCGCGAGCTGCTGCAAAAGCGCTTCCTGACCAAGCAGAAACGCAGCTTGGCGGCATTCCACCGCGAGGTCGCGCAGTCTTGCAAAGCGCAAAAGCTACGGGTGCCGGCGCGCAACACCCTGGCGCTACGGATCGCCGACCTCGATCCGCTCAAGGCCACTCGCCGCCGGGAAGGCCAGGATGCGTCTCGCAGTTTGCAAGGTGTCGGCGGTGAGCCTCCCGCCGTGACCGCGCCGCTGGAACAGGTGCAAATCGACCACACGGTTATCGACTTGATCGTGGTGGACGAGCGCGACCGGCAACCGATTGGCCGTCCGTACCTAACCGTCGCCATTGACGTGTTCACCCGCTGCCTGCTCGGCATGGTGGTCACGCTGGAAGCACCGTCCGCCGTCTCGGTCGGCCTGTGCCTCGCACATGTCGCCTGCGACAAACGCCCATGGCTGGAGGGATTGGCCGTGGAAATGGATTGGCCAATGAGCGGCAAGCCCATGCTGCTCTATCTGGACAACGCGGCCGAGTTCAAGAGTGAAGCGCTACGCCGGGGCTGCGAGCAGCATGGCATCCGGCTGGACTATCGGCCGCTCGGGCAGCCGCACTATGGCGGCATCGTCGAACGGATAATCGGCACGGCGATGCAGATGATCCACGACGAATTGCCTGGAACGACCTTCTCCAATCCCGACCAACGCGGGGAGTACGCCTCCGAGAAGATGGCCGCCCTGACACTGCGCGAGCTGGAGCGCTGGCTCGCACTGGCAGTCGGCACCTATCACGGCTCCGTGCACAACGGTCTGCTTCAGCCGCCGGCCGCGCGCTGGGCCGAGGCTGTGGCGCGCATCGGTGTACCAGCCGTCGTCACCCGCGCCACGGCTTTCCTTGTCGATTTTCTGCCGATCATCCGCCGGACGCTGACCCGAACCGGCTTCGTCATCGATCACATCCACTACTACGCCGACGCGCTCAAGCCGTGGATCGCGCGGCGCGACCGCCTTCCCGCTTTCCTGATTCGGCGCGACCCGCGCGACATCAGCCGTATCTGGGTGCTGGAACCGGAGGGTCAGCACTACCTGGAAATCCCCTACCGTACCTTGTCGCACCCGGCTGTCACCCTCTGGGAGCAACGCCAAGCATTGGCGAAATTGCGGCAGCAAGGGCGTGAACAGGTGGATGAGTCGGCGCTGTTCCGCATGATCGGCCAGATGCGCGAGATCGTGACCACCGCTCAGAAGACCACACGCAAGGCGCGGCGTGACGCGGATCGTCGGCAACACCTCAAGGCATCCGCTCGGCCGGACAAGCCCGTTCCGCCGGAAACGGACATTGCCGACCCGCAGGCCGACAACCTGCCGCCGGCCAAACCGTTCGACCAGATCGAGGAGTGGTAGCCGTGGACGAATATCCCATTATCGACCTGTCTCACCTGCTGCCGGCGGCGCAGGGTCTGGCCCGTCTGCCAGCGGACGAGCGCGTGCAGCGTATCCGCGCCGACCGCTGGATCGGCTACCCGCGAGCAGTCGAAGCGTTGAACAGGCTAGAAACCCTGTATGCGTGGCCGAACAAACAACGCATGCCCAACTTGCTGCTGGTCGGCCCGACCAACAACGGCAAGTCGATGATCATCGAAAAGTTCCGGCGCACGCATCCGGCCAGTTCTGACGCCGACCAGGAACACATCCCGGTGCTGGTCGTGCAGATGCCGTCCGAACCGTCAGTGATGCGCTTCTACGTCGCGCTGCTCGCCGCGATGGGTGCGCCATTGCGCCCGCGCCCACGGCTGCCGGAAATGGAGCAACTGGCGCTGGCACTGCTGCGCAAGGTCGGGGTGCGCATGCTGGTCATCGACGAGCTGCACAATGTCCTGGCCGGCAACAGCGTCAACCGCCGAGAATTTCTCAATCTGCTGCGTTTCCTCGGCAACGAGCTACGCATTCCGCTGGTCGGGGTCGGCACGCGCGACGCCTATCTGGCGATCCGCTCGGATGACCAGTTGGAAAACCGGTTTGAGCCGTTGATGCTGCCTGTGTGGGAGGCCAACGACGATTGCTGCTCGCTGCTGGCCAGCTTCGCCGCTTCGCTCCCGCTGCGGCGGCCTTCGCCAATTGCTACGCCGGACATGGCCCGCTACCTGCTAACGCGCAGTGAGGGCACCATCGGCGAACTGGCGCACCTGCTGATGGCAGCGGCCGTTGCCGCCATCGAAAGCGGCGAGGAAGCGATCAACCACCGCACGCTCGGCATGGCCGATTACACCGGTCCCAGCGAGCGGCGACGCCAGTTCGAGCGGGAGCTGATGTGAAACCGGCATCACGCTGGCCGCTGCATCCGGCACCCAAGGAAGGCGAAGCGCTGTCCTCGTGGCTCAATCGTGTCGCCGTCTGCTACCAGATGGATATGCTCGATCTGTTGGAACACGATCTCGGTCACAGCCAGGTCGATGATCTGGACATTGCGCCACCATCGTTGTTGCTGACGGCGCTGTCCCAGCGAAGCGGCATCGAGCTGGACCGGCTGCGCTGCATGAGTTTTGCCGGCTGGGTGCCGTGGTTGCTCGATAGTCTCGACGACCGGCTTCCGGCCGCCCTGGAAACTTATGCGTTCCAGCTCTCGATTTTGCTGCCGAAGCGCAATCGCAAGACAAGATCGGTCGCGAGTTGGCGCGCATGGCTGCCCAGCCAGCCGATCCGCCGGGCGTGTCCGATCTGCCTGAATGATCCGGCGAACCAGGCTGTGCTGCTCGCGTGGAAGTTACCTCTGATGCTGAGCTGTCCTATGCATGGCTGCTGGCTGGAGTCCTATTGGGGCGTGCCGGGGCGGTTTCTCGGCTGGGAGAGTGCCGACGCTGCGCCGCGCACGGCCAACGACGCAATAGCGGCGATGGATCGGCGTACCTGGCAGGCGCTGACGCAGGGGTACGTGGAGCTGCCGCGCCGGCGCATCCACGCCGGCCTGTGGTTCCGGCTGCTGCGCACGCTGCTGGATGAGCTGAACACCCCGCTTTCGCATTGCGGGGTTTGTGCCGGCAGCGTCCGCTATGTCTGGGAGCGCTGCGGTCATCCGCTGCGCGCCGGACAAAGCCTATGGCGTCCTTACGAAATTCTGGACCCGGCGGTGCAGTTGCAGATGCTGGAGGCGGCGGCCACCGCCATCGAACTGATCGAATCGAAGGTGGTGAGTCCACACGGGGAGCTGGCGGCGTTGTTCTCGCTGGAGACGCAAACCGGGTTTACCAATGGCCTGTCCGAGAAGAAACGTAACCCTGAGCCTGTCGATCACTGGCGGGAGGCGGTCAAGGCGCTCGACGAGGCTATTGCCGAGGCCCGGCACAATTGCGAGACGGCCCGGTCACTGTTCACCTTGGCATCTTATGGACGGCGCGACCCCGAGTCCCTGGATCGCCTTCGCGTCACGTTTGCCCAGGAGGGCATTCCCCCGGAATTTCTGTCACATTATGTTCCAAGCGGACCCTTTGCATTCCTTAGTATGAATGACGGGTTAAGTGACAAAATTTGACCATCAGAACTTTCTGACTCAGACTGTCACATAATCGAACGTATAAGTGACAGGTGCAAGATGCTGATTGGCTATATGCGGGTATCGAAAGCGGATGGTTCCCAGGCCACCGACTTGCAGCGTGATGCGCTGACCGCTGCCGGTGTCGATCCGGCGCATCTCTACGAAGATCAGGCGTCCGGCAAACGCGAGGATCGCCCCGGCCTCGCCGCATGCCTGAAAGCACTGCGCGAAGGCGACACGTTGGTGGTGTGGAAGCTGGATCGACTCGGGCGCAATCTTCGGCATCTGATCAACACCGTGCACGATCTGACCGGGCGAGGCATCGGCCTGAAGGTGCTGACCGGTCACGGCGCGGCCATCGACACCACGACGGCCGCCGGCAAGCTGGTCTTTGGCATCTTCGCTGCGCTGGCCGAGTTTGAGCGCGAACTAATCGCCGAGCGCACGATTGCAGGCTTGGCATCGGCGCGGGCGCGTGGCCGGAAGGGCGGTCGGCCGTTCAAGATGACCGCCGCCAAGCTGCGGCTGGCATTGGCGGCAATGGGGCAACCAGAAACCAAGGTTGGCGATCTCTGCCTGGAACTTGGCATCACGCGGCAGACCCTGTACCGGCATATCTCGCCGAAGGGTGAACTGCGCTCAGATGGTGAGAAACTGCTTAGCAAGCCATGACCCCAACATCCAGCCGGATGCTGGGAACCCCTAGAGCAAGCCAAGGGCCAACCCCGTTCCTATGCCTAGCATGGCTATAGCTACGGTGAGCTGTACCGTGCGCAGCGTGACCTTCTGCAAGACGCGCTTTCCCACAAAAGCGCCGATGAATGCGCAGATTGTCCCAACGGCAACAGGCAGTACCAATGCCTGAGCCTGAGTAAATTGACCGGCAAGCATGGCGGTGCCATACACCACGAGGCGCACGGCATCGACGATCACCGCCGAAACAACCCCCGTCGCCACGAATGCATCCTTGGACAAGCCAGCTTTCAACAGAAACGCCGAGCGCAATGCGCCCTGATTGCCTGAGAGTCCTCCGAAGAAGCCAGAGAGCGCCCCACCAACTGGAAGCCAGCGTGGAGGAAAGGCCAGTGCTTGAAAACGCGGGGATAGTTCCAGCAGTGCAAACAGCACGATCAAACTGCCGATAACCGCCTTCACAGGTGTGATCTCGAAATCCGAGTCAGCGAAGCTGTACTGCCACAAGGCCGGCAGTCGGTCGAACAACGTCAGGGATGCCGCACCAAGAATCGCCGTGATAGCAGCAGGCACGCTGAACTTCGCCACGACAGGCCAATCGGCTTGCCGGGCCATCAGCCCGAACTTGAAGAGATTGTTGGCGAAATGCACCACAGCAGTCGCCGCGATGGCTAATGGCAATGGGAAGAACAGGGCGAACACCGGCATCAGGATCGTTCCCAAACCGAAGCCTGAAAACAAGGTCAGCCCAGATGTCAGTAGGGCCACAAGGCCGATCAGAACGAACTCCATGATGCGCGCCTTTATTTATCGTGTTTCGTTATCGAAGTTCGATTATTATGCTCCAACGAAACCAAAGATCAAGATGTGACCATGACCGATACCACCAAGACTGACCGCAGCCCGTGGGCTGTTTTTCTGGTCTTTCTCCGATTGGGCCTGACCTCTTTCGGCGGCCCGATTGCCCATTTGGGCTACTTCCGCGATGAGTTCGTGACGCGACGGCAGTGGTTGACCGAGCGCAGCTATGCAGATTTGGTCGCCCTCTGCCAATTCCTGCCGGGGCCGGCCAGCAGTCAGGTTGGCATCGCAATTGGGCTGTCACGATCCGGCTATGCCGGGGCGTTGGCTGCGTGGGCTGGTTTCACGCTGCCTTCAGCGATTGCGCTGATCCTGTTTGCGCTGGGCATTGCCAGCTACGGGGATGCGATGCCGTCTGGCGTACTGCATGGATTGAAGGTGGTCGCCGTGGCGGTGGTCGTGCAAGCCGTATGGGGAATGGCTCGCAATCTCTGTCCAGACGCACCGCGCATCACCATCATGGCGGCGGCAACCTGCTTTGTTCTTTTGGTGCCGTCCACCTTGGGGCAGGTGGGGGTTATCGCCATTGCAGCGGTCATAGGTCTGTTGCTATTCAAACCTCAGCAGGGGGCAGCGCATGATCCATTGCCAATTGCCATCCGGCGTCGCGTTGGATTGTTCTGGCTGACGCTGTTCTTTGCGCTGCTGATGGGGTTGCCGTTGTTGACCGCCACATTCCCGAACCAGACGCTGTCGATGGTGGATGCCTTTTACCGGGCTGGATCACTGGTCTTTGGTGGCGGGCACGTCGTGCTCCCGCTGTTGCAAGCCGAAGTGGTGCCTTCCGGCTGGGTCAGCAATGACGCATTTCTGGCAGGCTACGGTGCCGCGCAGGCGGTTCCTGGCCCCTTGTTCACCTTTGCGGCGTTTCTCGGTGCTTCGATGAACCAGGCACCCTCCGGCTGGTTTGGTGGCTTGGTCTGCCTGCTTGCGATCTTCGCGCCGTCCTTCCTGCTGGTCGTGGGTGCGTTGCCGTTTTGGGAACGTCTGCGCCGCAACTCCCGCACGCAAGCGGCGTTGTTGGGCATCAACGCGGCCGTGGTTGGCCTGCTGCTGGCAGCCCTCTATCAACCGGTATGGACGAGCGCGATTCATGCACCGCAAGACTTCGGCTTGGCCCTTGTGGCATTAGTTGCCCTGATGTTCTGGAAGCTGCCGCCGTGGCTAGTCGTAGTTGGTAGTGGTGTCGCGGGCTGGTTGTTGAGCGTGACCCTGTGAGGTTCCGAGCGTGACCGACAAAGACCTTTACGGTGGATTGATCCGTTTGCACATCCTGCATCACGCAGCCGAAGAACCCATCTTCGGCCTCGGCATCATCGAGGAATTGCGACACCACGGTTACGAGATCAGCGCAGGCACCTTGTATCCGATGCTGCACGGATTGGAAAAGAAGGGCTATCTCACTTCACGGCATGAGCGCACCGGTCGACGGGATCGGCGGGTGTATGAGATCACCGAGCAAGGCCGCGTGGCGCTGACCGATGCCAAAGCCAAGGTCAAGGAGCTGTTTGGCGAACTGATTGAAGGCAAATGATTTGCTTATGGTTGTAGTGCAGTTGACTTCTGATAGTCCGTGCAGTCGCCTTCTGAAAGTGACAGCGCGGCACGGGAATCAAGGCATTGCGATTCTCGAAAATAGTTCTTGAAATTCTATTCTTGATTGCATATCATCTCAACGAGTTTCGATAAGAAAGGATGCGCATGCGACCGTCTGTTGTGCTTGACATGAAGCGAAGCGCAGTGCGTGAAGCGGTAGGCCGCTTTCGCGCCGCGAACCCGCGCGTCTTCGGCTCGGTGCTGCATGGCACCGACCGGGATGGCAGCGACCTCGACCTGTTGGTCGATGCGCTGCCCGGTGCCACGTTGTTGGACTTGGGCGATTTGGAAGAAGAACTGAAATCGCTGCTCGGCGTTGACGTCGATCTGCTGACTCCCGGCGACCTGCCGCCGAAGTTCCGGGCCAAGGTGCTCGCGGAGGCGCAACCGATATGAGCGAGAACCGCCTGCCCGATTACCTCGACCACATTCAGCAGGCCGCAACCGATGCGCGCAGCTTCGTGGAAGGGATGGCCAAGGACGACTTCTTGGCCGACAAGCGCACCCAGCAGGCCGTCATCATGAGCCTGATCGTCATCGGCGAGGCGGCCACAAAGGTGATGGATGGCTACGTCGAGTTCACCCAGGCGCATGCCGACGTGCCGTGGCGCAGCATGCGCAATATGCGTAATCGCATGGCTCACGGCTATTTCGACATCAACCTCGATGTGGTGTGGGAGACGGTACAGGAATGGCTGCCGGCGTTGCTCCAGCAATTGCCCGCCGTGCGTCAGGATGCCGACGATGAAGACCGTAACGACAACTGTGAAAGAGGGATCTCCGATGACTGTTGAATCGAGAATATTTTCTGTAGCCGAGTATGTTCAGCCGTCCGAAGGCGAGCCTATTCGTTCCGTTGTGCTTGAAACCCGAGACTCAATTATCGTGGTTTGGCATGTCCATCCCGGGCAGGAAATTGCGGCTCACATTCATCCTCACGGCCAAGACACGTGGACTGTTTTGTCGGGAATGGCTGATTACTTTCAGGGCAATGGGATTGTTCGTGCCCTCAGGGAAGGTGAGATAGCCGTGGCAAGACCGGGCCAAGTGCACGGGGCGCGAAATACAGGTACCGAGCCATTTGTGTTAGTCTCGGTTGTGGCATCAGCCAATGCCGGTTTCGTATTGGCTGAGCGATAGAGCCCAATCTCTGGAGTTGGTCCAATGAGCGGTCGGGGAGATAGGTAACAGACATGCAGCGGACACGGCTGCTAAACCAGGTCGCAAACCTCCTTGCGTCGCAGCGTGCCGCAAGCGACGCGATCAATCGAATGGGGTCGGCATGAGACTGAACACCATCCAGTTCCCGACCGCGTAGCCGCCTGTCCTGCCGATCAGGTCTTGACCATCGACGCCTGGGATCAGTCCTGAATGTTCTTGGAGACCACTACGTTATGAGCCGCAGCCGCCGCAAAACACCCATCGTCGGGCACACGACCTGCGGCAGCGAGCGCGAGGACAAGAAGCTCTGGCATCAGCGCTGGCGCACCCGTGAGCGCACGGCGCTGACCAGCGCGTCGCCCGAAGCCCTGAGCGCCCATCTGCCCCTGCTGGAAAACCAGGCCAGCAGCGTCTGGTCGATGGGCAAGGATGGCCGCTCCTACTGGCCCGTCAAGCGCCAGGCCGCCACGGCGGATCGCATCGCCAATCACAAGGGACGCAACCCGCAAGAACGCGCCTCCCTGAAAAAGCGCCTGCTGCGCAAGTGGATGAGCAAATGAAGCTCTCCTTCCATCAGCACATTGCGCTGTTCTGGATGATCGGTGCTCCGGGCGTCTTCGCGCCCGTGATCGAGAACGCCAAGCGGCCCGATGCCGGCGCCGTCATGGCGTGGGGTGTCGCGATCGTGGCGGTGATGATCCTCTTCACCCCTTTGCTGCTGCGCTGTCCACCATTCCGGCGCTGGTATGGCCGGACGGATGCGCTGTCGGAGCGGCAGCGCCAGGCGCTTGCCGAGCGCGGCCTGCGCCGCTACTACCAGACCGCTTTCGATGACGGCTACGTGCCCCGCGTGATGCCCTACGTGTGGCGCATCATCTGGACGGTCGGCGGGTTGATGGCTGTGACCGCCGTACTGCCTACCAACACCGGACGGCCAGCCTTCGATGCCTTGGTGGTCTTCTCGACCTGGTATCCGATAGGCGTGATGCTGCTGGTTTTCGCGTCGAGGCCCCTTGGCCGGTTGATTCGCCAAAGAGCACAGGAGCGGCGGAAATGAGCACGTCAACCATCGAGGCGCTGGCCAGCGCCTGGGCAAGGATTGCCGAGGAAGCGGAATTCCCCGCTGACTACGAGGGGACTGCCACACCACAAGCGCATCGGGCTAGCGAAGCTATTCAGGAGCAGATTCGGGAGCGCATCGTCGCCACCAACGACATGCGGCTGTTCAGCCTGCTGCACCTGCTGGGTCAGGCGTCGCTGCGCATGGAGCAAGCGCTGTGGCCGGAGGATTACGAGCGGATGACGCGCGAGGTTGAGGAAGCCCTGCGGCAAGCCACCGACGCCAACGCCAGATCGTACACCCACGAAGAAGTGATGCAGGCGATGCAGGAACGCATCGACCGGGCGCGAGACAAGCCATGTTGATTGGCTATGCGCGCGTCTCGACGCAGGATCAGAACCTGGAGCTGCAACGCGAAGCCTTGAGCAAGGCCGGATGTAAAAAGGTCTTCGAGGACAAGGTGAGTGGCACGCGGGCAGACCGGCCTGGCTTGGCCAAGACGCTCGAAATGCTGCGCGAAGGCGATACTTTGGTCGTCTGGAAGCTCGACCGGCTGGGCCGGTCGGTCAAGCAACTGGTCGATCTGGTCGGCGATCTGCACAAGCACGGTGTCCAGTTCAGGAGCCTCACCGACTCCATCGACACCGGCACACCATCCGGGCGGTTCTTCTTCCACGTCATGGCGAGCCTTGCCGAAATGGAGCGCGAGCTGACCGTCGAGCGCACCCGCGCCGGGCTGGAAGTCGCCAAGCAGCTCGGCCGCAAAGGCGGCCGCAAGCCGAAGATGACCGACAGCAAGATCGAGTCGGCCAAGAAGCTGCTGGCCAGCGGGGTGCCGCCCAAGGACGTGGCCAAGAACCTCGGCGTGTCCATTCCGACGCTGTACCGCTGGGTGCCAGCCTCCACGCACGCTTAGCGTGCTTTATTTTCCGTTTTCTGAGACGACCCCTGGTACACGTAACCGGCTCCATTCTGATGACTGCCCTGGGTTTTTTTGTCGTCACATGGCTGCTGTGAGCGTGTGGCTGATGACGGATAAAAATGCCCCTGCCTGCGGCAGCTTTACAGGGCTTTACCTCTTCCGCCTGAAGCGGGCCGGACGTTATGATAAAATTAACGTCACGCTAATTCGTTAATTTATCAGCAATTAATTATCGTATTTTTTATATCTTCAGCGTAGCTCAGCCGGCTTATCCTCTGATAACCAGCGGTTGTATATCAGGGGAAGGCCTGTTTTTTTTGAATAAAGGGAGGGAGTGTGTCAGAAATCCCAGACAGAAATAAAAAGAGGATGTCAGAAGTGCCATCTGCATTTTTCAGCTCGCCCGCAGCCGGCGGCATCGTGCTCATCATCGCCTCAGCAGCCGCTATCATCGTGGCTAACTCTCCGCTCAGGGAGGGATATGAGGTATTCCTGAAATACAACGCCGCCGGCCTCTCCGTTGAGCACTGGATAAACGACGCCCTGATGGCCGTGTTCTTCATGATGGTCGGCCTGGAAATCAAGCGCGAGCTTCTCACCGGTCAGCTTGCCACCTGGGGCCAGCGCGCGCTGCCGGGATTTGCCGCGCTGGGCGGGATGGCCGTGCCTGCGGCCATTTACGTATGGTTTAATGCGGGCAGCGATGAAACCCTCGCTGGCTGGGCAATTCCTGCCGCCACGGACATTGCCTTTGCGCTCGGGGTACTGGCACTGCTGGGCAGTCGCGTACCTGCCTCGCTGAAAATTTTCCTGTCGGCGCTGGCTATTCTGGACGACATGGGCGCAGTGGCTATTATTGCGCTCTTCTATACCAGTAATATTTCGTTTCTGATGCTGGCCGGTGCGGCGGTCACGGTTGCTCTGCTGTTTATCATGAACCGTGCCGGGATTACCCGGCTGTTTCCCTATCTGCTGGCGGGGGGCGTGCTGTGGTTTTTCATGCTTCAGTCCGGGGTGCACGCCACCATCGCGGGTATCCTGCTGGCGCTCTTTATCCCGCTGCGGGTAACCGATCCGGATAAACAATCCCCTCTTGCCCGGCTGGAGCACGGCATCAATCCGTGGGTGACGTTTCTGATACTGCCGCTGTTTGGCTTCGCAAATGCGGGGGTCGCGCTCTCCGGTATGACGGCTGATGACCTGATGTCGCCGGTACCGGTCGGCGTTGCGCTGGGCCTGTTTGTTGGCAAGCAGGCGGGCATTTTCGGCCTGTCGCTGCTGGCCGTCAGCCTGGGCCTGGCAAAACGGCCTGAAAAAAGTACCTGGCTGCAGGTTTACGGCGTATCGGTCCTGTGCGGAATAGGGTTTACCATGAGCCTGTTTATCGGCAACCTGGCGTTTGCAGAAAGCCCCCTGTTGGTGGACGAGGTCAAGGTGGGGGTACTTGCCGGCTCTGTACTGGCAGCACTGGCGGGTATGCTGATACTGCGCTTTTCTCCTTCGCATCCTTCCCGGTAACGCATTCGGGTCCGGAAAATCCCCGTGATGACGGGGATTTTTATTTCCCTGCAAACTTATTGGGGTCCGCTTGGAATTCGGAAATTATCCTACGTTAAGCTTTTCAAGCTTAACGGGTGATTTCGTTCCATTGATCGGAAACCCCTGACCGCAAGGGATGTACGGAACTGTCAGGCTGTCCGTTTCTGGTTTTGCCTACTTTCGGACAGATCAACGGCATGGTGTACGTAATCGTTCGGTTTCGGACACAGAAACGCTGTAGCCCCGCGAACCGAGTGATATCCAATAGCCGATTGGTTAAAAAGTAGTCTTAGCGTAGGTTATTTTCCCTTTTCCAAGCGGACCCCTTAAAGTATAGATAATGCCGCGTCAGCGGCATGGAGGCGCCAGCTGAAGTTGAATGGAGTACTGCGGGTAAATGGCGCCGTCGCCCGGCGCAGCCGGCTGCTGTTTTGACAGGTTCTGCCTCACCCACCCCCTTCCCTGCAAAGCTATACCCGCTAAAAACGGCTCAGATGCCTCTGTACGCGGTCGGAGTGGTCCCGGCAAGGCGACAGCCGCAGTCGGGGCGTATCTCCGCGTTAGCGGGCCGTTAGGGCCGCTTACGAGCGTGTATCCCAGAACTTACCGCGACACTACTCACAGAGATGACGAAGAGTAGTTACAACACCCATCATTAAAAGCGACACTACTCCCGGCCTTCGGCCGGGGGCGGCGGCGCTTTTCAGTGGTGGGGAGGGGCTCCTGGCCGGCAAACCGGCGCCGGTTTTATGATGAATTTTCATTTGAATGCTGTAACTAACTTGGTTCTCCGGTTGGGGCCCGTCGCGCAGCGATGGGAGCTCTCTCTAGCGCGCGCGGTATTAATCAACGGGGAGCAGGTCA
>ERZ894206.259-NODE-259-length-48928-cov-18.040431_pt1 | contig 48928 bp, 78 predicted proteins | sample MGYA00380287_ERZ894206 | MGnify/ENA primary metagenome ERZ894206 (study PRJEB32331, sample SAMN06328483) | human gut metagenome | biome: human gut microbiome; feature: stool | host: Homo sapiens | collected 2013-04-12 ...
GGTCATAGCTGCCCTTTTTCGTGCCGTCTGCGCGGCAAATGGTTGTTAGGCTGCCTTGCGGGTCGAGGTCAACGCAAAGTGCGTTCTTGCCGCGTTTAATTGCCCCCTGCGCTATTGCTGCGGCGGTGCTGGTCTTTGCTACGCCGCCTTTTTGGTTTGATACGCTGATAATACGCATCGTGTATGCTCCTTTCAAGGCTCTTGTACTTCTTCCGCTTCTTCTACGGATACGCTATCAAAGCAAGCCCGCATCTGGTCGAGGACGCGGCGAACGGTTTGTGCGTCCAGCCCTGCGGCCTGCATAGCAAGGATTGCGTAGCCCTCGCAAGCGTTGTTGCTCCATTCTTCCATGCTTTATAAACCTCTCTTTCTTCAAGCATTTTATATACTTTATACGCATCATGTGCAATTTTCTAATTAAGCGTATAAATGTAATTCTGATTAGCGCAAAGCCTTTAGAAACTCGCAGACTGCGCCCAATTTTGCGGGGTCAATGGCGGCTATAAGCTCTATTGCTTCCTGTCGCTGATCCTTGCCCGCCGCCGGGTTGAAAAAGTAATTGTAAACTTGCTGTTCCGTGTTCCGCTCCTCGCGTTCCTCCGCGTGGACATATATTTCCGTTGTAGACGGGTCGGCGTGGCGCTGGTGCTTCTGTGCAAGGTAGATATTGCCGGTTGCCTTATAAGCGCCTGTGCCGCTGGTGTGGCGCAGGCTGTGCGCCGTCAGGCGGTCGCTATCATATCCGGCACTTACAAGAGCTTCTTTAAGCATGGTGCTTATTGTGGTAGGCGCTATGCGCTTGCCCTTGCTGCGATTGCTGGTGCTGACGAAAAGCGGGCTTTTTGCTGTGGGGGTGTCCGTCCGGCTCTGCAAATAGTCTTGCAGCGCGGCCTTTACTTCGGGGATAAGCAAAACCGGCTGATCGTGTTCGCTGTGGCCTTTGCCCTGTAAGTAAAGATAGGTGCGGTCGCCGGTTTTCTTTATGTCCTCGATATTGGCGCGGTTGATCTCGATTGTTCGCAGGCCGCAAGAAATGCAAAGAAGATACATAGCATATAGGCGCTTGCCGCTCTCTGTGCTGCGGTCGATATGATCCGCTATGATCTTCACGGCTTCGCGGTCGAGCGCGTCTTTTTTGTGGGTGTCGTGGTTGATCTTTACGCCGTGGATATTGTCGGCTATGTTCGGGTAAATGCCCTCCGCTGCCGTCCATTTGAAAAAGTGCTTGACGGCTCTAAGGTACTGCTGCTTTGTGCCGGCCTTTAGCTGCTCCGCGCCGCTGCGCCCAAAGTGTGCGCCGTTCAGATATTCTTTATAGGCGAGAATGTCCGTCCTCTCTGGTTGCGTTGTGCCGGTGACGGTGATCCAGTTCGCAAACTGGCGCAGGCAAGTAATATATCCCTTTGTTGTGGTTGGCTCTCTGTCGGTGTACTCGATGAAACGCCGGAAAAGGTCGGCGCTGATCGCTGCGCGGCTTTGAAGCTGGCTATTATAGACGGTGATTTCCTGCATCGTGTGTGCCTCCTTTTGCGGTGTTGTCTTTGTCTTTCTCTTATAATAGCACAACCCCTCTTAACCGTCAAGCACTTTTTTAGCTTTATAAACTTCTTGTGCATTATATGCAAACAAAGGGGCGGGGACTGTTGCCCCCGCCCTATATATTGAGATTATGGCACTATTTACACACCCCCGCGCCCTGGTACTTTAGGGCGCTGCCTGCCGCTGTACTTCGGGCAGGACTTCGCAAGGGAACAAAGGATAGGCAATCCCGCCGCCCTTGCTGCCTGCTGCCGGTCTTTCTCCGGCTGGTGGCCTTAATATCACTTCCCCGAAAGAATGGTTAAAAGTCCTCGATTGCTGCCGCCGTCAAGTGTTCCCATTTGTCACTCATGGCTGCAATATGTTCCGGCCTTGATCTGTCGCCCTCGTACCGTTCGCCCCTGCAATAGTCGGAAACTTTGGAAAGGCTGTCAAACGCCCTTAAAACGGCGCTGTCGCCGTCCTTGCAGGCGATATAGACGGAATTAAGGGTGCTTCTCTCGCTGTTGTTCCCTGCGGCTCTGGCGGCTTCTGCGGCCTCGTGTGAGTATTTCGCAATGAGCTTTAACATGGTGCGGTTTTGGTCGAAACGCTCCGCAAGTGCTACATAGTCGGCGGAGTTCAAAACGCCGCTTTTCATCAGTTCAAGGGCGTTGCCGTCGATTTCGTCAGGGTTCGCAAGCCCTGCGGCCTTGGCCGCATTTTCCAGCTCTGCGCGGATCGTGCGGCGTTCCGTTCTAAATCTGTCCCAAAGCCGTGTTGTTTCCGTCCTCATGTTTCTGGTTGCTTCTTCAAGTTCAAACGCGGCAATCTGCTTTTTCAAGGCATCCTGTCCGGGCTTGCTTGCGTTCTCTCGCGCCTGCTGCAAGGCTTTGTATGCGGTCTGAAAGTCGCTTCTAAATGCCTTGAAAGCGGTATCAAGGCGCTGTGCATAGCCGTTATATTCGCTCATTCTTTCGTTTCCTTTCTGCTGCAAAAGAGGGTGCAGCGCCCATTCTCATACATGGCGCAGGTATCGCTGCAAGCCAAATGCGCGGGGAGAGGGCAACGCTTGCCCGCCTGCGCTGTTCCCGGCTTGCACTTGCCGCTTTCGTAAAAGCTGCAATCCTCTTTGCATTGCGGGTATAGGCCGCCCTGAAAGGGGCAATCTTTTCTTTGTGCGGGTGGTTCTTCCTGCATCTTCTTATAAATGACTGTTCCCATCGGCATTTCGCCCGCAGAGGTTACAATAACCGGCGCATACTCTCGGCATCCGCGCCCAAACTCGCGGTATCTTTTGCCGTGTTCATCAATTAGGGGGTATTCCTTAAAAATGTCCATGTTATTCCTTTCAGTCCAAATTTGGACAGTGTTCATAGCCGTTGCGGAATACGCTGTCAGCCTCATAGCTGACTTCAAAAAGCGGTGTATGGTATCCGCTGCTGTCCTTTACAAGCTCGCGGTTTGCATCGTCCAGCGCATGAAACGCCGGAATGATCTGCTTTTCCCATGTCTGCCTTTCAATGGCCTTGAAGCAATGCGGGCAAGTGCGGGCATAGTCCCCATTTGTTACGCTTCGCCCGTACACTTCCCATGAGCCGCCGCAATAGTGACATTTGATGCGCATGTAGCCCATGACTTTCTCCTTTCTTTAAGCGCTCTGCCCTCGCTTGCGGTAAATCTCACGGTCTAACGCATAAGCGAGGCTGTCTATACTGTGGTTGTCCCTGTCGGGGAGAGAGGAAAGCAAATTGCCGTCTTTGTCCCTTTCGTATTCGTAGTTTGCAAGCTCCCGCGCCGCGTTTGGTGTCCTTGCAGGATCAACCACAATGCGCCGGTGTTGCAGCCACTTGACACGATACACCACGCATCCCGGCTCTTTGTGGCAAGCTCTGGCCTGCTTTAAGCCGTGGTCGCGTAGATCGGCTATGCTTTTCGGCTCTGCTGCATCGCAATAAATGTCGCTGTGATCTTGAAAGCACAAGCCGCTTACCGGGGAAAGGTAGCTGCTGCCTCTGGTGTCCCCCTCCACAAGTGGGGCGATTTCCTCCGCAAGCTGCCGGTTACTCATGCCGCGCTTGTAAATCTCGTTCAGAATGTAGATTGTCTCGTGCTTACGGTCATAGCTGCAACGGATAAAGCAAGCGGGGTCTGCCGCAAAGCCAAAGTCCACGCCGGAAAAGAAGTATTGCATATTCTGTACTTCCTCGGCGGTGATCTCCCGCACTTCCAGCGCCGTAAATACCTCCGCGCCGGTGCCGGTCGCCTCGCCTAAGTATTCGTGCCGGTATGCCTGCTCATTGACGGCCTCCAGGCGTTCGGCCTCCGCTATGAAAGCCTCGCCTAACCATTCGGCGGGTATGTCCTTATAGGTGGTGTGAAAGGTGACCCCCTGTGCGTCTGGCTCTGCAACAAACTGATTCGCCCAATTCGCCTTACTGATCGGCGGGTTGAAGCTGCGGAATACTTGCGGATTTGTCCCTTGCCCTCGCATGACCGACTGTAAAACATTTCGGGCAAAGTTTGCGCCGGGCAGCTCCGAAAATTCTTCAAACCAAATAAAGCGGAATAGGCCGCGCCGGGGCTTGATAGATTTCAATTTTCCTGCATCGTCCAGCCCTCGAAAAAGGATCTGTGCGCCGGTCGGTCTGTATTCGTACATCATCGGGGAAACGGTCGCTTTCCAGAGGTGGGAAACGCCCAGCATATCAATAGCCCATGCGATTTGAGAAAAAACGCTGTCGCGCATTGTCCCCGCCACTTTGCGGAACACAATAGCGTTGCTCTGGCCTGTGGGGTCGCCCTGTATGCCGTCTACGATCTCAAGCGATACAAAAGAGCTTTTGCAGCTCCCGCGCCCGCCCGGAAGATTGTAAAAACGGTGCCGCCCTGCTTTTATGTCCTCATGCAAGGGGAGATATACGGGGGCTATAAAGTCCTCCACGGTTGCGGTGGTCATGCTATCCCGGCGCTGCTTCTCTGCCATTTCAAGGGCTGCTATGCGCTGTTCCAGCTTGTCCCGTGTTATCATTGCCGCATTTCCTCCAACGCTGTAAGGCGCTCTGCAAGGTCGTTCTGATCGGTCAGGCGCACGGCATAATCAAGGGCGATTTTCGCGGCGTTTACTCTGGCGGCGGGGTTTATTTCCTCGTCCTCCATGACCGTCTGCAAGGTGGATAGCGCAGGTTCTAATAGCTGCTGCGCCCTGCGCGTTGCGTCCTGTACTACTCCGGCGAACGCTTCGCGGTATCGCTGGCAAAATTCGGGGTTTTCAAAATAGCGCCTCATGGTGCGGTCTGTGATCCCCGCTTTCTCTGCCGCCTCTAACTTCGTTTTCGAGGTCAAGAGCGCAGACAAGGCGCGTTCTTCATTGGGTGTCATTCGCTGCGCTCCTTTCCGATTTCTTCCGCTTTTTTCCGCTGGTAAAGCTCCATCCAGTTTTCAAGCGTCATGCAGACAAGCCACGGGGCGCGGTTTTTCCTCCAAAAGATAGCCGGTAAACCGTCCTTAAATTTGCCGCTGTCCCGCTGCGCCTGCTCGATCCACTCATAAAGGGCTTGCCTTTCCCCGCGCTTACACTCAATGTGTACGCCGTCAAGCCCTGTTAGATCGGGCGTACTGCCATAGCTCACGGCCTCGACCGGTTGCACGGGGTAGCCGTAGCCTTGCAATAGGCGGCACAATTCAAGCTCCCCGGCGCGGCCTTTAGCTTGTGACCGTTTCCCGCTCGTTCTGCTCACCTGCTTTCTTTCGCTCACGCTCTGCCTTGCGCTCCCAGTATCGGGCATTGTTCGCCTTTACCTTTTCGGGGTTGGCAGCTCTCCACGCTTTGTAATATGCGCGGCGCTTCTCCGCGGCCTCGTTCGTCATGCTTCTTACGCTCCTTTCGCTTTATATTCTTGTTAAAGTTCTTAACCGTTGTAAACTTCTTATGCATATATTATATCAAACATTTGTTCTTTTGTCTACATCTATTTCTTTCTCTATTTTGAATTATCAGAATACGCTCAATTAGGTTTTTGGGGTTTTAGGGTGCGCCCTAACAAGCGGGTAAATATATCGAGTGTATATATTTTCCCTCTGCTTGCTATGTATCTTCGAGGCATAAAAAAGCGCCCCCGGTACTTCGGGGACGCTCTGCGCCTGTATTCACTTCCCGGAAAGCGGTAAAGGGAAAGGGCGGGCGCATAGCGCCTGCCCCTGCTCCTTACTGCCCAGTTGCAAGCCGTAATTGAGTGCAAGCGTAAAGCGTAGCTTTAAAAGGTCGCCTTGCCCTGCTCTCCCTCTTTCCAAAACATATCAAGTTCACCGGAAAAAAGATTCCTGGCAATTTTGTAAAGCTCACTGATGGCTGTTTCGCGGTCAACGCCGTCCAGCTCAAGGCCGATTTCGCGCTCGTAGCCGTTTTCTTTACTGATAGCCCAAATTTTCATTTTATCGCCTCCATAATTTTATCAAACTGATTGCGGGTCATTTTACTCGCCAAAGAAATCGCCTCAGAAAGTAACGCAATATGCTCTGCATTCTTTATTATATCACATTTATTTCCCGTTTCACAGCTTACAATTTCCATCTTTATACTTTTCTGCTTACAATCCACATTATTTCTCCTTTCGGTTTATCTACCTATAGTCAAAATATGGCATTTGTTGCACAGTTTAGGGCAACAATACAAAAAAATTTTTTAAGAAGGAGCATAATTAGAAATGGCTAAAAAATCTTCCTTTAAAATACCAGGGCTTTCCTTTAGCTGGAAACGTGCGCTTGGAATTACCAGCGCAAAACGCAAGATTGCAAAAGCAACGGGAATTCCTACAACAAAGGCGGGGCGGCAAAGAAAAGCCGGCAAGCTATTGGGGATTAAGTGAACGCCATAGAAAATTATTTCATATAGTCCCCACCGCCCCCGCACCGGACGGTGGGGATTTTTTGCCGCCTATCGCCGTCACTGGCTATTGGCCGCATACCCACAGTATCAGTTTGTTGTTTGGCAAGTCAATCCAAAAACCGGATAATATGCGATTAGCCGGTAAAAACAAACGGAGAGGTTTGCCCAAAATAAGGCAGGAGGGGAAGAAATGGAAAAAACTTTGCAGGATATTTGCAGAGAGGCAAAGGAGTACCAGCATCTTACCACGCAAGACTTAGCCGATTTAACAGATCTGTCATCGTCCACGATCAGCAATTACTTTTCTGCGTCTTCAAAGGATCCAAGCCTATACAAGATGGGGCTTATATGCGCCGCCCTCGGTGTGTCTATAGATGAGTATTTTGGTATCGTAAAGAGACCAACCACGGAGGAGCAGCTGGCAGAGGCCCACAGAGCAATGGCCGATGCAGATGCAAAGCATAGCGCAGCCCTACGCATTGCGCACTTGGAGGGCGGCATGGAGCAGCTGACCGGATCAGTGGCAAAGCACGAAAAAAAGGAGTGCGTATTGCAAATTTGGGTGTATATCCTGGCGTTTTCGCTGTCAATTGCCGTATCCATAATATTTGGATATTTGGCGTTTGATTCAAGCGTCCCGCACACAGGGCTTATCCGCAACGGGCAGATTACATCAATCGGCTGGATGCTATTTGCTCTGCTTACGGTGGGCGTCGGTGTAATCATTGCTTCGCTGATTAATGCGCTGCGATATTACAAGCACCATCAAACTGATAAAAATATAGGGTAGGAGGATAAAAATGGGAAAAGCAATGAGGAGGGCCAACGGAACCGGGACAGTGTATAAGCTCGCCGGGCGCCGACGCAGGCCCTGGGTGGCTGCAAAGCAAAAAATCATTATAGGATATTACCCCACCAAAAAAGATGCTATAGCGGCGCTGGAACGTCTTGCAGGCAAGGATTTAACGGAGCGGTACAACATGACCTTTGCCCAGGTGTTTGACGCTTGGAAAGCGGAACATTACAAAAAAATAGGGCCAAATGGTATAGAAGGCTATGACGGCGCATTTAAAATTTTTGCGCCGCTGCACGACCGGAAGTTCCGGGACTTAAAAACGGCGGATTTCCAGGGCGTACTGGATGCCCATATGCATAAATCCCATAGCACTGTGTCCAAGTATAAGCAACTCATAACGCAGATGTCCACATGGGCCATGCGCGAGGAAATCATCACAACAAATTTTGCAAAATTCGTCCAGCTCCCCGAAAACACAAAAAAAGAAAAAGAAACATTTACCGATGCTGAAATAAGCAAGCTGGAAGCGGACGGCAGCGACACCGCAAAAATTATCCTCATGCTGATTTACACAGGAATGCGCATAGGGGAATTGTTTTCCCTACCGGCTAAAGATTATCACAAAGATTATGTGGTCGGCGGTGAAAAGACGGAGGCTGGGCGAAACAGGATCATCCCAATCCGCCCCGAAGGGATCCCATACTTTGCCTATTTTGCAAATAAGGCTACTGGCCCACTGCTCATATCCGGCTATGCTGGGGAAAGAATCCCAGCAAACTTCCGCCGCCGGGATTATTACCCGCTTTTGGAAAAATTAAAAATCCAGCGCAAAACGCCGCACTCCACCCGGCACACCTATGCGAGCTGGGCGAGAAAAGCGGGGATTGCTCCGGAGACGCTACAGAGGATCCTCGGCCACGCCAACTACTCCACTACCGCAAATATATACGTCCATACGTCAGCGGAGGAATTGGTGCAGGCCGTTAAAAAGGCGAAAATTTGTTAGTAGTTTGTTAGTTACCGACGGGAGCCAAGGCAAGCCCTTGCAAAATTGCTCTTCGAAAAGTTGCAAAATCGCAACAAATATTGTTATTCTTATTAATTTTTGTGTCTATATATTCAAAACGATTATAATTCACACGCAGGAGGTCACTGGTTCGAGTCCAGCAGTCTCCACCAAAAAAGTCCAGGAATCTCAAGGGTTCCCGGACTTTTTTATTTTTGCCAAGATTAACTTTGTTAGTAACGTGTTAGTAGTAGCGATTTAGGTCAGTTTTTTTAGGACGCTGTTATAAGCTTTCTCATTGACGATTTTTAGTGTGTCCATAAGCTCGTCCATAACTTCCCACGCCCTATCCTGCGCTACATTCCCAACCGCTTTCAAAAATTCACTGCCGGATGGTTTTATTTTCTTGGCCGGCGCAGGCTCTGCAGAATACAGCATTGGGGGCGTTTTCGCCTGCAGTTGCTCCCCGCCGTGCTCGTTACGGATAATGTAGAGCGCCGCCAGTTTCTCATAGTTTGTCCAGCTCGATTCTTCTGTTTCAAGGCGAGCTATCCAGCGCTTGACCTCATTCTCGTCGACCATAGGGGTGCGCCCCCTTTAGTCCTCGATCGTGTCCATGCAGCGCTGGATGGCTCTGCGGATGCTTTCGTCGTCGGCGTTGTCCAGCATTTCCTGCAACTGGCGTTTCATGTTGTCGATGCCACCATCACGGGAATAGTGGCCGCGCACATAATGCGTGCCGCGTCTCGCATTGGACATATCACGGTCATAAGCGCCGCGCATGCCCGACTGCCAGTCTCCGTCGCGGGAATAGCGGCGAGAATAGTCTTCATCGCGGGAATAGCCGCCGTCTTCCATCATCTCGATCTTATCGATGTTCTTGATGGTTGCTGTCAGTTTGTGGGCAATTTCCAGGTCACCCGCACCCAATTCGCCTTTTCGGGCCAGTTCGTCCAGCTCCTTGCAGAGCATATCCCGCAGTTCATACATAGATTTCATACCCATTGTGTTCTCCTTTCTCAGCTCACACGGTCGATGGTCAGGTTGCTATTGGCAAAGCTGACCGCCTCCTCACTGGTGTTCTTTGCTGCAACGGTCACGCAGCAACCACGCGGCACTTCCACAATGGTGCTGACGTAGACGTTAAAATAGTTTTCCACCGCAGCCGGGGTGACGGTCGCCGTTGCTCCGTTGAGTGCTTCGCCGTTGACGGCAAGCGCCGTGGTGATCGCACCTACCGTGCCGCCAGTGGGGACGGCGATGTTCGCGCCAAAGCTCACCTTAAAGCGCGCCTTACACTGCTGCGTCAATCCGCGCAGGGTGACAAGTCCACTGCCCTCGCGGTGGACGATGCAGGGCTTGCCGCAAGCCGCCGTGGAGACCATCGGAACATTCTGGCCAGCAGGGACGGTCACGATTCCGGGATTTACATATTCAGCCATAATTTCAGTCCTTTCATAAAATACAGCGGCAGGGCTATTGCCCCGCCGCTTTTGTTTAGTATCGGCACGGGGCCGACCATTTCCCAACATAGGGAAAAGCTACGCTATGCAGTTGTCAGCAGCCACAACAGGCAAACTGGTTGCAGCAATAGGGGTTCTGCACCGTGTAGGCCGGAATGGGAGAAGGCCGGAGCTGAGACACCAGATAACTGTTCTGCGCCGCCTGGCTTGCCGCCAGCTTCAAGCCCTGGTTCTCGGCCTGGAGGTCAGATAGCTTGCTCTGCGTCAGGAAGTCGAGGATTGCGCGGCTGTTGCTGTTAGCGTTGTCGATGATGTCGCGGGTCGCGTTCTGCACGGTGTTGCGCGTGTCGCACGCCTGCGCCGCCATGTCATAGCGCACCTGCGCGATAGCCGCGCGATTCTCGCAGCAGCAATTTGCGGCCTGCATCTGCATGGCGTTGAGCTGCTGCATCAGCGCCGCTTGCTGGTTGCTACGGGACAGCTCGGCCTGTGCAAAGCCGTTTGCCATCGCCATGTTGGTGCCGTTGACAAGCTGCGCCTGCTGGTAAAATCCGTCGCAAAGGCCCTGATTTACGCTGTCGATCTTGCGCTCGACATTGGCAAAATCAGAGGTCAGCACGTAGCCGTCTACGACACCGCCGGAATTGCCAGCGTTGTTGCCCCAGCCGTTGCGGCCCCAGCCGAAGAGGAAAAGAACGATAATCCAGATCCAGTTTTCGCCCCACATACCCATGCCACCGCCGTAGCTGTTCGCGGGCGCGACCGGCATAGTCATCATGGGAGCACCGTCGGAAAGAGACATATTATCTCCCCTTTCATAAATTTTATTTATCAAATCGTGGCCACGATAAGATCAATGGAATAAATGCTCGAACTGTTTTGCCATAGATTGAAGTTGGTTTAACTCTTGCTGGCTCATAGCCCCAGATTGCAAAAGCTTGTCGACCTCCGCTTTTGGGTTACCCTGAAAATTCGCCCTAAACTGTTGGAACTGCTGCAACATCTGCATAAAGCCGTTGCCGCCGCCGAGCGCTCCGAAAAATGGATTATTCATCGTCATCGTCCTCCTTGCGCTTCTTCTTGCCCTTCAATTCGCCCACAAGCGCCGCCAGCGCGTCAAACTCCTTGCGGGTGACAAATTCCACGCCCGGCTTTTGCGGCACGTTAGGGGCCGTTTCTGTGCGTTCTACGAGGTCATAAATCTTGAGCGTCGGTTTCCCGCTTGCGTCTGCCTGCTTGAGGTAAACGGTGGGGGCGGTGGAATCCCACAGCGCTACGGCAGAGTTGGGCGCGATGAGATAACCTCTTGCCTCCTGCTCTCCGCTTACCCACTGTACGCCGCCTTGCGCGATGGGGTTCTGTTGCCCTGGCTGCGACATAGGCTGCTGCATGGGTTGCATCTGTGGCTGCTGCATCTGCCGCATCTGCATGAGGTTGTCCGGCATCGGCTGTGGATAATAGGGGTTGAAATAGGGATATGCCATGTTCATTCCTCCGTTTCTTTGTCCCAGAAATAAAGCGGGATTTCGTTCTCGCTGTTCCAGCTGTCATAGATGATCCCGTCCTGAACGCACACTACATGCCCAGAGAGGGCGAGAATATATGTCCCGCGTGGGTGCTCATCGGCAAACCTGCCGACCGTGTAACAGTCCGGGCAAGTGTCCGGTATGATGTATCTCCGGTAGCCTAAGGACCGCAGATATGCGCCCCAACAGGCGTTTGCATTGGGTAAATCGCCGTCCAAGTAGCCACGCATGCACAGCCGGAGATAAACCTCGCCCCAATCCTTTCCCGTGGCCTTACAGATCGCACGGACAGTGCAATCGGACACGTTTTTCCCGCAGGGATTTGGATTAAAATATTTATACATGATTGCAACCCCTATATAGGCTTTCAGCAATTTCCACATACGCTAAAAGCCCCTGGGGATCGTCTGCGTACAGAATGCAAATATCCTGCGCCATTTGCGCGGTAAACCCGCATTTGATTAAGCGCTCGTACATATTCCCGCCTCCTTGCCTCTATAATAAAAGAAATCCGGGCAAATAAACTGCCCGGATTCTGCCTTGATTCTGCAATAATGTAGTTACAGTGTACACCAATTGTGTGCAAAAACGAAAAATAGCCGCACCCAAAAAGGGCGCGGCTACTTTTAGGAATTGAATGCATCCGCCAGTTTTTGGTATGCGCGGCGGCGCAATTTGTAAAATCCATCTACGCTGATATGTAGTTTTGCCGCCGTCTGTACGCAGGTGCGGCCAAAAATGTCCACGTCAATTACACAGGTTTCCTCGTCTTCCGGTAGCCCTACCGCACGGATTGTTTCTGTGGCGCGGCATGGTGCCATAGTGGATAGTTTTTTGCGGATTCTTTTGTGCTGATCTATCATTTCCCACGGTGTGCCGTGGAGGTGCGGATGTTTATGCACGGGCGTGAGGCCGGCGTAGCGGTGTCCTCTGCGCCCTCCAGTGGATTTATTTTATCCTTTATTTCAGCAGAAAATTCCAGCTGGCGGCACCGAGGATGCCATCCACGCCGAGGTCGTGGTCAGCCTGCATCCGGCGCAGACCGGCCTCCATCTTGGGGCCAAAGAGCTTGTCACCGCTCCAGATCTCGTCAGGGTAATAGCCCTTGTCCTTCATCAGCAGCATGGCAGCCCGGACGTCGTTGCCCTCCATGCCACGGCGCAGCATACGCAGTTCCATGTTGATCGTCTCCTCCTTCGTCGTCGGTGCGGGTGCGGGCTGCTCGTTCAGCAGCGCCTTGACGCTGGCCTTGAACGCCTCCCACTCCGCATTGTTCTTCCCTGCCATCTGCCGGGGGCAGGACTTCCCGGTCACGTCGTAGTGCCGCAGGACGTAGGTGTCCACGCCGGAGATGCCCAGCAGCTTGCACAGCTCCGCCGTCAGTGCCGCAGCGTTGGCCTTGGTGCGCTCGGAAACATGGTAGTTCCCAGAGCAGCACATCTCGATGGAGATACTGTTGGTGTTGCGGCAGAGGGGATGTACCGGAGCGGGAGAGCCTACCGCCCACGCCCGGTCACAGGCCGGTACGGACTGGTAGATGCTGTCCTCGTCCACAAAGTAATGTGCGCTGGCCTCCCGGTCGCCGCCTGCGAAATACTTGCAGTTGGCCTTGGCGGTGTCGCTGACGTTGCCCGTGTAGTGCAGCACCACAAAGGCAACGTCCCGCCCGCCCAGCCGGTCATAGGTCTCCGTGCTGGCCGGGATGCTGGTGTTGATGGGGATACCGCCCGCCTTGGCAATGGGATATGCGGCAGTGATGTGCTTACCCATATCTCACTCCCCCTTGCTGAGCTGCTTGACAGCCTGATTGATGCCGGTGGCCGCCAGACCGCTGACGATGCCCACGGCAATGGCGGTGATGGGGTCGCCCGCCGGGAAGTCCGGGATGGGTGCCAGATAGTAGCTGACAGCCCCCAGCAAACCGCCGCAGACCCCGCACAGGATGGGGATCCACTTGTCGTTCATGCTGCTGGCCTTGCCCACCAGCCCCACGAGGTAGGTAATGACGGTGATGACCGCCACGCTTGCGATGCCAAAAGTTTCCATAATTTCTCCTTTCCGTGCCCGATTCGGGCACACAAAAAATGTTGACAAGTCTTTGTTTATCGGTTTAGTCGGTATTGTACATTCACTGCCGTCTCCTTCCCTTTTTTAATTCTCAGTATAATCGTAAATGATGGTGGCCTTGCTCGCACCCCAAGGAGCATTTGCTACTTGCCCCTGCGACCACGGAACATAAATGGTGGTTAGGTTGGAGCACCCGTTAAATGCAGAAGAGTGGATGGTCTTTGGGTTTCCCTCGAATGTAATACTTGTTAGCCCGGTGCAATTAGCAAACACACCGAAACCAATGTTCGTTATCCCAGGTGGCAGCCTAGTTATTGCCAGGTTGCGGCAACCATTGAACGCATAGTAACCGATGCGTGTTATTCCAGACGGCAGACTAGTTAGTGCAAGTTTGGGGCAGCTTTGAAACGCATAGCTACCGATATTTGTCATGCCAGACGGCAAGCTGGTTAATGCAAGGTTGGGGCAATTATTAAACGCATAGTCACTGATGCTTGTTACCCCAGACGGCAGGCTGGTTAATGCAAGCTTGGGACAACCGCTAAACGCACTGTAACCAATGGTCGTCAAATCACCCGGAAGTGTAGGGCTGACAGCCGTGCGTTCTATCACTGCCTTGAAGCTGCCGCCATCCTCCAGAGTTCCGGTCACGCCGCCGATCACCACATCCTTCTTGATGTTCTCGGATAGTAGGGTGTCCGGTTTTTGAATAGTCACCTTGCGCATGACCTTGCCGCTGGTGGGCAGGATGACCTGATTGCCGTAGGGCATAGACAGCTCCACCGTCCGCTCCTCGGTAGCAAGCACCTCCATCACCTGACCCATCTCAGCCTCCAGAGGGACTTCCCCGCCGAAGGTGACTGCGAAGTCATCGCCGGGCCGGAACGCTATGTCAAACTCGATCATAGCGCACCATCCCGCAAGATACGCTCCACCGGCACCGTGAACACCTGAGATGCCATGCGCTGACCGCCTACGCCCACCCGGAGCTGTATCTTTGCGTCAATGCCTCTCCCGGCAGTAAGCGACAGGGTCTCGGCTTCCGTCAGTGTGCAGGAGACAACATTCCCGTCCAGATGTACATCCGGCAATGTTTTTTCGATCTTAACCTGTCCGGCCTGAGCCACGGCAATGGACAGCACCGTGATACTTCCCGTGTCGATGGGTAGCTGGAATGTCAGCGTAGGGGTCGTACCTCGATACATATATATCCCTCCTCATACTGTAAATCTGCGATGCTTAGTGGTTGGATAATCTTTCCAAATCCTCTATCCTGTGATTGGCGACCTTGATCTGCTCCTCCAGCACCGGAACGCGCCGGGCGAAGTTGTTATGCTCCCGGACTTCCCGGGTCAGCTCGTCCAGTTTGGTGTCGGTGACAGCCTGCTGCGTGTCCAGCTTGGCCTGCACATCACGGGTGGTCTTGTTGCTGGTGATGATTACCCCCAGCAGCGACAGGCCGCCGGTGATGAGAGCTACGACGATTGTTTCCATTCAGTAATTTCCTTTCTCCTCTGGGGCTATGTTATAAGGTGGTTCCCTCCATTTCCCACTGACCCGCAGCGAGACGATTAGGCTGTTCGCCGCCAAGCATACACCGTCAGATATGGCGGCATATTGTTATGAGCCTTCCCGCCGCCGGTCGCACCGGTCGCCGTGTTGCGGCTGATGTCAAATGCCGCCGATGCGTAGGGATAGTACCGCCCGCTGCCGCTCTGAACGCCCATATCACCCACGGTGAACGCCTTCTGGCTGTTGGTGATAAAGCCGTAATACCCCGCCTGATTGGCCGGATTGTGCGTATGGCTCGGCATCTCATTTGCGGTCAGTGTATGCGCTGCTTCTCCGCCGCTGGCCCCAGCTGCGTATGTATCACCCGCAGCCAACAGGAATACATCCTTTATGCGTTCCCACGTCCCGCCGCCAAAAAGATCGGCCGGGTCGGTGGCCGCAGTAGAGATATATACACTCCCCACCGGATGCGCATAATCAAGCAGCGTCATCCCTCCTACCGCCAGTGTACCGTCTATCTGTACATCCCTATCAAAGTAAGCATCCAGCCCAACTTGAATTGCGTTTGCCTTGTCACAGAGACGGCCCAGCCCCACAGACAGCAGATGCTTTGCCAGATGGTAAAGGGCATACGCTGCCGGGAGGTCACGCAACGTGGAACCAATGCTTTCAAATGCATCGGTTGCCACAACCCGAACTTCGTAGCGCTTGCTTTTGTCTGCGGCAAACACGGCAGAAATATCAGCAGGATCGTAGTTTCCCGCCGCCGGTCGGCCTGCCGTAGTCCAATCTTCAGCGCCGACTTCCCTATACTGCACCGCATATGCTGCGGTGTTTTTGGCAGAAAGCGAAGTAATGGCCCCTGAGAAAGTCACCTTGCCATAAGTGCCAGCCCGGTTTGCTGTTCCATCGGCATTGCAACGGGCGGCAGAAATAGCAGTAATTGCTGGTTTGCTGTAAGCAAGGACAGTGATACTTTGTGTCTTTGTAGTCGTGCGCCCCCGGCTATCTGTGACAGCACAGGAAACAGTCAGTTCGCCAGAACCGGGCAGATAATCCGTTGTACCACTGGCCGATGTCGCAGCGTAAATGCTGCCCACCTTGATACTGTAAGACTTGATGGAACTGCCCTGCACCCCGGATGCGGTGATATCTACCTTGACCTTGCTGCGCAGCTGAACATATCCACCATAGGTGTCGGACACTCCTGTTGGATCGCTAATTGCAACAGACAGGGCCGGAACCACGGTTGACGGCACAGCAAGCTTAACAGCCGTTGACCACGCCCCAACATAGGTGCTGCCGTTGTACGTCTTGACCGTGAGTGTGAGCGCCACAGTCTCTGCGTTTGGCGCTTGCTGTGCCAGAGACACAGGCGGCGCATTCCAACTGTACGATGTGCTTACATTCTCTGCAATCAGTTGATCCTTGACGCTGCCGCATGTGTAATAGAGTTTGTGCTTAAAACTGCTGCTGGCCCGCTTGATGGTGATGGTCAAGGTCTCCCCCAGCGTGGAGCCGCTTGTGGTGGCCGTGGACGCTCTTGGAATGGTAGTCAGCGTCACCGTTTCCGACAAGGACAAATGGCGTGGTGTGTAGGAGCTGTCAAAGCCACAGTCCCATTCTGCTGTCAGCGCAATACTTTTCGTGCCGTCTGCATTATGGCTGACTGTAATAGTCTTGCTGCCCAGTTTGTACCATCCGGTGGAACTGTAATTATACGGATTCCATCGTTTTTCGCCCTGAAGTATATAATACGCTTCGCCGCTGCTCTCGTTTTGGGAATATCCGGTTCCGTCATATACCCACAAATCAAGACTTAATGTACTTTTGTTGTCTGCGATAGACTGGCCTGTGATTGACCAATCCAGACGCAAGCGCCAGCCTTTGTTTGTGCTGCTGTAAATGGACGCCATGTTCTCAACTCCTGTCAACTGGCAATTACATCGCCGTTTTCATCCTCCGTCCAAACCACGTTTCCGATGCAGAGGATAGATACCTTGATACGCATTGCTTCCACGCCCTCGGCGGTAATCTGCAATTCGGGCGTGTTATTGCGGACAAACTGCAACACATCATTATCCAGCCGCAGCAGGATTTCATTGCCCGTTTCGCCAATGATTAGGCCGTCAGACGTAAACCGGAAAGCCTTTGTGATCTCGCTGTACTTGCTTTGCAGATCGCCGTCCACCTTGTCAATGCGCTCGGTTACCTTAGTGATGTCAATGCTCAGCTGGTCAGTCAGCACAGACAGCTTTGTGCTGACCTCCTCTTTGTAGCTGTCAAAATCCCCGGTTTCTACATAGTTTTCCAGAGCGGACAGGATGATGGAGTTGACATTCTGCTGCAGATCGGTAATCTGCTGGTGTGTGGCCTGAATCACTTGGCTTGAAGATTCGTCCACCCGCTCAGAAATCTCCTGCCGTGTGCTTTCGATGCGTTTATCCGTTTCACGCTTGGCATCTATCTGCGCCCCCGTGTAGGTTTGCTGGGTAGCGCCCAGCGTGATTTGTGTGTTGCCGGGGTCAAGAATATCCGGGGCCAGCTCCATCAGCGGATAGGACGCGCTGTAGCCGTGCGGAGTGCTGAAAAGGGCCGTCATCCGGCCCACCCGGAAATGCTGGATGCCATCTTGCCAGCCCAAATCAACCGCCTTGCAGGTGATGGTCTCCGGCATGGACAGGCCATTGTCAGCCAGCGCCGCCTTCGCCTTGGTCTGAAGGTTGGCGGCAACAGTCACATCATCCCATTTGATGTGCCGGGTAATGCGCCCGTATGTGGCCATGCCAGACTTGCTATAAATAGTAAGCCCGGATTTAACAAGGTCATCTGTCAAATCACCATCTGGCAGTGCTTCGATGGTCAAGCCGTCCTTGCCCTCTGGTAGAATAGCGGTGTAAATGTTTGTTCCGTCCGTCTCGCTGGAAAGGTCAAGGAGATTCTCAGCAAATTCCACAGACTGCGTATTTGTGAGCGGCAACGCAGCGTAATAATCCAGATAGTTCCCGTCATCCTCATATCGAATCAGGAGATACCCGCCCAAAGCCGATTTAATCAGCTTGTCGGATATCGTGGACATCGCCGTGGCGTACTCCTCAGAGCTGCGGGTAATGTAATTGTTCTGGTCGGACACGGTAATCACGCCGGGCTTGATCTGCTGCTCTGCGGTCACCTGCGCATTGTGCTGTGACAGAATCCAGCGGAAGAAAAACTCCACCACATTCCCGCTTGCGGCGGCGGCCTTATAGGAAGCGTCCTCCGTAAAGTCCTCTGGGAAGTTGAACGGTGGTATGATGCTGTCATTCAGTACCGCCATAATGCCCTCTGTTTCGATTTTGTGCGCCCCATAGAAGTCTTTTGTATCACTGGTGATTCTCCCTCTATATATGGGCAAAGTGCCGTCCAGCAGCTCCACAAGGCCGCTCATGCGGCGCAGATTGCTTAAATAGGGATGTTCTGCGTCCACCGTAAAGGACATTTCCCCGGCCTTGCTTACCGCCAGCTTCACAGAAGGATCGCGGATGATTAGTTTTTCATCCGCAAGGCGCATATCATGCAGTATGTAGTCCTTGTATTTTAGCTGATACATTACATACTCGCCTCCTGATACGTCACAGTTATGCTACCTGTGCCGCTTGCGACTTTGGCTTTCAAGATGTTGTTGCCGGCCGCAAGCCTAACGGCTGGCAAAATGTGATCCCCTGCGCTGACGTTGATTGTGTTGCCGCCCCAAAGCAATACGGTATCTTGCGCCACCGTGATTGTCGGGATAACAGGGCGGCTTTCATTCGGTAGCGCAAGCTGTTTATACGCCGTGTCCAAATCAGAGCGGGAAACAGTGGTTTTTGCGTTCTTGTATTTCCACGGGTCGCAGTCAACCGTGACCGGGATGGTCTGCATCATTTTGACAAGCTCCACTTGCCCAACGGAGCACCGCCCACTGTAAAAATGGGCGGTGTCCTCGGGGAATGTTATTTTAACGTGCTTGCCGTGGACTTTGTTGCAGAAATCGGAAATCGTAGCAGGCCATGTCTTGCCGCTCACCGTGTCCACGCCGGTGAGCTTCAGTGTAATAGTACGGTTCTTATAGGTGACTTCTCCGGTCAGCACTTCGGATGCATCCAGCAGGCCGTCCCGGCCCGGAACATCGATCATGTTCGTGCGGACTTCCGGCAGAGCTATGGACTTGCTTGCAAGCAGCAGGCCGTATTCTGTGTAGGTGTCTTTTCCGTCAAAAAATACTTTCCCCATCATACGGTCCTCGCCCTCCTTGCGTTGATTTTGGCCAGTTCTTCATCCATGCCGGGGGCAAGCAAACCGACAACCTGACCGCTGTCCATGATGACTTTCATATTTGCCAACATAGGCAAATACTGTTCCAGCAGCATTACAATTTTGCCGGAATCGCCGCCACCGCTTGTGCTTGCCGCTCCGTAAGAACCACTTGTATAGTGCCTGCTGATGTTCGCATCTGCGGTAATTGTGCCAGCGTCAAAGTCAATGCTGTTTTCAATGTCCTTTTTTACGGACTTGAATTGATCGTCAAAGCCTTCGCCTAAGCCTTCAGCCATAAAGCCGCCAATACCGGCGAACACTTTAGACGGGGAGTGGATGCCCAAGAAATCCTTAACTCCACCTACAATTCCACCGAAAAAGTCTTTTACTTTTCCAGAAACCCACGAACCCATGCTTTTGATGCCGTTCCAAAGTCCTTCGACTATGTTCTTGCCGACATCGAAAATTGCAGGGATGCCGCTGATAAGCCCCTTCACGATAGACGAAATAATCTGGGGAATTTTCGATACCAAATTCGGTATGGCACGAATCAGTCCATTAGCAAGTGCAGCAATCAGCCTGATTCCACCATCTATCAGCTTCGGCAAGTTGTCAATCAGCTTATCGACTATGACATCAACCATTTCCAGAACACAGTCAATCAGCATATCGATGTTGTCAAGGATGCCGCTTACAAGCGCAATGATTAAATCCATGCCAGCAGCAACAATGCTCGGCAGGTTTTCAAGCAAAATCTGCACAGCCAACGGAATGATTGTCTGGGACGCTTCTGTTATGAGTTGCGTAAGCCCTTGGATGATGATATTTATACGCGGGATAATATTTTCACCAACGGTAACAAGACTATCAACGAACTGCTCTGTAAGTGTCTTAAAATTGGCGTTATCGTCAGCAATGCCAACCAGCAGATTGCCCCATGCGGCCTTCATGGATGAAACAGAGCCCTGGATGGTGGTGCTTGCTTCATCTGCCGTTGTTCCGTATATGCCCATTTCAACTTGAACATCATGGATTGCGCTGACAATATCCGCATAGCTTTCAATGCTGTAATTTGTGTATTTACCTTGGGAAGCGTTTAGAGCGTTTGCATCGTCAATAAGGCGCTGCATTTCTTCTTTTGTTCCACCATAGCCAAGCTTTAGGTTATCAAGCATGGTATAGTTCTGCTTTGCAAACCCCTGATAGGCGTTCTGGATAGATGCCATATCCGTGCCCATTTTATTGGCATTATCAGACATATCCGTGATTGCAACATTAGCCATGTCTGCCGCCGCTTCTGTATCACCGCCAAGCGATTGCAGCAAGGACGCAGAAAAACTTGTAACTGTGTCCATATATTCGTTAGCAGATAGGCCAGCAGTCTTATATGCATTTGCTGCATATTCTTGAACTTTTGCAGAGCTATCCTTGAATAGCGTATCAACGCCACCGACCAGCTGTTCATACTCAGCATAGTTGTTAAGCGCATTTTTCGTAAGCACAGCAATGCCGGTAGCAGCCGCACCTACAGCTGCGGCGCCGACTTTAGCCGCAGTGGCAAGCCCATTTTTGAATTTTCCTGATAATGTCTCTACATTTTCGCTTGCCTCGTCTTGCACAGATATTTTCACAAACAGATCAAGAAGATTCATGCGTTCACCTCGCTCTCTTTGTAAATTCTGAAAATTATTCGTGACATTCCATTGGTAGTATGGTATGCTATCGGCAAGGAGGGATTATTTATGATAAGTTTTAACAAAGATTCTGCGTGGGACTTAAAGCCGATTCCCGTTTCCGATGTGCGTGGTGAAGTGAATGGCCTATTGATTGATGGGGAAGAAATCGCTGCCGCATTTAAGACCGTACGCGACCAGCTGATTTTTACTAACAAGCGAGTCATATCGGTTGATGTACAGGGGATTACGGGAAAGCGCAAGTCCTTCAGCTCTATGCCCTATTCGAAAGTGCAGTTTTTCTCCGTGCAAACCCCAGGCTTTGCCGAAATCATCCCGGATAGCGAACTTGTTCTGACATTCTCCAATGGTTATGTCGCAAAGTTCGAGTTTAAGGGAGCCACAGACATCGGGAAAATCGGAAGAATGATTTCTGATTATGTCCTCAAGTAACGCATATTCGCCCGCCGCCCCTTCACGGGGCGGCTTTTTTAACTTGTAACCCGCAACGATTGACAATATCGCTGGTGATTTCTTCACAGGAGCGATTGTCTTTTTTGCTCACATCTATAATTTCAATATATCGCTTATCGATTGAAACGCCTGCGCATCGCTCGCATATTGCTTTAAGCAGGTCAGCAGAATAAATTCGATATGCTTTTTCTTCTGCATCCTGCTTGTACCGCGCTACACAGTATGCCAGAAATGGCTTTACTCTTTGGCTTCCCCGATATTCTCCTGCACAGAGCCGGACGGCGTTTCTGCCGTCTCGGTCTGCGCAGATGTAAAAAGGTCCGTAAAGGCCTCGTCCGTCATAAGCTCAGTAACATCAACCAGCAACTTGGCAAGCGTCAGCCCAGCGGCATATTTTTTTGCAGTCACGCCTTCCACAGCCGCCAAAATTGCAATCAGATCTTTCTTGTGTCCACGCAAAAGCAGCGGAGCAGATTTCTTAACCCTTGCCAACACAAAGTCCTTTGCATTTACGCCATCCGGGAGCTTCTGCCGCTGAAACAACGCTGCGGCTTCTTTGTCCTCGGCTATGTTGGCAATAGGATTGATAATGTCTGCGATAACATCAAACACTCGCTCCCCTTTAATTTTTGACAGTTTCATGGTGTTACGCCTCCGCCGTACCGGCCTTGATGTAGATTTCAAATGGCACAGTGTCCTGTGCGCTCATGGAGTAGTGAGCGGTGTACTCAAAAGCAAACTGTCCCTTCGCTTTGTCAGCTGTTTTCATTTGGAATCCACCCGTAGAAAGCGCATTCATCAGATGGATGGCAATAAAGCCTCCATTTGTTTCCCCGTTCATATCGGAGTAGTCACCCACAATCCAAATGTCATTAAAGTCGGAATCCTTGAGATAGTTTCTCGGTGTGATCTTGGTGGCATCTGCCGTATCGATATCCGCCGCCCCGCAGAGGCTCTTAGCAATTGCAGTATCTGCAATTGCAAATGTACCGCTGGCTTTTGCCTCCCAGCTGTCCACCTCTATCAGCTCCTTGGTATTCTTGGGGCAGTTGTCGATGTCCTCTCCATAGTCCTTATAAGTGGGCGTTGCGCTATAGCTAATGCCGCCGGTCGTTGCGCCGATCTGCCCCGCCTCGCCGATGGTGCCGGTAGCCGGTGTGAAGTCGGTCGTAAGAATACCGGCGTTAATCTGAAGCTTCTGAAAAGTATCAGCAGGAATCTTGGTAAATTTCATGTCGTTGTCCTTTCATCAGTTCTGCGACAGATATTCAACCGTGACGTTGAGGTACCGCCGCTTGATGTTTTTGTTGCTCTCGTCCGCAATGTTCTGGCACCACGGAGACCCACGCTTGATCCACATAGCCCCGCCGTCATAGGGCACCATACAGCCGCCCATACCGATGGCGTCGGAGATCTCCTGTGCCTTTGCATTGGGCACCGCCTCGCCTTCCGTGTAGTACCAGAGGTTTACCGTCAGGCCGATTTCCCCGCTCTCCCACGAGCCTGTAATAAGTTCATAGGTCAGCCAAGGGAAGGTCGCGTCTTCCGGCACATTAGAGGTTGGATACGCCGGGAGAAATTGAGAAAACCATGCGTGGAGCGCCTTATCCTTTGTCATTTCGGCAACTCCCTTCGTTCCGCTGTGAAGAATTTCAGCGCCTTAATGGTCGCTCCCGCAGACCTCGGCGCGGCCTTTTCCTCGGGGTTAGAGGTCACGCGGTAAGTCAGCCCTGTTTCCGCGTCACGGAAATAATCGTTGTACTCGATGGGAACGCGCTGATTGACCAGTGCGGAATATACCGAGGTAACACCGTCCTTTTCCGCTTTTCGCGCCTCCATCGATGTGTCAAGAGACTGGTAATTGAGGAACTCCGCTCCCTCTTCCCACGCGGTGATGTAGCCGCCCGCTCCGTCAGGCGTGCGCTTTTTCTCCATCAAAACGCACTTGTGGGCAAAATCGTCCAGTAAACTCACGGTTCCACCCCCCTGAGCTTGCGCCAGTCATTTAACCGGCCTTTAAAAGCGCCCTGCCAGCCCGTCCCGGCGCTCGTGTCGGCATTTCCGCCGCTTGCCTTTGTGTAACTGTACCCGCCGAAGCTTTCGCTCGTGTACGGGCTTAAAACGGCTTCACCGTTCTTTTCTTCCCACGCGGCGATATCTTCGGCAAGCAAAACCACAGCCTTCGGAACAGCCAACACCCACACCGTTCCGGTAAAGGTTTCATCCGTAAGGTCAGCCGCCGGATATTGATGCAGACCGTCATTAAACACAGAGCCGCAGATGCGGAAATATTGATTGTTCAGGAGAAAGGGCAGCGCAATGCTGCCGTTCTCCACGGCGAACGTGCCCTCGTGAATCTCCACAAGGAACCAGTTGTTCAAGTGCCGTAAGACTTGTTCAAGCATTACGCTGCCCTCCTATTTAGCCCGCGCCGGCCACAGAAACGGTAGCCACGGCAATGCCGTCCAGATACTCAGCCCACAGCTTCATGCCCATGATGGCGTACATATCGCCCGTGGCGCGGCTGTAATCGCCGTCAACATGGACGCCGATCAGGTTGGTCTCGCCCTTCACGGTGTAATTCAGCCCCAGCTTGGCAAAGTCGCTGTCGCTCGGGTCTACATAGTACAGGTCGATGTTCTCCACGGGCAGAGCGATCACCTTCTTGGAGGCGATGTACTTCTCGGGCAGCAGGAACATGGTGCGGTAGCCCATGAAGTTCTCCACGTAGTTGATGCCGAACATCGTCTGCACGGTGATCTCCTTGTCGCCCAGGTAATCGTAAGCGTCGATGATATTGGCAAAGCCCACCACCTCGGTCACGTCCTTATCCAGACCGGCAAACTTGTCCAGCACCTTGCCCTTAGCCATAGCCAGAGCACGCTGCCACGTTTTCTCGGTCACCTTCAAAGTGCCGGTACCGAGGAAGGTGTAGAAGTCGGTCAGGACCTTGTTCTGCAGGGCCACAAGGAAAGCCTCGTCGGTCTTCTCCACGGCAACGTCAGCGCCGTACTTTGCGACACTCTCGATGGTCACGCTCTTGGCGTACTTGTTAATGTCGATATCGCCGTAGGCAACAGGATCCACCTTCATCTTGGTGAAGGGGATCTCGTCACCCTCTGCCACGGTGCCGCCCTTGAGGCCACCGTCCACGCTGGCCTTGTAGGAAACCAGCTTCGTGCCGGGGGCCTTGCGAATGGGGCGCATAATGCCCATGATGTTACGCAGTGCGTCCCAGTTATCGGCGAAGCGGGACACGAAATCCACCTCACGGGCGGAAGTGGTAAACTGTGCAGAAGTTGTTACGTTAGTTTTCGCAGCCATAAATAGCTCCTTTCAAAAAATCAGTTATTTTCGCTTGCCATCAGATCGGCAAGCGCTTTCTGGCGCTCCGCCGTAGACATCACATAGCGGCCTTTATCGTCCTTCTTGTAGATGTCCTCTCGGGATTTTGCGCCGCCGGTGTTTGCCGGGGGGTTGGCGGGATTCGCTCCGTGCGTCTGTGTGGTGGAGACAAGCCCCTTGTAGGTGCCGTCTACGAGCGCATCAAGGCTCTTGGTGTCCTTGATCTTGTCGCCGTCCATCTCCAATGCGGCCATTTCTTCGACACAGCCGCGCATCGCAAGGTCCAAATTCGCGCCGGTGATGTTTTTGCTCTCAAAGTAAGCACGCACGGCCTTTTCCTTTGCCGCCTTGCTTTCCTTTGCCGTGATGTCGGTCTTAAAGGCTTCAAAGGCCGAGTGTTCCTTCTCGTACTTCTCCTTGTAACCGCCGTCACCCGCTGCCTTGAGGTCGTCCAACTGCTTCTGAACGCCGGGCAGCTTCTCCGCATCGGCCTTGTAGCGGGTCACATCCGCCTTTAGGCCGTCCACGGTGTCGGTATGCGCCTCGATGATGGTATCAACCTGCTCATCGGTAAGCCCCATACCCTTCAAAAGTTTTCGTGTAAGTGCCATGACACTATCTCCTTTTCTTCGGTTCCGTTCCTTCGGAAACGATAGTCTTATAAAAACCGCTGTCCTTTGCGGTAATTAACAAAAAGAGCCAACTGCATACAATTTGTAAGCAATTAGCTCCTATTTCAGTTCGTCCTCCAATATCTTCCGGTATTGGATGGCATGGTCGGCGGCAGCAGGTTTCAAAAACGGCTGTGCCTTGTTGCCACGCGTGTAATGCCAATTTCCCTTTGCGTCCTGATACACCCACGGTGTAGGCCGTCCGCCGCCACCTTCGGCGTAAATGCCGGTTCCTAATTCCACATACGCACCGTACTCAGAATCCGTTCCGATGATTGCCGCCGGTTCCTGCTCGTCTACCACATGAGTAATGCTGTTGCGCAGATTGCCGGTGTCAACGGGGCACAGCTTTTTTGCATATCCCTCTGCCACCAGTCCGCACTTTTCAAGCCCGCGCAGCAGCGCCGCCTTAATTTCGGCAGAAATCTCTTTGCTGTTGTCTTGGATTTTAACGCTCATTTTCAAATCCCTCTTGACTATTTTACGGAAATTGCATATACTATCTATGAGGAAACTCATGTTTCCGTTTTATCGAGGTAATCCTCCGCCCGTTCTGGTGGGGGGTTGCCTCATTTTTTATATCGCCGCACAAAGAGGACAGCCCCGTTATGCAGCGCAATTATATCTGCATTAAACGATTTGCTTCTTGTTGCTCTCGCATCCAATACATCAATTAGTTTTTTCTTATCAATCCCATCGGCAACATCAAAAATCACCCCTCCTTGATTCCCGTGTATCTGCTTTATCGCTTTGCGCAGAGCGCTATCTGCGGCTTTTTCTGTGGAAATCGACTTTATTTCCCATTGCTTCCCTTTCCACAGCATGTCTGGCATTTGCATACCTGGCGTCTGCGATTCTTTCAGTAGCACAATTTTCCCGCCGAACAGCTCTCTAATTTGATTTGCTACATTTATTTCTTCTTTGTGGGTTTTGGAGCGGTATCCGTTCTCGTATCGCACCTTACCCATGCGGGGCTTGGCAGAATCTATGTATTTCTTCGTAACATCCTTTGCAGATTTTTCGCTCCCCATGTGATATGGGGATAACTGTTTGCCGCTGTATCCCTGCTTCGATGCTTCCCACTGAGCATATGTCATGTCAGATATAAGCCCGTCGCGTGTCCTACGCAGCCCGTCTGATGTATCTACCCCATCCACGGCGGCAATCAGCGTACAGCGGCAGTTATATATCTCCCACGGTGGTCCTTGTGGGTCGCCGGGAAAACGACAACCGTTAGAAAACTTCTTGTCCTGCGCCACTTGTTCGCCGTCAAGCATGGCATGAGAGTGGCGTGTACGCGCGTCCAGCGTAGCCAACCATTCTTTTTTGAGCTTAATGCCCATCTTTTCCGCTGCCGCATAGCTGTCCATGCGTCCGGCGTTCTGCGCGCCGGTCACGGCTGTGCGGGCGGTGCGGATGGCGGAATCGCGACTCATGGTGGTAATGCGCTTTTGCAGATCATCCGCCATGTGCTTGATGCTCTTTCCCTGCAAGATGGAGCTGGTGACGCTTGCCGTAATTTGCTTCTTGCCGTATGCGAGATCAATCCCGCGTTTCAGTGCTCTATCCTTTGGATAGTACGGCATCAGCCCCGGCTGCTCTACGATTAGGCGTTTCACCGTCTGCTCGTCCCACAAGTCAAATCCGACGTTGCCCGCAACCTGTTCGATGGTGTACGCCGCATAGTTGCGGTTAAGGGAGTAGATACCGGGCGTTGCGTCATTGGTGTAAGACACCGCCACGGCGTTTGCATCGGTAACACGGTGTGCCACCTTGTCCCGCATAGCCTGATAGCGTTTCCCACGCCCGATCTGGTTGAACCGCCATTGCTTATAGTCGGCCTCCGTCCATTCCTTTCCGTTCTGCACGGTGCCGATCAGCGCCTTCATTTCCTCGTCGCGCTTTTTGAATTGCTCAAAATATGCGTCGATGGTAGCTCGCAGTTCTTCCCCCGCCTCGCGGTATAGCGTTGCAATACGCCGCTCCAGCTTCGCAAGCTCCTTATCGGTCAGCTTGTGTCCGAGGTCACTGTTCGCCATCGCCGTTCACCTCCGGCGCATCCGGTTCCGCAAAGCTCCGGTCAATCTCTTCTGCAGCCTTCCGCTTTGCCATGTCCTCGTACTGGTCAATGTCGCCGTTGATGGTCAGCAGCTTCTTCGTGATGTATTCGTCATCGTAATACGCCGCACCCAGAAGAATGTTCTGCGTTTCCTCGCTCTTGTTGATGATCTGATTGCGCGTGTAGCTTGGCTGATCCTCAATGCCTGCCAAACGCAAAATTTCCACAATAAACCGCGTGACCTCGGATTCAAACTTGTCCGTTTTCAGATCCAGCGGCACATAGCTGGCCTTGATCGCGGTCGCCGTCTGGTTCCCGGCAGATACCGCCGCAGCGTCAAAGCACTGAAAATCCTCGTATAGCTTCTTCTTGAGCATATCAATGGTGCTGCTCGTGCCCTCATACGGGGCCTCGATGGTCTTGCTCTCCACCTTTGCGCCATCATCGCCGTTGGCGTGGGCAACATGCGTGGTTTTCAAGCGCTCCACAAACTTTGCATCGTCGAGGTCGTCCATGCCGTTGCAGTTAGACAGCACCCAATAAATCAGGTTGCCCTCATCCACATTGTTAACCATGTTCGAGGACGCCAGATCCAGCGCGTCAATGGTGTTGCGCTTGCCGACGATTTCGGAGAGACACCGCTTGTTGTTTTTCAGCGGGACGATGGGGAAACTCGGATAATTCCCGCCGTCGTAAATCTCTGTTTCGCCGACTTCCGCCTTGCGCTCGATCAGCTTATAGCTGCGCTTTGGCTGCATGACGGCCATATCCTCGCCGCTAGGCTGGAAATACTCGGTAAAGCCGTCGCTCTCATACAGCGTCGCTCTCATAGGCTTATCCTGTGCCACCTGCCAGAACCGGATACCGGCTTTCATCGCGCCGTCCTCTTCATCATAGAGGGGGACGAACTCAAGCAGGGAGAACACCCGAAGATGCGTCAGATCCCAAAAGCCGAAGGATACGCCTGCGATTTTCGCCGCCCGCGCCGCATCCATGACTTCCTGGTCAAAGTCCGGGCATAGCTTGTTCGGCGTTTCCTTCTCCGCAAAGGTTACGCCGTTGCCCAGCAGATATGAAACTTCCTGATCCACCGCCAGGCCGAAGAAACGGCTGGCCAGCTTATGGTTTGCCGTCCACATATCCGTGTGGGCACGGCCCTGCATATCGTAGATGATCTTTTCATAGCGGTTAATGGTCGGATTCAGGCCATTGTAATATTCCTCAGCATCCGCCGCCGTCTTGTATGCGTGTGAGCTTCGATGCTCGTTGATTGCTCCGCGAATAAACCCAATCCGCGCCTGGTCACTTTCTCCGACCGCAACAAGGTCATTGTAAGTTTTGATAGCCTCTCACTCCTATCTGCTCCAAATGGGGACATAATCGCGCTTATACGCCTTATTTTTCAAAATCGTATAGGCAAAATAGCGCGTTTCGTCCATTGCGTGGTCGTTTTCCTTGATTGGCCTGTCATCGGCGGATTTTTCGTCCCACCGATACAGCCCAAACTCGCGGATGCAGTCTTTGCAACCTCGGTGTATCTTGATTACGCCGTCCTGCAAAAACCGCGCCGTAGTCATAATGCCGTTGTTTACGTCGTTGTTGGCCTTTCGCACCATATAGCCCCGCCGCCGCAAAACCTCGATAAACGAGGCTGCAGACGGGTCAACGATAATGCTTTTGACGTCCGCCTCGCCGATAAGCTTTTTAATTTCGTCGGCGTATTCCTCGTCCGTCTTGTTCTTCTGGTTCTCGCGCCCGGAATAGTAATACTCGCGGATGCGCGTGGCCGCCTTGCCGTCCCAGCACCAAAGTCCTGCAGAAAACGGGTTAAGTGTGCCATAGTCGCAGGACACATAGTATTCGCCCTTTTCCGGCAGCTCGTCCACAATGCAGCTCTCGTCAAACATGGGATAGATCAGCCCCTCGGCCACAACCCACAAGCCGCGAATGTATCGGTCGTAGAACACGCCGGAAAACATTGCCTGATAGCGTTCCAGCGTCTTTTGAGATAAGCCGGGGTTGTCCGTCATTTCAAAATGCAGATACAGCGCGTTCCGCTCTCGGTTTCGCTTGATCCACTCTGTATAAAACCAATGCTGTGGACTTCCCGGGTTGCAGGAAAACCACAGCTTTGCACCATCTACCGAGCAGCGGGTCAATGCCTGTTCCACAAACGAGCGCGGCATCAGCACCACTTCGTCCAGCAGCACCCCCGCCAGCGTGCGGCCCTGGATCAGCGTATAGCTTGCCTCGTCCTTGCCGCCGAACACTTCAAAGTAATTCGTTACGGCACCGCGCCGGACTTCCATCACCTTGTCACCGCGCCTCCATCGAATGATATAGCGCTCCTTTGCCAAACTCATCGCCGTGAACGGCACGATGATGTTCTTGGTGCAGCTGTCCACCGTGCGTCCACACACGCCGAAGCGCTGACCGCTGAAATTCTCCATCGCCCAGCGGACGAACGCCCACATCATGATAGAGGTCTTGCCAGAACGCACAGCGCCGTCGCAGATCAAGGCATCATAGCAACTGTATGGAAATGCGAGGATTTTTTTCTGCTTGTGGCTAATCATGGTCTGTCCGGATATTTCTGCTTAATCACAGAATGGCTTTTAATCTCCGCGTCAATTTCGAAGATGTCACTATAAATATCGTCATCTTCGTTATCACATAATGTCAACGCCTGTTTTGCCGTCCCTTGTTTTTCAACCTCAATCCACCAACCGCCTAAGTCCTTTTTGGGATAGCCAATACGGATAATCGTCCCATCAAAAAAACGGATACGAACATCATGGTCAAAACAGTCGATTTCGTCTTCTTTATAAACGCTACCGTAAATTTCCACAAGGTCATCGCTGCAACCGTAAATCTTAATCATCGCTCTCAAGCTCCTTTGCCATTTCACGCAGGCTCACACTCAATGCGTCATCCTGCGTGTTGTCAGTCGGTAAACCCAGCTCCACAATATCGCGCTGCCCAAGGTACTGTTTCCCCAGCCAAATCGCCATGCTTGCGTTCTTTGCCGCAAGCTGCCACTGGCTCCGACGCAGTGAAATTTTCCCCGCTCCTCGCTTTTGCGCAAAAACTTCCGAAAAACTTCTCTTATAGGTTCGTTTGCACCATGTTTCCAATGTGTCCGAGCATACATCAAACCAGCCGCAGATTTCCTCAAGCGTGCATTGCAGGCCGCAGAGGTTCTCGAACTGCTTCTGATCTATTTCCTTTCTTGGCCTTGCCATACGCGCCCTCCTTTCTCGCAGTCAGCTTTCTCGCCGCCAGAGCGCGGCAGTGACCGATTATGATCACACCGTCACGGTCAATCACAATCGGCTGCACAAATCCGTATTGCTTGATGCTCTCCGCAACATTGTTGATTTGCCTCTTATCATGCTTTTTGCGTTTGCGGCATACGGCACAATATCTGCAAGCCGCCGTTTTGTGATTTCCATGCTTTCCTCCTGTTTTGCTACCAGCCCCCACCCCTTGGCCTTACATAGCAGACTTTACCCGCCCTAACGGGCATACACATCTTGCGTGTCCGGCTCTCCCCGAGCCAAACATGGTACGCAAGATCTTTTTTATCGGCTCCCGGCTGCGCTGCGTCCTCCTACCAGCCATCAGGAACTTGGCAATTATACCAGCCGCCTGATACTTAGCTTTTTACGCTTCCTCGCCCGCTGGCCGGGATGGTACGGCATTGCAGTCCTGCCCTGCTTTAGCGCTTCGGGAAACATTCTCCTCCGTCACTCGCTGTGGTCTCCCCTTACGGGGCACCTATGCCGCATATTGGCCGTCTTCCCGCTTAGATTGTCACACGCTCATGCCCGCTTGAGGCCCCGCAAGCATCTCAAGCGCCGCTGTTCGGTCATGGCAAGGAGGACGCATCCTCACGCGCAGTTTTCAGCAAGCATTGTCATTTTCATGTGAGCCATGACGACAACGGTCTCACAGTGTCCGGGTGCTACCCGGCCTCTTGTGCAGGCGACAGGATTCGAACCTGCGAACCCGAAATTTTACTATCGGAGTTGATTCCTCCCAGCTTCCGCCCGCATATATTTGTGCCGTGTGGGAGGTGCGACCTCCCGCCCCTGATCGCGGGGTGCAACGAGCGCACGGCATATAACAACAGCCCGTAGGTTTCCCTACAGGCTGTTTGTGCCGGTATGACCTTTCGGTGCCAAAAGGTGCGCCCAATACCGGCGGCGCATAAGATGGAGGAAACGGGTTGAGTGGAAAGACGGGTGGATGACTATGCCTTATCATCCACTGTACCTATTGTAGCACATCATTAGGTGGAATTTGGCTCATCTTTTCCTGCGAAACCACAATATGTAGCAATGTCGAACAGGAATCTTTCTTTTCTCCGGCGGAATGTTGCTTCGCTTATCCCCGGAACAACAATCTTGTTGCGGGAATACTTGTGCTTGCCCTGACAGTTGCGCATGATCCCCTGTGTAAGCTGTTTGCGGATGCTCTCACTCTCCAAATCCCGCCCACATCGATCTATGGCGTATTCCACTGCCCGCATTTTCTTGGTTTCCGGCCAGTTTTCTATTGCGGCAAGCTGCTCCGCCTTGCTTTCGGACGGCCTACCAATGCCTGGAGAGCGGGGCATTCCCTCCGTTGCACTGCTTCCGCCGCTCAGTATCTCTCTCCGCGCATCGTTGTATGCCTGTACTCTCCGAGGATAACCTCTGACATAGGCGATGCACTCAAGCCGCACATCATACGGCAGTGTTTGTTTTCGGCTCATGCCCGCCTCCTCACTCTGCGTTGTTGATTAGTTTGTAGTCGCTCCGCAGAGCGTCCGCAATGTCTTTCTTGGTCACATAGCCGCTGTTCTTTGCATTCACCAGCTTCACAAGGCACTTTTGCAGATACTCAATGCTCATGGTATCGTGACTGTCCGGCGTTTCCTCCAGCACATGGAATCCAAACTTTGTAAGCAGCACTTCGGATACCAAATCCATATTCTGCTTTGTCCCTATCAGCTTTCCCTGCTGGTACGCTTTCATGGGGTTGTTGGGCAGGGTTTTGCCGTCAATTCTCATTTCCGTCCCTCCTTGATCTTGTCCATCAGAAGCAGCCGCACAGCTTGGCAGAGTGCATATACAAGGCTATTCTGCCAAATGCTCCGTCGCTCCTTAATGCGGCACATACCGTTCTCGATTTCCTCCAAGGCTTCCAGCATTGCGTCTTTATTCGCCATCGGCTGCCCTCCACGGAGTGTCCACGCATTCAGGATGGACAATCTCCATCTCGATCGCCCACAGTAGGTTCCACGCCGCAGCTACAAGGTGCGGCTCATCTACATAGCCCGCCAAATATTTTGCTGCGTGGCGAATGGCGGAATCTAACAGACTGTGGGTTGGGATTCCTTTATCGACATTATGCTCCCCGTATTTCAAAGCACCCGCCTCGCAGTGCTTCGACACTTCCATGATAGCCAACCAAGGGAGCAAATCCATCCGTCCCTTGCCCGTGTGCATATCCCGGAGTGCTCCGCTTGGAAACTTTGTTCTTTCTCCGCTGTCTTTAATCATAGTCCTTCCCTTCTCCGTAGCTGCAAAAGTCATCGTCCTTTACTGTGACATCGTACTCGCTCAGCTCATACCAATAGCCTTCGCAGGAACGTCCATTTCCATCTTTGCAACTGTACTTGCAGTCCTTGCACCGCACCACCGGCACAGCGTCAACGGTGGGGGCAATATATTTCGCTATGTGGGAGGCCTCCGTAAACCCCTCTGCTAAATTGTCAAGGTGCTTTTCCCCTTCCCATATCAGTTTCATCGTTTGTTTATATTCGGCATCTAACAGTTTTGGGAGCGCATCCGCATCAATCAGCCGCATCCTCACCACCTCCGTCCATCTTTGCCCCGCAGTTGGGGCAGTAATTCGCACCATACGGCAAACATTCGCCGCACAGAGAGCACAGCCAAAAACACCCTATGTCTCCGTCTTCAATTTTTCGCCCATGTACCACCGTGGCCACATCAGCGGCGGGAGCATCGCTTACTTCCCGCAACACTTTGGCGGCCTGCAAGTATGGGATTTCCTGTGGGCTCTCCGAAAACACATCCTTGGTGTAAATAGAACTATGATATCGTTTCGTGTTCTCAATTGCTCTCGCCCCGGCGTTCATGGCAAGCATGAGTTCTTCCGTGCGCTCGATGTATTCAGCCATTGTCGTCCTCCTGTTCTTCCTCCTCGTCGGATACAGCCGCGCCATCGTTCTCTGCAACACAGCAATCGGTGCAGACGCTCTCTCCGTTTGGCAAACCGTAGCACTTTTCGCCCATTTCGATGCGTTTTCCGCAGAATGCGCACCAATTCCATAGCCGACTCATTTCATCGCCTCCAATGCTTTCTCCGTCTCCTCGCTTACCGCAGTAATTCTCCCATGTTTCACCAGATCACAGAACGCATTGTAACCCATGTAAAACACAATTCCGCAACTGCTGCAATAGCGAATTGCAAGCTCTACATCCTTCATAAGTCGCGGGCTGTCGATGTTTTCCTCGCATAGCAAAGTGCGCCCCCTGGTAAATGGCAGCACTACCAGCCGACCGTCAGCCTGTGCCCTTAGCAATGGGTCAGCTACCTTGTGGTACTCATCCAATGTTTGCTGCATTGCCGTGATTTCCTCCGGTTCCAGCCACGTGTCCTCGTAGGCGGCGAGGCGTTCAACCAGACAGTCAAACGATGGGCAATCTATGCAATCCATGTCCACATTGCAATTACCAGAACACTTCATGTAATGGTCGGTGCCAAGATAGTGTTTTTCCGTCAGTCGTTCCATCACTCCACCTCCTGCATCCAGAACTCGCGGCGGCAATCGGCACAGGACCCATAAGGACTTGCGCATCCCCCGTACGCATTCCTGTATCCGAAAGAGAAAAGCACGGGACACGCACTCAAAGTTCCCCCGTCGAAAACCAGCGCCTCCGGGTACTGCTCCAGAAACACGCTTTTCCGTGTCTTACGCGGATGTGCAGCAGCCCATTCCTCTACTTCTTTTACAACGTCCTCGGCCGGTATTCCCTCAGCCAAAGTAGGCAAATGTTTCCCAGTAACCTTATACATTCTTCTGTGCTCTTCAATAAACTTCACAGCGTCCATATTGTCGGCCCTCCTATCTCATATGTCGTTTTCCGTCCTTTGCGTATCTGGCGCTCTGCCGCACATGGCGCTCCCGGGCTGCGGTGTTGGACCGATCCACCCAGGGTTTTTCCTCCAGCCGCTGGGCCTCATACGCCCGGAACGCCTCGCAGCTCTTCCGGCAGGCCCTGCATGGGAGCCTGTCCGGGCAATCTTTTACGCAGGGGCTTTTCACTCCTACCACATCCTTTCTTGCGCCGTATGTTCCGCAAACCGCTGTTCTTGCAGTTGGAAATATGTCGGTTCGATCTCGCACCCCACAAACTCAAAGCCGAGGTTGTAGGCCGCTATCCTGCTGCTTCCACTGCCCAAGTGTGTATCCAGTATGCGCCAGCCTTCTTTGGCGTACTTCATCAGTAACCACTCGTACAATGCCACGGGCTTTTGCGTTGGATGAATTCTTTGCCCCTTTTCTTGCAACGGCGAGTAATAAAAAGTTCTCGCAGATGTATCGAAAGAAGTCCATGCAAATTCGCAAGATGCAAAAGAAATATCTTCCGGCTGCTTTTTGTCCCAAATAACAAATCCCCTACAAGGCGGAAGATCGTAATAATTTCCCCCCCATATTATTTGGTTTTTGCTGCATCTTTTTAATTCGCTAAAATACACATCACCTGGAGTCGCATCGTCCCATCTTGTTTCAGTGGCATTGTATTTTTTCAATCGGCCACTATCATGAATGCTAATTCCATACGGTGGGTCAACAATGGCAAGATCAAATGCTTTATCCGGTAGCGCCTGCATATACTCCATGCAGTCTACGTTCAGCGCGATTTGATTCATTCGCTCCACCTCACGATCTTTTCCTGGACACCCCACTGCAGGGCGTCCTCGTGGCTATCAAAGTACAGGTCAATGCGGTTTCCGCTGATTGCTCCTCCCACATCCTGCGCTATGTAGATATGCCCATCAATCTCAACCTCCGTACCCATCGGGATAACATCCGGGTCCGTTGCGATGGTCACGCCCTGTGTGGCTTTCGCTCCTGTGGCTGTATAGCCGTTTGAATACGCTCCACAGCATTTTTCGCATGGGCAGTATGCTGTCACGGTCATGGTGCTTTCGTTCGTGTAGGCGGCTTCCTGCGGCGTTTCTTGGCGGATTACTTCCGCCACCGGCGGGGAAACGGGTTCTTGCTCCTCCACATATTCCGCTTCTGCGGCAAGTAGCTCCACCCACAATATCCCGGCGGCAAACAGCAGACCAAGGGCCGCACCTCCGGCAACTGTAAATATGCTCTTTCTGCTCATTTTCTTCCTCTCCCGTATACCATCCATTGCATAGATACCCCAAGCGCATCACAGATATGTGCCAGCACCCACACCGATGCGGTGCTGTGTCCACACTCAATATAGCTGATTGTCGATGGTGCTACACCAGATTCCAAAGCCAAATCATTCTGCGACATAAGTTCCTTCTCCCTCGCCTCCCGCAGGCGCTTCCCCATACCCGCAAAATCTGCCGTCATGTGTATCCTCCTTTCTATCATCAGGATCGTACTCTGGGCAACTTACCACCAAAACCGATGTGTATTTTTCATTTTTGGTCGGAATTGCATTCCATCCCTTTACCGGCTCAAAGCGTATAGGCCAGCCCTTTTTTGTGTAGTCTACTTCTGTCCATGAGCATCCTCCATACGCTTTTCTACAAGTCCAGCAAAGCGTTTTCCCTCCAGTGGTAATATGCTCCTTCACAAGTTTTCTCCTCCTCTCACCACTCAACCGTGACTTCACATTCATTCGGCATAAGCAGGCGTAGATTTTGCAAAACGCTTTCCCGGTCTCCCCGGATAGTGAGCCGTGCGTGCAGCAGCTCTGCACCCCTTGCGGGTGGGGCAATTTCGTCGGTCTGCTTCTCCGGCGTTTCTGCTGCCGTCACTTCGGCTGTGTGCCACTCCGATAGTTTCTTTTGCCACAAGTCAAGGTTCCGACCACCTCGCACAAACGGCACGCCCAGCTTTTCTCCATATTCTCTGATGGTTGCGCTGCAACAGCCCATCTCGTCTGCAAGGTATGTAGCTGCCCCTCCACAACTCTGCATATTCCGCAGGTATTCTCGCTGCAGATCGTCCGGCATTCCCTTGAATTCATCCAACGGCATAGGCCGCGTGATGTTGTAAGTTTTCACCGCTCCGTTCATCTCCTTTTTCTGCGCCGCAGTGAGATAGTCACTGGGCAATCTGCATTTCCCACGCTTACGGTTTACATGGGCAAACGCACCTCTTGCAACACGCTTTTTCTGCACGATGTCATAGTCAAAATCATTCATAGGCGGTTATGCTCACCTCCGTCCGTGGGGTCTCCTTGTCGTACAGCACCCGGCTTTCGTCATGACTGACGATAATGCCGCAGTGATCGTCCAGCAGCACCCGCGCCTTGACCATCACATCGTCAACAGCTTCCAGCAGATTGGTTAAATCCACTCGCCGCTTGGTGGGCATATAAAACAGGCATTTAACCTCCACTGGATAATCGATCGGCTCATGCACACCAGCCTTTTTGCAGTACCACACAGCTTTTGCCTCGTAGTCGATGTACTTCTGCGACGGCATTATAAACGGCCTCCCCGTTTTGCTGCTGTGCATAATGCGCTGGCTGTTTTTCTTTGTAACCGGCGGCAGGGGTATGGTAAAGTGCAGTTCAGCCATTTCCGCCTCCCATCTCCATCTGCCCGTCCACCTGCATAGCTCTGGCAAGGCGGCGGTATGTCCCCAGCTCGTCCAATGCCCGCTTGCGGTACATGGAAAGTAAGGCTTGCTTTTCTTCCTCCGTTTCCGCCAGCTTGTAGCCGCCGTCTTTCATGGCAACGATAGGCACACCCTGCCGCCTCTGCTCCCGTATCATCCGGCGGTTCTCTCTGTCCGGCATACCGGTCAATGCTTCAAGGTTTTTCCGGGTGTATGTGATGCCGGGAATCATGCGTAATGTGGTCATGTCAATCCTCCCCAAATCTCAATTTTGTTACGGCAATGGGGAACTCTTCGATCTCGCTTGCCCAGCGCGCCGTGCCCTTGCCGTTGTGCCGCTCAAACACCAGCGGAAAGCCTCCGATGCCGTCAAACAGGCTACCTATCGTAACAGGACGAAGATATTGCGCGCTGATACGCTTTGCCAGGAAGTCCCAGAAGGGCAGGGCGATGGAATTGCCCAGCGCCTTGTACCGGGGGCTGTCCGCAGCCTTGTGGCGCTTGCCCTTGCTGTCGCACCACTCGCCAATGTCTGTCCAGCCGTCCGGGTAGCCCTGCAGCCGTTCGCATTCCATCGGGGTCAGGCGTCGCACCACCATGTTCTGCACGGGGTATGTCTCTGCGTCCTCCCGGTACGCACAGGAAGCCTTTGCCCGTAGTGCGTGTGCCACCTCCGGTGTTGCCCCGCACACCAGCATATCGTTGTGTGCGTCTTGCCCGTTATAGCTCCCAGCATGGGCACCGGGCGAAAGCGTTCCTGTCACGTATTGATACGTCAGCGGGATTTGGTTGCCGCCGGTTCCCATACGGGCTTGCAGGCTGGGACTGACCTCGCCGCAGTCTCGGATGACATCGCAAGCGTGGCTCATATCCAGAACGGAGGGCTGATGCCCATGCTCCTGTGCTCTCAGCGTCCCGGAAACATCATGGCTCACGCCCATCACATTCCCACCTTGATCGTTCAGGCACATCACCGCCGGTTTATTCCCCCCACACTCTGCGTTCAACGTGGGCGATTGCTCTTCGGCGTATCCGATACTTCGCGCCTGCTCACTATTGCCGATCTTAAACCCGGCGCACATCACGCTATCCCGCGCCATGCCACCGTTTTCATTGGCGTTTAAACTATGCCATACACCATCTTGGTCATACACCCGTGCACTCTGCGCGTCCCACGGGTTCATACACATTACCCCGTGGCGGTCTCCAGCGGTCAGTGTAGGGGACGGGTCGCCCTCTTTCCCAATGCCAAGACCGTTTCCGCTGCCGTCGTGGTTGCGGCTCTCGCCACCGCCCTGCCATCTTGTGGCTTTGTCGTTGATGGGGATAGCCGTTGCAAATACGCCATGCGAATGTGCGGCAGAAATGGTGTTAGCTGGGTCACCCGGTTGCCCTACGCCAAATCCTGTTCCGCGCCCTAACGCTTTGCCGCGCGTAGCCACCATCAGGTTTATAGGCGTTGCTTCAAAACCGGCGCATACAACCGGCTGGTTGTTCCCACTCATGCCCGCCGCAGCGGTCAGTGTGGGCGCTCGGTCGTCTGACCGAAGTTCTGCGCCGCCCTGCTGTGTTGCAAGGCAGAAAATCGTCTGGTCGTTGCCGGTGCCGAGCGTCCCGCTCTTGTCCTCCTGCACTAAAGCGCCTTTCCCTCCTCCGTCACAGCCCCCCCTGATCCGGACTGCATAAGAAGCACCGTTTTCAGCGTTTCCGGCAAGTCTTTCCCGCGCCGCTCCGCTCTCCGCAGGATGCCCTGACACGCTTTTGCGCTCAAAGAGTATTTCTCCTGCGGTGTCACCTCCAAAATCTGCGACAACCGAGATACGGCAGCGGCGTTGGGGGACGCCCCAGTATTGCGCGTCATGCACTCGCCAAGCCACGCTCCATCGTCCTCCCACTTCATCGTGGTAGCCCCCCCAAGTTGGCCAGCCCTTTTCAGGCACTTCAATATCGGGGGCTTCCGGTTCTGCGATGCGGATGATCTCTTCGAGGACTGCCGCAAAGTCTCGCCCTTTGTTGCTGCTGAAGGCTCCGGGCACGTTTTCCCAGACCATAAACCGAGGTCTGACCATGTCACCTGTCCGTCCGCTCTTTCTGTCATGCTCTCTCATCTCCTTTACGATGCGGACCTGCTCCATGAACAATCCGCTCCTTGCGCCGGCCAATCCGGCGCGTTTTCCCGCAATGCTCAAATCCTGACACGGCGATCCGCCCGTGATAACATCCACGATTTCAATTTCTGCGCCGTTGATTTTCGTAATATCGCCGAGGTGCTTCATCTCCGTTCCTCCCGTTTTGTCATTGCAGCCTCCAATTCTTCTTTTTGCCGATGTTCAGCATATAATCCTTCGCCCTCTGGTTGATCCTGCTCCCGATTGCCTCGTCCCAGCTCAAAATGCGGTCAATGGTCAGCTCCGTGGAGATGATCGTGATTGCATCCGGGTTGATATACCTGGCATTCAGCAGGTCAAAGGCGATGTTTTTGTCGGCATCCGTTACGCTCCCCTTTAGGAAATCGTCGATATACAGCGCACGGACGGTTTTCAGCGGCTGCATGGCTTCGGCGTATGCTTCGGCATCGCTGGTCTTTGCCTTGATTGCCGGAATATCTCCCCGCCATTGCACATACCGCACTGGGATTCCTCCGTCCATCAGCTTGGTGCAAATCGCCGTACACAGGTGTGTTTTCCCAGTGCCGGGAGAGCCGCCGATGAAAAACCACTTGCCTTTCCAGTCGGTCAAATACTTCTCCGCCGCTTGCTTTGCGGCCTGTTGCCAATACTCCTGAGTTTGGAACGACTCAAAGGTGCAGCTATCCAGCAGTCCCAGAAGTCCGGAACGCTCCATGCGAAGCCTATTCCGACGAATGATCTCACATTTGCAGGTTCTACTCACCAGTTCGCCGCTTTCCGTGCGCCGGACGGTGTAGCCCAGCCCGCCGCAGATGTCACAGCCATGTTCCGACATGGTATTCTTGCTTTGTTGGCTGTTCACCGGCTTCCTCCTTTCTGCGCTTCTCCCATGTTCTGACGGCAGCCTTCCAGTCCTTCATGCGGTTTTTCCCAACCATCCATCCCTTGCTGGCGTAGAAATCGACGAACTGCTGTGCGTCAACCGCAGACCCCCGTTCGGAGATATAAGCCTGAACTTCGGCCAAAGAAGGCGGAGAGAAGCGCGCCTCGCGCGCATTATTCTCGCTTCTCGATTCTCGTATATCGATTCCCGATTCTCGATTCTCGAATACGGGAACATCTGCATTCATTTGTTTGCAAATGATTTCATCTGCTTGCGTAGGCTCTACAGGCTCAGGATATTTGCTTTCCTTTGCTCTCTGGTTCTGATACTTACCCCATGTTGGTAGGTAGAGGAAGCGCTTGCCCTGTGAAGTATAAAGGGCAACCAATCCAGCACTCGCCAGTCCATGAAGGGCGTTTTCTACAGTTTTCAGAGTAAGATTTTCTTTCAAAGGGAATAGCCTGTTTTTGATAATCGCGGCCCGTCCGTCATAGCGTCCGAAATCATCGCAAGAAACAATCAGCCGATAGAACAAGACCTCCTCGAACCACGAAAGCCCATCTATGCTGTCGCTGGTGCAGATGCTCTCGCGTATGATTCTGTTCGGCATCGGCGCACCGCCTTAAAACGGCAAATCGCCGTCGTCCTCGGAAATCTCCTCGAATGTCTGTGCGGGCTTCTGTGGTGCGCTGTCCTTGCTGCCGCTGAAATGTACCCGGTCCGCCGTCAGCTCCACCACCGTGCGCTTGTTGCCGCTGTTATCCTCGTATTCCCGGCTGGAAAGTTTGCCCTCCACGACGATCTCCTTGCCCTTAGCAAAGTGCTTGCAAATCATCTCTGCCGTGCTCTGCCATGCCACGCAGGAGAGAAACAGCTTCGTTTCTCTGTCCTTTACCTTCTCGCTCCATGCCACACGGAAACTGCACACCGCTGTTCCGCTGTTGGTGCGGCGCAATTCGGGGTCAGAGCAAAGCCGCCCCTGCAAAATCGTTCTGTTTACCATCGTTTTCCTCCTTACAAATAGCTTTTTCCAAATTCACGGCGGAAGTCATCTTCCGTCCATCTCTGTTCCTGCATGGCCTTTAACTGGCCGTATCGGCGAAGCAGACGCATTTGATTCCCGTTTCGGTGTACAGCGTTTCCACCGTTCCTGTGGCATCGTTCGCCGCAGAGATACACCACAAGGCCGTATTTCTCGCTCTTTTTCCGGTATGCGCCGCCGAAGATGTGGTGCAGGTCCAGCGGATCCTCCGCCCCGTTTCGCCCACATAAAAAGCATCGTCTCTCATCCAATGGGCTGCGCCTCCCCCCATTGGGATTTCAGCGCCGCCAGCTGCTGCGGGGTCATGGTCTCGATCCCCGCCTCCCGGCAGTCCTCCACCACCCGGTCAATGAGCCGGGCCATCTGTTCCGTGTCGTAGGTGGAGGAACCGTACCACAGCGTCACGTTGGCGCAGCCTTGGAGCTTGCTGGGTGCCTTTTCCGCCATCCAGCCCAGCCCCCGTCCGCTCCACCGGCGCATCAGCTCGTCCGCCGCCTTTTCCTGCACGCATACGATGTCGCTGACCCCGGCGATCTGCCGGATCTCCTCCTGATAGATGCCCTCCTTGGTGGCCCCGTAATGCGCCGCCAGCTTGTCCATCAGCACCCAGCAGTAGGCGTTGGCATCGAGGCTCCGGCCCTTGCGCTTGATCTGCGCCCGATATTCCTTCCCCGGCTGCAGCTCGTCCACCACATCCATGGCGGAAAGCGCCGTCGGCACCCGCAGGCACAGCCAGTCTCCCGCCCCGTCCTGCATCCATTTGGCCTCCAGCACGCTGACCTCCGTCATGGCTGCACCGCCTCCTCTCTGGGCCATTGCCCCGTTTTCAGGCACTTTGCCAAGTACCGCAGCCTCGGCAGATACTCCCGCTCCACCCATTCCTCGTCATAGGGGATGGGATGGAAGCTCATGCGCCCCATGTCGATGGGGAGGAAGTAGTTCTGAAGTTCCGCCTCCGTCATCCGGTAGGCTGCAATGCGGCACTCCTTCCGCCGCCGCAGCCCCCATCCGCTTGCCAGCATCTCCACCTGACACTGCTGCCAGTATGCCTTGCTCACCCGAAATTCCGCATTGCTGTGGGTCTTGACCTCCGTGATGAGCCGGGCATCCTCGCCGTCGTAGTTCACCCGCAGCCGCAGCCCGTGGATTCGTACCTGCCGGTCTCTGGTGCGGATGCCCAGCGCATCCAGGATCTTCCCCTCATAGGCCGTCCCCGCCTGCATGGCCGGGGTGGTGAAGGTCTCCTGCCGGATGCCCAGCTTCACGCTCCACCATTTCCGGAAGGTCTCCGTGTCCCACCGGCTCATGACCTTGGACGTGTCCGAGGCCCCGATCCAGCCGCTGCGGTCGTGGTCGTGGATCACAGTCGGCTCACCGCCTTTTCAAGGCTCCCCAGCTTGTCGAACCACCCCATCATGGTGGCCATCTGCTTGTCGTTGATGCCCAGCTGCGCCAGCAGATCCCGGTGGGAAAGTCCCCCCTGCTCCTTGCTGGTGATCAGCCGCTCCAGCCGCTCCTTCACGGCGTAAATGCTGTGCCTCGATAGATCCTCCTCCCCGTCGTCGCCGTCCCCGGCGGCCCACAGGTCAAAGCCCAGACCCGTCCGCACCGCCACGCCTTTGACAAAGGCTCTGGCCAGCGCATTGTTGATCCGCAGCTGGTTCAGCGTGTCCTCGTACACCACCAGCGACCCATTCAGCAGCGGCATATCGTAGGAAAAGACGGTCTCGTCAATGTGGATCTCCACCGACACGAACCAGCACTCCGTCACTCTCCCCTTGCTGGTGGTCACCTTGGCCTGCGGCCACAGGTAGCTGTTGGTCTCCGGGCAGCGCCGGGGAGCGTACCAAACGCTCTCCGCTCCGTTCTCGTGCAGCAGCTTCACGCAGTTGGCCCAGCCCAGATAAGGCACCTTCACCGTGTTCCCCCGCTCGTCCTTGGCGTCCCGAAAACCGCACAGGGGCCGCACGTCCAGCTTCACCAGTTCGTTAAAAGGCTTCAGCATTTCTCCTTTTCCTCCTTCTTGTCCTCTTCAATTACGTCCATCAGGCTGTTTCCCTCCAGCAGCTGGTCGATGACCTCCATCTCCGTCCGCCCGAAGCCCGCCTTCATCAGCCACCGGAACCGCCGCCGGGTGTCCTCCCGGCACGCCCCGCAGGCCACATCGTTCTTCCAGCGCCACCCGCTGCAAAGGGGGCATGGCCTCGCCTCCAGCTCTGAAAGCGGCCCCAGCGCCTCGCCGCACCGGGGGCAGCTCAGCCCGTGGTAGCCCACGTCCTTTTCCTCCTCCACCGTCGGCTCGTCAAACACCTCGCCGCAGTACTGGCACAAATACATCCTCTTCTTCCTCCTCGTCGCTTAGATCTACGTATTCATAGGGGCCGCTTGTCCTCTGCCCCCGGTACACGGCCTCCATGGCCCGCCGAACCGTTCCATAGCTGCGCCCGATCAGCGCCGCCAGCTCTCCCATGCTGTCCGCCTGCGCCACCGGAAGCCGGTACCTGTCCTTCGTCACGTAGCGGTATACCCGCATTTCTTCCTCCGCCTCCTTGGCTGATAGCTCCGGCACTTGCCCTCCTCGTCCCACAGGGGCCGGGGCTTGCACTTGCCCACCATCTCTGCGTAGTTGCAGGCCCACATCCGGTTCGGCCCGGTCATTCCGTACCGGCACGCCCGGCATCTGCTCCAGTCCTTCAAGCCTCCACCATCTCCCTTATTTCTCCAGCCGCTCCAGCAGCCGCATAAACCAATAGCTGACCGTTGCGGCCCCGATGATGACCAGCGTCAATGTGTAACCGTCCATCAATTCACCTCCGCAGCGCAAAGCGCATCGCACATACCCTTGCAGGGGCAGGCCGGACAATCGCACTCCAGCGGGTTCTTATCTTCGCACAGCGCATCGTGCCGTGCCAGAAAAGCATCCTCCAGCGCCCTGTATTCTTGGTTGGTCATGTTTACTCCTCCCGCTCCGCGATCCACGCATCCAGCTTCTTTTTAAAAATCTGAAACACCCGGCTGCGGTCGGTGCGGATGCACACGCCGAAGGGGTACACGCCCTGCTCCAGGCCGTCGGCCAGAGTGTCAGAACAAAGGCTCAAGCCTTTATCTCTAAGATACTTCGATGCCTGGTGCAGCGTCATGGTTTCGATCATTTGTCATCCTCCTTCTTCAACAGCTCGTCCACCGTGCAGCCGTACAGCTCGGCGATCTCCGGCAAGCGGCTGGCTCTCGGTGCCTGCGTGCCGGTCTCCCACATGTAAACCGCCGCATCCGTCACCTTTAGTTTCTCGATGACCTGCCGGACACTTAGCCCAGCGGCCAACCGAGCGCTGCGAAAACTCATTCTGTCACCTCCAGTTTGATTCTTGCTTAGTTTTTAAGGTTGAATACGGGTTACGGTATCTGGGCGGCTTTCCCTCTCCGCAATCAACAAAAACTAAGTTTTACTTGACAACTTAGCAAACTGTGGTATTATGGAAGTGCCAACAACCCTTAATATTTTCCACGGCCCGCTAAGTGCAGGGGGCTCGGTTTTGTATTGCCCTTTGCAAAAACTAGTATAACTTAATATTACTAGCTTGTCAACGAAAACTTTGCATTTTTACTAGTTAAAAATTAGCTAAATTAGGTGGTGTATCTTTGGACAAATCGCCAATTGTAATAAGAATAAATTCTTTGCTTGCTAAAAAGGGAATTACAAAAGCAGAGTTTTACGAAAAATGCGCATTAACTTCTGCGTCCTACTCGCAATGGAACACAGGTAAAACAAAGCCAAGATTACAGACGATAGAGCGAATTGCTGAATTTCTAGACGTTCCCTCTGAATATCTCCTTTACGGCGATGCCCCCGCAGCTTCGCAGGGCGCAAAAAAAGCCCCCGATCCGGAGATCGAGGGCGTAATGGAAGATGAAGATTTGAAAGAAGCTGTCGAGCTTTTGAAAAAAATGGATAAGGAAACCCTGCGGATTTTTATTAAAGCCGCCCGCGGGGCTTTGGAGAATTAATTATGAGTATTTCATGGGGTGAAATCGGTGTTTCCGCCTTTTCTGTTTTGGCATCCGCCGGAGTGTCTGTCTACATTTCTAAGCGGACAGCAAAAGCAGAAATCGAAAAGCTGAAAGCAATATGGGCGCACGAGAAAGAGGCCGCTTGCGATTCCGATTTTGATGCGATGGTTGCCGCCGTTTCCTTATATGCAAAGTATCCGTCTCCCGCAAACTTTCAGTCCGCTACCAACGCCGTCGGCATTTATCGCGCAAAAGCCACGGGAGAAGCGGCGGAAAAGGTTGACGAACTCAGCCGTTTAATCGTGAGGGAATGCCCAAATTGCGCAGCAGTATCCGACCAGCTGCAAGCCGTAATTGAGTGCAAGCGTAAAGCGTAGCTTTAAAAGGTCGCCTTGCCCTGCTCTCCCTCTTTCCAAAACATATCAAGTTCACCGGAAAAAAGATTCCTGGCAATTTTGTAAAGCTCACTGATGGCTGTTTCGCGGTCAACGCCGTCCAGCTCAAGGCCGATTTCGCGCTCGTAGCCGTTTTCTTTACTGATAGCCCAAATTTTCATTTTATCGCCTCCATAATTTTATCAAACTGAAAAGCCATTATTTCAGCTTCTCTCTTTTTGTGCGCTCTGATCGCGGCTTGTATGCGCCTGCGGCTGTCCTCTGGCTCTGCGTCCAGCTCCGGCCTTGTCAGCATAGCGAGGCGGGCTTGTATGCCCTCTAACTCGATCTGCAATGCCTCCGGCTGCATCAATGCCTTTCCGTACACCGTTACAAGGTCGGCGCGGCTCTGCGCTGCAAAGACGCTGTCCCCGGTGATCCTGCCTATACAATCCACGGCAAGCAATAGTAGCTTTGCCGTTGGCTCTCCCGCCTGTATGCCTTTAAGAATAGAAGTTCTTGCGGCCTCGCTTTCCGCTATGGCTGCTTGTTTCTCTTTGCAGATAGCAAGCGCCCTTTCTTCGGCTTCTGTGCGCCGTTCCTGCTCTCGCAATAGCGGGGCTATGCTGAAACGCTCCGCGCCCTCCTGCGCGTCCTGTGTGGCTTCCTGTGCCGTTTGCGCGGCATATTCCCATAAGTTCATACTGCCGCCCCCTTAAAAGCGCTTTGCGCCCGCTGCGTCCTCGCTTTCGGTCGGTCTAAACAAGTCAAACTGCGGGTAGTATTCAAAGCTGGCCTTGTAGCTGCTGATCCCGTAGCGGTTTTTAAGGCATACAAGCTCAACCTGTCGCGGCATTTCCTGCTTTGCCTCTCTGATCCTTTCGCGCTTCTCTATAATGCTTTTTTCTTTTGTAAATAGATCATCATTCAAGGCCGAAAGCTGCAAGCCCCACACTACATCGGCGGTATATTCAATGCCGCCGCTTTCTTTGAAGCTCTCAAAGTCAATGGGCGCAAGGTAATTGCTGCGGTTTACGCTGCTTACAAGAATTATTGGCAGGTCGAGGGCGCGGCTTATACGCTTTAGCTCCGTTACATTGTTGTCGGTCTGTTCTTTTACGGTCTGCCGCCCCTCTCCCTGCAAGATTTGCAGATAGTCCACGATAACAACGGGCTTTACTTCGTTGCGGCTCATATACCGGCGCACATACTCGCCTATAAAAGAAACTGTGCAAGCAAAGTTCCCCTCAATAACGCTCATGCGGTCTTGCACGGCCTCTGTGTACGCTCTGGCGGCATCCAGCGCCGCCGGGGTCAATCTGCCGCCCCGGATAGAAAGGCTTGTGCAGGCGGTGCTTATATCCCGCTGCGCGGTGATCCTCGCAAGGCTCTTGCTCACCATTTCAAGGCGGCTTTGCTCCATGCTGAAAAACAAGATATGTTCCCCCGCTGCCGCCATCTGATCCGCCACTTGATGAATAAATGTTGTTTTCCCCAAAGAGGAAATAGCGCCCAATACATACAAGCCGGGGTAAATGCCGCCCGCCTGCCGGTCGAGGTTTTCAAAGCCGGTTTTGCGGGTGGAGCTGCGCCGGAAATTCTCAATTTCCCCCGCCATCAAAGAGTTAATATAGGCGGTTACGCTGTCCGGCGTGGCGCTGGTGCTTCGCTGCGCGGCTTGTACCGCGTCAATAAAAGCTGCTCTGTTGCTTGTAAGGGCTTCGTTTGCGTCTTTATGCCCCCCTGTAATATCAACGCTCAAATGGGCGATATTAAGCCCCTGTAAGCCCTCTGCAAGCTCTCTGCCCGCTCTCCGCCCCGCTTCGTCATTGTCGGGGCAAAGCAGCAGCGTTGCCTTTGTGCCGTGTTCTTCGATATACTCAAGCAATTTGTGCGTGTTGCTGGTGCTTCCGGTCGCCACGGCCTCCCCGCCTGCCTCGATGATAGAAAGCGCGTCTATTTCCCCCTCCACGATAAACACGGGGGCATTTTCCGCGGCTCTCGTTAATGCAGCGGGGTTAAAGAGCTGCGCGGCTCCCTCTTTCATCTTTGCAAAGCGCTTCTCCTGCTCCGTCAGCTCCCGGCGCGTATCTCGCGCAAGGTAGCTGCTGCCGCTGGTCGGAATAATCAGCCGGGGGCTTGTCGGCGGGTTTTTGCCGTTCTTCACGGCCTGCGGACTTCTCCATGCAGGATCAAAGCCCAATCCATACTTCGCCGCCGTTTCTAAGCTGATACCTCGAAAAGAAAGATATTCAAGCGCTGCCCGGTCTGTAAGTCTCTCCCCGCACTCGATGAAATACGCCTTATAATCCGCTTGCGCCTCCGCGCCCCCTGTTGCGGGGGCGCTGGTGGGCGCTGGCTGCGTTTTAACGGGTGCGGCGGTGTGATCGTCCACGGCAATATTAAAGCGCTCACAAAGGGCTGCAAACGCCTCCGGCATGGTTGCGCCGTGTTCCCGCTGGTAAAGGTCGATAAGATCGCCCCCAAAGCTGCACTTGAAGCACTTCAAATGCGTTGTGCCTGGTTTAACGGTGATCCCGTCCCCGGTGCTGCCGGTGCCGTTCTTGCACAAGGGGCAAATGTAAGTTCCGTGCTTCTTCGCCGGCTGCAGATAGTCCGCATACCGGCTCTTAATTTCCTGCTTTGCCTGGTCTCTCGTCATTTATTCTTTCCCTCCCTGCTCTGCCGCCTGCTCCTGCAAGGTCATAATGAGCGCTTCATAAACAATGCGGGTTGCGTTCATAAATCCCATGCAATACGCCTCGCTGCTGATCCACGCCATTTTCTTTATCGTTGGCCACTTTTTGAATGATCCCTCTGCGCACCCTGTCTTTTCCATTGCTGCGGTGTTTTCTCCGATCTCCACCAGAAGATTATAGGATGATTCCTCGTCCATCTGCTTTTTTACGCTTTCGTAAACTTTCAAAAGCTCGTCATCACTGGGAATCTCTAAATCAATGATCCCGTTAAAATCGATTTTCATTTTCATTTTCCTTTCAGTTGTAAAAACGCCCTTATTGTGGTACACTGAAAGGGCAAGGGCTGCGCCGCTTTCGGTGTAGTCTGGTTGCGGGGGCGGTAGCGTGTTCACTTGCCGGTGTGCGCTGCCGTCCTCTTTTTGCGCGGATTTCTAATTAAGCGTATGTATCTAATCTCGGTTAGCCCTCCTTTCTTGCCTATAAAAAGGGATTTCCCGCAATATAAAATCGCCCTTTTTACATTGAGTTTATTATAGCACGCCGCCCCGCGTAGCGGAGCAGGCGGAGTGCTACTTAAATATTTTAGATATTTTAGTTATTTTAGGGATTTTCACCCCCTGAAAAGCCTTGTGCTGCAAGGGGTTGTAAAAATGTTTGCTGTCCGCTACCCCCC
>ERZ894206.264-NODE-264-length-48475-cov-17.861049_pt1 | contig 48475 bp, 41 predicted proteins | sample MGYA00380287_ERZ894206 | MGnify/ENA primary metagenome ERZ894206 (study PRJEB32331, sample SAMN06328483) | human gut metagenome | biome: human gut microbiome; feature: stool | host: Homo sapiens | collected 2013-04-12 ...
TACCAACGTTTCCAATGCATCGGTCACACGGACTTCAACACCTCCGGTACAAACGCTCCACGTTCGCTTTTACACCTGAAAGTGGGTACACACTCGGCTTTCGGAGAAAAATCGCACACAGCGGCTCACACGCCGAAACGGGGGCATTCTCTCTTCGGTCACAGCGTTGTCTTGTGCTGCCAGCGAAATCGTCACCGAAAGAACCAGCTGGAGAAAGTGGATGCACGCCAATGGCGTGTGTCCGCTTTCTCCGGCACCGCGACCCCGCTGGGCTGCGGAAACCTATTCTTTTGTTACAGCGTGGATATTTTTGCACCGCTACCAGTCTGGCCAACAGCTGGAATTTTCAATCAAGACTATTAGACATCCCAACGTCCATTGCAAAACCGAGTGTATTCTGCTACAATATTCTGAAAAGTCGTTAGAATGGAGGCGATACATGATATGCCCCTTATCATTGTTCGCAATGACATCACGAAAATGAGCGTGGACGCCATCGTCAACGCGGCGAAGGAATCTCTGCTGGGTGGAGGCGGCGTGGATGGCTGCATCCACCGTGCGGCGGGGCCGGAGCTGCTGGCCGAGTGCCGGACGCTGGGCGGCTGCAAGACCGGCGATGCCAAGATCACCAAGGCCTACCGTCTGCCTTGCCTGTACGTGATTCACACCGTCGGCCCCGTGTGGAACGGCGGCAGCCACGGCGAGCGGGAGCAGCTTGTCTCCTGCTATCAAACGAGCCTTGCGCTGGCCAAGGAGCACCACTGCGAAACGGTGGCCTTCCCGCTGATCTCCTCCGGCATCTTCGGCTACCCCAAGGATCAGGCGCTGCGCGTGGCGGTGGACACCATCGGCGAGTTCCTGCTGCACAACGACATGACAGTCTACCTCGTCATTTTCGACCGCAAAGCCTATCAGATCAGCGGCAAATTGTTCGCCGACATTGCCGAGTACATCGACGACCACTATGTGGATGCCCACACCGACACCCGGCGGGAGTATCTGCGCCGAATGAGCGTTTTCGAGAGCCATGCGGAAGCCGTCTGCGAGAGCGCGATGCCTACGCCGATGATGGTTCCCAAGGCTGCCGATGGGCTGGACGATCTGCTGGCGCATCTGGATGCCGGTTTCTCGGAGACGCTGTTGAAGCTTATCGACCGCAGCGGCAAAAAGGATGCGGAAGTCTACAAAAAGGCCAACGTGGATCGCAAGCTGTTCTCCAAGATCCGCAACAATCCGGACTACAAGCCCTCCAAGTCCACGGCCATCGCCTTTGCCATCGCACTGGAGCTGGATCTGGACGAGACCCGCGACCTCATCGCCCGTGCGGGCTACGCCCTCAGCGCCAGCAGCAAGTTCGACGTTATTATTGAGTATTTCATCGGGCAGAAAAAGTACGAAATCTTTGAGATCAACGAGGCGCTGTTCGCCTTTGATCAGAGTTTGTTGGGGGCGTGAGAAATGAAAATTATACTCAGTCGAAAAGGATTTGACTCTACGAATGGAGGTATTGTCAGCCCAATTTTTGAAGACGGTACGATGATTTCCTTTCCTATTCCCAGTAATGATATCGATACATACGATTCCCTCTGCTACAACGGAACCAAGTATTCTCAGATATTGCACGACCTGCGATATAAGGGTGGAGATCACTGCCATCTTGATCCTGATTTGGATTTAGGACGGCGTGTGAAAAATATCGACGGATGGTTCCCTGCTTTTGGTCAACGAAATGCCGCAGCCACCTACTTGAAGAATATCGGTGTGGCACAAGGAGATATTTTCCTGTTTTTTGGGAATTTTCACTTTGTGGAATGCAAAAAGGGAACATACAGATATTCGCGGAGCCGCAGTGATTTCTATCGAGGAAAAGACCTCCAAGTGATTTGGGGATACCTTCAGGTTGGTGAAATTATTTCTACACCTGAAGAACAGAAGAAAGTTTGGTGGCATCCGCATTCATCTGATGACCGAATAGACAATTCAACAAATGTGATTTTCAAAGCATCAGAGAGGCTTTCGTTGGATGAAAGCAAATCTGGTGCAGGCGTGCTGTGCTTTGACAAAAAGCGCGTATTGACGTTGGGAGGTGCCACAAAAGCAACTTGGGTGTTAAATGAAGTGTATGACGAGAAACACATATACGGGAAAAGATCGAATAACGCTAAAAATCCCAATAAGGGGCTGTACTATGCAGGCATCTGGCAGGAGCTTGGTTTGAAAGAATCTGATGCCTGCACGGAATGGGCAAGAAATATACTTTTGTAAAAACAGGAGCGTGACCAATGACCTTTATCTGCTACCCCAAATGCACCACCTGCCAGAAAGCGCAGAAGTGGCTGGACGAGAACGGCATTTCCTATACATTCCGGGACATCAAAATGGAAAATCCTACTTACAACGAGCTGACCGCATGGCACGAGCGTAGCGGTCTGCCGCTGAAAAGGTTTTTTAACACCAGCGGTCTGCTATACAAATCTATGGGGCTAAAGGACAAGTTGCCCCAAATGAGCGAGGACGAGATGCTGAAGCACCTTGCAGCAGACGGGATGCTGGTCAAGCGCCCGCTGCTGGTGGGCAATGACTTCGTGCTGGTTGGCTTCAAAGAGGCTGAGTGGGCGGAACGTCTGAAAACTTCATAAATGTCGCCCCACAGGCGACCAAACCCTCCTTCGGATGCGCTACAATGTGAGCATAATCAAACGAAGGAGGGCTTTTTTATGACGGAATTGGTTTTTATTTTGGATCGCAGCGGCTCCATGTCGGGGCTGGAATCGGACACCATCGGCGGCTTCAACTCCATGATCGAAAAGCAGAAGCGGGAAGCGGGGGAGGCGCTGGTCTCCACGGTGCTTTTCGCCAACGACAGCACGGTCATCCATGACCGCCTGCCGCTTTGTGAAGTGCCGCCCCTGACGGAGAAGGAGTACTTCACCTGCGGCTGCACGGCGTTGCTGGATGCCGTGGGCGGCGCCATCCACCACATCGGCAACATTCACAAGTACGCCCGCCGGGAGGATGTGCCGGAGAAGACGATGTTCATCATCACCACCGACGGCTACGAAAACGCCAGCCGCCACTACGATTATGAGCGGGTGCGCCGCATGATTGAACGGCAGAAGGAGCGATACGGCTGGGAGTTTTTGTTCCTCGGCGCGAACATTGACGCGGCCAAGGAGGCGGCACGCTTCGGTATCGGCGCTGATCGTGCAGTGAACTACAAGTGCGACGAGGCGGGCACGGCACTGAATTACGAGGTCATCAGCGAGGCCGTGTGCAGCGTCCGCGCCGCCCAACCTCTCAGCGCCGACTGGAAGCGCCGCATCGACGAGGACGTGCAGAAAAGAGGGAGGTAAGCGTATGTACGGAGCGATTTTGGGCGACATCGTGGGCAGCCCCTACGAGTTCGACTGCAACAACTATAAGGCGAAGGATTTTCCGCTGTTTAGCCGCCGTGCCGACTTCACCGACGATACGGTGATGACGCTGGCGGTGGCAAAGGCCCTGCTGGATACCCGTGGACAGAATGACGCTGCCATCAAAGCGGCGCTGGTGCGGGAGATTCAGCAACTGGGCCGCGCCTACCCCGACCGGGGCTATGGCACCCATTTTGGCGGCTGGCTCTATGAGGACGACCCGCAGCCCTACCAGAGCTACGGCAATGGCAGCGCCATGCGGGTGTCTCCCGCCGCATGGCTGGCAGCAGATATGGCGGAAACGCTGCGTCTGGCGCGGCTCACCGCCCAGGTGACCCACGACCACCCGGAGGGCATCAAGGGCGCACAGGCCACCGCCGCGGCCATCTTTCTCGCCCGCACGGGTCACGACAAAGCGGAAATCAAAGCGTATGTGGAGCGTGAATTCGGCTACGACCTCAGCCGAACCTGCGACGAAATTCGTCCCACCTACCATCATGTAGAGAGCTGTCAGGAGACCGTGCCACAGGCTATCACTGCGTTTTTGGAGAGCCGCGATTTTGAGGACGCGCTGCGCACGGCGGTGTCCCTCGGCGGCGACAGCGACACCCTCGCTGCCATCACCGGCAGCATCTCTGAGGCGTTCTACGGCGTGCCGGAAGAACTGCAGCAGGAGTGCCACATGCGACTGACACCGGAGCTGGCGGAGATTCTGCGCCGGTGGGAAAGCATGCTTTACAACGAAAAAATATGTGGTAGAATTTGAAACAGAGAACAAAATAAGGAGGGGCTTCCATGGCGATTCTGAACTTCGCCGATGTGCTTAAAAATGTGGGGCTTGACCCGAAGCGGGTAAAGCTGATCCGGCATTCGCTGGGTGACAAGGCATTCAAGAAATGCTATGACAAGAACATGGTGGAGGAGTACACCCGCGTACAGAGTGAAACCTTCAGCAACGGGTATGATTATTGGTGCGTATTTATCAGCGACAAGAGTACGACGGCAAAGTTCTTCGCCTGCTACAAGGTAAACGGCGGCGTTATTGACACGCAGGACATGAAACCAAAGGGTTTCCCGCTGGAGGATTGGTTCCAAGGGCAGCGAATGTTTTACAATCTGGAGCGCATTGACCTGCTGAAGGAATACGAAGGCAGACTCTTGATCGAATGGGGTAAAAGCGCGCTTGCTTGGGCGCAGAAAGGCACCAACGAAAAGCCTATTGTGGCCATTCGGGACAAGAAGATTTTTTCCGGCTACGAAAACGCGATCCTTACCTATGAAGAGCTTCGGGAAATCGTGCAGGATCCCACGGCATACGAATCGTGGCACACGGCGCTTTCCACCGTCAACGCGGTCTACCTCATTGTTGACCGGGAAAACGGACGGAAGTATGTTGGCTCCGCTTACGGCAAGGGCGGCTTATTGGGGCGCTGGACGCACTATGTGAAGTCGCTGCACGGCGACAACAAGCTGATGAAGGAGCTGCTCTGCGACTACCCGGATAGGTATACGCACTTCCAGTTCTCGATTTTGCAGCTCCTGCCAAAGGCCGTGACGCCCGATGAAGTGATCCAAACGGAGACCCTTTGGAAGAAAAAGCTGCTGACCTATGAGCCTCTCGGTATGAATGCGAACTGACTGTTCGAATTCTCCTGCCATACATCTGTCTTTGACCCACTTTTGACCCAGAACGGAACCGGAGCAGGCAGGGCTGGGCGGAAACAATGGAAGATCCGCCGAGTGAACGGCGGTAAAAAGCACAAATCGGAGCCGAAACGGCTCCGATTTGCCCTTGAGACAACCTACGGACCAGAAGGCCGGGGGTTCGAATCCCTCACGGCGTGCCAAAAGTCCTCGAAATCGTCTGATTTCGAGGACTTTTGTATCCCGAAAACCACTCGCTGGGCGAGTGGTTCAAAAGAGGCTGCTGCCGATGAGGAAAAATAAAACTCCCTCTGTTATAGTAGAGATGCGGTCTGGCAACTGCAAACTACAAAACAAAGGGAGGCCATTCAAGAATGAAGTGGCAGAAACAGTTTAGCAAGTTGTGTGATAGAAGTAAAGATTGCTGTTGAGATAATTAGGCAGAAGAAAAAGCATAAGTGTTAGGGATGACGGCTATATAAGAATGAAAAGGTGCCGGACTTATACCGGTGTGGGTAGGACAGCCTATGCAAATGGCAAGTCGTACTAACGCCGCATGAGGCGTGGCTGGTAACATAGGGCTTCGCCCGTCTAAGAAATACCCCCGGCTAGGCCGGGGGATATTTATTGTTTTGTTTTTCGTAAGTTGCTATTTTCGGATGTTGCTTTTTCCTGACCCAAACGCTGACCCAAACGGGACGGGGAGCGGAAAGCATCAGACAGCACGGGAGAGGATGCTCCCCATTGTTTGCACCGCTTTGAACTGGGCATCAGTGGTGACATGGGCGTAGGTGTCCAGCGTGAAGCCCGCGGAGTAATGACCGAGCATCGAGGACACGGTTTTTACGTCCACGCCGTTCTGGAGTGCGCAGCAGCAGGTCATCGGGCCGGGCGGGGATTCCGGCCCCCAGTGCCTCTACATAGCCCCGCAGATGTACCGGCAGATCTGTGTTATCCCCAACAGGCGCAGCACGCAGTGCAGCGTTTCCGGTGGTAGACCGTGGAGTTTGTTTCGTTATACTTCCCGGCGCAGCACACGGTAGACAAAGGACATATCCAGTCCGCCGCGCACCACGTCCGCCAACAGGTCATACTGCCGCTCCTTGTAGCCGCGGGTGTCGAAGGTCGCCAGCGCGTCAAAGGACACGCCTTTTCTGGCGCACAGCGTCCGCAGGATCGTATCGGCGATGCCCGGCGCGTCAAAGATACCGTGGACGTAGCTGCCGTACACGTTTCCGCCGCCGCTGAGGGCGGGCATCTCCTGCCGGCTGCGCCCCATGTGAATCTCATAGCCCTCGTAGGCCAGACCGTTCAGGGGAGAGAGCATCCCCTCCACGCCGCTGATGATGCCCTTCGTCTGGGCCTGCACCTTCTCGCCGCGGAATTCGGTGTCCATGTCCAGCAGCCCCAAGCCACTGATCTCCGTGACCCCGGCGGCCTCCACCTGCTCGGGGTCGGACACGGTGTGCCCCAGCATCTGGTAGCCGCCGCAGACGCCGAAGATCAGCGTACCGGCGTCTGCCGCTTTCAGGATAGCCGCCTCCAGACCGGACTGCCGCAGCCACCGCAGGTCGGCGATGGTACTCTTGGTACCCGGCAGCAGGATCATGTCCGGCCGATGCAGGTCGCTCACCTGATCCACATAGCGCAGCGACACGTTCTCGTAATGTTCAAAGGGACTGAAATCCGTGAAATTGGAGATACGCGGCACACGGATCACCGCGATATCCAAAAGCTTCCGCTCCGTGGAGCGGCCGAACCGCTCGGTCAGGCTGTCTTCATCGTCGATATCCACATGGGTGTAGGGGATGACCCCCGCCACCGGGATGCCGCACAGCTCCTCCAGCGTCTTCAGCCCCGGTTCCAGAATGGCCCGGTCGCCCCGGAACTTGTTGACCACCACGCCCTTGATGCGGCGGCGCTCATCCTCCTCCAGCAGCGCCACCGTGCCGTAGAGCTGGGCGAATACGCCGCCCCGGTCGATGTCGCCTACCAGCAGCACCGGCGCGTCCACTAGCTTGGCAAGCCCCATGTTCACAATGTCATCCTGCTTGAGATTGATCTCCGCGGGGCTGCCCGCCCCCTCGATAACGATCACGTCGTACTCTGAGGCCAGACTGTTGTAGGCCTCCAGCACGGCGGGGATGTAGTCCCGCTTGCGGCGGAAATACTCCATGGCCTGCATATTGCCCCGCACTTGGCCGTTTACGATGACCTGACTGCCCACGTCGGTGGTGGGCTTGAGCAGGATGGGATTCATGCGGGTATCCGGCTCGATCCCGGCGGCCTCTGCCTGCACCACCTGCGCCCGGCCCATCTCACCGCCGTCCCTGGTGATGAAGGAGTTTAGCGCCATATTCTGGCTCTTGAACGGTGCCACGCGGTAGCCGTCCTGCTTCAGAACGCGGCAGAGTCCCGCCGCCAGCAGGCTCTTTCCGGCGTTGGACATGGTTCCCTGTATCATAATATTCATAGCCATAGCGATTTCTCCTTGCAGAATTGCCGGATGGCCGTTATCAACGCTTCGTTTTCCTCATGGGGCCGCACGGCGATGCGATACCACCCGTCGTCCAGCCCGCTGTAATTCTCGCAGCCCCGGATGGCGATGCCCTGCCGCAGAAGCCCCTCCCGCAAGCCCCGCGGCCCGCGGAACAGCAGGTAGTTGGCTTGGGACGGACACACCCAGAAGCCCAGCGCTGTCAGATTATCCGTGAGCCAGCGCCGCTCCGTATGGACGAGGGATCGTGTTCTTTGCAGGAAATCCTGCTCCGTCAGCGCCGCCACACCGGCGCTCTGCGCCAGCGAGGATACGTTCCACGGCTGGGATGCACTCGCCATGCAGTGCAGCAGCGCGCTGTCGGCGCACAGGCAGTACCCCAGCCGGATGCCCGCCATGCCGTAGCTCTTGGTAAAGGCCTTCAGGATCAGCAGCTCCGGGTGCGCCGCCAAAAGGGCTTTGGCGCTGACACCGTCCTCCGTAAGGTCGAGGAAGCACTCATCCAGAAACACCCGCGCACCCCACGCCGCACAGCCTTGCAGGACCTGCTCCAGCAGCGGCAGCGGCAGCAGCCGTCCGGTGGGGTTGTTGGGGGTGCAGAGGAATACCGCCTCCGGCTTTTTCTCTTCCAAAAAGGGCAGAAAGCCCTCATCCACATCGAAATTCTCCGCCTGATGCAGAAAATACGGCGTCACGCGGCAGCCCACCTGCGCCAGACCCAGCCCGTACTCGGCAAAGGTAGGCGCAGGCTCCACGGCTGTCCGGGGCCGCAGGGCGGCGCAGTATGTGTAGATCAGGTCTGCCGCGCCGTTTCCGCAGAGAATATAGGACGCCGGCACCTGCTCATGGGCTGCGATGGCCTGCACCAGCCGGCGGCAGTAGGGGTCGGAGTAGCGGTGCAGCTGGGGCAGAGCCCGGCACACCGCCTCCAAAACACCGGGGGGCGTGCCAAGCGGGTTGGTGTTGGCGGAAAAATCCAGTGTGATACCGCCGCCGTACACGTCACCGCCATGTTGATTTTCCATTTGTTGATACAGCATCTACGTCTCCTTTACAGCGCAAAGGATAGCTTGACCCCGCAGCTCAAAAGCAGGGTGAGGATGGCTGTGACGGTCATCAGGCGACACACACGGGGGATGTCCTCGTGGGTGATCTCCCGCGCTGCGTCGCCGATATACTCCTTTTTGTGCAGCGCGCCGTGGTACCATGCATCCCCCGCCAGACGCACGCCCAGCAGCCCCGCGCAGACGGATTCCGTCTGGGCTGAGTTGGGACTGGCGTGCTTCCGGCGGTCGCGGCGGAAGATCCGCCAGCCTGCCGCCGTATCCAGCCCCATCAGGCCGCCCGCCGCCAGCATCAGAAGTGCTGACAGCCGCGCCGGGATGTAATTCACCACATCGTCGGCCTTGGCGGGTACCAGACCAATGTTCTTATAGGGCGGCTCCACATACCCCAGCATGGAGTCCATGGTGTTCACCGCCTTGTAGAAAAAGCCCAGCGGCGCGCCGCCGATGGCCAGAAACAGCAGCGGCGCCACCACGCCGTCGGAGGTATTCTCCGCCACCGTCTCCACGGCGGCGCGGGTCACGGCGGCGTCGTCCAGCCGGTCGGTGTCTCGCCCCACGATCATGGAGACGGCGCGGCGGGAGGCGGCCAGATCGCCGCTCTCCAGCGCGTCATAGACCTTCATGGTCTCGTCCCGCAGGGACTTGACCGCTAAGATCTGCCAGCACATCACACTCTCCAGCGCCAGACGCAGCCACGGACTGACCAGACCGCACAGCCACAGCAGCAGAGCCGGGACGGCGGTGGATATGATGACCACCGCGCCCCACAGAATGGCACCCGCCGCCCGTTCGCCGGCGGGCGTTTTGGGGCATACGCACCGCAGCACCCGCTCCAACACGCTGATACATTTTCCAATCAGAACTACCGGATGGGGAAAACTGTGGGGGTCGCCCACCAGAAGGTCTATGCAAAAGCCGATAACAAGTGCCGCAAGCGACCACATCATGCCGTTTCTCCTCCGCCCTGCATCGTAAAAATATAAATGGGATTCTGCCCGCTCATCAGGTGATAGCCTCCGGCCCTTCTGTCCCGCGCCGCCTGCAGCGACACCACCTCCGTCTCCGTAAAGGAAAACGCCGTCAGGCACTCCGTCAGCTCAGCCACGGACTCCAGTGAAACGGCCGTGGCCACGATGCGGACACGGGGGTTTCTTGCCAGCAGCAGCGCCACGATCTCCCGCATATTGCCGGCGCTGCCGCCGATAAAGGCGTGGGTAGGCGCGGGCAAACCGGCGCAGGCCTCCGGCGCACTGCCGCAGACCACCTGTAGGTTCTCCAACGAAAACCGCTCCCGGTTCTGCCCCAGCAGCGCCGCGGCGTCCTCCCGCCGCTCCACGGCACAGACCTGCCCCCGCTTTGCCTGTAAGGCCATTTCCACCGACACCGAGCCGGTACCGGCGCCGATGTCCCAGCAGACGCTCCGCTCCGTCAGCCGCAGCTTGGAAAGGCACACCGCCCGCACCTCGCTTTTCGTCATAGGCACCACCGGCATTCCCTCCGCGCTGCGGAGGAAGGCGTCATCCGGCAGACCCGGCGTGACCACCGCGTCGGGGTGGGGATTTTCGATGAGCGCCACGCTCAAGGGCGCGTAGGCACCTTCTGCCAGCTCTGCTGCCGTGCCGCACACAATGCGCTCATCCGGGTAGCCCAGCCGCTGTCCCACAGACACGGTGACGCCGCCCAGACCGCCTGCTGTCAGTGTGCGGCACAGGTCGTTGATGCCGCGCTCACCGCCCACCAGCGCGAAGAGCCGGCCGTTTGCCCGCACCTCCGGCAGGATGTTGTGCTGCCGTCCGTGGAGGCTCACCACCCGCACATCCTCGTAGGAGGTTTGCAGCCGGGCGCACAGATAGGACAGCGAGCTCAAACCTGGCAGCACCGCTGTGTCGCAGCCCTCCAGCAGAGGAAGCAGCTTTTTGGTGCCGCTGAAAAAGCCGGTGTCGCCGGACATGACCACCGCAAAGCGGCGGTATTCCCGGTGGGCGCAGATAAATTCCGCGATATCCTGCGGCGCAATAGCGTCATAGGTAGGCTGCCCCGGCCGCGCCACAGCATCCAACATCCGTTTTGCGCCAATGAGACAGTCCGCCGTCTCGATGGCTTCACTGACCTCGCGGGTCATAGCCTCCCGGCTGCCGGGGCCGATGCCGACGATCCGCACCTGCGGCCGGACTGTGCAGCCGAACCGCTTACACAGCACATCCAGCACCGCCGCAAAGGGAAGCCCCTCCCGCTGGGGCGGGCGGCCGATGACCACCAGACCTGCGCCCGCCTTCCGGGCGGCGGACACCTTAGCAGGAAAACCGCCGGCTTCGCCGCCGTCCTTGGTCACAATCCACGCGGCGTTGGCAAACCGCAGTGTGGCCAGATCCATCTCCTCGGAGAAAGGCCCCTGCATGGCGATGATATGGGAGGCTTTTAACCCCGCTGTGCGGCAGGCCTCCAGTGAGGCATCCATGGGCAGCACACGGGCGTATACCCGCTGGGTAAAATCGAGGATACCGCTATACGCCGCCAATTCCTTACTGCCGGTGGTCAGGAGGATGCTGCCCTCGGTATTCGCCAGAAACGCGGCGGCCTCGGCGGCGTTTTCCACGCACACGAGCGCCTCCTTCGGGTCACAGGACTGCCGCAGCAGGCGCAGATATTCTGTTTCCGTCTCCCGGCAGGCCGTGCAGATGCTCTCGGTGATGGAGGCGGCGTAGGGGTGGGTGGCATCGATCACCAGATCGAACCGGGTCTCTTGCAGCATCCGGATGATGTCCGCCACCGGGATACGCCCCGCCAGAACCGTGACGTTTTTCGCCTCTGGCAGCAGCGTCTCACCGTACTCCGTTGCCACGCATACCGTGGCCTGTACCGGCTGTCCGGCGAGAAATTCCGCCAGCTCCCGCCCTTCAGTGGTGCCGGCAAACACGCAGATATTACACATTTCGGTATCCTCTGGGGGTGATGAGCTGTCCCGCCACCGTCTTTGCCGCGCTGTTGCCGATAAACACGGTGCAGAACATATCCACCTCCGCCTCCCGCAGCTCTGCCAGCGTCAGGATGCGGCGGCTCTGCCCGTCGCGGCCGATGTTGCGGACGATGCCGCAGAGTCTGTCCTCCGGCAGACGGCGCAGCAAGATATCGCAGGCGCGCTTTACATGATCCGGTCTGCCGTGGCTGGCTGGGTTATACAGGGCGATGGTCAGATCCGCCGCCGCCGCGCAGTCCAAGCGCTTTTCGATGGTCTCCCACGGTGTCAGACGGTCGCTGAGGCTGATGACCGCGAAATCATGGGTCAGCGGCGCACCCAGCACCGCCCCGCCGCTGCACGCCGCCGTCAATCCCGGCACCACCTGAATCTCAGGCTCCTGCGACTCGCCCCTCAGCTCATAGACCAGCGCCGCCATGCCGTAGATGCCGCTGTCACCGGAGCAAACCATGGCGGCGGTCTTGCCGCTGCGCGCCAGCTCCAGCACCAGCTGGCAGCGCTCTGTCTCCCGTGTCATGGGCGTGGAGTGAAGTTCCTTGCCGGGATAGCGATCCCGCACCAGATCCACATAGACGGGGTACCCCACAATGGCATCGCACGCCTGCAGGGCCTCGTCTGCCCGGATGGTCATATCCTCATAGCCGCCAGGGCCGATGCCCACTACAATTACCTTACCCAAAGCGCACCTCCCAATGCTCCGCGGCGACGGCGACGGTCACGCCGTTCCGCGCTGTTTTTTGTACGATCAGCTTTTCGGCATCCAGCAGCGCCGCCCGTTCACAGACATTGTCTACGCCGGTAACGGAACGGACGAAGTCGGAGGGAGTGAAGTCACCCGCCACATCCCGCAGCTGCTGCGCCGTGTAAAAATGCACCGGCCAGTTGTTTTTCTCACAGGCGGCCAGCAGACCCGGCTCGTCCTGCTTCAGATCGATGGAACAGACGCCGCGGATAGCCGCTGTGTCCAGGCCATTTTCCGCGAACACTGTCTGCACCGCACGCACCACCGCTTCGGCAGAGATGCCCCGCCGGCAGCCTACGCCTACCCGCAACACGCGAGGGATCAGCCGCAGGGTGCGGGCAAAGGGTGTTCTGACATGCCAACCGATGAAAATGCCCAGAGGGCCGGTCTCCCCGGCAAACGTACCCTCCGGCAGGGGGACAGGCAGGTAAAACTGGCTACAAAGAGGCACGTCCCCCTCCAGTATCGCCGCCGATACCGCCTTGGCAAGCCCCATGTCGGAGATGGCACAGCCGTGCCGGGCGGCCCATGCGTCCACGGCGAATTTTCCCCGGACGTCGGTGGCGGTGGTGACCACCGCCGTGGCGTCCAGCTTCTCCGCCAGCTTTTCCGCCAGCGCGTTGGCGCCGCCGATGTGGCCGGAGAGCAGGGGGATCACAAACTGCCCCGCCTCGTCGATGCACACCACCGCCGGGTCGGTTTTTTTGCTTTTGACATAGGGGGCGATCTCCCGCACGGCGATGCCGCAGGCCCCCACAAAAATCAGTGCGTCCATGGAGGAAAAGCACACACCATATATCGCCCTGTCCAGCGGCAGAAAGCCCGGCTCTTCAAAACGCGGCATGGTATAGCACATCCATACCTCCTCCGGCAGCGCCTCCAGTACCCGCCGCGCCGTGGCACAGCCGCCCCGGCTGTAGGCAAACAGGGCGGCTCTCATTGGGCCCCCTTGCGGAACTCCGTTGTAAAATCGGGGTGGTACAGCAGCGACCGGAGATAGTTGTCGCCCAGGCAGTTGCCCACCACGATCAACGATGTCTTGGTCAGACCGTTGCCTGTCACTGTCTCGTGGAGCGTCCCCACAGTGCAGCGGAAGATCTTCTCCTCAGGCCAAGTGGCCTTATACACCACTGCTACCGGCGTCTCGGCGGCATAGCCGCCCGCCAGCAGCTCAACTTGCAGCAGTTCCGTCAACGAGGTGCTGAGAAACAGCACCATGGTGGCCTGATGGGCCGCCAGTGAGCGGATGGACTCCCGTTCCGGCACCGGCGTGCGGCCGGGGGCGCGGGTGATGATGACGGTCTGGCTCACATCGGGCAGGGTGTACTCCGCCCGCAGAGCGGCCGCCGCGCCGCAGAAGGCGCTGACGCCGGGGCAGACGTCGTAGGCGATACCGCGTTTTTCCAGCTCGTCGAATTGCTCCCGCACCGCGCCGTAGATGCTGGAATCCCCCGTATGCAGGCGCACGGTGGTCTTGCCGGCGGCCTCCGCCTTCTCGATGAGGGCGATGACCTCTTCCAGCGTCAGCTTGGCGCTGTCGTGGATCTCGCAGCCCTCCCTGGTATAGTCCAGCAGCGCCGGATTCACCAGTGAGCCGGCGTAGATCACCACGTCGGCCTCGCCCAGCAGCTTGGCGCCCCGGACGGTGATGAGGTCGGCAGCGCCGCTGCCCGCTCCCACAAAATGTACCATTGTCAGTCCTCCTTTATCCGGCGCAGCAGTGCCGCTGCGTCCTTTGTCTCACAGAGATAGCCATATTCCTTGGAAAAGAGGATGGCTCCCGTCTCTATATCACTGCATTTATAATGCATCATGTCGTCGATGCGCCCAGCCAGCCGGTGCAGCACCGCGTCATAAAGTCCCTGCTCCTTCAACAGCCGCAGGGCGTCGTCACAGGTGGCGCAGTAGAGCATCTCCGCCGCCGCACCGCCGTGCAGCCCCTCTGCGGCAGCACAGGCCGTCAGGATATCCATGCGACAGTCGCCGTAGCGGGAGTGGGTGTTCCACATACCGCCCGCCAGCTTTACCAGCTTGCCGATATGACCGATGAGCAGCGCCCCTCGGAAGCCCAGCTCCCGGCACATCTCCATCGTGTCGCCGATGAAGTTGGAGGTCATCACCGCCGTGGCGGGGTCGATGCCCATGACACCCTTGATATAGTCTGCGCCGTAGTTGCCGGGGGCCAGCAGTACATAATCCGCGCCGCCCTCCCGCCGCTGCCGCAGCTCTACATGGATGGTGTCCACCAGTGCCTGCTCGCTCATAGGCTCTACGATCCCCGTGGTGCCTAAGATGGATATGCCGCCCTCAATGCCTAATCGGGGATTGAAGGTCTTTTTCGCCAGCGTCTCGCCATCGGGAGCGGAAATCACCACATACAGGCCACCGATGTATCCGAACAGGCCGCAGACCTCCTCCACATTCTCCTGAATCATCCGGCGGGGTACGGAGTTGATGGCCGCCGCACCCACCGGCTGGTCAAGACCTGGCATGGTTACCCGACCTACACCCTGTCCGCCGTCAATGACAATGCCAACAGTCTCTGTTTTCCGCACCTCGGCATAGATCAGGGTGTCACGGGTGATATCCGGGTCATCACCGCTGTCCTTCCGGATGGCACAGCGCACACAGTTTGGGGACAGATGGATGTCCTCCACCGCCAGCGTCAGTTCCATGCCCTTGGGTGTCAGCAGGCGGATGGACTCCTTTTTACTGCCGCTCAGCAGCATCCATGCGGCGGCCTTGGCTGCCGCCGCGGCACAGGAACCGGTGGTGTAGCCCAGACGGAGTTTTTTTCCGTCCCGTATGATAAATTCCTTCATAACCTACCGCCTGATCTGGTAGAGCATGGCGTTGCAGATGGCCGCCGCCACGTTGCTGCCGCCCTTGCGGCCCCGAGCCACGATGTAGGGCGCGGCAGCGGCCTTGATGATGCGCTCCTTGCTCTCCACCACGTTCACAAAGCCCACCGGCACGCCGATGATGAGGGCCGGGTGAAGCTTGCCTGCCTCCATCAGCGCCTCTAAGGAGAAAAGCGCCGTGGGAGCGTTGCCGATAGCAAAGATGCAGGGCTTGGGCAGGGCTGCCGCCCGCTCCATGGATACAAAGGCACGGGTCACACCGCGCTCCTTAGCCTCCGCCGCCACGTCCGCGTCCGACATGAAGCAGTGTACCTCTCCTCCCAGCGAAGCGAGGATCGTCTTATTGATCCCGGCCTTGGCCATCTGGGTATCGGTGACGATGTCACAGCCCGCCCGCAGGGCGGCAATGGCCTTTTGCACCGCGTGGTCGGAAAAGGCCAGATTGTCCACATAGTCAAAATCCGCCGTGGTGTGGATGACCCGTTTGATGACCAGCTCATTCTCCGGATCCAGCCGCCGGTCACCCAGCAGCTCGGTGATGATGGCGAAGCTGCGCTTCTCGATATCCATAGGCTTCATCTGTTCCGTCATAGCGTCTCCTTTCTGCAAGCCGCCAAAAAGCGCTGTGCCATGACGGGCTTGGCGTAAAAATGGAAGTGAGGGAAACCAGCGTACAGCGTATCCGTGGCATACGCACAGCGCCACTGCTTGCCGGAGGGCTTTTCCGCCAGAAAAGCGCTGCCCGGCAGGGGCGTGTCCCAGTGGTGAAATTCATGCATCGGCACCTGCTCCCCGGCGCGGCACAGGAGACTGCCCTCTCGGGCCGTGGCGGTGATATAGCCGAACCGGGTCAGCTTCCCCGTGTCAAAGCAGTCCCCGGGCAGCGCACCCACCATGGCGTGGCCTGCGATGGACTCTGTCAGGTACATAAAGCCGCCGCACTCGGCGATACAGGGCATCCCCGCGTGTACAGCCTCCCGAAGCTGCCCGCGCAGGGTACGGTTTTCCGCCAACTGCGCCGTGTACAGCTCCGGGTAACCGCCGCCCAAGTACAGACCCTGTACGCCATCGGGAAGCCGTTCGTCCGCCAGCGGGCTGAAGGGTATCAGCTCCGCACCCAGCTGCCGCAGCAGGTCGAGACTGTCCTCGTAGTAAAAGCAGAACGCCCGATCCCTGGCCACGCCGATACGCACCGGCGTTCCCGGCTCCGGCAGGGCCGGCGGGATAAAGCGCAGGGGCGGCGCGGCGTCAGCCAGCTCCAGCAGTGTTGGAATGTCCAGCGTTTTTTCCGCCTCGGCCGCCAGCTTGCGCAGCTTCTCTTGCAGATCGGCCACCTCGTCCGCTGTGATGAGCCCCAAGTGGCGGCTCTCCAGAGCGCACTCCGGCAGACGGGGCAGATAGCCGCAGGCGCGGACGCCCAAACGGTTTTCCAGCTCCCGTGCCAGTGGGCCATAGCTCATGGCGCTGCACCCGTTGAGGATGACACCACGGATGCCGCTGTCCGGCGCGAAGTGGAGAAAGCCCTCCACCGCCGCCAGGACGGAAAGGGCCGCCCCTCGGGCATTGACCACCAGCACCACGGGGCTTTGGGTCTCCCGCGCCACCTCGTAGGTGCTGGCCCGGGTGGAGGTGAGGCCCAGCCCGTCATAATAGCCCATGACCCCCTCTATCACCGTGACATCGCAGCCCCGGGCGTTGCGGGCCAGAAGATAGCGCAGGGTATCGGGATCAAAGAAGAAGGCATCCAAATTGGAGCTCTTCGCGCCAATGATCCGGCTGTGGAACATGGGGTCGATATAATCAGGGCCGCATTTCGCCGCGCCTACCCGCAGGCCCCGCGATACCAGCGCCTGCAAGACGGCACAGGTGACGGTGGTCTTGCCGCAGCCGCTGTTGGTGCCGGCCAGCACCAGCCGGGGGACTTTTTGCTCCATAGCGCCCTCTCAATCCGCCACGATGGTGGCAAAATAGCTGATCTCCTCCGGCAGCTGCCGCAGGTCGGTGTAGACCTGCTCTGTCTCCAGTCCGCAGTCCGCCACCATCCCGGCATTTGCCAGCAGACCGTGGCGCTCCAGCGCCGCTGCCGCTTTGTAGATGGCCTTGCCGGATTTCATCACGACCTTTGTTCCCGGCAGCTGCAGCGCGTTGTCCAGATCCGTGCTGCCCGGCAGAATGTGGAGCGGCTCCTCCATGCGGGTCAAACTCCGTCCCAGCCGCGCCGCCACGGCGCAGAAGCTGGTGACGCCGGGACACATCACCGTCTCAAACCCATCAGCGCGGATGCGCTCCAGAATATAGTAGGCAGTGGCGTACACGGATACGTCGCCCAGATTGACCATGGCCACGTCCCGTCCTGCCGACAGCTCCGCTTCGATAGCGGCTGCCGCCATGCGGTAGCTGTCCTCCCGCACTGCCTCGCTTCGCTCCATGGTAAAGTCCAGCGGCAAAATGGTCTTGCCCTGCATATCTACCGCACCGGCGGCGATGTCCAGCGCCAGCATCCGCCCGGACTTCATCCGGGGGGCTGCCACCACAGGACAGTCCGCCAAGACCCGGCAGGCCTGCCGGGTCAGCAGCTCCGGGTCACCGGGGCCCACGCTGACGGCGTAAAAAACACCCTGTTTTTCCATGTCGCTACTCCTTACGGCACAAATTCCAGGCTGTCGAAGCAGGGGTCGTACTTCCCGTGCTCCATCCGGTACAGCTTTGCAATATATGCGCGGGTGAAGATCTCCTCCGGGGTGCCGATGCGGTCGATGCGGTCGCCTGCCACACACACCACCGTGTCCGAAATGCGCTCCGCCAGCTCCAGCTCGTGGAGGGACAGCAGCACCGCCAGATCGTTCTCCCGCACCATGCGCTTGAGCACCGTCAACAACTCCAGCTTATAGCGGATGTCCAAAAAGCTGGTAGGCTCGTCCAATACGATGATCTCCGGCTCCTGACACAGCGCCCGGGCCAGCAGAATGCGCTGGCGCTGTCCGTCGCTGATGGCGGAGAAGGGGCGGTCGGCAAACTCCATGCCGCCTACCTGCGCCAGAGAGCGCTCCACGATAGCCTGATCCTCCGGCTGCAGGATGCCCAGCCGCCCCGTATAGGGATAGCGGCCGCTGCTCACCACGTCCCTGCAGGTCATCAGCTCCGGCTCCATGCGGGCCGTCATCAAAATGGCCATGCGCCGGGCGATCTCATTGCGGCTGCGCGCCTCCATGGCTTTTCCATCCAGAAACACCGTGCCGGACACCTTGGAGAGCTGGCCGATGATGGTTTTCAATATGGTGGACTTTCCAGAGCCGTTGGGGCCTATCAGCGTGACGATCCTGCCCCGCTGCACATGAAGGGCTATGTCCTCGATCAGTGGCTTGCCGTGGTAGCCCACGGACAGGTCTTTTGTTTCCAGATATGCTGCCATACTCACGCCGCCTTTCTGTGGATCATCATGTAGATGACGATAGGTGCGCCGAATACCGCCGTGACGGAGCTGATGCTCACCTCTGTGGGAGCAAAGGCGGTGCGGGCGATGAGGTCGCAAAACAGGCAGAACACGCCGCCGCCCAGGAAGCAGGCTGGGATCATGACGAGCGGCTCCGCCGATTTGAACAGGGATTTCATCAGGTGCGGCACTGCGATGCCGACAAAGGAGATGGGGCCAGCAAAGGCCGTGACGCAGGCGGACAGCACGCTGGACAGCAGGATAAGCGCCGTACGGAAGGCCCGCAGGGGGACGCCCATGTTCTGGGCGTAGACCTCGCCCAGCTGGTACGCGCGGATGGGCTTGGACAGGAAAAAGGTCAGCAGCAGTGTGACGCCGCATACACCGGCCATGGTCTTTACATTCTCCCAGCTCATGCCGGAAAAGGATCCGAGAGACCAGTTGTGCAGGTTCACGATGCTGGAATCGTCGGCGAAGGTCACGAGAAAATCCGTCAGCGCCGAGCAGATGTAGCCGATCATCACGCCGCAGACCACCAACAGGCTCATACGCTTGACCCGCTGAGAAATCAGCAGCACGAAGCCCATGGACACCATGGCGCCCACGAACGCCGCCGCGATGAGGATGGCGGAGGAGGTGGTCTTGCCCCGGCTCAGCAGCGCCAGCATGGCCACGCACACCGTCATCTTCGCTCCGGAGGAGATACCCAGCACAAAGGGGCCGGCGATGGGGTTGTGGAAAAAGGTTTGCAGCAGATAGCCGGACAGGGACAGCGCCCCGCCCAGGATCAGCGCCGACAGAAGCCGGGGCAGACGGATCTTCATGATGATCTGGCTCTGCGTAAAGCCCACATCGCCGCCCAGCAGGATCCGCCATATCTCAGACGCGGAAAGAGAAACGCTTCCCGCGAAGATGTTCCAAATCAGAAATGTGAATAAAAGAAGGAGGAGCAGCCAAAAGCCTCCCCAGATGCGAAGTGTTCGGGTCCTCTTCATGCCGCTCCTCCTTATAATACAATGATGTAAAAAATGCTCACTTCATCCGTGTCAGGAAGTGAAACGCCGTATCCGGCGCGTCGTTCAACGCATGGTTGACGTCCAGAATGAGGTCGCTCAGCTCCAGCGACTCCTGATAGAAGTTTTTGGTCAGGCACCACACGTTACCGCTCTTGACGGCCTTGAAGTCGGCCATCAGTGGATCCAGTGCCACCAATTCGTCCAGCGTGTGCAGCTCGCCGTCGATGATGCTGTTGTAGATCAGCACATCGGCGTCCACTGCACCATGGTAGAAGGATTCCATCTGAATATTTATGGTGGACTGAGCGTTGTCCTCCGCCGATTCGTCGAAGGAGACATAGTCGCCGCCAGCGATGGCGACGCACTTCGCCACATAGTCCGTGGATTTGCGGACGTTTACAGCGCCGCTGCTGGTGATGTAGAAAAATGCCACGGTCTTGCTGGTGGGCTGCTGCTCCAGTACGTCCGCCACGCTGTCCATCTTTTCATTAAATAGCGCCTCGGCCTCGTCCTCCTTATCCAGCAGCGCCGCGTACAGCTTGATCCACTCCATCCGGCCCATGGGCAGGGTCTCATAGCTGGATGTCTCCACCAGCACAGGGATACCCAGCCGCTCCAGCTGCTCCAGCACCGCCGGGGAGTGGTAGATCATGGTGTTTTCCACCGCCAGATCGCAGCCCTGCGACAGGATCAGCTCATAATCCGGCTCGGAGTACTTGCCGGCGTAGGTCATTGCCCCGCTGTCCATGGCGTCCTTGGCGCGCTGGATATACCAGTCCGACTGCTTTTTACCGCTGAGGGTGATGCAGTCGATAGCGTTCAGCTTGTCGAAGTAGTCCATGGCAGCGGCGGCTACCAGATAGATCTGGTCCAGCGGCTGCTGCAAAACGGTGACACCGGTAGGTACCCCGTCAGGCACAGCTGCACCCTCCGCCACCAGCAGGTATACCCGGTCGTTGTTGATGGTGATGCGCTTGTAGCTGTCCCCGGCGTACTCCACGGAGAACTGCTCCGCGTAGCGCAGGGGCATGGTACGGTCGAAGACCAGCTCGTCCCACGACACGGCGGCGGTTTGTCCGTCTGTTTTGCCGGGGGCGTCAGCCGCGCCGCAGGCGCAGAGGGACAAGACCATCAGCGCCGCCAGCAACCCGGCGAGAAAACGCCTCACTGGGCAGCCTCCACCGCCGTGGCGGACTTAAAGGTCAGGGTGTACTCGATCTCGTGGGGGGTGCTCATGGCGGTGGTGTCGCCGATGACCGTCAGCGGGGTATCCAGCGCCCGCACAGGAATCTCGAAGGTGGAGCCGCCCTCGGTGGTGAGGACATCAAAGCGCTGGCCGTCCACCAGCATATAGTCATACTTCTCACTGCTCCACACGATGGTGGCGGTGGCAGCGCCGTTCTCCACCTTCAGGGTGCAGGGAGTCAGCACATGGGACTTACCGGAGCCGCCCTCAAAGCCTACCTCAATGGTGTAGGTACCGTCCGCCAATGCGATGGCGGCAGCGTCATCGCCGTTCTCCTCCTTCAGAACAGGGTTGGAGACGGACACCTTGTGGTCATACCATACGCCCTTCTTGCCGATGAGGGCCACGTCGAACTCCGTGTCCAAGGCGGGCACGGGGATGTCAAAGCCGTTGACCTCCTCGGACAGACCATCGGGATAGGTGACGGTATCCTTGGTGGGCTGGAGCAGCACGGCGCCGTCCTTCTGTGCGTCCTCCTTCAAACCGGGGAACAGATTGACGATGCTGGTGGAGGCCAGGCTGACGTGGATGGTCATCTGGCCATCCTTCACGGTCAGCACGCCCTTGCCGTCACAGGTCTCGTTGGTGTGGAACATACTGCTGTCGGTGTTGAAGTCGGCGGTATACACGCCGTCCGCCAGAGCGGGCTGGTCAGGCTCATCGTTGCCGGGGGCATCGGTTTGCTGCTGTCCGCAGCCTACCAGCAGCGCCGCCATCATCACAGCGGCCAGCAGAAACGAAAGAATTTTCTTCATGGTCAAGGTCCTCCTTACTTTGAAAAAGGCTCCGAGGCGATAATATACCGCCCCGGAGCCCGTTCAGTCCTTGTTACGCGATAGCGTCGATGGCAGCCTTGGTGTGTGCCACGTAGAGAGCCTGCACGTCCGCGATACGGCCCAGACCGGAGATCTGGCAGTTCACGGTGAAGCCGGCGGCCTCGAACATGGTCTTCCAGGAATCCTCGTCCGCACCGGCCATGTCGTTGTTGGCGTGGTCGCCCGCCACGACCATCAGGGGACGCAGCACCACGGTGGTGTAGCCGGCTTCCTTGACAGCCGCGATCACGGCCTCGCAGGAGGTATCCTCGGGCTCGCCCTCCACGGTGCCGATGAACACGTTCTCATAGCCCAGCTTGTCCATCTGGGCGGCCATCTGGCTGTAAGTGACCTTCGCCACATGAGCCGTACCGTGACCCATCAGCACGTAAGCCACACCGGCCTCCTTGGCGGCGGCGGTGGACTCGTAGCCGCTCTCGCTCAGAGCGGCAGCTACGACGGCCTTGGCAACGGCTTCCTTGTCGGCGTTGATGACGGTGGCGTCGCTGCCCACCTCACCCAGCATGGGCTCGGCGATCTCAACGGACTCGAACTTGTCGCGGACCTTGTCGATGGCGGCGCACATCTCGTCGTACTCAGCACCGTGCATCAGATGGGTGGGCTGCACCACCAGCTGCTTCACGCCGTTGGCGACAGCGCGCTCCAGAGCCTGCTCCATGTTGTCGATCTTCTCGCCATCACGGGCCTGGATGTGGTTGATGATGATCTGAGCGGTGAAGGCGCGGCGCACGGACCAGTCGGGGTTGGCCTCCTGCAGGGCATCCTCAATGCTCTTGATGTCGGCTACGCGGCTGTCGTTGAAGGAGGTACCGAAGGATACCACCAGCAGCTCCTTCTCGCCGATCTCGTCCTGGTTGCGGGGATCGTCCTTGGAGGCGTCACCGGTGTCCAGACCGAAGTAATCGGGGCTGGCCTCCTCGCCCTCCACCAGCGCCTTCTGGGCGTCGGTCAGCGCGTCCCAAGCGGCCTTGGCGGCCTCGCACTGGGCGTCGGTCTCCTCGGTGCGCTCCTGCACGTAGATGGCGTCGATGAGGGCGGCGACCTTGTCGGCGGCGGCCTTGTCGGTCTCCTCGGTGTTTACGTCGTTGTTGTCCTTTTTGTCGGCATTGTCCTTGTTGCCGCAGGCGGTCAGCATGCTCATCAGCATCACAGCCGCCATCAGAAAGGCAAGTGCTTTCTTCATGGTTGATCTACCTCTTTCCAAATATTTGTTCTGAAAGAAATATAAAAGCGGCTGTGTCTCATACAGCCGCCCTCGGTGCTTCTTACTACATATACACCCGTGCGGCGCTCCGCGACGGATCATAAGTTCGTAGGAAAACCAACCTGTTGGCAGCAGGCTTGAGATTCCACACAGAGGCAGGTCTCCTGACTTCGTTCATCACGGCGTTGCCCTTCCCGGTTTCCCAGTGGTTTGCAAGACCGCTCCCGTACACAGTGACTGCATCGCTCCGGATTCGCACCGGATTCCCTTTTCATCTGCTTTTTGGCAGACACCTCTGTGCTACAACTTTATATTTTTCCAGACAGTGGGATTATATCACATTTTGTCGAATTGTCAATCCATTCTGATGGCGGGGCTATCTAAAATCTGATGTGGGATTTTTTTGTTTTACTGTTTTTGAGAAAGGCGATTGCTCTAAAGTTTTTTGTGGGGTTTTCTCGTTTAGGGCTGTTCGGGGAAAAGCGGTCGCTGTAAAGTTTTATGTGGGATTTCTCATCAAAAGCGGTTTGTGCAAAAAAAGACACCGACATCTAACTGAAGATGCCGGTGTCTTTCTTCTGGAATGCAGTGGTAATCAACTAAACAATTCGTCCAGCTTCTGTTGGAGCGTTCCTTCCTTGGCATACGGAAGTGCGTCCAACTGCCGGAAGTTGTGCTTGATGTCCTTCGTATCCTCATTATTAAAGCCAAGGATGTACGAGAGCGCAATGTGATAGATGATTTCGGTAGGAGCCAGCCCATACACCTGCTTTTCGAAAATGTGGCGCAAGCGTTCTTTGGGGTCAGGGAACTGCTTCTTCATCTGCTCGCTCTGATACAGCCTCTTGACGATTTCCGTGATATAAAGGCCAGATTTCATATAGAGGTCAATGAAGGTCTTATCGGGGTCATCAAAGCAGCCCGGATTTTCCGCTTCCAGCATATCCACCATTTTCTTAACCATCGTTTTCGGTGTGAAAATCTGATTGGTCTTCTGCGGCGGAATATAATCGAAGATGTCTTCGATGCTCTTTTCATCAAAGTAGTCCGCCAACTTCTTTTTGAGGCGCAGGAACTCCTTTACAGAGTCATCAAATACCACAGGGTCAAACAGATTCCCCGCAAAGTCCCTTTCCTCTCCCGTTTCGGCATCCGTGTACTTGCCGCCATCACGGAGGAAACGGAACTGGTCGAGAGTAATGCTTGTTACCTCAAGAAATACCGGATTGGGGATGACTGCATCGAACGTAGCCAAAGTAACGGTGTCATCGCCATAAGCCATTAAGAATGACGGTATTGTGCGAGAGAAGCCGCGCAGGTGGTCGCGGACGGAATCTTCTATCCCTGCCTTCTCACGCTCTTTGATTTTCTTCTCAGTTGTTTCCACTACGCTCTGCGTGGAAGTTTCAATGAAGCTCTTTACGGCATCAGAAAGTTGTTCTTGCAGACTGTCCTGCAATTCCTTCTTTTTCTGTTCAAATTCTGCCTCAATTTCCGCCTCACTCTTTCCGGTTTCGTGGCGGGAACGCAACGCATCCAAGCGGTCACTTTCGGCAGTATTTTGCTCTATCTGGTAACTGTTATAGACCTTATTTGCCGCCCGGTCAAACTGGCTATTCAGTCCCTTCTCAAGTGCCTTGGCATCCGATACCCTAATGTTCTCTTGATACTTTTCCTTTGCAATGCCGATAATGCTCTTAACGGTTTCGCTCTTAAACTTTTCCTTGAAATCATCAAAGGCCGATTGAGCAGCATCCTGCGACTTTGCTGCGGCATCGTCAAACGCACTCTTGATTTGAGTATCAAGCGTTCCGTCCTCAACGGTGGCGTAGATTTTATCGCCAAACATATCCTTGGCCATTCCGATTACCTGCTCCTGCGGAATTTCTACATCACCCGTTTCGGGGTTGATATTCAACTCATCCTTCGTATTCGGCGTAACGGGAATATCCTTTGCCTTAGGCTCTTCAGCGGGCGTAAACTTGGAAATAATATCAATGACTTCCTGCGGAGCGCTGAAAATACCGCTGATATTCTGGAACAAGTAGTTGGACATGAAGCCCCTACGCACGACCTCCTGCGAACGAATCTTGCGGGGGATAGAGAGTACCTTCTCTGCGTCCAGTGCAATCATTTCCCCCTGTTCATCTTCACCGATAACGGGGAAGAAGTTCAGCAGCTCGCGGACGTGCTGCTTGCGGGTATCCATATCACCCCTGCCGCTGGCTGTATCGGAAGAAAGGTCATTGGCAAACTCTTCAAAGATGGTCAGCGTTCTTGCGGGGTCAAAGTCGAACACATACGCATTCTCTTTACGGAAGTATTTGCCGTTCTCACAGTACATCCACGGGTTCTGTGCCCGAAATGCCGCCTGCATATAGAGGGCGGGACTTTTCACATTACTGAGCATCAGGACCGCAGTCCACTCAGGGATAGTAACGCCTGTGGTCAACTGGCCGACCGACAGAGTGATAGTACGGTCATGGTTTGCAATAGCTTCCCGTACCTTATCAAAGGATTTCTGCGTTTCATCACTGTCATCCAGCTTACCATCGCCGGCAGCCACAATGATTTCATATTGCGAGAACACAGGGTGTTCTTTCAGCTTTATAGCAAGTGCCTTGGCACTGTCTACACGGTTCAGCAGCCAGAAGGTATGCTTCAATTCATGCCTCAGCTCATCCGTGGAGAACGGAAATTTAGTTTGTGTGGTAAGTGCATCAAGGAACTTATTGACACTCTCGTTATGAACGAACTTACTGTTCTTGGTTTCAAAGAACTCGTTAAGGTCGAAAGCGTATTCCTCGGTCTCACCGTCGATTTCGATGCCCCTGCTAATCTCGTCTTTCACGATTTCGGACATCTGATATGTATACAAATTCAGGCGCGGCAGACTGGCATAGGGATTGTCGCCCTTTGCGTCATCCCAATCCCGCTTCGCCGCCTGTTCCTCCGCATAGGTCCAGTTGAAAATGGCTCCATCGGGGAACTTATCGTTCGCCAACGCCTTGAACGGCGTGCCGGACAGATGCAGCGTAAATTTCCGCTTGATTTGGTCAAACGCGGCGTCCGTCTTTAATGTATCCACGCCTTCATGGGCTTCATCAATGACCAGCACCGACCACTCGGTGTCTTTGATTTCCTTCAGCTTTTTGAAGTGTCCGCCGAAGTACACAGAACCCTTCAGGTCTTGTAAGCTGACAAACTGGATATAGCCCTTTACGCCGGTCTTGTCGCACTTCATCCATTCCTCGCGGCTTAGGACATACGGCTTACCTTTCAAGGAGTCCGTTTCGCTGATAAATCGGAAGCCGGACTGTTCACCCATGAACTGCGTGTAGTCAGTGTACCATGAGTTCGCAATAGCAGGACGGTTGGTTACGATAAGAACACTCCGAGCCTGAACCCTTTTGCAGAAATCGTATACGGACAGCGTTTTACCAAAGCGTGGTTTGGCATTCCACAGGTATTCACCGCCATCATGCTTATCGTAGTATGCAACCGTGTTGCCAACGGCCTTTTCCTGCTCTGCCCGCAGCTCATACGGAATCACATCCAGTGCTTTCAAAATGCCACGGTCAGCGCGAAAATCATAGAACCTTCTGCGTCCCGTGGGACCGTCGATATGGAACCACTCCGTCCGCGCCTTGTTCGCCACGCCCAGCTTGCGAAGGTAGGCGTGAAACGCCTTGTCCGTGAAGCTCTCTCCGGAGCCATCGTCAAAGATGGCAGCCCCCTTCCACTCCAGCTTCGCCAGCGTATCGGAGGTGTGTGTCTGCTGCTTGATGCGAGTCTCTACATCCTGCTCCTCGGTGTATCCGATTTTTGTCCATCCGTTGTGGTCTGCGATTTGCGGCGTGGAGTAGGCATAAATCATGGGGAATGCCTGCTTCGCGGTATTTAATTTGATACCCATTATGCCATCTCCTTCTTCCTAAGATTGTCTATACGCAACTTCACATATTCCAGTTCTTCATTTGTAAGACCGACCAATTTCGCAAGTTGTGTGTCTATGTCGTCACTAAAGTTTAGATAGTTATTGTCTGATGAATAATCGCCAATATCAGGAACTTTCATTCCAAGAGTAGTCAGAGCCTCATCGGTCATCAAAAACGCATATCTGGCAATATACGAATTTACATATTTATAGAAGTTTTGGGCTTCCGCCTTAGTTTTGAACGCGCCAAGTGCTACACGGGAGCGCCCAAACGCCGAATGATTGTCAATAATTTCAAGTTGGTTATCGCGCTTCTGGCCACCAGCGTTTGCACTGGAGACAACCACTTTCCAATAGGAGATATACTCAGGATTTGCCTTGATGACTGATTTCTCGGCAATGAACCACTTAGTCCTACCGGCCTTGCCCGCCCTATCATTGGCGTATAGCTTCACTTGATGCGAGTAATCAATGTTTGTATTTGGCTGCCATTCATATACGCTCTTGCTATTCTTTTCGACGAAATCGCTTTCAATCCCGAATAATTTTTGTGGAAGGATTCTGTCGTGAATCGGGTGTAATGATTCTTGTTTAATATAGCTCTCCAGTTTTCTTACAATCGAAATGTCTTTGGGGTTTAATGGAATGATGTTCTCCCCCGGATTTTCGATATTTACGCCATTTTCTTTGCCGTTTTTGCAGTAAATATAATCAAATCCAGAAGAAGTCTTATTCATGTCTTTAACAACCACTGAAATACCGTCGGCAATGGCCGCGCTTGAAAACACTTCTTTGGAATCTGGATAAAAGTAAACTTTTGACAACCTATGGTCATTGATTTGCTCTAACCCGAACGATGCCATTCCTTTACCTGACCGTTGTATCCATCTTCCGGCAGGGTAGATAAGCACGGTAGACTCCCTTGCAATTTTATCTGCTTCAATTTGAAAAAAATGAAACACGCTCTTGCTTCTCAGTTGTCCGTTAGTCAAAGAAATATTTTCCGTTTCCTGCTGGTAGGGCGGATTCCCAATCGCAAAGTCCCATTTCATTCTGATTTTCCTCCCCTTATCGTGTCGTAAGATATGGAGCAATCCTTTCTCCAGTCCATCACGCGGCAGATGGGCATAATCGGAAGCTGCTGTTCCTCTACCACATTGTCAAAGAAGTCCAAAAGTGTGATTTGTTCTTCCTCCTGCTTCGGAATACTGAACGGTATCGTCCCGGTCAGGCCATCCATCTGCCAGAAGTTCCAGCAGATGATATTCGTCACTTTCCGCAGCAGCTTTATGTCGGGTCTTGCGGCAAACCGCGCCTCGTAATACTCCGCAAAGGTGTGCAGGACATTGCCACGGGCAATCAAAAGGTTGTCTCCTTGGAATTCATAACCGTAGGAGCTTTGGAGAGCCCTCTCCGCCCACTTGAGCCATTCCGTATCGTCGGCAGCATTCTCACTGACAACCCGTAGCTTCCTGTCCAGAATGCCGATTCTGTCCTTGATAGGGATGATGTCACCTGTGGCCGCATCGTAACGAGACACAATATAGGGGGCCTCGCCGCAGGTTATCTCAAGTCGCTTGGAGTCCACATATCCCTTCCACGAGAGCTTTCCGTCAAAGGTGATAGGCGCGGAGCTTGTGACCCAGCTTGTGCCGGTTTCCGTGTTGAATACATTGGGTCTGTCAAACCACTCCTCGTCGCAGTGGTTGTTCATTTTGTTGACTATCCAAGAAGGGGTAAACACCTCGGCTTTCTTCCTTGTGCGGGCAAGCTGCTCCTCCGCCGCCTTTTCCACACGGGGCTGGATTTTGATTTTCATATAGCCCAGCAGCTTGTCCACGGTGATTTGCGCCGTTTCCGCGAAATCGGGACCGTTTTCCAAGTAGGCGTCCGTGGCAAAGATAATGTTCTGCTTTGTGGTTTTATCTTGAAGCAAGCGGTCGAGGACCGGCGAAATCGGATAGGATTCAAAATCAATCAGTTTACTCACTGCCGTTTCCTGCTTTCGTCATTTTTCATCTCGGTCAGCGGCGCGGCAGCCGCTTGTGTCGCCTTGACACAGTGTTTTCAGAGGGATATCATGCCTCTATGCAGAGGCATGAAAACGCCGGCGTTTTCCCGATAATATAAATATACCACTTTTCCATATTATTTCAAGTATTTGCGTCCCGCAAAAGTGCAAATCAGATAACTATTTCGCCACACTTTTTTGCAATATTCTCTTGCAAGTATAGAACGCTTGTACTATACTGTAAACAAGGCGGCGGTCGCCTTAATTTCACTATCGGAGGGCTGTACTTATGGCAAGGAATCATACAGATATTACCCAACTGGAAGAAGTGGACATGAGGGAGGTTTCCCAAAAGCCCTGCTTGAATCTGGAAGGCATCATCGAGGAATCCTGCCTTGAGCCCATAAACAGCGATGACTACTGGCTTTTCAAGTGCCGCATAGAGGACTATCGTAATCGCCGATGTCCCCTTTGCAAAGGCACCGCCGTCCACAGTCATGGGGATTATGGAAAACCGCGACTGATTCACGATGTCAATGTTGGGAAAAAGCGCGTGGATATTCTGCTGAAGGTAAAACGATACCTCTGCGATTCGTGTGAAAAGACATTTACAAATATACCGGAATGCATCCTCGAAAACCGGCAGATGACAGACCGGCTTTTTGAGCTGATACAACGAGAATCTTTTCGGCATCCTTTCACCGAGGTGGCGGAAGAATACGGTTATTCCATCACCACTATCGCTACTATATTCGACGACTACGGCGCGAAGCTGGAGGCCAAGCGCGGCCCAGTCGTTGCGCCACGGGTACTCGGTATCGACGAAAAACACATTGTAAACAATATGCGTGCGGTCTTTGTGGACGGTGAAAGCGGCTGCCTGTTGGAAATGTGCGAGGACAACAAGCGCGACACTATCCTGCATACGATAGAAAACATGGTCGATTACGACACAAATATTGAGATAGTCACAATGGACATGGCCTGCGGATACCGTAGTTATATACAAGAATGCCTGCCCCGTGCAACCATTGTCGTGGACAAATTCCATGTGTACCAAGACTTTCTCACAAAGGTCGGCACGGTGAAAACGAAAATCACTGAACGCATCAAAAGCCGCATCAATGCCATGCCGGAGGGTCCTGAGAAAGAGCACCTGAATGCCATAATGAAGATGGCGCAAACGAACAACTATCTGTTCAAATATGGGGAGGAGAAAATAGCGGAGGACTCCAGTCGCCTCTCCAAGATGGCTAATATCTGTGAGGCATTCCCTGAGTTTAACCATCTGCGGCTTATCCGCACCGGCTTTGAGCGCATCTACGCTTCCACAGATAGAGCTTCCGCAGAAGCTGTCTGCGACAAGTGGGCGAAACTGATTCCGCCTGCAGGTCAAAAGCAAATCACCGCATGGGAAGAGCACTTCCATGTGGATGCAGAGCTATTTGCAGAGCTCAGACCCTTTCGCAACACGATTACTCGCAACTGGCGGAATGAAATTTTCAACTACTTCAATGTGAACTGCCAGTTCACCAACGCGGTGGCGGAAGGATTGAACTGCTTTATTGAGAGGATTAACCGGCAGGGAAACGGATACGGTTTCAAACGGCTCCGTATCAAAGCGCTGTTCTGGGATACCGCAGGTGAGCGGGTCAAATATGTGGTAAAGGAAAATCGGCTCTGGAAGTCGTCCAAGCCTGTTCATTCCTTCTTTACCGGTTCCGGCAGCAGCTTTTCCTTCAATAATGGGCACTATGAGACCTCCTATAGCATCGAACCGGAGGAAATCCCGCGAAGCCGGACGGCGCCATTCTCCGTTTTGGAGTATTATCAGCTACTCAAGGACGCCGGCTTCAATATTCTTTAGTGAGGGGGAATTATTATGGCAATGACAAACGTGCGGATTGACATGGAAACCGCCCTGTACGAGCAGATGGCCGCGCTGTGCGCCAAACTTGGCACCACCGTTGAGGCGATGGCGGTACGGTTCAGCGAGGAATTCGTGCGGATGGAAACGCCTCCCGTGCCTGAGTCCTACGCATCTATGAGCGTGGAGGACAGAATCGCCCTCATTGCTCAAAACATTCTGCGGGAGTACAATTCCAAATGACAGAAAGCCTCGTGAGAGTAATTCTCACGAGGCTTTTACCAAGCGTTTTAACTTGAAACCCTTGTGCTGCAACGCTTCTTTGTATATAATTACTGTAAAATTAGCGAACGGAAATTCAGGGAGGCTATTATGGATAAAACATATCAGAAGTTTTTGCGGAGTGGAATTGACCTCTCTCCTGTGGGAGTGGAACGTCGTGAAGATAATAACCCTTATTTCTGCACGCCAAAGGGTGCCTCTATATTTGGCTGGGCAGGCGTGGACGGCATCCACTTTTGCTTTATACGAAGATTTGGTGGTATGGTCTTTGCTGTCAGTCCCATGAACTCCGCGCCTGATTTCGTTCACCCTGTGTCGAAAGACTTTGCAGACTTTTTGCGGCTACTTCTTGCTTGCGGTGATGTAGCAGCACTGGAGCAGGCTTGGATGTGGGACGAAGCACAATTTGAAGCCTTCTTGCGGAATAATCCACCGACGCAAGCACAACAGGCGAGGCTGTCTGAAGTCGCTGCACGGCTGAAATTGACTCCGATGGAGCATCCGTGGGCATATCTCAAAGAACTGCAAACATCCTTTGATTACGGAAAAATCAAGTATACAGAGGACTATTACGATGTTGACATGAACCCTGCGGCAGAATCGACTGCTCCGGAATGGAAAGTCTACTTTGAGGAAAACTTCTGGGGACATTCGGGAAAAGACCGTGCCGGAACGGAAATCCGATTGAATAAGCAATTTGACTGGGCGGGGCATCATTGGGTTATCCCTGCGGTGTATTCTTGCAGCAAGGGGTTGGTCGTGGATTTCTGTATGCGTGCCGAAGCGGAGGACATCCGCAGGTTCATAGCAAAATGGAACCTGACTGCTGAGAATGATTCAGCGGAAAACTTTACGCAGGAACAGCAAATGCAGATGGAACTGGAAAATCCGCTTGACCTTGATTTCAGCGCCAAAATAAAGCTGAACGGAAAGACATTACAGTCTTCTCACGGTTGTGCAGTAGGCATCATTCCATGTTTGCCAGATGGAGTAGCAAACGAGAAAGTGGCGCAAGCAGCAGCCGCGCATTATGGCTTAGACGACTCCTACGGCTGGATGATTTACAGGGAGTCTTATCCGTGGGGCAGGAAACGCCGCCCTGAAATAAAATCACTTTCTCTTGCGATGGAGCAGCAGCCGTGCCACGTACCCGGCCCGCATTTCAAGACGCACGCTCCCGGCGATTCGTTTTCTTTCTCCCATCCGGTCAGCGGAACGGAATACACATTGACTGTGCAGGAGTTGGAAGAACAGGCGATTTCTCAACAACAGTTTGACTCGAATCGCTGGTGCTACCCGACACATTTTACTGCCATGAGCTATACCATTTCTCCTGAACCAGATGATGATATTTCAATCTGCGATTGTGCTGAGGGCGACAGGCCTCTGGAAATCGCCCCATGTGCTGACAGCTATGCGCCGGAGGCCAGAAACGGTATTGTCTGTGTCGGTGTTATCGGTGGCACGGTTGGCCCAGCCGCAGTTGTGTTCGGAAAGAACGCTCAAGGACATCTACACGCTGTCTGCTCCGCGCTACATTTTGAACCGGTGGCAGAAGATATTGAATGGCGTATTGAGTTTCATGTCGTTCAATTTCCGAGAAAAACATTCTTGCTCATATAACGCTACATACATAAGCCCCCTCGTGAGGTCAATTCTCACGAGGGGGTTCTTTTTCAGGCACCAAGCATACCGCTGCGTAGTGCCTCCACCAGCGGCAGCACCTGCCACTTGGGGATGGTGTACTCGTTGCCATCCAGCAGCAACAGCCAGTATACCTGCCGCTCCAGCAGCAGGGTCTTGTCCGCGTTCCATCGCTTGATGCCGACCTCATAGACGCCATCTCCCGGCAGCTCCACATCGAACCGTCGGCCTTTCGGTGTCTTTGGCGGCCACTGGTATTGCAGGAACTTGCGGGCAAAGCGGTACTTGGGGTCTGGACCCATGATGCGGGACACATAGGGATACGCCCGCGTGTTGGGAATATGCGGCACGAATATGGAGTAGCCCCAGTACCAAAGGTCATCGTCGTCCTCGCACAGAGGAACATTGTTTCTGTGGCTCGTGTCCATCGGAGTTGCCCTCTACCGCCTACGACTCAAACCCCGGTGGTGTCAGCTTCCGAAGGATTTCCGCCGCTTCCTCGGCGGTGTAGTGCTTGTAGAGGCCTGCTGATGGATTACTCTTTTCCTCATAGAGTATGTTTGCGATTTCAAGGTTTTCCTCGTCACCCATGTTACGAGCCTTGTTTCGCAAGCGTCCCAGTTCACGAAGCTCTACTTCTTCAACGGGGAGCTCACCAGAAAGGATTGCCTTTTGCCTGTCACTGTAAAACGGCGCGAAGGGTGCCACATAGTCTGGACTATCCTTATTCGTGTAAAGGAAATGCGGCGTACCTTTTTTCATAAAAACACCTCCTGTCATAGAAAATTCTACAACAGGAGGTGCGTGCTTTGTAGCACATAACTTTGAAAATGCAGTCTTTCTTTTTTTGGTGGTGAAAACACAATCATTCGCTTATGGAACGACCACGCTCGCTTCCCCCAATCCCACATCAAATTTTAGATATCCTGATGGCGGGGCTACCTAAAATCTGATGTGAGATTTTTTATTTTAAGCGTTTTAAGACCTGCGGTTGCTTTAAAACCTTTTTATCCATGATAAAAGCTCCTTGTTCTTCGTTTTGCCCGCTCTATTCTAATACATAAACCCGGCTTCAAATCAAGTTATTTTTCATGATCGGAAAAGCGAAATGCCGCGTGCCCCATAGGCACACGGCATTCCACTTTTCAGGAGAGAAAGTACCCCGTTTGCAAGGGTACGGAACCACAGGGCCTGGCGGAGCCCGGTGGGATCGGAAGCAAAGTCACTCCACACCAAACAGCAGATCGCCGTAGGTGGGAAACGGCCAGCAGCCCTCGGCCGTGCGCTGCTCGGCCTCGTCACAGGGGGCGCGCAGCGCCGCCATCTTGGGCAGCAGCACGTCGCGGACCATGTTGGCGCTCTCGGTCACATCATCGATCTTATGGAAAGTGGCCAGCGCGGCAGCCAGGTCCTCCACGGCAGCGTCGATGTCCTCTACCAAATCGGACAGGCGCGTGACAAGCGTCGTCTCATAAATGCCGGACACCACCGGCGCGATGGACTTCTTTACGGCGATATCCTGCGCCAGCTTAGAGGAGAACTTCTCCACGGCGGGCAGGATCTGACGGCGGGCCATGTCCACCATCGTTTCGGCCTCGATATTGACGATCTTGCGGTAGTTGTCCAGCGTGATCTCATAGCGGGAGCGTATCTCCGCCTCGGACATGACCTTCAGGGACGTGAGCATTTTTACGTTCTTCTCGTGCAGCAGATAGGGCATAGCGTCCGGTGTGGTACGCAGGTTCAACAGGCCGCGGACCTCGGTAGCCTCCTTGATCCAGGCATCGTCATAGCCGTTGCCGTTGAAAATGATACGTTTGTGGTCCTTGATGGTCTGCCGGATCAGACTATGCAGTGCAGCGTCAAAGTCCTTGGCCTTCTCCAACTTGTCCGCGTACTGACGCAGAGACTCCGCCACGGCGGCGTTGAGCATGATGTTGCAGCAGGCAATGGAGTTGGCGGAGCCCAGCATACGGAACTCGAACTTATTGCCGGTGAACGCAAAGGGCGATGTCCGGTTCCGGTCGGTAGTATCACGCAGGAACTTGGGCAGCACATGGGCACCCAGCTTCATCACGGTCTTTTCCGTGCCGCTGTACGGCTCATCCTTCTCGATGGCATCCAGAATGGCCGTCAGCTCGTCGCCCAGAAAGATGGATACCACCGCGGGCGGCGCCTCGTTGGCGCCCAGACGGTGATCATTACCGGCAGTGGCCACAGAGATGCGCAGCAGGTCCTGATAGTCATCCACTGCCTGAATAACAGCACACAGGAACAGCAGGAACTGGGCGTTTTCGTGGGGTGTCTCACCGGGAGTCAGCAGGTTCACGCCGGTATCCGTGGCCATAGACCAGTTGTTGTGCTTGCCGGAGCCGTTGACGCCGTCAAAGGGCTTTTCATGCAGCAGACAGACCAGCCCGTGGCGGGCAGCCACCTTCTGCATGATCTCCATGGTCAGCTGGTTGTGATCGGTGGCGATATTTGTGGTGGTGTAGATGGGCGCCAGCTCATGCTGGGCCGGGGCCACCTCATTGTGCTCCGTCTTGGCCAGAATACCCAGCTTCCAGAGCTCCTCATTCAAATCGGCCATATACTCCGCCACACGAGGCTTGATAGCGCCGAAGTAATGGTCATCCATCTCCTGACCCTTGGGGGGTCTGGCACCGAACAGCGTGCGGCCGCAGAAAATCAGGTCCTTGCGCTTGCGGTACATGGCGCGGTCCACCAGGAAATACTCCTGCTCGGGGCCGACAGAGGTGCGAACACATTTGACATCCGTGTTGCCAAACAGCTTCAGGACACGCATGGCCTGCTTGTTCAGGGCCTGCATGGAGCGCAGCAGCGGGGTTTTTTTATCCAGCGCCTCGCCACCGTAGGAACAGAACGCCGTGGGGATACACAGTGCCTTGTCCTTGATAAAAGCGTAAGAGGTAGGATCCCAGGCGGTGTAGCCCCGGGCCTCGAAGGTAGCACGCAGGCCGCCGGAGGGGAAGCTGGAGGCATCCGGCTCACCCTGGATCAACTCTTTACCGGAGAACTCCATGATGACGCCGCCATCCGGCGAGGGGGTGATAAAGCTGTCGTGCTTCTCGGCGGTAATGCCGGTCAGCGGCTGGAACCAATGGGTAAAGTGGGTCGCGCCGTGCTCGATGGCCCAATCCTTCATGGCATCCGCCACCACATTCGCTACCTGGTTGTCCAGGCTTCCGCCCTCGTCAATGGTCTTCTTCAGGGAAATATAGACGTCATGGGGAAGGCGTGCTTTCATCTGTCGGTCGTCAAATACCAGTGTGCCGAAAATGTCCGATACGGTTTTCATGTGTTCCACCCCGATCTTTTGTAGATTTGGAAAATAGAAAAAGGCATCAGGAAGCCCGCAGCTTCAAGACGCCTTTGCCTTTGATGTGCGAAATTATAGGCGGTTGTGACTGATTTGTCAATCAGCTTTTTACACAATTTTTGGCGTTTTATTCATTGACTTTATGCACATCTGATGCTATAATGCCGAACCATGATGAGCAAAGGCGTTCATCCGGACAGGACATTTGTCCCTGTCGGATGGGCGTTTTTTGTTTTCCGTGGCGGCTTTTCAGCGGATTACTCCGTGGAACGGCTGGAACCTACGGAAGCACATAAAGAAAGGGTGAGAAACTATGAAGCTGGAGGGACAGGTACGTATCCCATCCGGGTGCGCCATTTCGGCGGTCATTTCCCGGGAGGGACGGCGCATGACCGGTGAGGACATCATCAGGAGCATGGTCCCCATGCATGATCGGTCCAACGGTCTGGGAGGCGGCTTCGCCGCCTATGGCATCTACCCGGAGCACCGGGAGGAATACGCCTTCCACATCTTTTTTGATGATAACACCACCCGGCGGGAGTGCGAGGCTATGCTGAAGGAGGGATTTGAGCTCGTAGACGCGGAGCTGATCCCCATCCGCATCATCCCGGAGATAACGGACATTCCCCACATCTGGCGGTACTTTGTGCGGCCCCTTAATTCGGTACTGGCACGCCTGCAGCTGGATGAAAAGGAGTTCGTGGCACGGACCGTGATGGATATCAACACCAAGCTGAAGGGTGCATACGTATTCTCCAGTGGAAAGAACATGGGGACCTTCAAGGCCGTAGGATATCCCGAGGATGTGGGACGCTTCTATCGGCTGGAGGAATATGAGGGATACAGCTGGACGGCCCATGGGCGCTATCCCACCAATACCCCCGGCTGGTGGGGCGGCGCGCACCCCTTTTCCCTGCTGGACTGGTCCATCGTCCACAACGGAGAGATATCCTCCTACGACGCCAATCGGCGCTGTATTGAGATGTATGGCTACAAATGCAATCTGCAGACGGATACGGAGGTCATCACCTACATCGCCGACTATCTGCTGCGGCGTCAGGGGCTGACACTGGAGGAAATGGCGTCGGTGATCGCGGCGCCCTTCTGGAGTACCATACGCACCAGAGAGCCGGCCGCGGCACGGCAGCTGACCTATCTGCGGACCATATACCCCAGCCTGCTCATCACCGGACCATTCTCCATCATTCTTGGGTTCAACGGCGGACTGATGGCGCTGAACGACCGACTGAAGCTGCGCTCCATGGTAACGGCTGAGAAGGACGACAAGGTATTTATCGCCAGCGAGGAGGCCGCCATACGGGTCATGGCCCCGGATGCGGAGAACCTGTATGCACCCATGGGCGGCGAGCCGTTTATCGTGAAAGTGAAAGAAGGTGCCTATTGATGGCTCTTGACTACATCATACCGGAATTTGAAGTGGTACGAAACGACGCACGGTGCACCCGCTGCCGCATCTGCGAATCCCAGTGCGCCAACGGCGTGCACACCTATAACGCGGATGGGAAGGTCATGGTCAGCGACGAGAGCAAGTGCGTCAACTGTCAGCGCTGTGTGTCCTTCTGTCCCACTCACGCCATTAAGATCGTAAAAAGCGACAACTGCCTGCGTGAAAACGCAAACTGGTCCTGCGCCACCATCAAGGAGATATACAAGCAAGCGTCCACCGGCGGCGTGCTGCTGAGCTCCATGGGCAACCCCCAGCCCCTGCCGGTATACTGGGACCGTATCCTCATCAACGCCTCACAGGTGACGAACCCGCCCATCGATCCCCTGCGGGAGCCCATGGAGACGCGGGTATTCCTGGGCAAGAAGCCGGAGACCGTCCGGCGGAACGGGGACGGCAGCCTGTGCACCGAGGTACCGCCGCAGCTGGAGCTGTCGGTGCCCATTCTGTTTTCGGCTATGAGCTATGGCTCCATCAGCTACAACGCCCATGCGGCACTGGCCAAGGCTGCCCGGGAGCTGGGCATCTGCTACAACACCGGCGAGGGCGGACTGCACCGGGATTTCTATCCCTACGGCGCCAACACCATCGTACAGGTGGCCTCCGGCCGCTTCGGCGTCGATGAGACATACCTGAACACCGGCGCGGCCATCGAGATCAAAATGGGCCAGGGCGCCAAACCCGGTATCGGCGGACATCTGCCTGGCGCAAAGATCGTGGGCGACGTGTCCAAAACACGGATGATACCAGAGGGCGCGGATGCCATCTCCCCTGCTCCGCACCACGACATTTACTCCATTGAGGACCTACGGCAGCTGGTGTACTCTCTAAAGGAAGCCACGGCGTACAAAAAGCCGATCATCGTCAAGGTGGCGGCGGTACACAACATCGCCGCCATCGCCAGCGGCATCGCCCGCAGCGGTGCGGATATCATCGCCATCGACGGCTTCCGCGGCGGCACCGGCGCGGCGCCCACCCGAATACGGGACAATGTGGGTATTCCCATTGAGCTGGCGCTGGCAGCGGTGGACCAGCGGCTGCGGGACGAGGGCATACGCAGCAGCGTATCCCTGATCGCCGGAGGCAGCATACGCTCCGCTGCCGACGTGGTCAAGGCCATTGCTCTGGGCGCGGATGCCTGTTACATTGCCACCGCGGCACTGCTGGCCATGGGGTGCCACTTGTGCCGTTCCTGCCAGACAGGTCGGTGCTGCTGGGGTATCGCCACACAGCGTCCGGAGCTGGTGAAGCGTCTGGACCCCGAGGAGGCTGCGGCGCGGCTGGTAAACCTGGTAACCGCCTGGAAGCATGAGATCAAGGAGATGATGGGCGGTATGGGCATCAACTCCATCGAGGCGCTGCGGGGCAACCGGGTCATGCTGCGGGGTATTCACCTGAACGAAAAAGAACTAGAAATTCTGGGAATTGCCCACGCCGGTGAATAAGGTCTGTCGAAAAAGCGATATTTATAGGAAAAATAATGGAAAACCCTCGAAAGGAGTGGTATAATATGGACTTCATAGAGACAAGTGGTCTGTCCTTCTCTCAACTGAACGAAACGATACGCCACGCCGGGAAGGAATGCCGTATCTGTGCCTGCCAGGGCCAGCGGTTTATCGCCGCCGGTATGAGCAGCAAACGGCTGGAGATTGACGGCATCCCCGGCAATGCGCTGGGCGCCTATCTGGGCGGCGGTTCTATTACCGTAAACGGCAATGCACAGGACGCGGTGGGCGACACCATGAGTGCCGGACGCATCGTGATCCACGGCAGTGCCGGCGACGCTGCGGGGTACGCCATGCGGGGCGGTGAGATATTTATCCGGGACAATGCGGGCTACCGCGCCGGGATACACATGAAAGCCTATAAGCAGCATAAGCCGGTGATCGTCATCGGCGGGCGGGCCGGCAGCTTTCTGGGCGAATACCAGGCCGGCGGGCTGATTTTGGTGCTGGGCCTGCACACCGACGGCCGGCCGATAGTACACTTCTTCCCCTGCACAGGAATGCACGGCGGAAAAATGGTTTTCCGCGGCGATGTGAGCAGCATACGGTTTCCGGATCAGGTCACGCTGCACAACGCCACGGCGGAAGATATGGCGGAGATCGCACCCTATGTGCGGGAGTACTGCCGTCTGTTTGACCGTGACGCGGAGGCGATGCTCCGCGACAACTATACCGTTATCACACCGGACAGCAAAAACCCCTATCAGCAGATGTATGTAGCCAACTGAGAAAGGCAGGAGCACGATGGAGTACACAGTGGATGAGATCAGGCAGTTTACGGCGGAGGAGGATGTAAAATTCCTGCGTCTGGCCTTCTGCGATATTTTCGGCAGCCAGAAAAATATATCTATTTTGCCGGATGAGCTGGACCGGGCCTTCAGCTACGGCATCGCTTTCGATGCCTCCGCTGTGCCCGGCTTCGGCGACGAGGTCCACTCGGACCTGTTCCTGCATCCGGACAGCAGCACCCTCTGTATGCTGCCCTGGCGGCCGGATCACGGCCGAGTGGCGCGGATGTTCTGCCACGTGCTGCGGCCCGATGGCGCCGCCTTCGAGGCCGACTGCCGCGCGCTGCTGCGTCAGGCGGTGGCGGACGCGGAAGCGCTGGGCATCTACTTCTCCTTCGGCACGGAGATGGAGTTCTATCTCTTCCGCCGGGACGAAAACGGTGAAGCGACCCACATTCCCTACGACAACGCAGGATACATGGACATCGCGCCGGAGGACAAGGGCGAGAATGTGCGGCGGGAGATCTGCCTGACGCTTGAGCAGATGGGGATACGGCCGGAGTGCTCTCACCATGAGCAGGGCCCCGGGCAAAACGAGATCGACTTTCGCTATTCCGATCCCCTGACGGCGGCGGATAACGCCGTGACCTTTAAGGCTGTCGTCAATTCCGTGGCGGTGCGAAACGGCCTGGCAGCCGACTTCTCTCCCAAGCCGCTGATGGGACAGCCGGGCAACGGGATGCACATCAACATCTCCGCCAAGAGCCGCGACGGCGCAGAGGTAATGCCACAGATCATCGCCGGTATTCTGGCCCATATTGCTGAGATGACGGTGTTCCTGAACACGCGGGAGGAGTCGTATCACCGCTTTGGCAGCAGCAAAGCACCGCGATATATCTCCTGGTCCAGCGAAAACCGCAGTCAGCTGATACGCATCCCTGCCGCGCAGGGCGAGTACCGCCGCGCGGAGCTGCGCTCTCCCGATCCGCTGTGCAGCCCGTATCTGGCCTTTACGTTGCTGATCCGCGCCGGCCTGGACGGCGTAATGCGGCAGCTGGTGCTGCCGGAAGCCGCGGATGTGAATTTCTACACGGCGGCTAACGACGTAAAGGCACGTTTCCACACGCTGCCGGAGACTCTGGAGGACGCCAGATCACTGGCTGCATCCAGCGCATTTATCGCAGAGCACTTACCCAAGACCATTATACAGCAGTACACCCACTGAGCCGGTCTGCTTTGGAGAGGAGGGACGCATATGGAGGACAGCCGCCGGACGTACAGCGTGCTGGTGGTCGCTGCCGCGGCCAAGTTCCATATGTCCCTGCGTGAAATGCTGCCGGAGGATCGGTACGACCCGGTGTGTGCCGCAGGCAGCGTGTCTGAGGCACGGCGTGCCCTGCTGGAGAGGCCTTTCGACATCGTGGTCATCAGTACGCCGCTGCCGGATGAATTCGGCACGAAGCTGGCGCTGCACATCATCGACAAATCCAGCGCCGGTGTGCTGTTGCTGGTGAAGGCGGAGCACTATCCGGACCTGGCGGCGCGGCTGGCTCCTCAAGGCATCCTGCTGCTGCAAAAGCCCACCACGCCGCCGCTGCTGCTGCAATCCATGCAGCTGCTGTGCGGCACACGGGAGCGCCTGCGGCGTATGGAGGAAAAGACTGCCACCATCGAGGAACGCATGGCGGAGATACGGCTGGTGAACCGGGCTAAATGGGCACTGATCGACAAGCAGGGCATGACGGAGCAGGAGGCCCACCGCTACATTGAAAAACAGGCCATGGACCGGTGCGTTACGCGCCGGTCAGTGGCGGAGGAGATATTGGCAGAGTGAAATAAGCGCGCTCCCTTTGACAAACGGTACAAGGTCTGGTATGATGGCGGAAACCGTTTGAAAGGAGCATACCTATGGAGAAGTTCATCCCTTATGAAAAACTCTCGAAAAAAGAGAAGCGCCGGCGTGACGCTATGCAGCGGGGCACCTGGGGCGCGCTGAACCCCGTTACACGCAAAAGTCCAAACCCCAAAGCTTACAACAGGAAAAAGACACGGAAATGGATGGAGGATCCATATACCGTGTCTTTTTTTATATGCAGAAAAGATATCCCCCGGCCGCTGGCCGGGGGATATCAAAGGAATGACAGCTTACTTCATGAAGGTGCCGTCCATCATCTGCTGCAGATAGGCGTTATACTTCTCCACCTTCTCAGCGGGAACCAGCTCGGTATTGATGGCACCGGCGGACAGGGCACCGTTCTCCAGCGTACCGAAGATGGTGTTGCCGCCGAAGGTACCGGCCACAACAGCCTCCATGCAGACACCGATCATAGCGGCGTTATCGGTGACCTGGGAGCAAATGATGCAGGGGTTCTGACCCAGGATATCGGCAGGCTGGCCGATGTCGTAGATCTTGATGGCGCCGACCTTCTCATTGGCGGCGTCGATGGCCTCACGGGCACCGGAGTCAACGGCAGAAGCATCGCCGAAGAACACGTCAGCGCCCTGGGAGATCAGCTCAGTGGCGAACTCCTTGCCCTTGGGGGCATCGGAGAAGGAGTTGGCATAGGGAACAGCCAGCAGCTCAACGGTCTTGCCCTCCTGCTCGCCAACATACTTGGCAGCAGCCTCGAAGCCCGCGATCTTGCCCTTGGTGGTATCCAGCTCCATACCGCCGATGAAGCCCAGTTTGCCGGACTCGGTCATCAGACCGGCCAGAGCGCCGGCGATCCAGCCGATCTGCTCAGCGTTGGGCAGCAGAGACGCGACATTGCCGTTAGCGGCCTTTTCGGGGGTGGACTCAGCGCCGTTCAGCAGAGCGAAGGCGATGTCGGGATACTCCTCAGCAGCCTGCAGGACCGCATCGGTGTACTGGTTGCCGGGAGCATAGATCATGTCGTAGCCCAGGTTGCAGAAGGCAACGATGGTCTCGTAATACTGATCCTGGGAGATGGAGTCGGTGACGTCGTAGGTCCAGCCCTTGTCCTCAGCAGCCTTGACCATGGCGTTGTAGCAGGCAGCGCCCCAACCGCCGTCGTTGATGCTGGAGTCGCAGATCATGGCGACCTTGTAGGTCTTCTCGCCATCACCGGCGCCGTCCGTCTTGGTGTCGTCCTTCTTCTCGCCGCAGGCGACGAGGGCCAGCGTCATAGCGAGCGCCAGCAGCAGTGCAAGAAATCTTTTCATGGTTTTCCTCCTTGTTTTTTGTGACTTGCTCTTTGTTCTATAACAACGTCCTTGCGGACATCATTACCGTCATGTCACCGCTGTTCGCGGCGATAGGGCTGTCCATTGGCCTTGGGTCCCGCCTGCTTCGTACCGATGACGGAGAGGACGACCACGGTGGCCACATAGGGGATCATCTGGAAGAACTGGTACGGGATGGCGATGCCGGAGACCTGAAGCCGGATCTGCAGCGCATCGCAGAAGCCGAAGAACAGGCAGGCCAGCAGGATGCCGCCGGCACTCCAGCGGCCAAAGATCACGGCAGCCAGGGCGATGAAGCCGCGGCCGGCCACAATACCGTCGGTGTAGGTACTGGAATAGCAGGTGGTCAGGTACGCGCCGCCCAGGCCGGCCAGCGCACCGCAGATCATGCAGGCCAGATACTTCACGCCGATGACATTGATGCCCAGCGTAGCGGCCGCCTGCGGATGCTCTCCCACGGATTTATAGCTCAATCCCGCACGGGTACGGTTGAAGAAAATGGAGGTGAATACCACCAACAGCAGCGTCAGATAGACCATGGGACTCTGATCAAACAGCAGTGGCCCGATGACCGGGATGTCCTTTAGGCCGGGAATAGCAATGCTGGGCATGGTAATGATCTGCTTCAGGTCTGAACCGGTACCGAACACGATGCGGTAGATAAACGACGCCAGCGCCGGAGCGAATATGTTGATGGCCATGCCATAGACCGTATGGTCCGCGCAGAGGGTGACGGTGGAAAAGGCGTAGATCATATTGACCAACAGGCCCGCCAACGCACCGCACAGCAGACCGATCCAGTTGGAACCGGTGATGTAGCACATCAAAAAGCCCACCAGCGCGCCGATGGCAGCCAGGCCCTCCAGGCCGATATTCACCATGCCGGCCCGCTGGCCGTACAACTCGGCCAGTGAGATAAGCAACAGAGGGATGGCAAGCCGAACCGTTGCCAACAGTAAGCTGGAGATCCAATCCATTACTTGTCACCCGCCTTTCTCTTGGAGAACACGCGATCCTTCCACGCCTGGAATTCAGGCAGCTTGGTCAGCGCCATACCGGCCACGGAGAACACGATGACCAACGCCTGGATAATATCGGAAACGCTGGTGGGAACACCGGTGGCCGCCTGCATAGTGGTGGAACCCACACGCAGCACAGCAAAGAACAATGCCACCACCATCGTCGCGATGGGGTGCAGCTGGCCGATCAGTGCCATAGCCACACCGTCAAAACCGTAGCCCGCCCCGAAGCCGTTGATCAGCCGGAACTGGGTACCCAGCAGCTCTGCGCCGCCGCCCAGGCCGGCAATGGCCCCGGAGATAATGAAGCTGGTCAGCATACAGCGCTTCACATGGATACCATTAAAGCGGCTGGCGGTCATGTTATAGCCCACCGCCCGCAGCTTGAAGCCACCGCTGGTCCAGAACAGCACGTAATACAGCACCAGGCCCACCACCACGGCGATGACAAAGCCCCAGGTAAAGCGCATTCCGGTGATTACACGGGGCAGCTTCACCAGGTCATCCACCGCGGGGGTCTGTGGTACGCTGGCGTCGCGGATCCAGCTGGTGTACAGCACGCCCATAAACAAGGTAGCTACATAGTTGAGCATGATGGAGATGATCATCTCGTTCTGGCCGCGGCCGATCTTCAGCAGGCCGGGAATCATGCCCCAGATACCGCCGGCCAGCGTACCGGCCAGCAGCGCCAGCAGCACACCGACAAAGCCGGTAACACCGGAGAAATACGCCGTAACGAATGCGGCGATGGAACCCATGAGAAACTGGCCTTCACCGCCCAGGTTGAACACACCGCACTTGTACGCGAAACAGGCACACAGAGAGGTAAACATCAGAGGTGTGGCCTTGGTAAGTGTAGTGCCAATATTGGCCTTGGAGCCGAAAGCTCCCTGGAAGAGGTATTTCACCGCGTCAAAGGGATTGGCACCCAGGGCCGCCATAATGATACCGCCGATCACAAAAGCCAGGATAATGGACAGCAGCGGGACAACGAAGCTGCCCAGAGAACGTTTTAACTTTTCCATATCGCAGCTCCTCCCCTCACTTGCCCGTCATGGCGAGGCTGATCTCCTCGATGGGCGGGTTTTTTCCGGAGAATTCGCCCATGATCTGCCCCTCAAAGCAGACCAGGATGCGGTCGGACATCTCCAATATCTCATCGAAGTCTGCGCTGATCAGCAGGATCCCTACACCGCGCTCACGGGCAGCGATCATCTGCTCGTGAACAAAGCTGGCCGCGCCGATATCCAGGCCGCGGGTGGGATGCGCCATCACCAGCAGGGACGGCTGGGACTCCAGCTCACGGGCCAGGATGACCTTCTGCTGGTTGCCGCCGGACAGGCTGCGGACCGTCTGCCCCACAGAGGTGCAGCGCACGTCGTACTTCTGCACCATCTCCTCGGCATAGTCGTGAATGGCACGTTTGTTCAGCCGCAGCCCCTTACCCCGGCTGAACTTGGGAGAATCGGTCTCTTTGAGCACCAAATTCTCCGCAATGGACATATCTCCCACCAAGCCCTGCGCGTTGCGGTCCTCAGGAACGTGGGAAACGCCGTCTGTAATGAAAGAATGGGGGTCGAAGACCGCTACGCTCCTATCCTTCAGGTATATCTTGCCGCCTTGGGGCACAATAACGCCGGTGATCAGCTGCGCCAGCTGGGTCTGACCATTGCCGTCCACGCCGGCGATTCCTACGATCTCACCGCTGCGGATCTGCAGGGTCATATCGTTGACACCGCTGTGCTTATGTTCCTTGTCATAGTCCACATGGTCCAGAGACGCCACGACCTCAGCGCCGGAGGCATCCACCTTCTCGTACTGTGACTCGGTCAGTTCCTTACCGATCATCATATTGGCCAGTTTCTGACCATCGGTATCAGCGCGGGCCACGGTGCCCACCACCTCGCCCAGACGCAGGACGGTGATGCGGTCAGAGATATGCAGGACCTCGCGCATTTTGTGGCTGATGAAGATAATACTCTTCCCTTCGCCGATGAGCTTCTGCATAATGGCAAACAACCCCTCGACCTCGATATCGGTCAGTGCGGCAGAGGGTTCGTCCAGGATCAGCAGCTCCGCACCGTGGTACAGCGCCTTCAGTATCTCGGTGCGTTGCTGTTCGCCCACGGATATCTCGGTGATAAGCTTGTCCAGCTGCACGTCCAGACCGTACTTGGCAGACAGCTCCTCGATCTCCTTGCGGCGAGCCGCCCGGTCGATAAACAGGCCCTTGGCGTGCTTGTCGCCCAGGATGATATTTTCAAAGACAGTCATTGCCTCCACCAGCATAAAGTGCTGGTGCACCATGCCGATTCCCAGCTTGACTGCCTGGCTGGGGGACTCGATCCGCACCTCTTTGCCATTGAGGAATATCTTTCCCTCCGTGGGCTGATAAAGGCCGATGAGAATGTTCATCAACGTGGACTTACCGGCACCGTTCTCACCCAGCAGGGTCAGTACCTCGCCGCGGTTGACGGTCAGGCTGATATCCTTGTTGGCGTAAAAATCACCAAACCGCTTGCTGATATGCTCCATACGCAGCAGCTCGCTCAAGTTCCCTCACTTCCCTTCGTTCATGTGTTTGCAAAAGTTGTCATTTTCCACTTGGAAAATGACAACAGACCACGGTCTGTTCTCAAATATTAAATCGAGAGTAGTATACCATATCTGTCGGATTTTGGGAAGAATTTTTTTGTAAAACTCCTACATTTTTTTAGCGTTTTTTATCTATTGCACCGGTACTGTTCCCATAGTATAATCAAACGCAACAAAGCGAAAGAAGGTGTTGCATATGATACATATCCGCCCCGCAGTCTCTGATGACGCCCCGGCGCTGCTGGATATCTATGCGCCCTATGTCATCGAAACCGCCATCACATTTGAGTATGAAGTGCCCACGCTGGATGACTTCCGCCAGCGTATTAAAAACACACTGCACACGCATCCTTACCTGATCATGGAACGCGATGGCGAGATCGTGGGCTATGCCTACACCGGACAGTTGGGCAGCCGCGCAGCCTACGCCTGGGCGGCGGAAACCAGCATCTATCTGCGGCAGGACTGCCGTCGCGGTGGTTTGGGCACCCGGCTGTACCACGCGCTGGAGGACGCCTCCCGCGCTCAGAATGTACAGGTGCTGTACGCCTGCATCGCCGCACCTGTTTCGGACGGCGACCCCCACCTGACTCGCGCCAGCATTGATTTCCATACCCGGCGCGGCTACGAAATCGTGGGCACCTTCCACCGCTGCGGATACAAGTTTGACACCTGGTACGACGTGGTCTGGATGGAAAAACGCCTGTCCGATGCCGCTGTCCCTGCGCCGGTGACGCCGTTTTCCGCTTTTGTGAAATAAAGTATTGCTGTAATGCATATTCGCTTTACATCCGTTGATAGCCAATAAGTTTTGAAAGAGCAACAAGCGCTTGCTTGCCGATTTTCCCCTTCCCGGCTATGCTGGAGACACTGCCAGAGCTATGGCGCTGGAGGGGAGTAAAAAAGCAGGACGGCACCGAGAGGGTGCCGTCCTGCTTTTCTGTCATTGAAAATATTGACGCATTTTTGTATCTAATATAAGGCCACATATATTCCTTCAACTGACGACCATGCTGCCAACTGCTGCTCTATGTGCCGTCGTTGGTCAGATCGCCGAAAAGGGTATAGGAGAACCACACAGAAATTGCATGGCTCTCCCTGCCACGTTTACTTTGTCCTCTTGGTGTTCTCTTTGCTGTTATCCCTTAATGTCCTGCGAGCCCGTTTTCGAATACTCTTGCGCCGTTGCGCACTTATGCTAATATACAGTTGTCGAAACGTATCGAATGTGCATAGCCCTTCTACAAAAACGGCGACTATGAACAGACTTGCGTCAAGTACATATAAGTACATCTTATTTTTGCTTGAACGCTTGTTGCAGTCATCCAAAGATATAAATACACGCTCATCCGTCCAAAAAGCACAAACATCGCCATATCTTTGAGAAACGACCACCGTCAACTTCGCTCCTTTAGACAACGCCATGAGCTCAGTCCTTGCTGGATTGTTTAACAACGCACCTGCATCGTTGGGGTTGATTGAGAACCGCTGCCCATCTACAAAACACAGCGTGTAGTACACATTGCATCCCCATCGGAGTTTACGCACAGTGCTGCACTCAACATGGGATAATGCGCCTTCGTAAACAAACGTGTTGCTTTCATCAAAGTGGGAAGTAATTCCGCTGATCCACGATGTGATTGCCACAAAGGCTATAAGTGTCCCGACAACAACGAACGTCGCTTTTCTGGCTCTGTGTATAGTTTCTTTCATTAGAGATTGCCCCCATCCCACGAGACTTAGTAAAGCACTCGTTACTCACTCAAGTTAACATAAAAAACGACCTCTCTCGTCGGTTTGTACACCCATCTCATTGCATCGTGAATACTTCCATTGTAAGAAAAGTCCCCATCACCAGCATACCAGCGCCGCAGAAAAATGTCAATGAAAAGCAACAGCCCCACGACAAATGTCGTGGGGCTGTTGTGTTGGCGCTACCTAT
>ERZ894206.341-NODE-341-length-41140-cov-14.422417_pt1 | contig 41140 bp, 37 predicted proteins | sample MGYA00380287_ERZ894206 | MGnify/ENA primary metagenome ERZ894206 (study PRJEB32331, sample SAMN06328483) | human gut metagenome | biome: human gut microbiome; feature: stool | host: Homo sapiens | collected 2013-04-12 ...
TGGCGTGGGTGTAGGTGCTGAGGGTAAAGCCCGCGTCGTAGTGGCCCAGCGCACCGGACAGCGTCTTGACGTCCACACCGTACTTGAGGGACAGCGTGGCGAAGGTGTGTCTGAGGTCGTGAAATCTGATGTGTTCCGCGCCGATGGCCTTCAGGATCTTCTCATGGGTGTGCCGGAAGGAGTCCGGGTCGAACATAGTGCCGGTCTTGGGCGACACGAACAGGTATGGGCTGTGGGGATGCTTGCCGTGTTCCTCCACTGGTGCTGCCATTGTGGTGATAATAATAAACATCCAGAATCTTATCCGCCAACAAGAACAGCTTGCCATCTGCGTTTTGCAGCACACGCCACTTGATCGGCTCGGTCAGATAGTCGCCGTTTCCGTCACTGCTCTGCTTGTAATTGCCGAAATAGACGCTGCTCTTCTGTGCGCCTTTAATCTGTGCTACCGGATTGCTTTGTGCTGCTGGATCGCTTGTGGTATCCGCCGCAAATGCTACTGTCGGCACCATCGTCAGCACCATTGATCGGCCTGTGATTGGCCTTTGCAGCAAGAGCAGATGCGAATAGGCGTTGCCATGGCGAAATCCTACCAAAATGCGAAGTAAGGCCCCCGGGAATTACCCGGGGGCCTTCACGGTTATCGTATATATTTGGAGGATGAAAAATCGGATTTATTCATCCTATGTCGTAGGCACTGCATCAAAAGAATTCAATCGTAAGGCGGAACACCGCATAAGCCAGCAAGTCTACTTTCAGGATATCCGTTTGGGGCCGATTACATCACGGACAGCATATTGTAGCGCTTCAGCAGCTGAATATCCTCCCGGGAGATGCGCAGGTCCTGCAGAAACTCCGGTGTCTCCGGCTGGATGCTCTTGGACAGAAATACCTTGGTGGAGGTAGGCATAATGGGCCGACAGGAGATGCCGAAGCCCAGCCCCCACTTTGTTCCGGCGTTCAGATAGGAGGCGGGCAGACAGAGGAGATAGACGTCCATCTCCGTGTCCTGATTGTGGGTAACGATGTTGCTGAGGGCATCGTAGTGGCTCAGCGTACCCAAATAGGTGTTCTCGCAGTTCCGGTACTGCTGATAGTCCTGAAAGTTCATGTACAGCGCCACGTCATAGGCGTTGGCGCCGGTCTTGGCCCGGATATCGATGACGCTGCGGACCAGACTGTTGTTCCGGCCGTCGAAATAGTACATATACAGCCGGTCAACGCCGCGGAAGAAGGCGGGCACGCTGTCGGCCATCAGATCTTCCACGGGCAGCGGGGCACAGTACAGCAGCTTTTCCGGCGGCACACCCAGGGCGGCCGCTATCTCGTACAGCGTCACCACGTCCATGGCGATCTGTCCGCTTTCATATTTGGATACGGTGGCCCCGGTTTTGTGGAGCAGCGCCGCCAGCTCCACGATCTTCATTCCGCGCTTTTTGCGGTAGTATTTGATCTTCGCGCCGATCTCTTCTGTCAATGTCATGGCACTTTCCTCAAAATCAAGTTTTAGTGATTTGACCCTCTGCTTTTCAGTATAGACGCTTTTCCCGGTCCGTGCAAGGGAAAATATAATTGTGAGGAAAGTATTTCAAAAAATTCGTTCCTGAAAAGTAAGCGGCGGACTTTGACGGGGCCCGCGGCAGCTGGTATCATAAAAATATAACAGGAAAGGAGCGATACACCATGACCTACAACTTCGACGAGATCATTGATCGGCGCAACACCAATTCCGAGAATGTAGAGGGCTGGCGGCCCTACATTTTCCACTGCGGGCCGGAGAGGGTGTTCCCCTACAAGGACGAGGAATTCATCCGGATGTGGGTGGCGGACATGGAGTTCGCTGTGGCGCCGGAGATCCTGCAGGCCATCACCGACCGGGTAGATCGGCGCATTTTGGGCTATACCCTGGTGTACGATAAGGGTTATTATGAGGCACTGCGCGCCTGGTGCGAGAGCCGTTACGGCTGGTCCTTCCCCAAGGAGCAGCTGACGTTCTCTCCCGGCGTCATCCCGGCGCTGTACCAGCTGACGGAGGACCTGGTCAAGCCGCTGAACGGCAAGGTCCTGACCATGACGCCTGCCTACGGCTTTTTCCTCCACGCCTGCGAATACAACGGCGTTGAGCTGGTGACCTCGCCCCTGCGGGAGGAGGGCGGCCGCTTCTCCGTGGACTGGGAGGACTTTGAGACGAAGGCCGCCGACCCGGATGTGAAGCTGCTGATACTCTGCAATCCCCACAACCCCACCGGCCGCATCTGGACCGAGGAGGAACTGCGCCACATGGCGGCCATCATCGAAAAGCACCGGCTCTGGGTGGTGTCCGACGAGATCCACTGCGACCTGATCCGCACCGGCCTGCGCCATACGCCCTTGGGAAAGATCATGCCGGACTATGACCGACTCATCACCTGTATGTCTGCCAGCAAGACCTTTAATCTGGCGGGCCTGATGCACTCCAATATCATCATCCGCGACGCGGAGGAGCGTGCCCGCTTCCAGGACCGGGACAAGAACATCGGCGCGGTGAACCCGCTGTCCATCGCGGCCCACAAGGCGGCCTATGAGCACGGCGGCCCCTGGCTGGAGCAGCTGAAGGCCTATGTGGACGGCAACCTGGCGCTGGTGGACCGTTTCCTGAAGGAGAACATTCCCGGCGCGAAGTTCACCATTCCTGAGTCCACCTACTTCGCTTGGGTGGACCTGCGGGAGGTGCTGCCGGAGGTGGAGGCCCTGCCGGACTTCTTTGCCAACAAGGCCGGTGTGCTGCTGGAGGGCGGCGACGGCCTGTTCGTGGGCAACGCCAGGGGGCATATCCGCCTGAATTTGGCCATGCCCCGTGCCACAGTGCAGATCGGTCTGGAGCGTATCGCGGAGGCCATCCGCAAGGAGAAGGCCGGCGCATAACGCCGCGGCCGCACGAATAGGCGTTGCACATCTCCTGCCTATCTGCTACAATGGCGGCAGTGTGCTGTGCGGGAGGGAAAACGCCTATGAAAAAAACGCTGGATTCCAACGCGATCAAGCTCGTCGCCATCGCGGCCATGACCGTCGACCATGTGGCCTGGTGGCTGTTTCCCGGCTATCCCCGGGCGGTGCTGCCACTGGCGATGCATATCATCGGTCGGCTGACCTGTCCCATCATGTGCTACTTTGTGGCGGAGGGCTATCACCACACCCGGGATATCCGGAAATACACGGCGCGGATGTTCCTGTTCGCGGTCATATCCCACTTCGCCTATGTGTTCGCGTCGGTGGATTTTGCCGGCTGGCGGTCGTTTATCCCGTTTTCCTCCGGCAGAGTGCTGAACCAGACCAGCGTCATGTGGTCGCTGGCATGGGGGCTGGTGATGCTGCGGGTGGTCCATGACCGGCGGCTCCGCCCGGCGGTGCAGGTGGCGCTGATCCTGCTGATCTGCCTGGTCAGCTTCCCGGCGGACTGGAGCTGTATCGCCGCCCTGTGCATCATGGCCTTCGGTACCAATCGGGGAAAGCTGAAGACGCAGGCGCTGTGGATGATGTTCTATGTGGCGCTTTACGCGGTGGTGTACGCCCTGGCGCTGGACTGGGTCTACGGCCTGGTGCAGCTGGCGGTGGTGCTGGCCGTTCCCGTGCTGGCGCTGTATAACGGGCAGCGTGGGCCGTCGCCGCGGGTGAACACGGTGATGAAGTGGCTGTTTTACCTGTACTACCCGGCGCACCTGGCCTTGATCGGCTGGCTGCAAATGCAATGAGACGCAGATACCCGGCACGCCTTCGGCGCGCCGGGTATCTTTTGTTGACGTGGTCGGTTTACAGCAAGGGGCGCCAGGGCGTCTCTCTGACCAGTCGTATCATCTCCCGGGCGAAGATGCCCAGAGCGCTGTCCCGACGGTACAGCACCCGCAGCTCCCAGCTGAGCTCGGGGACGTCTATGGCGTAGAAAATAAGCTTTCGCAGAGTATCCGACGGTATCCGGCCAATGAAGTAGCTGGGGACGAAAGAGGCGCAGTTTTCCAGAGAGGCCACCAGCGTGTGGTTGATGACCGGATCGCCGCAGTGGATCAGCGTGTCGGGAATAATGCTGTAATGCTGGAAAAACCGGTGGGAGGAGGCGTAGATCATCTGGTTTTTGTTGTACATACAGTACTGGAACGGCGGCAGGTCCTCCACCGCCAGCGGCTGCACCAGCAGGGGCGGGTCCGTATCCATAAGATTGGCGGGACGCCGGGCGGCCAGATAGATCTTTTCCGTGGACAGGGGGATATAGCTGACGTTGGTGTCGGCGATGTGGATATGGGCAAAGGCCATGTCCAGCTGGCGGCCGGCGATCAGGGTCTGTATCTCCGCGCCCGTGGCCTCGACGACGCTCAGGGACACATTGGGGAATGTGCGGCAGAAGGAGGGCAGTATCGCGGGGAACAGGCTCTGGGCCAGATTGGCCGGCGCGCCCACGGACAGCTTGCCCCGGCGGCCCTCCGCCGCCTCCCGCAGGTCCAGCAGCAGCGCATGCTCCTGCACCGCGGAACGGGTCAGGTACTCGTAGTACAGCTCACCGGCGGGGCTGAGCTTCAGCGGACGGCTCTTGTGGTCGAAGAGGGCCACGCCCAGCTGTGCCTCCAGCTGCTGCATTCGTTTTGTCAGGCTGGGCTGTGAGATGTATAGCTGCTCGGCGGCCTTACTGATGCTCTCGGATTTCGCCACGGTCAAAAACAGCTCATCGTTTTTGGACAACATACACAAAAACCTCCGTTAGTATTCCAGTTTTGGAATATTAGTTATATTATACCGATATTGGACAAAAAGCAATAGGCAAACTATAATGTAAGGCAAATAAAGGAAAGGTAAACGAAATCAGCAAAACAAAAGTACTTGCGTGACAAAATTTTCACATTGTGAAGAAATTTGATTGACAAAAGTTGGGCGATCATTGACGGACGTCTGTAAAGTAGTATTCCATTTCCTAATAACAACATGAAGAAAGCGAGGGAAAGACACATGACCAGAGAAGAGGTCCTGACGCTGCTTCCGGAGATCAAGCTGATACACAGCACCGATCTGCAGGAAAAGAGCATTACCTGCTGGCAGCAGGTGCTGGAGCTGGGCGGCTGGGACAAGAAAGGCGTGGACAAGGCGCCCCTGGCAGCGGGCATTGTGGCCGACAACTGTCCCGAGACGGGTATCGATCACTGCCGCCGGGTGGTGCGGATGTGCCAGCTGGCCTATGACGAGCTGGGCGGCTGGGCCAACGAGATCAGCAAGCTGGACCACGACACGCTGATCTGCGGCGCGGTGCTGCACGACATCGGCAAGTTCCTGGAGTATGACATCAAGGACGGCAAGGCCTGCCACAGCGAGATGGGCAAGTATTACAACCATGTGGTCAGCGGTGCGTATATCGCCAAGAGCAACGGCCTGCCCGACAAGATCGTACACATGATCCTGGAGCACAGCGATATGCAGTCGCCGGCAAACACCTATGACTACCCCGAATTGATGATGATGAAGAAGCTGGACCATATGTGCTTCTCCATCGCGTGGATGGCGTATCCCTGCAAGTAAAGCGGGAGAGAATAACAAAACACAAAATCAGGAGGAAAAAACCATGAAAAAACTGAACGCGAAGCGTCTGGCGGCCCTGGCGATGACGTTGGTCATGCTGCTGGGCGTGCTGACCGCCTGCGGCGACAAGGCCGACACCAACAATGGCAGCGGCGACGGCGAGGGCTTCCCCACTATGACGATCCAGATCGCCCACGTGAACCCCACCACCGATGACGACCAGTACAACAAGCTGGCCACCCTGTTCGCCGAGAAGGTGACCGCGGCCACCGACGGTGCCGTGACCTTTGAGATCTGCGGCAACTCCGAGCTGGGCGGCGAGGCCGACGTGCTGACTGGCTTCGACCTGGACACCCATCAGATGGGCATCATCACCAATGGCTCCTACGGCAACCTGTACGGGCCCTCTCTGGTGGTGGAGCTGCCCTTCATCTTCAAGGACAACGAGACTGCCTGGAACTTCCTGGATGGCGACATCATGAAGGAAGTCACCGACGGCCTGTATGACACGCTGGGCTACAAGGTCCTGGCCTGGGGTGAGGGTGGCTTCCGCAACATCCTGTCCCAGAAGCCCATCCGCACCCCCGCTGACCTGAAGGGTATGAAGATCCGCGTTCCCGGCATGGAGATGTTCATGGCCACCTTCCAGACCATCGGTGCTGCCCCCTCCGCTCTGGACTTCAATGAGACCTTCACCGCCGTGCAGCAGCACCTGATGGACGGCCTGGAGCTGCCCATCGCCAGCGCCTATACCGGCTCCTACTATGAGATCTGCGACTACTACGACATGACCGGCCACTTCTATAACGCCATCTCCCTGTCCTGCTCCAAGTCCTTCTGGGAGAGCCTGTCCCCCGAGCTGCAGGAGATCTTCCTGACGGCTGCCAAGGAGGCCGGCGCTGAGCAGCGCACCTGGCTGCAGACGGCCGCGGCCGATATGCTCTCCAAGATGGAAGATGGCGGCTGCACCATCATCGACGATGTGGACGTGGCTGCATTCCAGGAGGCCTGCGCGCCCGTGTACGAGGCCTATCGTGACAAGATCGGCAGCGATCTGCTGGATCGCGCGGTTGCCGCTGTGCAGTAAAGCTGCGGCGCATATCTGAATCGTATCAACTGACGCAGGGGGCGATGCAGAGAGCAGACAGCTCACTGCCCGCCCCCTGACGCATATAACAGGAGAAAGCTATGAAAGTCATCAAAACCATCAAGGACAAGATCCTGTTCGCCTACCAACTGGTAGCGGCGATCACGCTCGTGGTCCTTATCGCGGCCGCCGCGATCCAGGTGGTCACGCGCTATGTTATAGCACAGCCGCCCGGATGGACGGACGAATTGGCCCGTTTTGCCTTCGTGTGGTGCAGCGCCCTGGGCGCCGTGGTTGCCCTGGATAAGGGTATGCACGCCGGCATCACACTGCTGGAAGAAAAGCTGCCGGAAGCCGGCCGCCGTGTGCTGAAGATCATCTGCACCATTCTGGTGATCGCGATGGCGGCGCTGGTGGGCGTCAAGGGCGTGTCCCTGGTGAGCGTCACCGTTACGGTGCTCAGCCCGTCCCTGCACCTGTCCATGGCCGTCATCAACGTGTCCATCTGCCTGTGCGGCTTCGGTATGGCGCTGGTGGGCCTGGTGCAGCTGCTGGAGCTGCTGACCGGCGGTAAGGACGCCGCCAAGGTAGAAACCATGGAAGAGATCATCGAGGAAGGAGGTACCGCGGAATGACAGGTCTTATTATTTTCGGAAGTCTGCTGATCGGTATGTTCATGGGCCTGCCCGTGTGCTTTGCCCTGCTGGCCGCGTGCCTTATCTACCTGATCCCCTCCGGTATCCCTCTGACCATCGTGCCCCAGACCATGATCGCCGGCATGAACTCCTTCGTGCTGCTGGCGATCCCCCTGTTCACCATGACCGGCTATCTGATGGAGCAGACCAGTCTGTCCCGACGTCTGGTGGACTTTGTGGAGGCGCTGTTCTGCCGGTCCCGCGGCTCCATGGGCGTTGTGACCATCGTCACCTGCGCCATCTTCGCCGCCCTGACCGGTTCCGGCCCCGCCACCGTGGCGGCCATCGGCGCCATTATGATGCCGGCGCTGACCCGTGCCAACTATCCCAAATCCACCTCCGCCGGCATGATCGCCGCGGGCGGCGCCCTGGGTCCCATCATCCCGCCCAGCGCCAACATGGTGGTCTATGGCGCGGCCATGGGCCTGTCCGTGTCCAAGATGTTCATCGGCGGCGTGCTGCCCGGCATTATGATGGCGGTCGCCCTGTGCCTGGTGAACGTCTATCTGGCGGCCAAGTATAAGTTTGCCAAGAGCGATGTGCGCTATCCCAAGAAAGAGGTGCTGCGCCGCACGGCCCGCGCCATTCCCACGCTGGTCCTGCCGGTCATCATTCTGGGCGGCATCTACGGCGGTCTCGTCACGCCCACCGAGGCGGCGGTCCTCAGCGTGCTGTACGCCCTGATTTACGGCTTTGCGACCAAGGAGATCAAGGTCAAGGTCCTGTGGACGGTGCTGAGCAAGACGGTGCTGACCTCCGCGGTGGTGACGTTCATCATCTCTGTGGCCAAGACCTTCGGCTGGATCCTCTCCAAGACCCGCCTGCCCGCCATCATCGGCGAGGCCATCATGGAGGTCATCCCCAACAAGTGGGTGTATCTGGCGGTCCTGATGGCGCTGCTGTTCCTGGTGGGCTGCCTGATGGATACGATCCCCAGCATCCTGATCCTGGCCCCCATCCTGGTGCCTGTGGGCGTACAGTTCGGCCTGGACGAGCTGCACCTGGGCGTACTGTTCTGCATCACCCTGACGGTGGGCTTCATCACTCCGCCCTTCGGCATCAACCTGTTTACCGCGGTGTCCACCACGGGCGAATCCTACACGTCGGTGGTCAAGGGAGTTATCCCGTTCATGATCGTGATGATCATCTGCGTGCTGATCTGCGCCTTCGTCTCGCCCATCATCACCTTCCTGCCCGGCTTTATGATGGGCACATAAACGCCCATATCCGCGATCCAAAGGAGATGTATACAAATGAAATTGGGATTTATCGGGTTCGGCGAAGCGCCGCACCACATCTCGCGTGACTTTGTGAACAGTGATGTGGAGGTCCGCGCCTTCGACGTCTCGGCAAAGGACGACTCGCCCCGCGCGCAGAAAATGCGCGAGCATGCGGCCATGGACCAGGTGACGCTGGTGACCGACATGGCGGAGCTGATTGCCTGGGGCGACGTGTTCTTCTGCTTCACCAGTGCGGACGTGGCGCTGCCCATCGCCCGTCAGGCCGCGCCGCTGCTGCGTCCGGGCCAGTTCTATCTGGACATGAACACCACCTCTCCCCAGACGAAGCGGGAGATCGCTGCGGTGTTCGCGGACAGCCAGGGCGACTTCGTGGAGGGCGCGGTCATGGCCTCCGTCCCGGTGAACGGGAGCCGTGTGCCGGTCAGCGTCTGCGGCGCAAAGGCCAAAGAGGCGGCGGAGCTGCTGAACAGCCACGGCATGAAATTTACATACCTCAGCGACGATATCGGTCTGGCCTCCGCCACAAAGGCGCTTCGCAGCGTGCTGGCCAAGGGCATTATCGCCCTGGTCACGGAGACGGTGTTCGCCACGGACCACTACCATATCACCGAGGAAGTGCTGGACAAGATGAAGGTCACCATGTTCGATGAGCGTGGCTTCATGGGGTTCTGCCACTACTGCGTGGCCTCCGCCGCCATCCACAACGGGCGCTTCTGCCATGAGATGGAGGAGGTCCTCAAGACCCTGGACGACCTGGGCGAGAACAGCATCATGACCCAGGCGACGCTGAAAAAGTTTGAGTGGCTCCAGCAGGAGGGCTATGCTGCCTACTTCCCGGAGCGCGCCAAGACCTACGATGAGGTGCTGGCGGTGAAGAAAATGCTGGATGAGAAAAAAGGAGAAAAAGCAAATGTCTAATGTTGGATGCAGAATTTTTACGGAGGTGCCCCGGCCGCCCAAGGAGCTGGTGGAGCGCTTCCGCGGCCTGCCGGTGGCCAACATCGGCGACAATATGAACCGTATTTACTGCGTGGACTCCGCCATCCGTTCCATGAACGGCAAGCCCATGCTGGGCGTGGCGTACACGCTGCACCTGCCCTCCGGCGACAACCTGCTGCTGCACAAGGCCATTGAGATGGCCCAGCCCGGCGATGTACTGCTGATCTCCGCCGGCGGTCCTGAGCGCGCCTACTGCGGCGAGCTGATGATGATGGACTGCCGCAACCACGGCTTTGCCGGATGCGCCATTGACGGCTACCTGCGGGATATCGATGAGATCTCCCACATGGACTTCCCCGTGTTCGCCCGCGGCATCACACCCCAGGGCCCCTACAAGTTCGGCCCCGGCGAGATCAACGTGCCCATCGCCTTCGGCGGTCAGGTGGTTTTCCCCGGCGATATCGTTATCGGCGACACCGACGGCATGATCTTCGTGCGCCCCAGCGAAGCGGAGGAGATCCTGGAGAAGAGCTGGAAGCAGCACGCCAAGGAGGATATGCTCCACGCCAAGTACGACGAGGGCGCCACCGTGGCCTCCTACAATGAGGAGACCCGCGAGGCCACTCTGGCGGCGCTGGGCTGCCAGGTCATCGAAGGCCAGTGGAAGTGAGGTGCCGGCCATGAGTGAAGTGCTCCGCGTAGATGCGGAAAAGCTCCAGGTCGCCGTAGCGGCGATCATGGAGAAGGAGGGCGTTGCGCCGCAGGATGCCGCCATCGTGGCGGACAGCCTGGTGTCGGCCGAGCTGACCGGCCTGCAGTCCCACGGCGTGCAGCGTGTGAAATTCTATACCGACAGCATGGAGGCCGGCGGTACGGATCCCAGGTGCCGGATGAAGACGATCCGGGATTTCCCCGGCGGCGCATTGCTGGACGCCCAGGGCGCCCTCGGCATCGTGGCGGCCTACCGCGCCATGGAGCTGGCGATCCAGAAGGCGAAGGACGTGGGCATCGGCATCGTGAATGTCCGCAATTCCAACCACTGCAGCTGCACGGCCTACTATATCCGTATGGCGGCCAAGGAGAATATGCTGGCCATCGTCAGCTCCAACGCGCCCAAGTCTATGGCGCCCTGGGGCAGCCGCGAGAAGTACCTGGGCACGAACCCCCTGGCGGTGGGCGCACCCACCCACGGCGACCCGGTGATGATCGACATGGCCACCAGCGTGGTGGCCCGCGGCAAGATCATCCTGGCCGACAAGAAGGGCGACTCCATCCCGGAGGGGTGGGCCATCGATGTGGACGGCCATCCCACCACGGACGCGGCCAAGGCCCTGGAGGGCTGTGTGCTGCCCTTCGGCGGCGCAAAGGGCTCCGGCATCGCCATGATGATCGACGTATTCTCCGGCGTGCTGTCCGGCGCGGCCTATGGCAGCCACATCCACAACCCCTTTGCCCACCCCGAGGTGCCCATGGATACGGGGCACTGCATGATCGCCATCGACATCTCCCGCTTCCAGGACCCCGAGGAATTCAAGACCACCATGGACACCTACCGCAGCGAGGTGAAGGGCCTGAAGCCGGCGGCCGGCGTGGAGGAGATCTTCATGCCCGGTGAGATCGAGTGCAACAACTACCGCAAGAACCTGGAGGCCGGTCCTCAGCTGTCCCTGGCGGTGTACCGCGAGCTGGAGGGCCTGTGCGAGAAGCTGCATATCCCCTTTGACATTCTGAAGAAATAAGCGGAGGAAACGACGATGCTGATGCTGCAAGTACGCTATACCCTCCAGGAGGGCAAGGACCCCGCCGCCTTCGTCCACGCATTGGAGCAGGCGGATATCCCGGTCCGTACCCGCGCCGAGACTGGCTGCTGCCAGTATGAGTTCTTCTATTCCGCGTCGTCGCCGAACGAGGTCCTGCTGTTGGAGGCCTGGGCGGATGAGATCGCGCAGCAGGCCCACAAGGGCACGGCCCAGTGCGCCGAGCTGCAGAAGGTCAAGGCCCAATATGTGGCCGACGTGTCCTTCAGGCAGTATACGGCGGAATGAATACGACGTACCGGGCCTCTCCTGCGAGGGAGAGGTCCGGGCATCGCGGAGGTAAGTGCGTATGAATTGCGTGATCGACAAAATGACGTCGCCCCGTTCCCTGCTGATGATCCAGCGGGCGAAGGAGCTGCAGAAGAACGACAGCTCCTATATCTCCCTGGCCGGCGGCGAACCGGACTTTGATACGCCTGCGGCGGTGACCGAGGCGGCCATCGCCAGTCTGCGCCGGGGCAACACCCATTACGTGGTGGGCCCGGGCATCCCGGAGCTGCGGCAGGAGATACAGCAGAAGCTGCTGCGGGAGAACGGCATCCAGACAGAGGCTGACCGTATTTTGGTAACGCCGGGCGGCAAGATGGCCATTTATCTGGCGGTCCAGACTGTGCTGAACCATGGCGACAAGGTCCTGCTGCCGGAGCCGGCATGGGTATCCTATGAGTCCATCGTCATCTCCGCCGGTGCCGAAGCCGTAAAGGTCCCGCTGTCCCCGGCGGACCACTACCGGCTGACGGAGGCGCTGCTGGAGCAGCACTACACGCCGGAGGTGCGGCTCATCATCATCAACTACCCCAATAACCCCACCGGCCGCATCCTGCATCAGGACGAGGCGGAGGCGCTGTCCGCGTTCATGCAGCGCCACCCGGACGTGCTGCTGCTGTCCGACGAGGTGTACGACGCCATTGTCTATGACGGTGTGCGGTCCATCAGCATGGCCTCCCGCCCCGAGGTGGCGGACCGGGTCATCACCATCAACGGCTTTTCCAAGTTCGCGGCCATGACCGGCTGGCGCATGGGCTATCTCACCGCCCGCAGGGACATTTACGCCGCGATCTACAAGCTGTACCAGCAGAGCGTCTCCTGCATGAGCGGCTTTCTGCAGGAGGGCGCGGTGCAGGCCTTCCGCATCCCTGATGAGGTAGAGGCCATGCGCCAGAGCTACCAGCGCCGGCGCAACGCCTTTGTGGGCCGGCTCAATGCCATCCCGGGCGTGCACTGCCAGATGCCCGAGGGTGCCTTCTACGCCTGGGTGTCCTTCGATGTGGACATGACCTCCGACGAGATGTGCGACTACATTCTGGACCATGCCAAGGTGGTGGGCGTCTCCGGCGCGGCCTACGGCATGACCCAGGGCTGCTTCCTGCGCTTCTCCTTTGCCAGCGACGACGCGGCGCTGTCAGCCGCGGCCGACCGGATCGAGGCGGCTATGCGGGCATATCAACAACGATAACCGACGGAGCTTTCTTCCTGTCTTCCTCTCCCCACAAAACACCACACCCCACGGCGCTTGCGCCGTGGGGTGTGGTGTTTTGTGTCCAGCGCCGGTCTTTACTGCTTGTTTCCCGGCCGGAACGCGCCGCTGGGCGGGGTGGGGCGCTGCCGGGGTCAAAGCTGCCGCCGGGCATCTGACCGGGCTGACCGTCCATGCCGCCCATGCCGGTCTGTACGCTGCCGGTCTGGGCTGCGGCGGCTACCGCTTTCTGGTGACCCGGATGGAGGACGGGCGCAGCATGGCCATTTTCCTGGAATGCTATCAGGCCCGCCGTTCCGTGCGGACGGTGCTGGTGTGGTCCCTGGCGGCGGACGCGATCTGCACGCTGCTGGTGCTGGGGTTGGTGGCGCTGTGGGTGTCCAACCGCTGCGAAAATGCCGGGAGCATCGATACCGGCAAGCTCTTTGACCGGTTTTACCGGGCGGACCCGGCCCGCACCGCCAGCGGCTTCGGCATCGGGCTCTCCATCGCCCGGAGCATTGCCGAGGGCCATCGCGGTGCCATCTCCGCCCGCACGGAGGGCGATACCATCACCTTTACCGCCCTGCTGAAATAAACGGGACGGGGCCGTCAGGCCCCGTCCCGTACTTTTCTGCGTTAATTCTGATAGTGTACCCGCCACGCCGTGTCCAGCGGCTGGCAGGCGAGCGCCGTGCCGTCCAGGTCGGTGCGGTGCATATCCACGGCGCACAGCTGGGCGGCGTCGTAGGTGGTGTAGTAATACACCCCGGTGTCGGCATTGCAGCAGCTGGTATACAGCGTCAGCTCGCACGCGCCGTCCTCCAGCACGCAGCAGCCCCGCTGCTGTGCCGCCGCACCCAGAATGTGCAGGAGCTGGCTGACGCTCTCGGCCTCGCCGTCGCCGGAACGGCTGTTCAGCCGGGTAAAGGCCGTCCGTACAAAGCGGGAGGGGGAGGACAGGTCGCCGGGCAGCCCCATAGCGCCCATGCCCCGGCTGTACGTCTCCAGCGGCAGGGCGGGGGAGAAGCGGTTTTCCGGCGGCTGCGGGGACAGCTGGGCGTAGTCGTTCAGCCGGAACAGCTGCATGGGGAAGGGCGGCTCGTTGGTCAGCACGCCCGCCGGGTCCTCATAGACCCGCAGGCCCTCCGCCGTCTGCTCTACCGCGAAGCACTGCTCCCGGTCCGCCAGCAGCCAGTGCAGCCGGGCCGGGGGCAGCCCCGGCAGAAAGGCGTCGTCGGTGATGCGGCTCTCCGCCAGCAGGTCCCGGGCCTCCGCCGCCGTGGCGCAGCGGCCCAGCAGCCAGGGGATCAGCTCGAACTGGGCCACGTTGGCCTTTCCCGGTGCGCAGGGGCCGTATACGGCGCTGCGGACGAAGTTCAGCCCCGCCATGCACAGGCCCTTCTCGTTCGCCGCGTCATAGTACAGGGGGTAGCCGTCCTGTACGGAGGCCATGCCGATCATGGCGTAGTGCCGCGTCAGGTCCGGCAGGTGCCGCATGGGCAGGGGAAAGAGCCGGGGTGTGATGACCACCTGCTCGCCGAAGCCGCGCTCATAGTCCAGATTGCGCCCGAAATAGAAGCATTTTGTCTTGTATGTGGCCGCAGTGCACATGGGCCGGGACCTCCTTTTATTCGTTATCCGCCGGCTCGGCGGGGTACTGCCGCTTCAGGAAGGAGAGAAAATACCGGACGGCGCTGTTGGCCGGCGGCGGTGTTTTCACCGCCGCGCCCAGCCGGCGTGACAGCGGCTCCGCCAGCGGGAGCACCCGCACCTGGCCCTCATAGCCCGCCAGAGAGAAGGCGGACAGCACCGACACGCCCAGCCCCGCCGCCACCATAGACAGTATGGCCGCGTCGTCCGACGCCGTGACCTCCAGCCGTGGTGCCTCCGGCGGCAGCAGCCGCGCCACATACTGCTCCGGGCAGGAGAGAAACGTCTCCTGCAGCAGGCGCTCCAGGGGGATAACGTCCTCCGTCCAGGGGAAGTCCGGCGGCACCACCGCCACCAGCGGCGCGTCCGTCAGCGGCGTCCAATAGAAGCCCTTGCCGCAAGTCTCCTCCACCAGGGCCAGCTGCACCCGTTCCTCCTCCAGCGCCGCGGCCAGCTCATAGCCGCCCACCAGCACGTCGATCTTGATCTCCGGGTGCAGTTTGCGGAACTTCTGCAGCAGCGCCGGCAGCCGTGCCCGGGCAATGCTGGCAAAGCAGCCGATCCGCAGCACGCGGTTGTGGGCCTCGCCCTGGGCCGCCGCCTCCCGCCGCAGGGTCTCACTGGCGCGCAGATAGTCCTGTATATAGGGCAGCAGGTGCTCACCCTCCTCCGAGAGCCGGACGCCGTGGCTGCTGCGGGTGAGCAGGGTACAGCCCAGCTCGGCCTCCAGTTTGTTCACCATGTGCGTCATGGCGGACTGGGTGTAGCCCAGCTGCGCCGTCGCCTTTCCAAAGCTGCCGCACTGCACTGCCGTCAGCAGCGCCCGCAACCGTTTGTCATCCATAGGGGCCTCGCTTTCTGTACAAATTGGACAAAATTGCAACGATTATTTTTAACTATATCACAAGAGCTATCGCCGTTCAATGCCATAAACGTAAACTTTCCACCAACGATTTGGAAAATGCGGTAAACGTTTTTATACGCCATCAAAATTTTTCATGCGCCGTTCGATAAGCGTCATTTCCGTAATGATGAAAAGCATGATACGCTATATGCACAGGATGCAACGCGCTTTAAAACGTGAGTTTGCACCGGCGCGCCGCAGTCGGCGGCGTGGGAACAAGAGAAGAGAAATGGAGAAATCAGAATGATCGGACAGAGGAAAAACACCGCGGCAGATATCGTTGTCGTGGGCTTTGCGCTGTTTTCCATGTTTTTCGGCGCGGGCAACGTGATCTTCCCGCCCTTTTTGGGCATGGAGGCCGGCAGCCAGTGGCTGGCGGGCTTTTCTGCCTATTTCATTGCGGATATCGGTCTGGCGATGATGGGTATGTTTGCCCTGCTCCGCGTGGGCAGCAGCGAGAAGGTACTGGAACGGGCGGGCAAAGTCCCCGCCGAGATCCTCATGTGCGCCATCATTCTGTGTATCGGCCCCATGGTGGCCATCCCCCGCACCAGCGCCAGCACCTATGAGATGGCCATCGCGCCCAACCTGTCCGGCGTATCGCCGGTGGTGTTCTCCGTGGTGTTCTTCGCGGTGATCCTGGCTCTGTGCATCAAGGAGTCCGCCGTGGTGGACATTGTAGGCAAGGTGCTCACGCCGCTGCTGCTGGTGGGTCTGTTCGCCATTATTATCAAGGGTGTGATCACGCCGCTGGGCGACATCGCGCCCCTGGCGCAGATCGACAACGTGGCCGTCACCGGCATCAAGGCCGGCTACCAGACCATGGACGCGCTGGCGGCCCTGCCCTTCGGCATCATCGTGCTGCAAAGCGTTACCGCCAAGGGCTATCAGCGGGGCCAGAGCCAGCTTCGCGTGGTGGGCGGCGCCGCGCTGCTGGCGGGCGTGCTGCTGCTGGCGGTGTATATGGGTCTGGCCTATCTGGGCGCCACCGTGTCCGCACAGTACACGTCCTCCATCGGCCGCGCGGCCCTCATCATGGCCATCATAGAGGCGTTGATGGGCAAGACCGGCATGGTGATCTTCGGCGTGGTGGTGGGCCTGGCCTGCGTCACCACGGCCATCGCCCTGACCAGCTCCGCCGCGGCGTATTTCACGGAGCTGTGTCGCGGGAAGATCAGCTACAAGGTGTTCGTGACGGCCATCTGCGTGTTCAGCGCCGTGGTGTCCAACCTGGGCCTGGACCGTATCGTGGCCGTGGCCGCGCCGGTGCTGGATATAGTATATCCCCCCACGCTGGTGCTTATTTGCGTCTCCCTCATCATACCCAAGGTCCACGGCTTTGTCAGCCGGGGCGCTGCGCTGGGCGCACTGCTGACCAGCGTGCTGTGCACCCTGCACACCTGCGGTGTGAAGCTGCCGCTGGTGGAGGCCCTGCCGCTGTATGATCTTGGCCTGAGTTGGCTGCTGCCCGCCGCCGTATTTGGCCTTGCCGCCCAGCTGCTGACGCTGCTGCCCGGCGTCCGCTGTGCGGAGAAGCCCGCCCGCCGCGCCAGCGAAAAGCATTAAACCGCTTCCCCCGGGCGGGGCCGTTCTTACCCCACGGTCCCGCCCTTCTCTCCTATATTTATTATATACCGGCGGCTGTCTGAAACAGTCCGCCGGCGGGATCGGCTTGACAAGAGCAGGCGTTTGCCGTACAATAAACACGCTGCTGACGTCGAAAGTACGCTTGAGACGGAAGATGCGCCATAGGTTCTGCGCCCGCGAAGCGGGCGCTGTGGTCGTGTCGCGGTGGCGGCGCGGCTTTTTTATTTGGCCGCGGATCTTACGACGGGAGGTTTTGCTATGGAAACACGGGTGGCGGTCATTGCGGTCATTGTGGAAAATGAGGACGCGGTGACGGAGCTGAACGCGCTGCTGCATCAGTACGGCGCATATATCATCGGGCGGATGGGCGTGCCCTACCGCGCCCGGGGCGTGAACATCATCTCCGTGGTGCTGGATGCGCCGCAGGACGCGATCTCCGCCCTCAGCGGAAAGATCGGGCGGCTGGAGGGTGTCAGCGCCAAGACGCTGTACTCCAACGTGATCACACCGATAGAAGACAGATAGGCATGCTGCACGACAGCTTTGTATAAGAGACCGTATCACGGGAAGGAGAAAACAACATGAAAAAAATGATATCCCTGCTGCTGGCGCTGGCGCTGGCACTGACGCTGTGCGCCTGCGTAACGCCGAAAACGCCTATGCCCATTGAGGATGGCGACAAATCCGCCGCCCAGCCGGTCACTGTGCGGTTGGGCGGGCTGAAGGGCCCTACCTCCATGGGCATGGTAAAGCTGTTTGACGATGCGGACAACGGCCTGGGCCAGAACGCGTATACGTACACCATCGCGGCCAGCGCCAATGAGCTGACGCCCCAGCTGGTGCAGGGCGAGCTGGATGTGCTGGCGGTGCCGGCCAACGTGGCGGCCATCCTGTACAACCAGACGGAGGGCGGCGTGGTGCTGCTGGCCGCCGGCACGCTGGGTGTGCTGTATATCGTGGAAAAGGGCGGCGAGACGGTGACGGACATTGCCTCGCTGAACAGAAAGACCATCTACGCCACCGGCAAGGGCGCTACCCCGGAGTACGCGTTGACCTACCTGCTCTCACAGCACGGGCTGACTCTGGGTGAGGACGTACAGGTGGAGTGGAAGAGCGAGCCCACGGAGATCGTGGCCCTGATGGCGGAACAGGACAACGCCGTGGCCATGCTGCCCCAGCCCTTTGTCACCGTGGCGCAGAGCCAGGTGGAGGGCCTGCGCGTGGCGCTGGATCTGAGCGCCGAATGGGATGCGCTGGACAACGGCAGCCGCCTCGTTACCTCGGTGCTGGTGGCCCGTAAGGCATTTGCCGATGAACACCCGGCGGCGCTGGCGGCCTTTTTGGAGGACTACGCCGCCAGCACGGACTACGCCAATGAGCACCCGGCCGAGGCCGCTGTGCTGGTGGAGAAATATGGCATCGTCAAGGCCGCCGTGGCGGAGAAGGCGTTGCCCCAGTGTAACTTGGTATGTATTACCGGCGTGGATATGAAGGTCGCCGTGGGCGGCTATCTGCAAACGCTGTATGACCTGAAGACGGAGGCCGTGGGCGGCGCCATGCCCGGTGACGGCTTCTACTGGATGGGCGCATGAGCACACCTGCGGACAAAAAAATAAAGACCTGGCAGCGTGCCGGCGCGGTGGTGCTGGCCCTGTCGGTCTGGCAGGCGGCCTCCTGGGCCGTGGGCTCGGCACTGCTGCTGCCGGGACCGGTAACGGTGCTGGGGCGGCTTTGCGCCCTGGCGGTGACAGCGACCTTCCGGCGGGCGGTGGCGTTCAGCTTTTGCCGTATCGCCGGCGGCTTTGCCCTGGCACTGGTGCTGGCCTTTGTGCTGGCGCTGGCGGCGGGACGCTGGCCGGTGGTGGAGGTGCTGCTGCGGCCCTATGTGCTGGCCATCAAGGCGGTGCCGGTGGCGTCGTTCATCATCCTGGCACTGATCTGGATGCGGACATCGGCGCTGCCGCTGTTCATCTCATTCCTGATGGTCTTCCCCATTCTGTACACCAACGTGCTGGCGGGCCTCCGCAGTGCGGATGGCCAGCTTCTGGAAATGGCCCGGGCCTTCCGGGTGCCCTGGCGGCGGCAGCTGCACAGCATCCTGCTGCCGGCGGTGGAGCCGTTCCTGCTGGCGGGCTGCGCCGCGGCCCTGGGCATGAGCTGGAAGGCCGGTGTAGCGGCCGAGGTCATCGGTGTGGTGGCCGGCTCCCTGGGCGAGAGACTGTACGACGCGAAGATCTACCTCCAGACCGCCGACCTGCTGGCCTGGACCGTGGTGATCGTGGCGCTGAGCGCCCTGTTTGAGCGCGCGGTGCTGGCCCTGCTGCGGCGGGGCTTCCGTCGGCTGGAAAGGGGGTGCGGCACATGAACGCGGCACATCTGTACAAGCGCTTCGGCGACAAGGCCGTGCTGGAGGACGTGAGCCTGACCGTCCCGGACGGGGCGGTGGTGTGTCTGATGGCCCCCTCCGGCCGCGGCAAGACCACGCTCCTGCGTTGTATCGCCGGGTTGGAGATGCCGGACAGCGGCACCGTCACCGGCGTGCCGGAGCGATTGGGATTCGTGTTTCAGGAGGACCGTCTGTGCCCACAGCTGGACGCCGTGGAGAACGTGCGTCTGGTCACGGGCCGGGCCATGTCCCGGCCGGATATCGAGGCGCACCTGCGGGAGCTGGGATTGGCGGACTGCCTGGACCAGCGGGCGGCGGAACTGTCCGGCGGACAGCGGCGGCGGGTGTCCATTGCCCGGGCAGTATGTTATGTGCCGGAGCTGCTGCTGCTGGATGAGCCCTTTAAGGGCCTGGACGGCGCGGCCCGGGACCGGACGGTGCAGTATCTTCTGCGGCACCGGAACGGCGCGGCGGTGCTGTGCGTTACCCATGACCGGGCGGACGCCGCGGCGTTGGGTGCAGAGATCGCGGAAATATGAAAAGAGACGGCGGATGCCGTCTCTTTTTGCTTTATCTGATCTGCCCGTTGCCGCGGATGACGTATTTATACGTGGTCAGCTCGTCCAGACCCATGGGGCCCCGAGCGTGGAGCTTCTGGGTGGAGATGCCCATCTCGCAGCCCAGCCCGAACTCGCCGCCGTCGGTAAAGCGGGTGGAGGCATTGACATACACGGCGGCGCTGTCCACCCCGTTGACAAAGGCCTCGGCGTGGGCGGGGTCTTCGGTGACGATGGCCTCGCTGTGGCCGGTGGAGTGGGCGGCAATGTGGGCGATGGCCTCGTCCACGCTGTCCACGAGCTTCACGGCCAGGATATAGTCCAGAAATTCGGTGTCGAAGTCCCGTTCGCCGGCGGGGGTACCGGGAATGACCGCCGCGGCGCGCTCGTCCAGCCGCAGCTCCACGGGGACCTTGCCTGTGGCGGCTCGGTCATCCACCAAACGCTTTTTCAGCCGGGGCAGGAATTCCGCCGCCACCGCGCTGTGTACCAGCAGCACCTCTTCGGCGTTGCACACGGAGGGACGGCTGGCCTTGGCGTTTTCCACAATGTTCAGGGCCTTGCTCAGATCGGCGCTCTCGTCTACATACACATGGCAGATACCGGTACCCGTCTCAATGCAGGGCACGGTGGCACCGGCTACGCAGGCCCGGATCAGTCCCGCGCCGCCCCGGGGGATCAGCAGGTCCACCAGACCCTTGGCGGTCATGATGTCCGCGGCAGACTGGTGGGTGGTGTCGTCCACGATGTTCAGAATGTCCGGGTCGCCGCCCTCGGCGGCGATGCCGGCCTTCAGTGCCTGCACGATGGCGCGGGCGGTGCGGTAGGCCTCCCTGCCGCTGCGGAGTACGCAGACGTTGCCGGATTTCAGCGCCAGGGCCGCCGCATCTGAGGTAACGTTGGGGCGGCTCTCATAGATAATGGACACCAGCCCCAGAGGGACCTGTACCTTCTGGATGACCAGACCGTTGGGGCGGCGTACCTCGGACAGCACACGGCCGGTGTGGTCCGGCAGGGCGGCAATGGCCCGCACGCCGTCGGCCATACCCGCCAGTCGGTCATGGTCCAGCCGCAGCCGGTCCAGCATCACGTCGGAGATATGCCCCCGGGCATCGCTCATGTCGGCTTCATTTTCCGCCAGAATAGCGCCCTCATGGGACAGAAGACTGTCGGCCATGGACAGCAGCAGGGCGTTTTTGCCTGCCTCGTCCAGGACGGCCAGTCCGCCCCGGGCGGCGCGGGTCTTTTTCAGAATATCGATAGTGGTCATGGCTCACTTCTCCTTTGCCAGAAATCGGGTGCCCACAGGCTTTCCGCCCACGATGTCGTACAGCAGGGCGGGCTTGCTGCCATTGGCGATGACCATCTGGCAGCCGACCTCGGTGACGATTTGCGCAGCCTTCAGCTTGGTGGCCATGCCGCCTGTGCCCAGGCTGCTGCCGCTGCCGCCGCCCAGAGCGAGAATGTGCGCGTCGATGGACGGTACCACAGGGATAAGCTTCGCGGCGGGATCCCTGTGGGGATCGCCGTCATACAGGCCGTCGATATCACTGAGCAATATCAGCAGATCGGCCTGCACCGCCGCCGCCACGATGGCGGAAAGCGTGTCGTTCTCGCCGATGGTGTTCTCCACGCCCACCTCGTCGGTGGCCACGGTGTCGTTTTCGTTGATGACAGGCAGCGCGCCCAGCTCCAACAGGCGAAAAATGGTGTTCCGCATATTACGGCTGCGCTGCTCGTTCTTTACATCCTCGCCGGTGAGCAGCACCTGCGCCACTGTGTGATTGTACTCGTTGAACAGCTTGTCGTAGGTGTACATCAGCTCGCACTGGCCCACGGCGGCGGCCGCCTGCTTCGTGGGCATATCCTTAGGTCGTCCCGGCAGGTTCAGCTTGCCCACGCCCATGCCGATGGCGCCGGAGGAGACGAGAATGATCTCGTGCCCGGCGTTTTTCAGGTCGCTCAGGACCTTGCACAGGCCCTCCATCCGCTGGATGTTCAGCCGTCCTGTGGCGTGGGCCAGAGTAGAGGTGCCGACTTTTACCGTGATACGCATAGAAATGCCCCCTTCGGGAAAGGAATTTGGAGCCATTATACTACGAAACCCCGGGGATGAAAAGAAAAATTTTCCTTGACAGGAGGGAGAACATCGTGATATGCTAACTGTACTAACACGCATAGTACACTTGATACGGAAAGGAGCGTGTGCGATATGATCGTGCTGGATTACCGGGACAGCCGTCCCCTGTACCAGCAGGTGAAGGACAGCCTGCGGCGCATGATGCTGACAGGGCTGCTGGAGCCGGACGAAAAGCTGCCCTCCGTGCGCTCTCTGGCTACGCAGCTGGCCATCAACCCCAACACCATCCAGCGGGCTTACGCGGAGCTGGAGACCGAGGGGTATATCTACTCCGTCACCGGCCGGGGCAGCTTCGTCTCCGCCGGAGACGGCGAGCACGCCCGGCGCATAGCGGAGCTGACGCAGCAGCTGCGGCCGCTGGTGGAGGAGCTGAAAAGCCTCGGCTGCACACGTGAGCAGCTGCTGGCACTATGGGAAGGAGGAGATGAGGTATGATCGAGGTAAAAAACGTCGTCAAGAGCTTTGACGGCTTCCGGGCGCTGGACGGCCTGACCATGACGGTGCCCCACGGCGCGGTGTACGGACTGGTGGGCCCCAACGGTGCGGGCAAGTCCACCATCATCCGCCATTTGGCGGGCATCTACCGGCAGGACAGCGGCGACGTGCTGGTGGATGGTCAGCCGGTATATGAGAACACCGCCGTGAAGAGTCGTATGGCCGTTATCGGCGACGACTGGTACTACTTCCCGCAGTCGGGCATCCGGGAGATGGCGAAATTCCTCGCCGGTATCTACCCGGATTTCAGCTGGGAGCGCTACCACAAGCTGAAGGAGGTGTTCCCGCTGGACGAAAAGCTGATGCTGCGCCGCATGTCCAAGGGTATGCAGAAGCAGGCGGCCTTCTGGCTGACGGTGTGCTGCATGCCGGAGTACCTGATCCTGGACGAGCCGGTGGACGGTCTTGACCCGGTGATGCGGCGGCAGGTGTGGTCGCTGCTTCTGGGCGACGTGGCGGAGCGCGGCACGACGGTGCTGGTCTCCAGCCACAACCTGCGGGAGCTGGAGGACGTGTGCGACCACGTGGGCATCCTGAACCATGGCAAGGTGCTGCTGGAGCGTAGTCTCAGCGATCTGCAGGACAACACGGTGAAGCTGCAGGTGGCCTATCAGGGCGTTACCGAGCCGCCGCTGCCGGCGGAGCTGAACATCCTGCACCGCAGCCACGTGGGACGGGTGTACACCTATATCGTCCGGGGCAGCAGTCAGGAGATCATGCGCCGGATGCAGATCACCGAGCCGGTGTTGCTGGAATCCATCCCGCTGACGCTGGAGGAGATATTCATCTACGAGCTGGGAGGTGTGGATTATGCCGCGAAAGACATCCTTCTGTAACGCTGCGCTGCTGCGCAGCGATATAAAGCGCTACTGGCCGCTGCTGTTTTTGTATGTGGCCGTGTGGGTGGTGATCCTTCCCATGCAGATACTGTCGGCGAGCCGGGAGTGCGACGGCGTGGCGGAGGGCATCATGACCGTGCTGCAGCTGCGGCAGCACAACGTCATCATCCAGTCCATACCCGCCTCCGTGGTCATGTCGCTGCTGTTCGGCTGCTTTGCGGCCATGGCGGTGTGGTCGTACCTGATGTCCGGCCGCACCGTGGGACTGATGCACGCCCTGCCGGTGACACGGACACAGGCATTTTTCTCCCACGTCCTCTCCGCGCTGGGAGCGCTGACGGCGGGGAACGTACTGATCTTCCTGCTGACCGCTCTGTGCAGCGCCGGCTTCTCCTACGTGGACTGGGCGGCGCTGGGCACGTGGCTGCTGCTGACGGAGCTGATGGCGCTGTTCTTCTTCGCGCTCGGCTCCCTGTGCGCCATGGTCACGGGATGGCTGCTGGCGGTGCCGGTGCTCTACGGCGCGATGAACGTCATCGCCCTCCTGCTGTACGCGGTGATAAGCACAATGACGCAGATGTTTTACTTCGGCTACAGCAACAGCGACATTCCGGAGTTCATCACCTGGCTGACACCGGTGGGTCGGATCTGGGATGCCGTGGCCAACGGCGGCGCCCAGCCCATCGAAGTGCAGTTCCGCGAGCCCATCGGCACCCAAAGCTATCAACGCGTCCAGCTGCCGGCCTCCGCCTTCTCCACCTGTATCATCTACGCCGCGGTGGGCATCGCACTGCTGGCACTGGTGTGGTGGCTGTATAAAAAGCGTCCCAGCGAGACGGCCGGCGACGCTATGTCCTTCCGGTGGCTGCAGCCCATCGCCCGGTGGAGTATCGGACTGTGCGGCGGTCTGGGGCTGGGTCTGTTCCTGCGCTATACCGCCTTTATCGATGGCGGCTTCGCCTGCCTGCTGATCTGCCAGCTGGTCATGGGCGTGATCTGCTTCTTCGCCGCCCAGATGCTGCTGCAGAAGAAGTTCCGCATCTTCAACAAGCGCTGGTGGCTGGAGACGGCGGCCATGGTGCTGGTGCTGGCGGCGGTGACGGTGTGCGTGAAGCTGGACATCACCGGCTATCAGCACCGCGTCCCGGACGCGGAGGACGTGACCTCCGTCCGCTTCAGCGCCAGCTATGCGGATTTCACCGCCGATGATCCCGCAGCGGTGGAGAGCGTGATCTCCCTCCACCGCGCCATTCTGGAGCAGTACGATGAGACAGGCGAAAGGCTGGAGAACCAAACCTATCTGGACACGGAGGGCGGCCCGATCACCCGCTATGTGCGTGTGGACTACCAGCTGCGGAACGGCACGAGTCTGTGTCGTGAGTGGAGGGTATCGATCGTCAACGGCTCCGATATCCACCGGCTGCTGACCCAGCTGGTGAGCCGCACCGACTGCCGGGAATCCCTTATGGGTCTGGATGTCCTGCGGAAATATGGCGGCGTGAGCAACGTGGCGGGCGGCTACGTCACCCAGTACGAGACCGGCGCGTTTGCGGATCTGACCCGCCAGCAGGCGCAGGATCTGGTGTCCCATGCGCTGGCGGACGCCGCCAACAGCCGCGCACCCATCGACCCCCTGCGCGACGATATGTACAGCAGCACCAACCTTGACATTGAGATTCGGCTCAACACCGACAAGGGCAACGTCTCCTTCAGCCTCAACGTCCCCGACTTCGCCGTGGAGACAAAGGCGTTCCTCGATGCACTGGAATTCGAGGAGCCGGTGGACGGCACCTACGATAGCCCGGAAAAATGCTATGACGACGAGCTGTATGAGGATGAATACGGCTGCTCTACAAAGGCCGTCGGTCAGGTTCTGTACGACTGAGACACCAGAGGCGCACCGTCCCTCTCCCCTCCCCTTATAAGAGCAGGCCCCCGGCTTTTGCCGGGGGCTGCTGCTGTTTACTCGTTGGTGTAGTTGTCGAAATAGCCCTGAATGTAGACGATGGGCGTGCCCTTGTCACCGGAGCCGCTGGTCAGGTCGCACAGAGAGCCGATCAGGTCGGTGAGGTTCCGGGGCGTGGTGCCCTCGGACACCATGTTGCCCACCAGAGACTGCTTGGCGTCCTTGGCCTTGATCTTCTCGGAGATGGCGTTCTTCAGCTCCTCGCCGCTGAGGTCGGCGAACTCCTTGTCCGCCAGATACTTCAGCTTCAGCTCGTTGGGCGTACCAACCAGACCGCTGGTATAGCCGGGAGCCACCACGGGGTCAGCCAGCTCCCAGATCTTCCCGGCGGGATCCTTAAACGCGCCGTCGCCGTAGACCATGGCCTCCACCCGCTTGCCGGTGGCGTCGCTCATCGCCTTGCCGATGGCCTCCGCCACCGCCTTGGCGTCGCGGGGAAACAGCTTCACGCGGTCGTCGTCCGCCTTGTTGCTGCCCAGCAGGCCGTACTGGGCGTTGTAGCCGCTGCCGTCCACGGGCGCGGTCAGCAGGTCGTCCAGACCCAGCACCACCTTGGCACCGGCGGTGGTCAGCAGACGCTTGCTGCGCTGGCGGCTGTGGATGTCGCAGGTGATCACCGTGTCGGTGTAGGGCAGGATGGCGGTGACGCGGTTGGCGAACACGATCTCCGCCTGGGCACCGGCCTCTTCGATGATGGACTTGTAATAGGCCACATAGTCCACGCCGGTGAAGGGATGCACCACCTCACCGAAAGCCGCGCGGAACTGCTCCAGCGACAGTACATCGTGCCACGGGTCGATGCCGGCCTCGTCCAGCTGGTCCAGACTCACCAGATGGTTGCCCACCTCGTCGGAGGGATAGCTCAGCAGCAGCACGACCTTCTCCGCGCCCATGGCGATGCCGCGCAGCAGCAGGGAGAAGCGGTTGCGGCTGAGGATGGGGAACGCCACGCCCACGGTCTTGCCGCCGGTCTTGGCGCGCACGTCCTCGGCGATCTGCTCACAGGTAGCGTAGTTGCCCTGGCAGCGGGCCACCACGGACTCGGTCACGGCCACCACGTCGCCGTCACGGGCGGTGATGTTGTTTTCAGCCAGCGCATTCAGCACGGTGCTGACGGTGATGTCCACCACGCTGTCGCCCTCGCGGAAGATGGGGGCGCGCACGCCCCGGACCACGGTACCCAAAGTTCTGCTCATAGCGGAAGCCCTCCTGATATAATTAAGGTGTTGTGTTGAAATCGTCAAAGGCAGCGCAAACGCGCAACAAAAAATAGTATATCACAAAATAAACATAAGTAAAATACATTAAATTGATATCTGCATTTTGATTAGCTAATGATGCGGCTGGCGCAGAAATTCCTCTTGCTTTTTTGCGGGAAATGTGTATAATAACAGGGTACGCAAGTGAATACGGGCTTGTAGCTCAGCTGGGAGAGCGTTCGGTTCGCATCCGAGAGGTCGAGGGTTCGAATCCCTTCAGGTCCACCAAAATGAAAACCGTCCGAAAGGGCGGTTTTCATTTTGCCGTGGGCCTGCGGGAGTCGAAGTTTATCCCCCCTTGCGGGGGAAATCCCTTCAGGTCCACCAAAAATAAACCACCCGCAGGGGTGGCTTTATTTTTGCTGCGCCCTGCCAACGCGCTGCCTCACTGTGCGTCCTGTTGCGCTTTGCCCCGCGCTGTGGTATACTGCACATAGCTATCCCCACATCGCCTTCATAAAGGAGGACTGCCTGTGTCTACTATGTTGGAGCGCCGCTACCGGCGGCAGCACCTGAACTGTGTGCGGCACATCACCCTGGACCCCAAGGGCCGGGGCGTGGTGCGTATCCACATGATCCCACCCCGTGAGGACGCGGAAAACGCGCCCTTTCTGCTGCTGCTCAACGGCAGCAAGCTGGTGCCCCTGAACCTGAGCTGGGCCATCCTGCTCTCCTGCTTCATGGACCGGCTGGAGCCCTTTGCCGGGCTGGAGATCACCGAGAGCGACTGGAACGCCATGGCCGCCGGTGCGGTGGCCCGGACCCATAAGGTCTACCCCTTCACGCCCAAGGAGCGTCTGGCGGAGGACCTGCAAATCATGATAGAGTCCCTGGTGGCCATTGCCCGGGGGCAGGAGCCGGAGGCGGAGGTCGCGCCGCTGACGCTGGGGGAATACGCCCCCGAGATGACCGCGCCCCACCGTATGGACCTGATGGTCAGCGCCATGACCCGTGACGGCGCGTGGCACTGCAACCAGAAGTGTCTGCACTGCTATGCGGCGGGACAGCCCCTGTCCGACACACCGGAGCTGACCACCGCCCAGTGGAAAGAGATTTTGACGAAACTGCGCGCGGCCAATATCCCCCAGGTGACGTTCACCGGCGGCGAGCCCACCCTGCGCGCCGATCTGGTGGAGCTGGTGGATGCCGCCCAGTGGTTCGTCACCCGGCTGAACACCAACGGCCGCCTGCTGACGCCGGCACTGTGCCAAAAGCTGTATGACGCCAGCCTGGACAGTGTGCAGGTGACGCTCTACAGCCATGATAAGGACATTCACAACGCCCTGGTGGGTGCCGACGGCTTTGACGACACCGTGGCGGGCATCCGTGCCGCTGTGGCGGCGGGGCTGTCCGTGTCCGTGAACACGCCCCTGTGCAGCCTGAATACCGCCTATGACGAGATGCTGCGCTTCGTCCACAGTCTGGGCGTCCGCTATGTGACCTGTTCCGGGCTGATCCCCTCCGGCGGCGCGGTGGGCGACGAGAGCCGCGCCACGGCGCTGACGGAGCAGCAGCTCACCGACGTGCTGACAAAGGCTGTGGCGGCGACGGAGGAGCTGGAAATGGAACTGGACTTCACCAGCCCTGGCTGGCTGAAGGAGGAGACGCTGCGCGCCCTGGGCCTGACCCTGGTGCCCAGCTGCGGCGCCTGCCTCAGCAACATGGCCATCGCCCCGGACGGCGGCGTGATCCCCTGCCAGAGCTGGCTCAGCAGCCAACCCTTGGGTAATATCCTCGCCGACGACTGGGACAAGATCTGGCAGAGTGAGCGCTGCGCGGCCATCCGGGCCAGGAGCGCCAAAATGGAGCAGCTGTGCCAACTGCGTGAAAGCAACCGGGAGGAGGGCGCCCTATGCTGAAGAAACTGCACGTTCTGCTGCTTGTCTTACTGGCGGCGGTTTGCTTTACCGCCACCGCATGGGCAGATTACGACTACATCGAGCAGTACGGCGTTATGGTGACGCCCAACACGGAGGATGGCAGCCTGCTTATCACCGTGAAGCTGGAGTGGACGCCGCTGGAGGAGCTGCCCTACGGTCAGGAGTTGAAGATCGGCGTACCCAACGGCTCCATCCGGGATGTGGCGGCGCAGACGGACAACATCGAGCGCCTGGACTTCGATAACAGCTATATGTATGTCTATCTTGACCGCGCCTACGAGGCGAACGAGACGTTTTCCTTCGCCTACTCGTGGGTGCAGGAGTATATGTATCAGCTCAGCACCAACGGCGTTATTGAGGACTATGACAATGTTCACTATGACTATGTGACCTACGACTACACCGCCGGGTGGTTCGACGAGGCCAGGATCGGCCAGATGACCCTCATCTGGAACGACCCTGCCGGGCTGACCGGCCAGCTGGAGAGCACCGGCACCGCGTCGGCGGAGTTCGTCCGGAGCGGGGACAAGCTGATCTGCACCGCCGAGGATCTGGGCTACGGCGAGACCATGGGCGTTTCTGCCCGGTACGAGAACTGGCCGGTGCAGCTGTCCGAGGAGAACAGCCTGGACAACATTCCCTCCGACTACGACCCCTATGTGTATGTGCCATGCGAGCATTTTGTTGAGGACGACACCGGTGATGCCATCGTCGGCATGATGGTGATGATCTTTGTGGTGATCTTTATTATCGTGCTGATCTCCGCCGCCCGCCGGGGCGACGGCTACGCCGGCGGCTTCGGCACCCGGTATGTGTTCGTCAACCACCTGTGGTATCCCGCCGGGCCGGACGGCAGGCCCCGTCCCGGCAGCGTGGGCACCAAAACAAAGCCCAGACCGCCCAGAAGCGGTGGCGGCGGCTTCGGCGGCGGAAGCCGTGGCGGAGGCTTTGGCGGCGGCGGATTTGGCGGAGGCAGCCACTGTGCCTGCGCCAGCAGCTGCGCCTGTGCGTGCGCCTGCGCCTGTGCCGGCGGCGGCCGCGCCGGCTGCTCGGCCAAGAACCTCTACGGCGTGGGCCTGGACGAAACACTGTCCGAAAAGCTCTGATACAAAAAACATCCCCCGACCGGGGGATGTTTTTTGCTTACGAGTATTGGAAACCTCTGCCCGGCTCCTTGAACTCCGCCACACGTTTGTTAAAGCTGGCGAAGGCCGCGTCCTCGAAGGCCAGGGTGTCCTCGGCGCCCATCTGCCGCAGCAGCCACTTGCACAGCGGAGGATTTAGGATCAGCAGCGGACCGATCAGCGCCGTGGCGTGCAGCCCGCCCCGGTAGAAGCCCTCCAGCTTCGACTCCGGTGTGCGGCCAACGCCCCGCACGGTGTCAAACCAGCCCTCCGTCTCCGCTGCGTCGTAGTGGAAGCCGAACAGGCTCTTGAAGCCGACGACTTCCATGCTGTCAAAGGTGCCCAGGAAGAAGCTGTTGTGCCGCTTCATCATGGTGTACCGCACCCGTCCGGGCAGAATGCCCAGCCCCTCTATGGTGTCGGCGCTGTCGCTTTCTATGGCGGCGGAAAACACGTCCGGCGCGTTGCCGGTCAGCAGGATCAGCTGTCCCGCGTCCGCCCTTGCGGCGATGTCCGCGGCATAGGGCCGCAGGGCGTCTGCCGCCAGACGCAGCCCCTGTTCTGTGGTACTGCCCATATAGACCAGCGCCACATCCTCCGTGAGGAACCGGGGTTTGCTGTGCAGGTCCGTCTCTATGATCTCCAGCGCCGGGCAGCAGCGCTTCAGATAGTAGATGTTCTGCAGATCGCCGTACAGGTTGCAGACCTCCGGAAACAGAATTTCCGCCTTCATTGCGCGCCCTCCTTTGCCAGCAGCTTTTCCTTCAGCTTTTCCCTGACCCGGAAGGCCAGGGGCGTGCCGTCCACGCCGTAGAGCAGATACACGTCGTCGCCGGGGGTCAGCGGCAGCAGCTCCAGGGCGGCGAACTCGTCCTCGGCCAGCCGGATCTTTTGCCGGGGGATGCCCGCCAGCAGCAGCCGCAGCTGGTAGTCATAGGCCCGCGGCCCGGCGCAGACCAGGCACGTCACATCATCGCTGTTCAGGAATTCAAAATCCGTGTCGTACATCCAGCTGGGGTTTTCCGACCAGCTTTTGGCCACGCCCAGGCAGTTCATCATCAGCAGCAGTTCCTTCTTCCCCGGCTTGGACCGGATATAGTCGAAGTTGCGGGAGCAGGCCAGAGCGTTCTTGTCCTTGGACATCTGCATAATGACCTTCACGCCGCCGATATCCTCATCGGACAGCCGGCTGGCGGGGATCTTCACCTCCGCCATGCGGCGGGCGATGGTGCCGTGGTCATAGCCCAGCTGCCGCAGGGCGGCGATCACCGTCACCGTGTTGTAGATGTTGTGCAGGCTGTCGGTGATGAGGGTGTACGGGTATTCCTGCCCCGCCTCCCGTATGCACATGGTGTGGGCGGCGGTGTCCACCTTTGTGGCCAGATAGTCGCAGTCGGGGGAGTGGAAGCCGCAGCTCTCGCACACGGCCCGGCCGATGTGGTGGTAGCGGCGGTATTCATACCGCAGCTTCCCGGCGCATCGGGGGCAGATACGCATATCGTTCAGCAGGTTCTCGCATTCCGTCACGTCGGTGGGCAGCCGGTCGATGCCGAAATATACCCGCTGGTTCTCCGGCGCCACCGTGCAGGAGATCAGGTCGTCGGCGTTGAGGATCAGCATGCTCTCCTTAGGCAGGGACCGGGTCAGGATGTCCGCGATGTAGCCCGGATGGGCGTTCCGCATGATGGAATCCCGGAACAGGTTGGTGATGACGATGTGCTCCGGCTTCACATAGGGATAGATCCTGGGCGCGGAGCGCTCGTCGATCTCCAGGATCGCCAGGTCGTACTCCGGCCTGATCCGGCCCAGCAGGCCGCAGCCCTTCAGCAGCGCCGTGCTGACGCCGGAGATGATGTTGCTGCCCGCCCGGTTGCTGAGTACGGTCTTGCCCTCGGCGGTGAGCACGTCGTTCAGCATATTGGCCACGGTGGTCTTGCCGTTGGTGCCGGTGACGGCTATGATGTGCTCCGGCTTGCCGATATACTTCAAAAAGTCCGGACACAGCTTCACCGCCAGACTGCCGGGGAAGTCCGTGCCGTTGTGGCGGGTGATCTTCAGCGCCGGGATGGACAGCTTTGCCATCCACAGCGCAAACAGGAACCGCAGTTTACCCATTGTCATTCCTCCAGAGCGATGGCGCGGCAGGAGCAGCCATCGGCATTCTCAAATTTCAGGGGCAGCGTAACGAACGTGAAGCGTCGGCCCAGCAGCTTGTCCAGCCCCTTGAGGTTCTCGGTGTTCACAAAGTCCGCGCCCAGCAGTGTCATGTGGTTGGGAAAATCCACGCTGTCGCAGGGGTCCAGCGAGATGGTGTCCTCGCCCACGCCCTTCAGCGGCAGGCCGGCCAGATATGCCGCCGCCTCCGTCGTCAGGCAGGGAAAGCCCTCATAGTAGCCCGGCGTGCCCCACTTCTTGTCCCAGCCGGTGCAGAACAGCACGAAGTCCGCACCGTTCAGGTCATAGCTCTGCAGCAGGGACAGAGTAATGGCGCGCTGCCCCCGGCAGTCCACCACCACGGCGGGACCGGCGAACTTCGCCGCGTCATAGCAGTCCAGCGCCGTGCCGTCACGGAGCATATGGGCCGGGGCGTCCATGTGGGTGCCGGTATGGGAGAACATATGCAGCAGCGTCTCCCGGTAGCCGCACTGGTCGATCGTGCAGGCGGTGGTCAGCCGGGGCTGCTCCGTGCCGGGATACACCGGCATATCGTTCCGTATGGTGTGGGTCAGCTCATGTGCCGTCATGCGTCCGCCTCCTTGTCGTGTGTCTGCAGCCAGATCAGCAGCGCCGCCACATCCGCCGGTGACACGCCGGATACCCGCCCGGCCTGCCCCACGTTCAGGGGCCGCAGAGCGCTGAGCTTCTCCTGCGCCTCCAGCCGCAGACCCTGAATGTGGTCGTAGTCCATATCCGGCGGCAGCTTCCGGCGCTCCAGCTTCTCAAACTCCGCCACCTGCCGTTGCTGCCGCTGGATATAGCCATCATATTTCACGGAGATCTCCACCTGCTCCCGCACCTCCGCGGGCAGGTCGGGTCGATTTGCGTCGAATTCTGTCAGGTCCGCGTAGGTCAGCTGGGGCCGCCGCAGCAGATCGATCAGGCGGCAGCCGCTGTCCACGGCGGCGGTGCCCCGTTCTGTTAGCAGGGCGTTCAGCTCCGGCGTACCGGGTATGCCCGTGTGCTCCAACCGCCGTATCTCCTTTGCCACGGCCTCGTACTTGGCCTCCACCGCCGCCAGCCGTTCATCGCTGACCAGCCCCAGCTCGTGCCCGATAGGGCACAGCCGCGCGTCGGCGTTGTCCTGCCGCAGCAGCAGCCGGTATTCCGACCGGCTGGTCATCATGCGGTACGGCTCCTCGGTGCCCTTGGTCACCAGGTCGTCGATCAGCGTGCCGATATAGCTCTCGCTCCGCTTGAGCACCAGCGGCTCCCGGCCCTGCAGCTTCAGCGCCGCGTTCACGCCGGCCACAAAGCCCTGCACCGCCGCCTCCTCGTAGCCGGAGGAGCCGTTGAACTGTCCCGCGCCGTACAGGCCGGGCACTGTCTTTACCTCCAGCGTGGGCAGCAGCGCCAGCGGGTCGATGCAGTCGTACTCAATGGCGTAGGCCGGCCGCATCATCACTGCGTGCTCCAGTCCCGGCACCGTGTGCAGCATTTCCAGCTGCACCTCCTCCGGCATAGAGGACGAAAAGCCCTGCACATACAGCTCTTCGGTGTCCAGCCCCATAGGCTCGATAAACAGCTGGTGCCGGGGCTTGTCCGCAAAGCGCACCACCTTCGTCTCGATGGACGGGCAGTACCGGGGGCCAATGCCTTCGATGACTCCGGAATAGATGGGGCTGCGGTCCAGATTTTCCCGTATGATCCGGTGCGTCTCCTCGTTGGTGTAGGTCAGGTAGCACACCGCCCGGTTTTCCGGTACGTCCTTTGTCTCAAAGCTGAAGGGCAGCGGATCCGGGTCGCCCTCCTGCAGCTCCATTTTGCTGAAGTCCACGCTGCCCCGGTGTATCCGCGGCGGCGTGCCGGTCTTGAACCGCCGCAGGGGCAGCCCCAGTGCCCGCAGGCTGTCCGTCAGGGCGTTGGCCGGGTGCAGGCCGTCCGGCCCGGAGGACTCGATGCACTCGCCCACGATGGTCTGTCCGGTCAGATACGTGCCCGTGCACAGAATGACCGCCCGGGCGCCCAGCACCGCGCCGGTGCGGAGCACCACGGCGGCGGCATGGCCGTTCCCGTCGCAGCGTATCTCCGTCACCTCCGCCTGCCGCAGCGTCAGCCCCGGCTGCAATTCCAGCGTGTGCTTCATCACCTGCTGGTATTTCCGCCGGTCCGCCTGAGCCCGCAGGGACCACACGGCGGGGCCCTTGCCCCGGTTCAGCATCCGATACTGGATGCAGGCCCTGTCCGCCGCCCGGGCCATCTCGCCGCCCAGTGCGTCCAGCTCCCGGACCAGGTGACCCTTGCCGGTGCCGCCGATGGCCGGGTTGCAGGGCATATTCCCCACCGCGTCCAGGCTCACCGTCAGGCAGACGGTCTTCATGCCCATCCGGGCCGCCGCCAGGGCGGCCTCGATGCCCGCGTGCCCCGCGCCGATGACGGCCACATCATAGTCGCCGCCGTGAAACTCTCTCATCAGGTGCTCACCTCACCACATAAGACTGCTTGAACACTTTATTATACTATACAGCACACAACAGCGCAAGAGCGTTACACAGAAATAACTCATAGGTGTTGTGCAATGTGCAATAAAAGTTTACAAAAGCTTTATACATAATATCCAATTTTGCCCTTGCTATCCGGGCTGCCGCGGCATATAATAACACTGTAAAATGGAAGAAAGGAGCGTGATATCACCATGACGACAACTTGGATCTGGGGTGACCTGGATGACATGATCTTTGCCGACAGCGACTGGGAAGTGAGCCAGCGGTAAGGCATACCGATGAGGAAACCACGCGAAAGCGTGGTGATTTGCTTTTTTATGGGTGTTTTTCGACAGAAAACGCCTCCTGCACATAGATCGCAAAGCCTGATCCCCGCGCAGCAAAGATGAAAAGAGACGGCCAATGCCGTCTCTTATTTGTTATTTTCGGTTGCTCTTAATGAGATATTCGTGATACCTTAACGATATCTTAGCGTTACCTTAGCGACAATGTATGTTATAATAGCGTCATCAAAAGGAGGGGAGGGCGGCTATGACCGGTAAACAAGCCCGCCGGAGACAGTTGCTGCGGACCATTGGCCTGCGCTTTTCCGGCATGGATGTGCTGAAAGCACTGGGACTCTACCTGGTAGCCGTTATGTGCTGTCTGCTGCTTCGCAGCTTCGATATGCACAACGACACCAGCTACGTAGCCATGATCTTTCTGCTGGATGTGTTCCTTACCGCCTACTGGACGGATGGCTATCTGCTGGGCATCATCATGGCAGTGGTGGGGATGTTCAGCGTGGACATCATCTTTACCTACCCCTTCTGGCATATCAGCTTTACGCTGACGGGCTTTCCGCTGACGTTCCTGGTGATGATGACCATCTCCATCCTGACCGCCACCGTTACCAGCCGGGCCAAGCAGACCGAGCAGGTGCGCCGGGAGGCCGACCGCGAAAAGATGTATGCCGACCTGCTGCGCGCCGTGTCTCACGACATCCGCACGCCGCTGACCGGTATCGTGGGCGCCACCAACGTTCTGCTGGAGCAGGACGGCGGACTGACGCAGGAGCAGCGCCAGCAGCTGCTGCGATCCACCAACGAGGACGCCCAGTGGCTCATCCGCATTGTAGAGAATTTGCTGTCCATCACACGCATAAGCTCTGAGGAGGCTAAGGTCAAGAAAGAGCCGGAGCCGGCGGAGGAGGTCATCGAGTCCGCCGTGGCCAAGACCCACAAGCACTACCCGGAGGTGGATATCCGTGTCCATCTGCCGGATAAACTGATGATGGTGCCCATGGATCCCCTGCTGATGGAGCAGGTACTGGTGAACCTGATGGAGAACGCCGTCATCCACGGCGAGACCCACAATATCGACGTGACCCTGTCCAGCGCGGGCAACTGCGCGGTGTTCACTGTGGCGGACGACGGCCGCGGCATCCCGCTGCACCTGCTGCCCAGGCTGTTCGACGGCTCCGCCCGCAGCGACCGCAGCAGTGACGGCAAGCGCAGCATGGGAATTGGTCTGTCTGTGTGCCGCACCATTGTGCTGGCCCACGGCGGTGTGATACGGGGAGACAACAGACAGGAGGGCGGCGCGGTATTTACCGTGACCCTGCCCATGAAAGGAGAAAACGATGAAGATTAAAGACAAAGTCCTGATCGTGGAGGATGAGCAGTCCATCAGCAACTTTATCTCCATGATCCTCACCGCCAACGGCTTCGACACCATCATTGTCCGCACCGGCGAGGAGGCCCTGACCATGATCGCCTCCCATTGCCCGGACATGATCGTCCTGGACCTGGGCCTGCCCGACATGGACGGCATGGAGGTGCTGAAATCTGTCCGCAAGTGGTCCAATCTGCCGGTGGTGGTGGTTTCTGCCCGCAACCACGAGCACGACAAGGTGGAGGCCCTGGATTACGGCGCTGACGACTATCTGGTCAAGCCCTTCGGCACCTCTGAACTGCTGGCCCGCATCCGCACCGCCATCCGCCACACCCGCACCACCCTTTCCAACACCCAGATCGCCCAGTCCGGCAAGTTCGTCACCGGCGATCTGACCATCGACTACGATAAGCACCAGGTGCTGATGAACGGCGAGAACGCCGGATTGACCGTCAATGAGTACAAGATCGTGGCCCTGCTGGGCAAGTACGCCGGTAAGGTCCTGACCTACGACTTCATTATCCGGGAGCTGTGGGGGCCCAAGGCCAAGACCGACAATCAGATCCTCCGGGTAAATATGGCCAACATCCGCCGCAAGATCGAGCCTACCCCCGGCAACCCCCAGTATATTTTCACCGAGGTGGGCGTCGGCTACCGTATGCGCGAGGGAGACTGATACATACCGAGAAGAAAAGACCGCCTGCGGGCGGTCTTTTTCATATGCGGGGTGTTTCTTTTGGAGAAAATATGTGCCGACACGAACCGACGCTTTACGGAAAATTTATAATGTACGGATAAAGAAAAACCGCATTTCCGCTGTCACCGTGTTAAGAAACGCCTGCCTGTATTTACAGGGCGGTTTTTTCGCAGTAAGATACAAACACGCCCGCCGCGGCGCGGCGGGGGAAACTTGTAAGGAGAGAAAACAATGGAAGAAAGAAAAGGCTTTGGATCCAATTTCGGATTCCTGATGGCCGCGGTCGGCTCGGCGGTCGGCCTGGGCAACATCTGGGGCTTCCCCAATAAGATGGGCGCCTGCGGCGGCTTCACGTTCCTCATCATTTACCTCATTTTGGCTGTTTGCTGCGGCTTCATCGTCATGGTGGGCGAGCTGGCCATTGGTCGTAAGACAGGCAAGGGCGCTGTGGCAGCATATAAGGCCCTTAGCAAGAAGTTCAGCTGGATAGGCTGGATGGGCATCCTGTCCGCGTTCTTCATCCTGTTCTTCTACTGCGCTCTGGGCGGCTACTGCATTAAGTATGTGGTGCTCAATGTAGGCGACCTGTTCGGCGCGGGCTTTGGCGCCAGTGCCATCGCCGCCGCGTCGGCGGACGCGGCCAGCGCCTCTCTGGGCGACGCGGTGTTCGGCGCCTTCATGTCCAGCACCACCGAGGCCATTATCTATGGCTTGATCTTCGTGGTGCTGACTATGCTTATCGTTCTCGGCGGCGTCGGCGGCGGCATCGAGAAGGTCTGCTCCGTGGGTATGCCTGCCCTGTTCGTGGCTCTGCTGATCTGCATCATCCGCGCCTGCACGCTGGACGGTGTGGACACCACCGTGCAGGTGCTCCAGGCGGACGGTTCCCTGGTGGAGCACGTGATCCACGGCAGCGCCCTGGATGGCCTGAAGTACATGTTTGCCCCCGGCTGGGCTACTGAAAATGGATACTATGTTCCCGCCTCCGCCGTCATCGATGGCGTGAAAATGTCCGCGGTGGAGATCAACGGCGTCATGCAGCGCATCGTGACCTTCAAGCAGGAGACACCCGACGTCCTGACTGTGCTGGCTACCGCCGGCGGCCAGATGTTCTTCTCCCTGTCCCTGGGTATGGGCGCCATGATCACCTACGGTTCCTATCTGCAGAAGAAGGAGAACATCCAGAAGAACGCGCTGCTGATCGTGGTCATGGATACGATGGTGGCTCTGATGGCCGGCCTGTGCGTGCTGCCCGGTCGCTTCGCTCTGGATCCCTCCGGCGCAGTGGGTGGCCCGTCCCTGCTGTTCGTCACCATGCAGAACGTGTTTAGCCGCATGGGCGGCCTCGGCCCCATCTTCGGCATCCTGTTCTATCTGCTGGTGGTCTTTGCCGCTATCTCCTCCTCTATCTCCCTGCTGGAGGTCATCGTGGCTCACTTTGTGGATAAGGCCCGCGACGAGGGCAAGGGCGACAAGCGCAAGAGCTATACCCTCATCGCCGCCGCCTGTGTGGGCCTGGGCTGCATCCTGGTCTGCGCTGACCGTCTGGGTGCCAGCAGCTTCTCGCCTGCGGAATTGCTGAACATTGCAAATCCCAAGACCTGGGCTGCCGACTGGCTGGACTTCTGGGATGCGCTGTCCGAGGGCGTTATGATGCCGCTGGGCGCGCTGCTGATGTCTCTGATGATCGGCTGGGAGATCGGCCCCGAGTTCGTCAAGGAAGAGACGGAACAGTCCGGTCATGTCATGGGCAGCTACGGCTTCTTCAAGGTCTGCGTCAAGTTCATCACGCCGCTGATCATGGTCCTCATCCTGTACGGTCAGATAAAGGAATTCTTCCTGTAAAGTCTCTTGACGAATTGTTAATAAACAAACTCTTACTTAACAGAGGGGACGCCGGTGCCGCCGCACCGGCGTCTCTTTTTGCGTCCGCGGACCCGGAAAGACTTGTGCCGCCTGCCGTAAAAAGCACACGATGCTGTGTTTGCCGCCCGGTTTCTCTTGTAAAAACGACGAAAACGGAGTTCACAATTTGTTAAAATAATGGAATATGACGTTAAGAACTTGACAATATCTTGGCGTGACGGTATGATACAGGAGGTTGGCGGGGCAGATACGCTGTTTCGCCGGCTGATGGTATTCACCACCAATTTGTGAGGAGGTAAATCACACACATGGAAAAGAAAAGCACCAAAATAGCGTATTTCGTAGCGCTGGGTGTTTTCATTGTCCTGCTGGTCATCCTGGGGATCCAGTTTAAGGGCAAGGAAAACCCCGTCTTCGTCGGCGACGGCGCGTTCTACACCACCGGCGACGGCGTGTTCCTGGATGGCATCCAGCGGACCGTGGACGACAGCGAGGGCTCTAAGTATGCGCTGGACGGCTCCTACTATGTGAGCCCCGAGGCCGGCACCTACTTCGAGCTGTCTGAGGATGGCAACACCATCGTCGGCGCCGACGGTACCGAGTACGTCAAGTCCGAAGAGAAGTCCAAGGACGTCAACGGCGTGGAGTACACCACCTATGAGGAGAAGGTCTACTCCGAGACTCCGTTTGCCGGCACCTTCTGGTCCCTGCTGCCCCCCATCGTGGCCATCGTGCTGGCCCTGATCAGCAAGGAAGTGTATTCTTCCCTGTTCCTGGGCTGCCTGGTCGGCGCGCTGCTGTACACCCAGTTCGCTCCCTGGGATACCATCGTGACCCTGGTGGGTGCCGATTACGGTATCATCTCCGTGCTGGCTGACAGCGGCAACATGGGTATTATCGTGTTCCTGGTCACCCTGGGCATCATGGTGGACCTGATGAACAAGGGCGGCGGCTCCGAGGCCTTCGGCCGCTGGGCCAAGAAGACCGTTCACACCCGCTGCGGCGCGCAGCTGCTGACCATGCTGCTGGGCGTGCTGATCTTCGTGGACGACTACTTCAACTGCCTGACCGTGGGCGCCGTTATGCGTCCCGTCACCGAGTCCCACAAGATCTCCCGTGCCAAGCTGGCCTATGTCATTGACTCCACTGCGGCTCCCGTCTGCATGATCGCCCCGGTGTCCTCCTGGGCCGCCGCCGTTTCCGGCTACGTGCAGTCCCCCAGCATCAACGGCATTGAGCTGTTCCTGAAGCAGATCCCCTGGAACTACTACTGCCTGCTGACCCTGCTGATGATCGTGGTCATCTCCGTACTGAACATTGACTATGGCTCCATGCTGACCCATGAGTACAACGCCCAGGTCAAGGACGACCTGTTCACCACCCCCGAGCGTCCCTTCGCCGGTGCCGACGACTATGAGGCTCCCAGCAAGGGCAAGTCCTCCGTGCTGGACCTGCTGGTGCCCGTGATCGTCCTGATCGCTGTCTGCATCATCTCTCTGGTCTACTCCGGCGGTTACTTCGATGGCGGCATGACCTTTATGGCGGCTTTCTCCGCTGCCGAGGCCGGTCCGGCGCTGGCCATCGGAGGTCTGATCGGCTGCGTGTTCACGTTCGTCTACTTCTGGCTGCGCGGCGCCATTGGCTTCGAGAAGTCCATGGAATCCGTGCCCCAGGGCTTCATCCAGATGATCGCCCCCATCCTGATCCTGACCTTCGCCTGGACCCTGTGCTCCTTCACCCGCTTTGCCATGTACTCCGCTGACTTCGTCAGTAATGCTATGGCCAACGTTGGCGATCTGCGTATGTTCCTGCCCGCCATCATCTTCATCATCGGCGCGGCTATCGGCTTCGCCACCGGTACTTCCTGGGGTACCATCGGCATCATGGCTCCCATCGTCGTCTCCGTGTTCAACTACGACGTGGAGCCCATACTGTGCACCATCGGTCTGGCGGCTGCCTGCTCCGGCGGCGTTATGGGCGACCACTGCTCCCCCATCTCCGACACCACCATCATGGCTTCCGCCGGTGCCCACTGCTACCACCTGAACCACGTGTTCACCCAGATTCCTTATGCGCTGACCGTGGCTGGTGTGTCCTTCGTCAGCTTCATCCTGGCCGGCCTGATCCAGAACGTGTTTGTCAACCTGCTGATCGCTGTGGTGCTGATGGTCGGTACTCTGCTGGTCATCCGCGCTATCGTTGCCAAGAAGCACGCTGGTATTTTCCAGGAAATGGCCGAGGCCGACAAGGCTCTTGCCAAGTAAGCTATACCCCACCTAATAAAAAGAAAGCCCTCCGTTGGGGGCTTTCTTTTTTTGCGTATACTATGTCGGCATATCGCTATAAATTCCGGTAATATTTGCTAAAATAAACATATATTTCCAAAAAAGGAGGGGAGAAGCGCGCTAAGAAACTGTAAAGGTTTATAATAATGTCATAAATATTCCGAAAAATGGCCGCTAAATTGGATAAAAGGGAGAAAAACCGGTTCATAATTTGTTCAAAATTACCCACTCCCGGCTTTGCTGAAATGTTGACAATCTGCCAGGAAAACGTTAGGATGGTGGCACCAATTTGTGAGGAGGTAAATCACACACATGGAAAAGAGAAGCACCAAAATAGCGTATTTCGTAGCGCTGGGTATCTTCATTGTCCTGCTGGTCATCCTGGGGATCCAGTTTAAGGGCAAGGAAAACCCCG